>Ga0196981_1000032_pt1 | contig 180819 bp, 162 predicted proteins | sample S3_2013CmetaG_FD_155462 | JGI IMG/M metagenome (GOLD analysis project Ga0196981, IMG submission 155462) | Soil microbial communities from Anza Borrego desert, Southern California, United States - S3_20-13C | ecosystem: Environmental > Terrestrial > Soil > Desert | place: USA: California...
GCATCAACCGCTGCGACGTGACGGTGGAAACCAACGGCAAGCACAAGCACCAGGGCCACCTCTACGAAGTGCGCATCGACCTGACCATCCCCGGCGCGGAAATCGTGCTCAACCGCGTGCACCCGAATGAAGACGTGTATGTCGCCGTGCGCGACGCGTTCGACGCCGCAGCCCGCAAGCTGAAGGAGCATCTCCAGGTGCAGCGCGGTGAAGTGAAGGCGCACGAGGTTTTCGAAGCGCCGGCAGCGGAATAAGTCCGCACGCAACTCTCTCGCACGTCAACAAACCGTAAAATCTTACGGGCCGGTCGGCCAGTGTGTTGAAAGACGACCGGTGTCAACGACTGAAGTCCTGCTGTGAACACCTTTGCAGCGGGACGCTCACACTTTGCATTCCCTTCCGGATGACGGCGGCTCGCGCCAGGAGCGGGTGGGCGACTACCAAAAAAGCGTCCACTTGCTCGCCATTTCTTTCGCCCACTTGGCGGATAATACCGGCTACGTCATTTTGCGCACCATTTTTGAAAATCTCCCATGGAAATTAAGGTCAACTTTCTCGATAAGCTTCGTCTTGAAGCCAAGTTCGATGATTTCACGGTGGTGGCCGACCAGCCTATCCGCTATAAGGGAGATGGCTCGGCGCCCGGTCCCTTCGATTACTTTCTGGCCTCATCGGCCTTGTGCGCGGCTTACTTTGTCAAGTTGTATTGCGTAACTCGCAACATTCCGACCGAGAATATCCGCCTGTCGCAGAACAATATTGTTGATCCTGAAAACCGATACAAGCAGATTTTCAAGATTCAGGTCGAGTTGCCGCCGGATATTTCTGCCCACGACCGTCAAGGGATTTTGCGCTCCATCGACCGTTGTACGGTAAAGAAAGTGGTACAAACCGGACCCGAGTTTGTCATTGAAGAGGTAGAGAACCTGGATGCCGATGCGCAGTCGTTGCTGACGTTGAAGCCGGCTCCTGACGCCAGTACCACTATTCCGGGCAAGGATTTGCCACTGGAGCAAACCATCGCCAATATGTCGGGCCTTTTGGCGGGCCTGGGCATGAAGATTGAAATTGCTTCGTGGCGCAATATCGTTCCCAATGTGTGGTCGCTGCATATCCGCGATGCGCACTCACCGATGTGTTTCACCAATGGCAAGGGGGCAACCAAAGAAAGCGCGTTGGCGTCGGCGTTGGGCGAATATATCGAGCGGCTCAATAACAACCATTTCTACGCTGGTGCCTTCTGGGGCGAAGACATCGCCAATGCAGCGTTTGTCCATTATCCGAACGAGCGCTGGTTCAAACCCGGCCGCAAAGATGCGCTGCCGGCTGAAATTCTCGATGAATACTGCTTGAGCATTTACAACCCGGACGGCGAGTTACGTGGCTCGCACCTGATCGATACCAACTCTGGAAATGTGCAGCGCGGCATCTGTTCGCTGCCGTTTGTGCGGCAGTCCGACGGTGAAGTAGTGTATTTCCCGTCCAACCTGGTCGAGAACCTCTACGGCAGCAATGGCATGAGTGCCGGTAATACACTGGCGGAAGCGCAGGTGCAATGCCTGTCCGAGATTTTCGAACGGGCGGTAAAGCGCGAGATTCTGGAAGGCGAGATGGCGCTGCCTGATGTCCCGCACGAAGTGCTGGCGAAATACCCGGGCATCCTGGCCGGCATTCAGGGGTTGGAAGAGCAAGGCTTTCCGGTGCTGGTGAAGGATGCGTCGCTGGGTAGCGCCTATCCGGTAATGTGCGTCACCTTGATGAACCCGCGGACCGGCGGTGTCTTTGCTTCGTTCGGCGCGCACCCGAGCTTCGAGGTGGCGCTGGAACGGAGCCTGACTGAATTGCTTCAGGGACGCAGTTTTGAAGGCTTGAACGATTTGCCTCAGCCCACCTTTGTCAGTCACGCCGTGACCGAACCAAACAACTTTGTTGAACACTTCATTGATTCCAGCGGTGTGGTGTCGTGGCGCTTTTTCAGTGCCAAAGCGAACTTCGATTTTGTCGAGTGGGATTTTTCCGGCCAGGGCGAGAAGTCCAATGCCGAGGAAGCCGCGGCCTTGCTCGGCATTCTTGAAGCGATGGGCAAAGAGGTGTACATGGCGGTGCATGACCAGCTGGGCGCCGTTGCTTGCCGGATTTTAGTGCCCGGCTATTCGGAAGTTTTTCCTGTCGAGGATTTGGTCTGGGATAACACGAACAAGGCCCTGTTGTTCCGCGAAGATATATTGAACTTGCATCGCCTGGACGACGCAAGCCTGGAAGCGCTGCTTGAGCGTTTGAATAACAATGAGCTCGATGAATACTCCGACATCGCGACGTTGATCGGCATCGAATTTGACGAGAATACGGTCTGGGGGCAGCTGACGGTTCTCGAATTGAAGCTGCTCATTCATCTCGCCTTGCAGCAATTTGAGGAGGCGCACGAGCTGGTGGGTGTCTTCTTGCAGTACAACGACAACACGGTCGAACGCGGATTGTTTTATCAAGCCTTGAACGTGGTGCTGGAGGTGATGCTCGATGACGACCTTGAACTGGACGATTACGAGGTCAATTTCCGGCGGATGTTTGGCGATTCGCGCATGGACGCGGTGTTGGGCTCGGTGGATGGCAGCGTCCGCTTCTTTGGCTTGACGCCGACCAGCATGAAACTGGAGGGGCTCGACCGGCACCATCGCCTGATCGACAGCTACAAGAAAGTGCACAAGGCGCGTGCCAGTGCAGCGGCTATAGTGAAATAGGATCAGGCGTCATGACTGGGGCGATGATGCCATTCATCCCCCTGCAGCGCCGCCGGTTATTACGAGTGTCAGGCGGCGAACCATGAATGTTCGCTGTTGTGATCGACGCGGCGGTCGAAAACCGCATGAAAGATGTCACTACGGGAATGCGGCTCCTCAACCGACACCGGCCAATAACGGTCACTTTTCAATACCCCGGTTGATGCTCGCTTTAGCAGCCTATGCAAGAATGGATTGTTTTAAAGTCCGGCTAGACGCTAACTCGATTACTGCTTGAAGGAAAGTCTTCTGAGGAATAGCAATTTCCTTTAGTCTCCGGTTAGTCCGTACGCGAGTATTGCTATTACAGTGTGATTCAGACGCATTCACGGAGTCATTTCAAGAACTGCGAGCAAAATGGACGCCACCCGTTTCGAGCATTTCACGACTAACACACTTTTGGCCAAGACGCCGAGTGGAATCTCATGCTGTGGCGAGTTGCACTGGGGCTCGCATTTCTGCCATCTCTACGAGACGCGCGAAGACCTTATCGATACTCTCGTTCCATTTTTTTCGGCCGGGCTCATAAATAATGACAAGTGCTTATGGGTGACATCGGCGCCATTGGACGCTGCCGCCGCTACTGCGGCGCTCGCGGAGAAAATGCCGGATTTTGCGCTCTACTTAAGCCGTGGACAGATTCAGATCATTGATTACCCGGAATGGTATACGCGCATCGGCAAGATGGATGCCGACTCGGTACTTCAAAGCTGGGTGGGCGCCGAGCAGCAGGCACTCGCTGAAGGCTTCAGCGGCCTGCGCGTTACCGGAAATGTTACCTTCATCAAGTCGCGTGAAGAGTGGCGCGCGTTCGATCAGTACGAAGCGCGCGTGGCGGAGACCTTCGCCGGTCGCCGCATCATCGGCCTGTGCAGCTATCACCTGGGCATGGCTAATGGGAATGATATTCTGGACGTCGTTCGCAATCATGAATTCGCGCTCGCACGGCGAGAAGGCGTGTGGCAGATGATTGAAAATGCTGCGGTGAAGCTCGCCAAACAAGAATTACAGAGCACGAATGCACGGCTGGAGCAGCGTGTCGAGGAGCGCACGATCGAACTGCGCAACGCTCTTGCCACGGTTGAAGAACAGAAGCGCGAGCTAGAGGCCGTTTTGCAGATGCGCGACGAAAGTCAGCGTCAGCTGGAAGCTGAACTTGCGGATGCCCAGCTCTTGCATAGCATCAGCGCAACTCTGATCAATGAAGGCGTCGTCGGGGACTTTTATCAAAAGCTGGTAGACGCCGCCGCGCTGGTCATGCGCTCGGACTTCGCCAGCATGCAACGTTTCGATCCGGAGCGCGGCGCGCTTCAAATCATTGCGCACCGGGGCTTCGAGGCGGAGGCGTTGGCGTTTTGGGAATGGGTTCCGGCCTTAAGGCCTACTTCCTGCGGCATGGCGCTCCACCGCCACGAGCGTTTTATTGTGCCCGACTTTGAAGCCTGGGAGTACGCAGCCGGCAGCGAAGACCTTGCCGCATTCCAGGCCGGGGGCGTCCGCGCTGCGCAGTCCACGCCGCTCTTGTCGCGGAGCGGGACGCTGGTCGGGATGATTTCGACGCACTGGAAGCGCCCGCACCAGCCCGCGGAACGCGACCTCCGGCTCCTTGACATCATTGCTCGCCAGGCGGCGGATCTTATTGAACGCAACGCGGCTGCCGAAGCACTACAGGAGCAGACGGAGCGGCTTTTGGAAGCCGACCGGCGGAAAGACGTGTTTCTTGCCACACTCGCGCACGAGTTGCGGAACCCCCTGGCGCCCATTCAAACCGGCCTGGCCGTGCTGAAAATCGGCAAACCGGAAAACATGCAGCGCGTGCTGACAATGATGGAACGCCAGCTCTCCCATATGGTGCGTCTGATCGACGAACTGCTCGACGTATCGCGTGTGAGCCGGGGGCTGGTGACGCTCAAGCGCGAGCGAGTGAAATTGAATGCCATCATTGACAGTGCGATCGAAACCAGTCGCCCGCTGCTAGAGGCTGCCCGCCACCAGCTTACGGTCACCCTTCCGACCGAGGCAGTGTGGATGGAGGTAGACGCAACGCGCGTAGCGCAGGTTCTGAGCAATCTACTGAATAATGCCGCCAAGTACACGCCTGAGGGCGGGCGGATCGAGCTCGTGGCCGAATCTATCGGTGCCGAAGTCCGCATCCGTGTCACCGACACTGGTATTGGCATCCCTGCAGAAATGTTGCAGAAAATTTTTGATTTGTTCACCCGCGTTGACGAAGCGGTCGAACGATCTCAAAGCGGACTCGGTGTCGGATTATCCCTCGCAAGGCAGCTGGCCGAACTTCATGGCGGTTCAATCGCTGCCGCAAGCGAAGGGGTGGGCCGTGGGGCCACCTTCACGGTCCGCCTTCCTGCCTGCGATGCGCCGCAGGAGGTGATGACCGGCGAAGAGGGCGAAAGCCGTGTTGCCGGAAAAAGCAGCACGCGCGTCCTCATCGTCGACGACAACGCCGATGCTGCGGAAACGCTTGCCTTACTACTGGAGGGCTTGGGGCATTCCACATGCGTAGTCTGTGAAGCACCCAAAGCCATGAATGCAGCACTAAGTTTTCAGCCCGAAGTCGCATTTCTCGATCTCGGCATGCCACAGCTAAACGGTTTCGACCTCGCGCGCCAACTACGTGAGCAACCTGCCTTGGCGTCACTGGTTCTTGTCGCCTTAAGCGGATGGGGAAGCGAAGAGGATCGCGCACGGGGGCGCAACGCCGGAATCGACCACCACCTTACAAAACCTGTATTGATGAACGCCGTTCAAGGGATACTCGACAGTATCCGCACACGTAGAAGGGCCTAGAAGGTTGAACGCTTGCTTTGGAGCGACTTCCCTGTTTGTAGAATGGCGACCAAGGTCTGATACTAGGCGTAAAGCCGCAACGTGTTCTCGGAAAGGTGACGCCGGATCGATCTCCACCACCGCGGTCGAAGCAGCGTACTTCCTTAAATTCTGCCTTACCTTCGACGACTCAACTGTACGGTCTTCCGCGCCTTGGAGGAGTAGCAGTGGCGCACGCTACTCGTTACGCCAATGCGATCGAGTAGCGGCCAGGCCGGCGCCAAAGTTCGGTAGCCGAGTGCCTCGAAGCGCTTTTCCATGGTTTTCACACTGCCGGAGTGAGCCAGGCGCCGTGGATGAAGAGGATGGTCTTGGACATGATGATTCCTTTCCAGGTAGGAGTGTGCTTCAGGCAAAACGGACGAGGTTGAGCGCCGGTAGCGGGCCTCCGGGAAACTGGGTGAGGCCAGCGCCAAGGGTGAGTGCGCCAAGATCAATGCCGAAGAAGCCGAGTCGCTCGACGAGTGCCCCCACTGTCGCTCGTGCCGCTCGGTCGTTGCCAGAATAAAACAGCACCCGGCGTCCGCCCTCCGCTGCCGGGTCGCCTGACAGTAGCTGTGGTTGCAGGTGGTTGAAGGCCTTGACCACCCGCGCGCCGGGCACCATCTCCGCGAAGATTTCGGTGGAGAGGCGACCGTTGAGGGGAGCGGGCTTGAACAGTGGCGCCTCGATCGGGTTATTTGCATCGATGACGATGCGGCCGTCGAAATCGGGCAGGCCGGAGAGTGCGGCCGGTAACTTTGACCAGTTCACCGCCACCAGGACGATATCCTGTGCCGCCGCGTGTTCTCGGGTACCAGCCGTGATAGAGGGGCCGATTTCTCGCACCAGTTCTTGCAAAGATTCCGGGCCCCGACTGTTGCTGATGACGGCCTCGATGCCCCGTGCGGTAAGTGCCTTCGCAAATGCCCCGCCGATCGCGCCCGCGCCGATGATGCCGATTGTGCCAATGGATTTCATGCTGTTCTCCTTGTCGTCAGGGAATGCGATCAGGCAGTAAAGCCGCCGTCGGCAACGATGTCGGCGCCGGTAACGAACGCTGCTTCAGGGCCTGCCAAAAAGGCGGCGACAGCAGCGATTTCCTGCGGCTGGCCATAGCGCCCGATTGCCATGCCAGGCCCGACGATCTTGCTGACCGGACCGCCGTCCGGATTCATGTCGGTATCCGTCGGGCCTGGATGAATCGTATTGACGGTGATGCCGCGGGGACCGAGGTCGCGTACCAGGCTGCGGTTGAAACCAGTGATGGCGCCTTTGGTGAGTGTGTACAACGATGCGCCAGGGAAGGCGGCATAGCGGGTCATCGAGGAACCGATGTGGATGACCCGGCCGCCCTTGCTCATCTGGCGTACTGCTTCCTGGGTAGCGACAAAGACGCCGGTGACGTTCACCGCGATCATCCGCTGGTAATCCTCGAAGGAAATGTCGTCTATCGGGCCGCCGAGCGCGAGTCCGGCGTTGTTGACCAGGATGTCGATGGCGCCAAATGTTTCGACGGTGGCGGCCACGGCTGCCCGCACAGCGTGCGGATCGCCGGCGTCGGCCAGGATGGCAAGCGCCCGGCCGCCGCCAGCTTCGATCTCGCGCACGACTTGCTCGGCTTTGTCCGGCGAGGCGCTGTAGGTTAGCGCGACCGCAGCACCATCGGCGGCGAGACGTTTTGCAATGGCGGCGCCGATAGAGCGCGAACCGCCGGTGACGAGGGCAGTCTTGCCTTGCAGGGGAAGGTTGTTGGAAGTCATTCGGGGATACGCCTTTCGAACTGTGGTTGTCGGTGGAGTCACTATCGCCTTTTTATTCCTCCTTGATTAGTGTCAAATGCGTTGAATGATTTTCAAACAATGGTATAAGATGAAGGGATGGAAACACTGGCCAACCTGGAATGTTTCGTCCGCGCTGCGGAAGCCGGCAGCTTTTCTGCAGCCGCCCGCCGGTTGGGATTAACGCCGGCAGCGGTCAGCCGCAATGTCGCCATGCTGGAGAGGAACATTGGCGTGCGCCTGTTTCAGCGCTCGACGCGGCGACTCACCCTGACCGAGGCCGGCGAGCAATTCCTGCAGGGCATAGGTGCCAACCTCGACGCGTTGCAGGCAGCCATCGCTGCGGTGGCAACGGAGCGCGGAGAGCCGGCCGGTGTGCTCAAGGTCAGCATGGCGCCGACCTTCGGTATCACGCATGTGATGCCGCTGCTGCCGGCCTTCCTCGCGCGCTATCCACGGGTAAGACCGGACTGGCATTTCGAGAACCGTCATGTGGACCTGGTCGCAGAAGGTTACGACGCGGCAATCGGCGGCGGCTTCGCATTGCGGCCCGGCGTGGTGTCGCGTCCACTCGCGCCAGTGCATATCATCGCGGTCGCCACACCGTCATACCTTGCCGGGCGCGTACCCCCAGCGGATCCCGGCGAACTTATGCGCTTTGACGGCATCGTCATGCGATCACTGCAAAACGGGCGGGTACGGGAATGGGTGATGCGTAATGCCGCCGGTGACGAGATGGCTGCAACCATGCAACCATCGCTGACCCTGAGCGATCCGACTGCGATGCGGGAAGCAGCGTTGCTCGGGCTTGGCATCGCATTGCTGGCCGTGCCCGACGTACTGCCTTGGCTGGAACGAGGCGAATTGAAGCGGCTGCTGCCGGGGTGGTATGCAGACGCCGGGGCGATCTCGCTCTACTATGCCAGCCGTACCCTCCTGCCGGCCAAGACACGGGTCTTTATTGACTTCCTGTGCCACGCCTTCGAGAAGAAGCAACTTGCACGCTGCTTTGCGGGCAGCCTCGGGTAAATCACCAGGCCTCTCGCCCGCTATCAGGCTCGACGTAATCGAACCTCGGGATTGGGTCGAAAGTAGACGAAGAGCGGAATGAATAAAAAGAACAAAGCTACCGAAATGGCAGCTTTGTCGATTTTCATCCGAGGCTTTAGATATTCAGCACTCGAAGAACCTTCCAGCCTGTCGATTCTCTTCAACCGGATCCCGGCTCAAATGGTTTCCTGCTCCGTCTTGATCGCCCCGCAAGGGCACTCCGACACGCAGATCCCACACCCCTTGCAGTAGTCATAGTTGATCTCGAACCGCTTCCCCGGACCAAGCTTGATCACTGCATTATCCGGACAGACCCCATAACAGTTGTCGCACTCGAAGCAGTTGCCGCACGATAGACACCGGCGTGCCTCGAATTGCGCATTGCCTTCATCGAGCCCGCCCAGCACCTCATCGAACGTCGATTGCCGTCGGATGATGTCGAGCACCGGCTGCACTGTCTTCGGTGCATCGGCGTAGTACCAGGTATTGAGTTTGTCGAAGGTGGCCAGCTCGTGTTTCGGTGGCGCCTCGCAGGTCGTGCCGCGCAACCAGGCGTCGATGTTGCGCGCGGCTTTCTTGCCGTGGCCGATTGCAACTGTCACCGTGCGCTCTGCCGGTACCATGTCGCCGCCCGCGAAAATGCCTGGATGCGATGTCATCATGTTGCGCCCGACTTGCACCATGCCATCCTTGATGTCCAATCCCGGCACGTTCGCCAGCAGCGACAGGTCCACGTCCTGGCCCAATGCCAGCACCAACGAATCGGCTTCGATGGTTTCGAACTCACCGGTCGGCTGGGGGAAACCGTTCTCGTCCAGCTTCATCTTTTCGACCGTGAAGCTGCCTTCGCCGGCTTCCTTGATGGTCGACAGCCATTTCATCATCACCCCTTCCTGCAACGCTTCCTCGACCTCGAAGTCGTGCGCGGGCATCTTCTCGCGCGTGCGGCGGTAGACGATGATCGATTCTTCCGCGCCGAGGCGCTTCGCCGTGCGGGCAACGTCGATGGCGGTGTTGCCGCCGCCGTACACGACCACGCGGCGGCCCAGCATCGGTTTTTCCTGGCCTTCCATGCTCTTGAGGACGGAGACCGCGTCGAGAATGCGGCTGGCGGTGCCGGCCGGGATGTAGGCACGCTTGGCGACATGGGCGCCGACGGCGAGGAAGACCGCGTCGAAGCCGCCTTCCTTCATCGCCACCTGGACGTCGTCGACCTTGCGGTTCAGGCGGATGGTGACGCCCATGGCTTCGATGCGCCTGACTTCGGCATCGAGGATGTCACGCGGCAGGCGGTACTTCGGAATGCCGAAGCGCATCATGCCGCCGGTGAGCGGACCGGCTTCGTCGATCGTCACTTCGTGTCCGAGCAGGCGCAGGTGCCAGGCCGCGGACAGGCCGGAGGGGCCGGCGCCGATGACAAGCACTTTCTTGCCGGTCGCCGGGCCGGGCTCGGCCTTCCAGCCGCGCTTGATGGCCTCGTCGCCGAGGAAGCGTTCGACCGCGTGTACGTTCACCGGCTCGTCCAGGCAGCCGCGGTTGCAGGCGGACTCGCAGGGGTGGTAGCAGACGCGGCCCATGACGGCAGGCATCGGGTTGTTCTTCACCAGCTCGCGCCAGGCTTTTTCGTAGTCGCCGGATTCGGCATGGTAGAGCCAGGCCTGGATGTTTTCGCCGGCCGGGCAGGCGTTGTTGCAGGGGGGGAGGCGGTCAACGTATACCGGACGCGTGGTGCGCCAGGAGCCGGTCCGGTTGGCCAGCGAAGACCCGACATCCAGCGTGATGGCAAAGGGTTTGTCCATGTCAGCGGTCCTCCAGCAAGGCAAATTTCCTGATGTTCCTGTCGGCCATCGCCTGGATGCGGGCGATGGTCTCCACCGCCGGCTGTTTGCCGAACAGGTGGGCGAAGCGTTTCTGCAGCTTCAGGTATTCCTCCACCGGCACGCGCTGGCGGATCTTTTGCGACGCCACTACTTCGCCGTGTTCCGCCTCGTACAAGGGGAACAAGCCGGTTTCGACCGCGAGCCGGGCAAGGCGGATGGTGTCCTGCGACGCGGCGCCCCAGCCGAGCGGGCAGGGCACGAGGATGTGGATGTAGCGCGCGCCGTGTATCGTCATGGCCTTTTTTACCTTGGCTTCGAGGTCATGCAGGTAGGCGACCGAGGCGGTAGCGACATAGGGAATGCCGTGGGCCATCGCGATCTGCGGCACGTTCTTGCCTTGACCCCAGGTGGCTCCGGGTTCCGGTCCTACCGGCATGGTCGTCGCCGTGCGGGCGGCGGGCGGCGTCGCGGACGAACGCTGCACGCCGGTGTTCATGTAGGCCTGATTGTCATAGCAGATGTAGAGCACGTCATCGTTGCGCTCGAACATGCCGGACAGGCAGCCGAAGCCGATATCCGTCGTGCCGCCGTCACCGCCTTGGGCGATCACGCGCACGTCCTTGCGGCCCTTGACCTTCATTGCAGCGGCAACGCCTGTCGCTACTGCGGAAGCGTTGCCGAACAGCGAGTGGATCCAGGGAATCTGCCAGGATGTTTCCGGATAGGGCGTGGAAAACACTTCAAGGCAGCCGGTCGCGTTGGCCGCGATGACCTGGTTGTTGGCCGCACGCATCGCTGCGTCAATCGCATAACGCGCGCCCAGCGCCTCGCCGCAGCCCTGGCAGGCACGATGGCCGGAGTTGAGCGAATTGGTGCGGGTCATGTTGGCCTGCACCGAGCGCTCATCCGGCGCGAGCAGGCGGTTGCCGACGGTGAAGGTGCCGGTCTGGTAGAACTTGACGGGTTGCTTGTCCATAGTCGGCTCCTCAGCGCGCGTTGCCGGCGGCGAGATCGCGCAGGATGTTCTCCGCGGTCGGGCCGGAGCGGCGTTGCTGTTTCTCGCGGTCGATCTCGCGGTTCACGACGTTCTGGTTAAGGTCGAGGAAGGTGAGCGGCTCCAGGGCATCCTGTTGCGCCTTCTCGAACAGCGTGCGCAGGCTGGTCTTGGTAATGGGGCGTCCGCCGAGTCCTGCGACGACGGTGTAGGCGCGGACCGTCGTCCCCGCCAGTGCCATGTGCAGGTCGTGCGACACGACGCCGCCGATGCCGAGCGACAGGGCCTTCTCGAGGACGACAATGCGTTCCGCCCTGCACAGCGCGTCGTGCAGTTGGCGCGTCGGGAAGGGGCGGAACGAGCAGATCGACACGGCGCCGATGGACTCGCCCTGTTCGCGCATGTCGTCGATGACATCCTTGATCGTGCCCATCACGGAGCCGAGGGCAACGACGATGGTCTTCGCGTCTTCGCAGCGATACGCCTTGATGAGATCGCCCGCCTTGCGGCCGAACTTCTGCTCGAATTCGGCGGACAGTTGCGGGATCAGTTCCAGCGCGCGCATCTGTTTGTGGTGCGCGAGGTAGCGTACTTCCATGAAGGCGTCCGGACCGACCATCGCGCCGATGGAGACCGGCTCGCGTGGATCGAGGACCTGGCGCGGCTCGAAGGGCGGAATGTAGGCGTCCACCTGCTTCTGGTCGGGCACGTCGATGCGTTCATAGGCATGCGTGAGGATAAAGCCGTCCACGCAGACCATGACCGGCATCGACAGCTCTTCGGCCAGGCGGAAGGCCTGGATGTGCAGGTCGACGGCTTCCTGGTTGTTTTCCGCGTAGATCTGGATCCAGCCGGCGTCGCGCATCGACATCGAATCCGTGTGGTCGTTCCAGATATTGATCGGCGCGCCGATCGCGCGATTGCCGATGGTCATGACAATCGGCAGGCCGAGGCCGGCGGCGTTGTAGACCGCTTCGGCCATGAACAGCAGGCCTTGGCTCGCGGTGGCAGTATAGGTCCGTGCGCCTGCGGCCGAGGCGCCGATCGCGACGGACAGCGCGGCGAATTCCGATTCGACGTTGATGAACTCGCAATTGTCCAGTTCGCCCGATTTTACGATTTCGCCCAGCCCTTCGACGATGTGCGTCTGCGGGGTGATCGGATAGGCGCAAATGACTTCCGGCCGGCACAGCGCGATGGCTTCCGCCATGGCGTGGGAACCTTCGGTTTGCTTAAGCATGGCTGGCCTCTTTCATTTCTTCCCGGACAAAGGCGTAGGCATCGCGCGCGGCGGCGATGTTGCCGTCGGCAATCTTCGGCGGGAATTTGTCGCGGATGGCGGCGCAAACGGAGTCAATGTTGACCTTTCCGCTGATGGCCGCGAATCCGCCGAGCAGGGCGACGTTCGGCAGTGGCCGGCCCACATGCTTGAGCGCAAGCTCAGTCGCCGGCACTGTGCACAGATGCTCGGGGCGATAGCCTTTCACGAAGTCACCGATGCCCAGCTCGTCGAAACTGCGTGTCGAGTTGATCAGGATGTAGCCGTTCGGCGTGACACCGGAGAACAGATCGACCTGATGCAGCAGCGTCGGATCCTGGATGATCAGCGCGTCGGGATGCATGACGGGCTCGCGCAGGCGGATTTCCTTGTCGTCGATGCGGCAGAAGGCCATCACCGGTGCACCCATCCGTTCCGAGCCGAAGCTGGGGAAGGCTTGCGCGTGCTTGTTTTCGAGGAAAGCGGCGACGGAGAGCATCTCCGCAGCGGAGACGACCCCTTGGCCGCCGCGGCCGTGGATTCGGACTTGGAATAGCATGAGGGGCTCCTGGTGTTGCTGGCGAGGCGGTGTGCATCCTGTTACTGGCGGGCGCTGCCCTGGTTACTGCTTGACTTCCTTTGCCCCGTCATCCCGGCGAAAGTCGGGATCCTGTGTCTTTGAACGCCGCTGGATTCCGGCTTTCGCCGGAATGACGGGGTGAGGCCGAGCGGGGAGCGAAATTCTTCACCCGCCCGTCATTGACTGCTTACCTCAACGACGCGTTGATCTTCTCCAGCGCCGCCGCACCCGGGCACAGCACATCGTCCCCGAGCTGGTTCAACGGCTTGTCCACCGTATTCAGATGGTCATGCATGTCCGAAGCGCTCGGATCGACGAACAGCAAACCGGTGACAATCTCACCCATCGCATGATGCTTCTGCAGATGGTTCATCGCCGCCACCCGGTCGCTCGCGTCGTAGCTCTCGTGCAGCTTGCGCAGGCGCAGCACCGAACCGTCATGCTGCGTGACTTCCTGTACCGTGCCCGGCGCATATTCTGTCGTGATTTCTTCACCGGGGGTAAAGAAGTCGATGCGGTTGACCGCTTCGTTGTGCTCGCGCACGTAGTCGTAGCTCTTCGTCGAACCATGATGGTTGTTGAAGGTCACGCAGGGCGAGAGTACGTCGATGAACGCCGCCCCTTTGTGCACCAGTGCCGCTTCGATCAGGGGAACGAGTTGTGCCTTGTCGCCGGAAAAACTGCGCGCGACGAAGGTCGCACCCAATTGCAGCGCCAGGCCCACCAGGTCCACCGGCGCGTCGGAATTGACGACTCCTTTCTTGGACTTGGAACCCTGGTCCGCTGTCGCGGAGAACTGTCCCTTGGTCAGGCCGTACACGCCGTTGTTCATGACGATGTAGGTCATGTTCACGCCACGACGCATGATGTGCGCGAACTGGCCGAGACCGATCGATGCGGAGTCTCCGTCCCCCGACACGCCGAGGTAGGTCAGGTCGCGGTTGGACAGCGCAGCGCCGGTCAGCACGGAGGGCATGCGTCCGTGGACGGTGTTGAAGCCGTGCGAGCCGCCGAGGAAGTAGGTCGGCGCCTTCGACGAGCAGCCGATGCCGGACAGCTTGGCGACCTTGTGCGGCTCGATGTCCATGTTGAAGCAGGCCTGGATGATGGCTGCCGAGACGGAATCGTGGCCGCAACCGGCGCATAGCGTCGACACCGGGCCTTCGTAGTCGCGGCGGGTATAACCGGCCTTGTTGACCTGCAGGCTGGGGTGGTGCAGTTTCGGTTTAGCGATATAGGTCATTGCGCCACCTCCTTGAGCGGGCTGAACAACGCCAGGCGCGAAGCGATGGCCTTGGTGATGAAACGTGCGGTGATGGGCGTGCCGTCATAGTGGACGACGGAGCTCAGTTGCGCCGGGTCGATGCCGCATTCGACGATGAGCATGTCGCGCAGCTGGCCGTCGCGGTTCTGTTCGACGACGAAGACATGGTCATGCGCTTCGATGAAATCGAGCACGCTCGCATGGAACGGGAAGGCGCGGATGCGCATCGAGTCGAGCGCGTGGCCTTGCCGCTCCAGCACATCCAGCGCTTCGTTCATCGAGGGGCTGGTCGAGCCAAAGTGGATCACGCCGAACTTCGTCGGTTTCGATGCTTTCTTTACTTCCGGCATCGGCACCAGGTTCTTGGCGGTCTCGAACTTCCGCTGCAGGCGTTCCATGTTGTCGACATAGACCGGGCCTTCCTCGCTGTAGCGCGCGTAACGGTCCTTGGTCGTGCCACGGGTGAAGAACGCACCCTTGGTCGGGTGCGTGCCCGGATAGGTACGGTACGGAATGCCGTCGCCGTCCACATCGAGATAGCGGCCGAAATCCTTGCCGGCCTCGAGGTCTTCATAGGTCATGACCTTGCCGCGATCCATGCGCTTGCTGTCATCCCACTCGAAGGAATCGCACAGGCGCGAGTTCATGCCGATATCCAGGTCGGACATCACGAACACCGGGGTCTGGAGGCGGTCGGCGAGGTCGAGCGCGGCAGCGGTGAAATCGAAGCACTCCTTCGGGTCCTGCGGAAACAGCAGCACATGCTTGGTGTCGCCGTTGGACGCGTAGGCACACTGCAACAGATCGGACTGCTGGGTGCGCGAAGGCATGCCGGTGGACGGGCCGCCGCGCTGGACGTTGACGAGGGTGGCCGGCACTTCCGCGAAGTAGGCGAGGCCGAGGAATTCCGTCATCAGCGAAATGCCGGGGCCCGACGTGGCGGTGAAGGCACGCGCGCCGTTCCAGTTGGCGCCGATGACCATGCCGATGGAAGCCAGTTCGTCTTCCGCCTGCACGATGGCGAAGTTGTGCTTGCCGGTTTCCGGGTCGACGCGCAGCTTGTGGCAGTACTTGTCAAAGGTTTCCGGGATCGACGACGACGGCGTGATCGGGTACCACGCGCAGACGTTCGCGCCTCCCCAGATCGCGCCGAGTGCGCAAGCCTGGTTGCCGTCGATGAAGATGCGCTTGCCGACTTTGTCGGCACGCTTGACCTTCAGGCCCATCGCATTGCAATCGAGATTGGCGAGCGCATAGTCGCGGCCCATGTGCAGCGCCTGCACGTTCGAATCCAGCAGCTTTTCCTTGCCGCGGTACTGTTCCGCGAACAGCTGCTCGATGGCCTTTTCATCGATGCCAAGCAGGGCGGCGAGGGCGCCGATGTAGATGATGTTCTTGAACAGCTGGCGCTGGCGCGCGTCGGTGTATGCGTCGTTGCAGATCTGCGTGAGCGGCATCGCGAACACCGTGATGTCGCTGCGCATACGGGATGCCGGGATTTCACGCGTGCAATCGTAGAACAGGTAGCCGCCGGCATCGATCTCCTTGAGGTCGGCATCCCATGTTTGCGGGTTCATGGCGACCATGAGGTCGCAACCGCCGCGGCGGCCGAGATAGCCGGATTCCGAGACGCGCACTTCATACCAGGTCGGCATGCCCTGGATGTTTGACGGGAAAATGTTGCGGGGGCTGACGGGCACGCCCATGCGCAGCATGGAACGGGCAAACAGTTCGTTGGCCGAGGCCGAGCCCGAGCCGTTGATATTGGCGAACTTGACGACGAAATCGTTGGTCGCCTGGATCTTTTGGGTCATCGCGCTTGCTCCTCGTTACGCGGTTTTGCGCACTTGCGCGATATGCTTGTCACGGCAGTTCGGGCCGGCTTGCGTGGTACAGAGCGAAAACTTCTGCATGTCCCAGGCGCCGGTCGGGCAGCGTTCTGCGCAGAGGCTGCAGTGCAGGCACAGGTCCTCGTCCTTGACCATCACGCGGCCGGTCTTCAATGCGGCCGAGACATACAAGGGCTGGGACGGATTGAGTGCGGGCGCTTTCAGGCGTGTGCGGAGGTCGCTTTCCTCGCCGTTTTCCGTCATCGTGAGCGCATCCATCGGACAGATGTCGATGCACGCGTCGCATTCGATGCAGCGGCTGGCGGTGAACACCGATTGCACGTCGCAGTTGAGGCAGCGTTGCGCTTCCTTTGCGGCCATCTGTGGTGTGAAGCCGCGTTCGACTTCGATCTTGATGCTCTTGCGCGCGACATGGAATTCTTCCAGCGGCACCTTGTGGCGATGATCGAGCGAGACGACGTTGTCGAAGCTCCACTCGTGGATGCCCATCTTCTGGCTCACCAGGTTGACCGAGGGCGGCGGACGCACGGAGACGTCCTCGCCATTGAGGAAGCGGTCGATGGAGACGGCCGCTTCATGACCATGCGCCACGGCCGTGATGATGTTCTTCGGGCCGAAGGCGGCGTCACCACCGAAGAACACGTTCGGCAGCGTTGCCTGCATGGTCTTCTTGTCGACCACGGGCATGCCCCAGTCGTCGAATTGCACACCGATGTCGCGCTCGATCCACGGGAAGGCGTTTTCCTGGCCGACGGCGATCAGCACTTCGTCGCATTCGACCAGTTCGTCCGGCTCGCCGGAGGGAACGAGGCTGCGCTTGCCCTTGGCGTCGTAGACGGCCTTGACCTTCTCGAACACCATGCCGGTCAGCTTGCCGTTTTCGTGCGTGAAGGACTTGGGCACCATGTAGTTCAGGATGGTGATGCCTTCGTGCATGGCATCTTCCTTCTCCCACGGGCTGGCCTTCATTTCCTCGAAACCGGAGCGGACGATGACTTTTACGTCCTCGCCGCCGAGGCGCAGGGCGGAACGGCAGCAGTCCATTGCGGTGTTGCCGCCGCCAAGGACGATCACGCGCGGGGCAACCTTGGTGACATGGCCGAAGGAGACGGAGGCCAGCCAGTCGATGCCGAGGTGGATATGCGTTGCGGCTTCCTTGCGGCCGGGGACATCGAGATCACGTCCGCGCGGTGCGCCGCAGCCGACGAAGATGGCGTCGTAGCCTTCGCCAAGCAGTGCCTTGAGGCTGTCGATACGCTCACCCGAACGGAAGTCGACGCCCATGTCGAGGATGTAGCCGGTTTCTTCGTCAATCACTTCATCCGGCAGGCGGAACTTGGGAATCTGGCTGCGCATGAAACCGCCGGCCTTCTTCTCGCCATCGAACACGGTCACCTTGTAGCCCTGGACAGCGAGGTCGCGGGCGACAGTCAGGGAAGCGGGGCCTGCGCCGACGCAGGCAATGCGTTTTCCGAAGAGCGGGGCAGGCTTGGGCATGCGTACTCTCACATCGGACTTGTAATCGGAAGCGGTGCGCTTGAGACGGCAGATGGCCACCGGTTCGTTGCTGTCCGCGCTTTCAACGCGGGAGCGGCGGCAGCCAGTCTCGCAGGGGCGGTCGCACACACGGCCCAGCACGCCGGGGAACACGTTGGCGCGCCAGTTCAGCATGTAGGCCTCGTTGTAGTGGCCCGCTGCGATCAGACGTATGTATTCGGGGACGGGAGTGTGTGCCGGGCAGGTCCACTGGCAGTTGACCACCTGGTGGAAGAAATCCGGATTACTGATGTCGGTCGGCTTCAATACGCTCTCCTAGGCGAGGCACCTGCTCTTGCAGGATGCGTTCATGTTTGCGCGCCACGCGCGCGAAGTGGCGGAGAGATGCGTCTATCTCTGCGCCGTTGCCGAGAAAATACAGTGACGCCGGTGTTCGAGGCAGTGTATGGAGCGGGAAATTTGATTTGATTGATTCAAGTCAAAATCGTCCGGGATCGGGAAGACAATCGATGCGGCGCTGCCGCAATCACTCGGACCGGTTGTGGCGCCATCGCGCGAGTGCGGGAGAAATGTCGTGCAGATGGAGGTGAGAGACACCGGGAGCACGGCGATCGAGTGCCCGGCAATGACCGCCGGTCCAGATCTCGACCTGGGGCGACAATGCCGCGCGGAGGTCGGCCAGGGCCTGCAGCACGTGTGCCGGCGGGGCCGACGATGAAAACGACAGGGCAACGATATCGGCACCTTGTACCGCTGCCGCCTGTGCGATGTCGCCGACCGGTGTCTGCGCGCCGAGCGAGATGCAGTGCGCGCCTTCCAGCGTCAGGATCGCCTCGGCCATGAGCAGCCCGAGGGTATGCGGTTCACGCGGAATGGTCGAGAGCAGGACAACGGGCGCGCGACGCACGAGCGTGGCGGGAATCGCGGCGATGGCGTGACGCAGGACGGCCTGCATCGCTTCGGTATACAGGTGCTCTTCAAAGACTGCGAGACGGCCGTTCGCCCACTCGGCGCCCACCAGGGTAGTCAGCGGAGCGACGACCTCGGTCACGAATGCGTACAGGCCTACGCGCAGCAGGGACTGCCCGAGCCCCTGCCGCAGTTCGTCGACGCGGTGTTGCTTGCACAGATCGATGTAATGCACAAGGCCGGCCGGAACAGCGGGAAGCGCGGTCTCCGCCGCGAGCGCGCGCAGTGTATCCGGCTCCGCGCCGACAAGCTTGCCCGGACGGTATCCGCGATCCATCAGACTCTTGATCAGGCGCAGCTTTTCCACCTGGTCCGGCGGATAGGTGCGCTCGCCTGCATCGTCCCGCAGCGGAACCGGAAAGCGGTAGCGGCGCTCCCAGACGCGCAGCGTGTCTTTCGACAGGCCGGTTTCGCGTTCGACGGAGGCGATGCTGAGATGGGAGGAGGGGGGCGACATTGTGTTGGATGCGTCAACTGGAGTTGTCGGCTTGTTAAAATACATTCTATGTCTTTATTGTCCAAGACAAAAGCGAACTTTTTTCGAACCAAGGCCTTACCAGGTTGTCCACATCCATGTCCCTGCAGCGGAAGATGATCCGGCCTGCGAGGTATTCCGTGCGGGCACGATTTCCGTGCCCGGGGTTAGACGCATAGGAGGCAATCATGGCAACAACAGTTAATGGGCATATGAGTGAACGGCGCCACATTCCCGAACGGCGTTCGGGCGCGCGGAGCCATACCGCGAAGCGCTGGGGCGCGCTGGATTGGATTTCGACGCTGCTGCTCGTCGTCGGCGGCCTGAATTGGGGCCTTGTCGGGCTGTTCGGCTTCGATCTGGTCGCCACCTTGTTTGGCGAGATGAGTACGCTATCCCGGGCGGTGTATGTGCTGGTGGGATTGTCCGCCCTGTACACACTGTTTGCAGCAAAGAAAATGTCACATTCCTGACCAACGTTTCCCGGTTCGGAAAGAGGCTCGGTACGGGAGTGCCGGGCCTTTCTTTTATGTGTGTGGGCATCTGCTGTTCGAGAAGAAAGAATCTGTCTGTCCTGGACAAAACGAGCCGGCGTTTGAGGAAACGCAAAGGGAGGCAGGTGTGCCGTCCTATGCTTTCCATGCGAGGCGCACGTTCATTCCCCCTCCGTGCGCCGTTCAACAACATCCCTCAGGAGACCCGCATGAGACTCACCACGCATTCCCTGGCGCTGCTATCGGCAGCACTCATCGCCGGCTGTGGCAGCAGTGACGATCCGGAGCCCGCCGCACCGCAATCATCCGCCCCCGCGGCTGCCGGTTCGTCCGCACCCACATCCAGCGCACCGCAGACCATTGACAAGGTCGCCGGTGCAAGCGGCTTCAATGCCCTGCTTGCTGCCGCGACAAAGGCAGATCTCGGTCCCGTGCTGGCCGATGCCAATACCCAGCTGACGGTCTTTGCGCCGTCCGACGAAGCATTCACCGGGCTGGCGACGTCGCTGGGATTCTCCAGTGCGGCGGCGATGGTCGATGCGCTTCCTGCGACGACGCTGCGCAGTATCCTGTCCTATCACGTCGTGCAGGGGACAAAGCGTGCGGCCGAACTGAGCGCGACACCCCAGTCCTCGGCATCCACCTTGTACAGCTTCGAGGGACAACCGGCGGCAGTGGCGGTCAGTGCGGGCCAGACAGGCGTGACGCTCACTGACGCAGGGCTGACTTCGGCGCGGGTGACGGCGCCTGATGTGGCGGCGAGCAATGGGGTGGTGCATGCGATCGACAAGGTGCTCATCCCGCCGGGCGTGCTGAATATCGTGCAGATGGCGCAGCTCAATCCTGACCTGTCCTCGCTGGTCGGCGTCGTCGGCGGCGCGAACCTGCAGCAAGCCTTGGCAGGGGCAGGACCATTTACTGTCTTCGCGCCGACCAATGCGGCATTCGCCCAGGCGCCGTCGGGACTAAGCGCCACGCAGCTTGGCACAGTGCTTCGGTATCACGTACTCGGCACGCAAGTCCTCGCTTCCCAGATTCCATTCGGGACGCCGGTCAGTACACTGACGACGCAGGCCGTCGTGATCAATGCCGGCAACCCGCCGACGATCACCGACACGACTGCAACGCCGGCGAGGATCGTGGCGACCAATGTCAGGGCGAGCAATGGCGTGATCCATGTGATCGACAAGGTACTCATTCCAGCCCTGTAAGCGCTGCAAAGAAAACGGGGCGGCAACCTTGCGGTTCCGCCCCGTGACTGGAAAGTGGCGTGATCAGAGCGACAGGATCCACTGGATCAGGTTCTTGATCTGATCGGCGTCCTTGGTCTTCGGGATCTTGTGTTCTTCTTCGTGGCCGTCCTCGAACTTCACTTTCTGGCCGCTGCTCAGGTGCTTGATCAGGCGTCCCTCGGCGTCGGCCTTGCCGCGATTCTTTTCCGCGATCTGCTTGTAGGCCGGGCCGTCCTTGGCGCGGTCGATGCCGTGGCAGCGCAGGCAACCTTCCTGGCGGGCGAGCTTCTCCGCTGCGGCGGCGTCAACGGCCAATGACGGTTGGGCGGTGAAGAGTGCCGCGGCCGCTGCAACAAGAGTCAGCAGGTTCGCGGGCTTGGTGATGAATTGCATGTCTTGCTCTCCTGGTAAGCGAGATAGATTGGGGAAGTCGGGCAAGCGGGACATTGTGCGAGTTGCTTGTCTTAGGGAAATATTTTGACATGAATTAAGACGGGCGTGCTGATTCTTGTCCGAATGACACGGGAGATATAGAACTTTTTGCGACATCTTGCGCCTACAGAATGACGAGAACGCATGTCACAGGGAGGCAGCCATGGCAGGGGATTGCAACGCATTGCTGGCGTCGCCGACGCGGCGACGGATCCTGTCTTTGGGGGCGGCGGCACTCGCCGCGGGCCTGGCGCATGTTCCTTGCCGGGCCCAGGCCATGGCTCCTTTCGGGCTCGACGTGCCCTACGATCCTTCACCGCCGGACGTGGTGGAGCGCATGCTCGCGCTGGCGGCAGTCGGGCGGGACGACCTGCTGTACGACCTCGGTTCCGGGGATGGGCGCATCGTGATCACCGCCGCGCAGAAATACGGCGTCCGCGGCGTAGGAATCGACCTTGACCCGCGCCGCGTGGAAGAAGCAAAGGCCAACGCGAAGCGTGCTGGCGTCGAGGGCCGTGTGACATTCCGGGTCGGCGACATGTACACGGCCGATTTTTCGGATGCCACCGTCGTCACGCTCTTCCTCTGGCCGCATGTGAACCGCAAGCTTCGCCCCATTCTCTGGCGTCAGTTGAAGGTCGGCACACGTGTCGTCTCCCATCTCTGGGACATGGGGCCGGAGTGGCCCCCGGAACGGAGCGAGACGGTGCGCGACCGGAAGATCCACCTCTGGACCATCACGGACGCGCAGAAACGTTAGGTAATGCCTTAACCTTGCACCAGTTGCGCGCGTTGTGTTCCGGGCGGCGTGCTGCTGTTAGGAATGCTCTCGCCGTCCGCCGCATTGGCGCGGCTGCCCAGTTTCATCGCGTACTCGTGCGTGAACAGCGACCCGTAGAAGAAGATCTGCGCCGAGTAATAGATCCAGGTAATCAGGATCACCACCGAACCGGCCGCGCCATAGGCGGAGTTGATGTCTGCGCTGGCGACATAGATGCCGATCAGCGTCTTGCCGATGATGAACAGCACGGCAGTGATCAGCGCGCCCACGAGCACGTCCTTCCATGCGATCTTGGAACCGGGCAGGTACTTGAAGATCACGGCGAACAGGCCGGTCACGATGGCAAAGGACACGAGGTGCGAGATTGTCACGCTGATGAATTTCAACGGCGAACCTTCGCCGCCTGGCCAGACGCTGTCCATCGCCGCCAATGCTGTACTGACCGCCAGTGACATGAGGAGCATCAGTGCGATTACCAGGATCAAGCCGAAAGAGAGGACGCGCTGGCGGATGAAGGCCCAGATGCCGGACTCCTTCGACGGCGGGACTTCCCACAGTTCATCGAGGCTGTCCTTCAATTCCGAGAAGGCGCTCGTTGCGCTGATCAGCACAAGTGCCGCCGAAATCAGGCCCGCGATCAGGCCCGCGTCTTCGTGTTCGGCCCCCGCAAGGATGGTGCCAACCGCGTCGCCTCCCTGGGCACCCATGAGCCCGGACATTTGCTGGAGCAGGGCGTCGCGCACCGTGTCCTCGCCGAAGAAGAAGCCGGCGATGGTCACGACCAATACCAGCATGGGCGCGAGAGAGAACAGCGTGTACAGGGCGAGTGCGGCGCCTTTGCTGGCGGCGCGATGGGCCGACCATTCCTTGGCGGCGGAGATGGCTATATGGAAGAGGGCCTTGGGTTTCGATTCCTTGCGCAGGGAGGCAACCTCCTCCGCCTTTTTCCGCGCGGCCTCCTTGCGTACGGCTTCCTGCAACTTGCGCTGCGCCTGCTCACTGTCGAAGGTGTCGTGGACGTCGACAGCGGGCGCCGTGACGTAGGAAGCGGATGCCCGTCGTGTGCGCGCAGGATGCCTCCCGCGCTTGCGGAACACGAGGACCGAAAGCACCGCTACCGCAACCTGGAGTACGCCCGAGACAGTTTGTCCCGGGTTGGTCTGATGCTGCGTTTTCATGGACTTCTCCTGAAAAGGGTTTTGATTTAGGAGAGGGAAGTGTTGGTATTTGTTCCATGCGGGGACGGTTCGTGTGGCCGGCATGTCCTGAACGTTGGCGCGATCAATGTTAGATTTGCATTTTTTTATCGGCGCCTTGCAGCACGCCAGTACGATGAAATACCAGCTCGCCATTTTCGACTTCGACGGGACGCTTGCGGACTCGTTTCCGTTTTTCGTGGAACAGTTCAACCGTCTGGCGGATCGTCACCGTTTCGCGAGAATCGACCCGGAAGACGTCCACGCCTACCGGCACTACACGGCGGCGGAAATGATGAAGCGTGTCGGCTTGCCACGCTGGAAGCTACCCGTCGTTGCGGCAAGTTTCATCTCCCTGATGCGGGAGAATGCGGACAGCATCCCGCTGTTCGAACGGGTCGACGATGTGCTGCAACATCTCTCCGATGCCGGCATTTACCTCTCGGTCATGTCGTCCAATGCAGAGGACAATGTCGTCCGCGTCCTGGGGCCGGCGAATGCCGGATTGATCAGGCATTTCGACTGCGGGATGTCGATTTTCGGCAAGGCAGCCCGGATCAGGAGCCTGCTGCAGAAGACCGGTATCCCTCCCAGCAAGGCGATTTACATTGGCGACCAGCTCACCGACCTGGAGGCAGCGCGGAAGGAAGGCATCGCGTTCGGCGCGGTCGCATGGGGCTACGGCGCGATCGAGTCGTTCCGGAAGCATGCTCCCGAAGAAGAATTCAACCAGGTCACGGATATCAAGCGGATCGCGTGAGCATCCTTATTTTTTGCCCGGCGGCGGGGCCTGCGGCTTCTTCCCCGCCTGCTTCAGCAAAGGCACGCAAGGGCTGTCCTCGGCCGGCCCCGGATTGATCAGTGCCAGCAAGGCGGCGGCCGGGGCCGCGGCCACGCCGAGCACTGTCGCCGCCGCCGCCTTGGCCGCGACCACTCCCTTGTCCACGCCGAAATCCGGCTCCTTGAAGGTGCCGCCCACGTACAGCGGCGAGCGCAGGGAAATGATGCGCAAGCCCTTGCTCTCGGGATAAATGTTCAGGTTGAGCTTTTCCTCGGCAAAGCTGATGTTGCCGTCGGCGGTGATCGTGGCATCGTTCGTGTCGATGACGAACAGCCGCGTCTGCATCACGCCATTCTTTACACCGAAGTCCGCCGCCATGCAGTTGAGCTGGACCTGACGGTCGCCGAACAGCTTGGCGGCAAGCGCGCTGGCGATATTCAGACCGGCTGCCTCGAGGACGAACTTGCTGATACTGCCCTGGCTGATCAAGGACTTCACCTCGCCGTTGGAAGAGGCGAGCAGGGCGGCAAAGGAGTTGCCGGCGGCACTGAGTTGGGCGTCGCCGTTGACCTCGCCGATACTCGCCTGCATCGACTCCGCCTTGGGGAACAACTCCTTCAGGCGCAGTCCGCGTGCCGATACCTTCATCCTTGCCTTCGCCGGATTGTCGCGGCCATTGATGTTCAGTTCGGTGGTCAGCCTGCCGCCGGCAATGCCGAAATTGAGCGGCGCCAGCGACAGCAGGCCATTGTCCATCACCACGTCGGTTTGCAGGTTGTCGATGGGCAGCGCTTCGTCACGGATGATCTTCTTGCCGCTGAACCTGACCTTGACGTCCATCTTGCCCCAGCGGTCAGTCTTGAACGGGGCGACGGGAAGGACCTTGCCGGGCGGGATCTTCGCCTTCTCGTCATCCTTGTTGGCTTTCTCATCGGTGCCGACGAGGGCGCTCAGGTCGGTCAGGCGGAGCTGGTTGGACACCACTTCGCCGCTCAGCAGCGGACGCGGTTTGCGGTGCAGGTACTCAAGCGTGCCGCCAATGTCGCTGTCACCGACCTTGCCCTTGAATTTTTCGTAGCGCACGCGGATGTCATCCGGCTTGAAGGTGGCCACCACGCGGCCTTCGGTGGAAAACTTTGGCGTTTCCGGCAGCACCAGGCCGCTGAGCGGGAACAGGTCGGCCATGCTGGCGCCGAGGATCTTGAGCTTGAGGTCGAGCGCGCTCGGGTGCGCGGGATCGGTGAGCCGGCCGTCTGCGGTGATCGTCGTCTCGCCCACTTTCAGCGTGGCTTCCACCGGGTACTGCACGTTCTTCTCCATCAGCGTCAGCAGACCGCCGGCCTTGCCGCCGCCGCTGACCGGTTCGCCGTTGAATTTCCCGCCCAGCTTGAAATTGACCGTGCCGTCATCCGAGGTGTTGATCCGCGCCGTGGCGTCCGCTTTTTTTGCCGGATCGACATAGCGCACATTGCCGTTCTTGATGGCAAGACTATGGAGCGCGAACGTCCAGGCGGAGGGCTCGTCTTCCTCCCCTTTGGCGAACGTCCAGTTGTTCTTGTCGTCCTTGGTTTTCTCGAGCGCCACATCGGCACCGTCCAGGAGCAACGTGCGGATGCTGAGGGTCTTGGTCAGCAGGGCCAGCGGGTTGATGGTGGTGTCGACCTGCTTCACGCGCGTCATCAGCGGCCCGGTCGTGGCCCAGTCCGGGTTGCCGAGGGTGATATCCTGCGCGCGGATGTGCGGCCAGGGGACGAAGCGGCGCCAGCCGACCTGCTGCTCGGGCGGACGCTCCCAGCTGAACGACAGGTCGCCGTTGATCGCGAATGCGCGGCCTGTCGCTTCGCTGCCCTTATCGTTGATCCACGGTTTCAGGCGGTTCCAGTCGAACACCGATGCGAGCGCCAGGAGCAATGCCAACAGGCCGATGAGCGAGGCTAAGGCAATTCCAGCAATTTTCAGTCCACGTTTCATGTTGGTTTGATCGAGACGTGAAATTACAGTTCGATCAATTATTCCGGGACAAAGCGCACGGCGGACGGTTGTCGTGAATCAAGGCTAGACTCGTACACGCGTACCTCGTATTACTACGATATGGCCAGCCCAGCCGCCTGCGGTTACCCTCTGGTCAACAAGAATGAAGGAGACAAACGATGAGCCTCGCCCATCTTCTTATCCGCCATGCCCGCCAGTCGCCGGAGCGTGCGGCCATCCTGAACGGAACAGCGGTCCATGCGACCTACGGCGAGTGGGCCGCGCGAAGCGCCGGACTGGCGCAGCGCTTCCGCGAAGCCGGACTGGAGCCCGGCGAGCGCATCCTGTTATTCATGCGCAACCACCCGCGCTACCTGGAAGTGCTGTGGGCGGCGTGGTGGGCCGGCCTGGTCGTGGTGCCGGTCAACGCCAAACTCCATCCGAAGGAGGTCGAGTGGATCATCGACAATGCGCAAGTGCGGTGGGGCTTCGTGACGAATGACGTGGCGCCGACCGTGTTAGCCGGCCTGGAACGGCAGGTCGATATTGAATCCGATGCGGCCGACGTGCTGCTTGCACCCGCGCACCACGCGCTCGCCGTCCAGGCACACGAAGCTTCTCCGGACGATGTTGCCTGGCTGTTCTATACCAGCGGCACCACCGGCAGGCCGAAAGGCGTGATGATCACGCACCGCAACCTCATGACGATGGGACTCACGTATTTCGTGGACGTGGATCCCGTATCGCCGCAGGACGCCATCGTCTACGGGGCGCCCATGTCCCACGGCGCGGGACTGTACGCCATTCCGCACCTGATGGCCGGGGCTCGTCACGTGGTGCCGGCCTCCGGGGGCGTCGATCCCGCCGAGCTGTTCGCACTCGGGAGCGAGGTCGGGCCGCTATCGACCTTCGCCGCACCGACCATCGTCAAGCGGCTGGTCGATCATGCAGAGCAGCTCGGGTTGTCGCCGGATGAGGCGGCACGTTCGTTCAAGACCATCGTCTACGGCGGCGCCCCGATGTATGTGGCGGATATCCAGCGGGCGCTGCGGGTGATGGGGCCGCGCTTCGTCCAGATTTACGGACAGGGCGAGACACCGATGGTAGCGACGGCCCTTTCTCGCGCCCAATTGACGGACACCGCCCATCCCCGCTATCTCGAACGCATTGCGTCGGTTGGCGTCGCGCAGACGCCGGTCCAGGTGCGTGTAATCGACGAGGAGGGCAAGGACCTCCCTGTCGGCGAGGTAGGCGAAGTGGTGGTGAAGGGGGACAGCGTGATGGCGGGGTACTGGCGCAATGAGGTCGCGACCGCGGCAGCGATCCGTAACGGCTGGCTGTTCACGGGCGACGTCGGTTGCCTCGACGCGGACGGATTCCTGACCCTGAAGGACCGCAGCAAGGACCTGATCATCAGCGGCGGTTCCAATATTTATCCGCGTGAGGTGGAGGAGGTGCTGCTGACCTGCCAGGGCGTTGCCGAGGCGGCGGTTGTCGGTGCGCCGGATCCGGAATGGGGGGAGGTCGTGGTGGCCTTCGTCGTTCCGTCTGCCGGTGCGGAAGTCACTGAGGAATTGCTTGACCGGCACTGCCTGGAGCAGATCGCGCGGTTCAAGCGGCCCAAGCGCTATCTGGTCGTCGACCAGCTGCCGAAGAACAATTACGGCAAGGTGCTGAAAACGGAATTGCGTGCCAGGCTCTCGCGGGCCCTGATGTAACGCTCAGTGCAGCCTGTACCAGGAGGCAAATTCCTGTGCCGGCAGCGGCTGGCTGAACAGGAAACCCTGCGCCTGGTCGCAGCCGAAATCGCGCAGGTAGTCCATCGATTCTTGCGACTCGATGCCTTCTCCCACGACCTTCAGGTTCAGGGTCCGCCCCAGCGCGATGATGGCCTCCGTGATTGACCTGCTGCGCTGGTCGCTGGCCATGGTGTGGATGAACGACTGGTCGATCTTCAGCTTGTCGAGCGGAAGGCTGCCCAGGTAGCTGAGGCTGGAATAGCCGGTGCCGAAATCGTCGAGCGAAATCCGGATGCCGATATCCTTGAGCTGGCGAAGCTTGGCCGCCGTTTCCGCGATATTGTCCATCAGCGTACTTTCCGTCACTTCGATCTGCAGGTAGGACGGATGCATGCCCGACGCTTCGACGGCCTGCATGATGACGGCCGCGAAGGAGGGTTGCCGGAACTGGGTCGGCGACACGTTGATGGCAATGGTGATCGGCTGCAGTCCGGCATCGACCCAGGCCTGGTGCTGCCGGCAGGCTTCCCGTACCACCCATTCGCCGACGCGGTTGATCATCCCTGCCTTTTCGGCGACGGGAATGAACTCGGCAGGACCCAGCAGGCTGCCGTCGTCTGCATGCATGCGCAGCAAGGCCTCTACGCAGACGAGCCGTTGGCTGCGGACGTCGATGATGGGCTGGTAGTGGAGCGAGAACCCGCCGGTCTCCAGGGATTGCTTCAGCTGCATCTCCAGCCGGAGCAGGTCGTTTTCGCGGTCGTTGGTCCCCGGCGAGTAGACCTTGAAGGTGCTGCGCCCGGCCTTCTTGGCCGCGTACATGGCGAAGTCGGCGCAACGGATGAGCGATTCGAGGTCACTGCCGTGCTCCGGAAAGACGCTGATGCCGATCGAGGGCGAAACACTGAGCTGCAGTTCGCCAAAGGGGATGGGCTGCGACACAGCCTCCACGATATGTCCCGCTACGGTGGCGCGGTCATGCGGCGACGCAATCGAGGGCAGCACGACGATGAACTCGTCTCCGCCCAGCCTGCTTACGACGTCTTCCTTGCGGGTGCAGGCCAGGAGACGCTGCGCAACGTCTTTCAGCACCTTGTCGCCGGCGTCGTGGCCGTACAGGTCGTTGATCGGCTTGAAGCGGTCGAGGTCGATGAACAGCAAGGCCCCGCTTGTTCCCGAGCGCAGCGCGTGGGCGAGGAGGTGGCTGCAGTACTCGTGCAGGAGCGCCCGGTTCGGCAGGCCGGTCAGGGTATCGTGCCGGGCCGCATCCGCGATCTGCTTTTCCGCACGCTTTCGTTCCGTGATGTCGAGCGCAACGCCCTTGACGAAGATGGGGGCGCCATCGGCATTGAAAACGACATGCCCGCGGCTCTCCAGCCAGACAGTGTTGCCATTGTCCGGCCGGATGAGGCGGTACTCGAGCCTGTAGCGCGGCCTTTCCCGCGATGCGCGGAAGGGAGCTTCGCGCACGGCCTGTATATCATCCGGATGGACGGCTTCCAGCACGGAAGCGTGGTCATCGAAAGACGGGCCGATGATCTCCGCCGCGTTCTCCGAAAACATCACACGATCCGCCTTGATATCCCAGTCCCAGACCAGCATGCGGGCAACGATCATGCCTTCCCTCAGCCTGTCCTGGCTTTCGCGCAGGGCGGCCTGTGCCCGGTAGGCTTCGGTCACTTCGTTGAGCTGGCAGAAAATGGCGGTGACCTGGCCATTCTCATCGACCAGGGGCTGGAAGAGGGCGTCGAAATAGACGTCATGGAGGGCCGCGCCGGTCTCCAGCCGCAAGTCTGCGCGCATACCGCGGCCGACGAAGGGTTTTCCGGTGTTGAACACCTCGTCGAGCAGCTCCTTGTAACCCTGCCCGGCGATCTCCGGCACCGCTTCAAGGATGGGCTTTCCGATAATGTCCCGTCGGCCGACGAATTTGAAATAGGCTTCATTGGCCATCTCAAAGATGTGGTCCTTCCCGCGGAGGACCACGATCGGACTCGGCGCCTGCTTGAACAGCTCGCGCAGGCGGTCGCTGTCCGCCTTCAGAAGCTGGTTGGCCTCGTGCACTTTCTGGGCGCGCAGGAAAATTCCGCTTTGTGCGTCATCCAGTTCGATGGGCGCACCATCTGCAGAGGAGCGCAACGCTTCGCGCAGGCGCTCCAGTTCGGTCACGTCGATCGGGTGCTGCAGCAGGAGTTCGACTTCCCCCGCAGCGTTCATTACCGGCGTAGCGACGATACTCCAGTAGCGCACTTCGAAGCCGCCGCCTTCTGATTCCGGGCGAGGGATGTCGAAGCGGAGCAGGGCGAGTGTGTCGGATTCCTTGGAGTGGATGGCGCGTTTGAACGACGCGATGGCCTGCCTGAGCGTCTCCGGATCGGTGGGAAACGCATCCCACGCCCAGCGGCCGACGAGATCGGCAAGCTCGCGCTTGGTCGACGCGAGATAGGCCTTGTTCGCTCCGACGATGTGTAGCGCCCTGTCCAGGACCAGGTAGGGATTGGGCGAGGCATCGAACAAGGCGCGGTAGTCCAGGGCCGCAACGCGGTCTTCCTGGAACCGGGAAGCATGGACGTTATTCTCGTGGCTGTCCTCGGCAGCCAGGGGCCACGGTGTCGTCATTCGTCCCGCCCTGCGTAATGGTTACCCATGGAAAATCCTGCGATCAGCCGTGTCTGTCAATTCTTCAGTGATAGACGGCCTGCCGCCGCTGGGAGTTTCCCGGTCACCGGCGGCAAGAACCCGGCCTTCCGCGATAGCGCATCATTGCCTTGATTTTCATCAATGGAAAGTTTCCTTTGAAAATCATGGACATACGGGAGCTTGTCTCGGGTTGTCCACAGAATTGGCCACAATAAATGTGGGAAACTTAGTGGGCCCCGCGCCCGGTGCGCTGCTGCAGTTCGTCGATCCGCTTCGACGCTTCGGCCTTGCTGAGGTTTTCATCCATTTCTTCGCCGGCTTCTTCCGAGAGTGTCTTGAGATAGGACTTCTGGGCACCCGTCATCGGCTCGTCGCCGGTGGTCCAGTCCTTCGGGTCTTTGACCATGTTGCTGTTCTGTGCGTCTTCCTGGGTTCGCTTGTCCATGTCGGCCTCGGTGACGGTAGTTGGCAGGTATGAACGAAAGACTGTGGTTTTATACAGTTTGTTCCCGGGAGGCGCGCCAGGTAGGGGCGAAAAAAAACCCGCAGACCTTGCGGTTTGCGGGTGAATCCAATTCAAGAAGAGTTGGAGGAGACAGGTAGAACTTTATCGCATCGCAGCATAGTTGTCCTCTTTATTGTTGTTATATGAGTTATATCTATTGGTTATAACGGCGATGAAAATAAGAAAGCCCGCTATGCACATGCGTCGCGGGCTCCTGTCTCACTCGTCATCCTGAAGTGGATTTTTTTGGTACAGCGGGTGCATATTACAACGAAAAGTTCGAAATCTACGAAAAAATACTTAGGTGCATGTAAAACGACCGAAGCGTTACCGGGCCGACTTTTCCCGCTCCTGCAACTCCCGCCATTGCAGCTTTCCGGTAGACGACTTGGGTAGCGCATCGACGAATTGCACGACGCGCGGACTCTTGTAGGCCGCCATGTTGGCATGCGCCCAGTCGATGATTTCCTGCTCGCCGACCTTGCCGCGGTATGCCTCGCGCAGCACGACCACAGCCTTCACCGTCTCGCCGCGTTTTGCGTCCTGCGCCGCGATGACACACGCTTCCTGGATCGCCGGATGCTGGTACAGCAGGGATTCCACTTCCGCCGGCCAGACCTTGAAGCCGGACGCGTTGATCATGCGCTTGAGCCTGTCGACCATGAAGAAATAGCCGTCCTCGTCGGTCTTTGCCAGATCGCCCGTGCGCAGGAACCGTTTGCCGTCGATCTCGGCGAAGGTCTCCTTGTTCGCCTCGGGATTGTTCCAGTAACCCTGCATCACATGCGGCGCGTGCACGATGATTTCACCGACTTCGCCCGGCGGCAGTTCGCGGAAGTCCGACGGATCGACCACACGGGCATCGACGTTATAGAGCGGAATGCCCAGGCATTGCTTCATCGGGCGGTGCATCGGGTTGATGTGGGTGGCGCCGATGGTTTCCGACATGCCGTAGCCTTCGACGTAGGGCACACCGACCAGGTCCTTCAGTTTTTGCGCGACCGCTTCCGGCATGGCCGCGCCGCCGCCGCGGATACCGTGAAGACTCGAGAAGTCATATTCCGCGATGCGCGGATTGGCGAGCAGGTCGACGACCATCGTCGCGATCAGCTGCATGGTCCGGACCTTGTAGCGCTGCACGCACTCGGCCGCCACTTCGCGGTCCCAGCGCGTCAGCAGGACGATGGTGCTGCCATGGTAGAGCGGGCCGCTCATGCTGCCGACCATGCCGGTGACATGGAAGAAGGGCAGCACCGACAGGATCACGGCATCCTGGTTGGTGTTGAACCATTGCATGCTGGCCGCCACTGAGAACATGACGCCGCGGTGGGTATGCATGCATCCCTTCGGATGGCCGGTCGTGCCGGAGGTATAGGGCATGACGCACAGGTCGTCCGGGCCGGCTGTGAGCGGGCCGGGGCGAAGCTGCCGGTCGAGGGCATCGCTCCACAACGTGACACTTGGGGCGGAGATTGGCTGACGGGGCGCAGCGACCACGTCCGGCAGGCGGAGGTCCGTCGGACGCCGGATATAGTCGGAATAGGCCGCGACGAGAATGTGCTCCAGGCCTTCGCCGACCAGCGGCGCCATCTGCGTGTAGAGGTCCTGGGCGACGATGGCGACCTTGGCGCCGGTATCCTTCACGTAATGCCGCAGTTCGTTGGTCAAGTTCATGGGATTGACTGGAACGACCACGGCGTTGGCGCGCAGAATGCCGTAATACGCGAGCACGAACTGCGGGCTGTTCTGCATGTAGAGCAGCACGCGGTCGCCTCGCCGCACCCCGCATTCCTGCTCGAGCCAGCCGGCAATGCGCTCGGACTCGTCACGGAATTCGGCGAAAGTGATTGGCGTGTCGTAGTAGTGGATGTACGGCTTGTCCGGCCAGCGTGTCGCCGACACCTCGACGTTATAGAAGAGATTGGTCTGCGGCGCGCTCAGCGTGCGGGAATGGCCGGCCGGCCAGTGGGCGAAATGGCGGTCTGACATGTTTGGCATTCTGCAATGCAGAATCAAGTTCCGAAATGGATTTTAGATCCTAACAGGGCGGGCGAACGTTGTAAATGGAACCATGAACCTGCAGAGAGACAAGCGTCTAACACCATATCGTCTTGAACAGGAGTCAGCATGTACAGGTACATAATCATCCCCATCGCCCTGCTGGCAGCGTCCGGCGCAGTGTTTGCCCAGTCCGCCCCGCAGTCGGAATCGCCGCGCGAACCCAACAGCCTGCGCGAGGCCATTCAGGAATCGAGCGGCACATCAGGTTCGAGAGGAAGCGGCGCCAGCGGCACCGTGCCCACGACCGAGGGAAACAAGGCACTCAATTCGACTGTGCGCGGAAGTGCGTCGGATGCCACGACATCGGACCGCGAAACCTCGCGCCGCTGGCCGGGCGTGGGAAGTACGGGTGGCGCCACAGGCACCGGCACCAGCTCGGGAACGACGGACGACCCGCCGACATCCGGCGGAAACCAGCAAGGCAGCTCCGCTTCCGGCACGTCCGTGGAGGGCAGTGCCACCGGTGTCGCCAGCGGGTCGCAGAGTCCGTCGACCGAAAGGCTGAGCGAACCGGGCGGCAGCCGCTAGGGAGCTTGCAAGTCGACTGCAGGGTGCGCGGGGCGCACCCTGCATGGCGATTAAGGCATTCAAGGATTTACTTCACGCCCGCCATATCCGGCAACTGATGCGCAATCCCCTTGTGGCAATCGATACAGGTCTTCTCTCCGCGCGCCAGCTGCGTGGAATGGGCATCCACCGCGCGCTTGCTCTGCTTCGTGAAGTCCATCGAGTCGAACTGGTGGCAATTGCGGCATTCGAGTGAATTGTTGGCCTTCAGGCGGCGCCACTCGTTATTGGCCAGCTGCAGGCGATGTTCCTCGAACTTCTCGCGCGTATCGATGGTGCCGAAGATCTTGCCCCAGACTTCCTTCGACGCAGCCATCTTGCGCGCAATCTTGGCCGTCCATTCATGCGGCACGTGGCAGTCGGAGCAGATGGCGCGCACGCCGCTGCGGTTACTGTAGTGGATCGTGTTCTGCAGTTCGGCGAACACGTTATCGCGCATCTCGTGGCAGCCGGTGCAAAACTTCTCGGAGTTCGTGGCCTCCATGATGGTGTTGAACCCGCCCCAGAACAGAATGCCCATGACGAAGGCGCCGATGGTCAGGAAGCCGAAGCTGAGGTGGACGCTGGGACGACGCAGGATGTCCCAGTAGCGCCGGAGCAAGCGTTTCATGGTCGTCTCCCTTATTTTTTCTGCCTGCCCGGCGCCGCCCCGGGCGCGGGCGCCTGGTTCAGCATCGTGTCGACGTCCTTGAACTCATTGTTCACCAGAGGATTCAGGTTGGCCTGCGGCACGTGGCACTGCAGGCAGAAGTAGCGCCGCGGCGACAGTTCGGCCAGGAAGTTGCCGTCGCGGTCCATGAAGTGCGTCACGCTGATCATCGGCGCCTGGCTTTCCTGCGTGCGCGTTCGCGCATGGCACATCATGCAACGGTTGGCGTTCTTGTCGAGTTGGTAGCCTTCAATCTTGTGCGGGACGACGGGCGGCTGCATCGCGTAATTGCGCGAGCGCCGCACGTCGCTGTTGTCGGGGTTGACGATGGTTGGCGGCGCGGTGGTCTGGTCCAGCGGCACGTTGCCGCGCATGCGGTCGTAGAAGTCTGCGGCCGACGCAAGGCAGGGGAGAAGAAGCAGGGCGGTCAGTATTTTTCTCATAGGTCCTCCTATACCTTGCGCAGCTTGACCGCGCATTTCTTGAAGTCCGTCTGGAAGGAAATCGGGTCGGTGGCATCCAGCGTCACCTTGTTGATCAGCTGGCTGGCGTCGAAGAAGGGCACGTAGACCAGTCCGCGGGGTGGACGGTTGCGGCCCCGCGTCTCGACGCGCGTGCGCATCGACCCGCGGCGGGAGGTGATCTCGATCAGGTCGCCGCGGCGCGCGCCCAGCTCCTTGGCGTCGTCGGGATGGATGTAACAGACGGCGTTGGGAACGGCGCGGTACAGTTCCGGTACGCGACGCGTCATCGTGCCGGTGTGCCAGTGTTCCAGCACGCGGCCGGTAGAGAGCCAGTACGGATATTCCTTGTCCGGTTCCTCGGCCGCCTTCTCATAGGGCAGCGCGAAGATCACCGCCTTGCCGTCCGGCATACCGTAGAAGTTGTAGCCTTCACCGGTTTTGACGTACGGATCGTAGCCCTCCCGGTAGCGCCACTTGGTCTCCTTGCCGTTCACCACCGGCCAGCGCAGGCCGCGTTCCTTGTGGTACACATCGAAGGGCGCGAGGTCATGGGCGTGGCCGCGGCCAAACTGGGCGTATTCCTCGAACAGGCCTTTCTGGATATAAAAACCAAATGCCTTGGCGTCGTCGTTCGCGTAGCCGGCTTCGATCTGGGAGCTCGGGAACTTGTCGACCTCGCCATTCTTGAAGAGCACGTCGAACATCGTCTTGCCGCGGTACTGCGGTGCCTTGTCGAGCAGTTCCGCGGGCCAGACTTCTTCCATCCTGAAGCGCTTGGAAAACTCGACCAGCTGCCACAGGTCCGAGCGTGCCTCGCCCGGCGGATTGACGAGTTGGTGCCAGAACTGCGTGCGCCGCTCCGCATTGCCGTACGCGCCTTCCTTCTCCACCCACATGGCGGCGGGAAGGATCAGGTCGGCGGCCATGGTCGAGGCGGTCGGATAGACGTCGGATACGACAACGAAGGTATTCGGGTTGCGCCAGCCCGGCAGGATTTCCTGCATCACGTTGGGGCCCGCCTGGACATTGTTGGTCACCTGCGTCCAGTAGAAGCCGACCTTGTTGTCCTTCAGCATGCGGCTCTGCATCACGGCGTGGTAGCCGGGCTTGTCGGGGATGGTGCCCGGCGGAAGTTTCCAGATCTTTTCCGCGACTTCGCGGTGCTTGGGATTGACTACCAGCATATCGGCGGGCAGACGGTGGGCGAACGTCCCGACTTCGCGCGCCGTACCGCAGGCGGAAGGCTGGCCGGTGAGCGAGAAGGGGCTGTTGCCAGGCGTGGAGATCTTGCCGGTCAAGAGATGCAGGTTGTAGAGCAGGTTGCTGCACCACGTGCCCCGCGTATGCTGGTTGAATCCCATGGTGAAGAAGGACATCACCTTCACCTTCGGGTCGGCATACATTTCCGCCAGGCGCTGCAGCCGGTCCTTCGACACGCCAGACAGTTGTGAAACGGAATCGACGTCGTAGGCGCTGACGAACTTCGCGAACTCCTCGAAGGTGCTCGGCTTGCCGCCGCCGGCCTCGCCCACGTTCTTCGCCGCCTTTTGCAGCGCATGGTCGGGACGCAAGCCGTACCCGATATCGGTGTTGCCCATGACGAAGCGGGTATGCTTGTTCACGAAGTCACGATTGACCCGGTTGGTCTTGATGATGTGATTCGCAATGTAGTTGAGGATGGCGAGATCGGTCTGCGGACGGAAGATCATCGACAGGTCGGACAGCTCGAAACTGCGGTGCTCGTAGGTCGAGAGGACGGCCACTTTCACGTGTGGCGCGGAAAGGCGGCGATCGGACACCCGTGTCCACAGGATCGGGTGCATTTCCGACATGTTCGATCCCCACAGCACGAAGGCATCTGCGTTCTCGATGTCTTCATAGCAGCCCATCGGCTCGTCCATGCCGAAGGTGCGCATGAAACCGGCCACGGCGGACGCCATGCAGTGGCGGGCGTTGGGGTCGATATTGTTCGAACGGAAGCCTGCCTTGAACAGCTTGGCGGCCGCATAACCTTCCCAGATCGTCCACTGGCCGGAGCCGAACATGGCAATACCCGTCGGCCCTTTTTCCTTCAGCGCTTTCTTCGCCTGCTGCGCCATGATGTCGAAGGCCACGTCCCAGGAAACCGGCGTGAACTCGCCGTTCTTGTCGTACTTGCCGCCGCTCATGCGCAGCATCGGACGGGTCAGGCGGTCCTCGCCGTACATGATCTTCGACAGGAAGTAGCCCTTGACACAGTTGATGCCGCGGTTGACCTCGGCATTGATGTCACCGTGGGTCGCTACCACGCGGCCGTCCTTCACACCCACGTTGACGCCGCAGCCGACGCCGCAGAAGCGGCACGGCGCCTTGTTCCATGTCAGCTGGGTCTTCGAGGCATCGGTGACGACATTGGACCCGAGCGTCTCCAGTGGTATGCCGACGGTTGTCGCGGCGGTCATGGCCGCCGTCTGCTTGATGAATGCACGCCGGGTCAGCTTCATGTTTCTGTCTCCTGTTCGAGGTCTGCGAGCGGTTCAGCATGCTGATATACGAGCGCGACATCGGCGACGCCGGGCAGCGCGCGCATCGCGTCCATGCAGTCCAGCGTCCGCTTCGTGCTGTCGGTCTCAAGTGTGACTACGATCTTTCCGTCCGCCGATGTCGCGTGGATCGTCGCGCTTGGAATGGCGCGGATATTGGCGGTCACGGCGTTGATGTGTTCCGGGCTCGCAAGGACGACGATGCCCGCGATATGGACTTCCTGTTCCATGGAAGGGACGCTTTCGTGTGAGGTTGTTGGGACATGAGGACCGCGGTTCAGCCGGAGGGCAGCGAACCGGTCATGAGCTGGTACATCCAGATGAAGAAGCCGTATCCGCCGACGAGGGCGACCGCGAGTATCGGCGCGGTCACGACCGTGAGAAAGAGGAAAGCACGCAGTTCCTGCGCTTTGGTTGCTGGCAGCTGTCTATCGTCCATCGTGGCAGGTCTCCAAATGTCCGGTAGCTGGATGGTGAGGATGGACGGATCCCCGTGCCCGTGCACCGTGGGGTGCAGCAAACGTGGACAGGTCGGTCTTGCCATGCCAGCAATGAGGTGTTTTGGCAATATAGATATGCAAGGAATCAAGATGGTTCCCTGCCGCGATACAAAATGGCGCGCCAGGGATGTCAAAGGACAACAGTCGATCAGACTGCGCGTTTGATGATGGGGCGGAAGCGAGGAGTGCAGTGCCGGTGACCATCAGTTCGACCGAAGACGAGCAGCAGAGCCGTCTTAGGCCTGCTCCCCACGATGCAGAAGAAGGGCGAGGAGGATGGCTCCCGCCTCGCCCCTATGCAGTTACGAAATGCCTGATGTCACCGCGGACGATCAACGGGTGGTAGACGTAGAGCCGGAGGAAGGCTGGGTCATCGACGAACCCGTTCCAGTCGTCCCGCCCGACGAGGAAGTGCCGGTCCCTGTGCTGCCGCTACCCGAGGACGTGCCGGAGCCGGTCGTCGAGGTATCCGTGCCTGAGGTGCCCGAGGTTCCAGACGTTCCCGAAGACGTTCCAGTGCCGGTGCCGGTCGAACCGCTGGAGGATCCGCTTCCCGATGTGCCGGAACCGGATGTCGAGCTGTCCATGCTGGATGAACCGGATGTCGAGCCGCCCGTACCCGATGTACCTGTACCTGACGTACCTGTGCCGGAAGTACCTGTGCCGGAAGTACCTGTGCCGGAAGTACCTGTACCCGAAGTACCTGTACCCGACGTACCCGTGCCGGAAGTGCCCGTGCCGGAAGTGCCTGACGAGCTGCTGTCTGTCGTGCCGGTGCCCGATGTCGAGCTGCCCGAGCCGGACGTGCCCATACCGGAGGTCGAGCTGCCTGAACCCGACGTACCCGAGCTGGACGTATCGCTACCCGACGAACCCGATGTCGTGCTACCCGAACCATAGCTCGGCGTGGACGACGGTGGCACGCTCAGTGTGCCAGAGCTGGTATCCGACGTTGACGAGCCGCTCGACGGCGAGCTGCTGCTCGTTCCGGATCCACTCGACGTACCGCTGCCGGCGCCCGCCGAGCTGCTGCCGCTCGAACCCGATCCGCTGGAAGAACTGTCGCTCTTCGGTGTTTCCACCGTGGTGGTTGTCGTAACGGTTCCTGAAGAACCGGAGGCGCCCGAAGCGCTGCTTCCAGAAGACGGGCTGGCCCCCGAGGAGGACTTCGTCGGGTCGTTCGTGGTGGTAGTGGTAGTGGTTTGCCCGTACGTCATCGTCGCAGTCCCGATCAGCGACAAAAAGATTGCAATAGGTAATTTCTTCATGCTCGCTCCTTGATTGGTTGGATTCGAAAGACCCCGGAAGGTAAGGGGTTAGACTGAAAATTGTTGACAGGTTCGCAGTTTTTCGGAGATGGAATGCCTCACGCGAGGCGTTTGCCGCTTTGCATTGCTTCTTGTGCACGTCCCGTGATGCGTGTATGCATAGAGCGATGTACCATGGAGGAAACGAGCGAGCGGCGGGAGGCGTGATGAATATGGGACGCGACAAGGCTGGCAATCAGTTCGATACGGCGAATCGCCTGGGCGCACGCGCATGAACACTGCGACTGCGTCCTCGCCGGAGTTGTCCGCGCTTCCGGACGGGCGGGCCGGCGACCCATCGTCACAGATGGTCTGGGAAACCGATCACCGCGGAATGAACCATTACCAGAGCCCCGCCTGGTACCGGTATGTCGGCGAGGGATTCGGCAGTTCCTTCGGGGAAGACTGGCTTCGTTTCTATCACCCTGCTGACAGGGAGTACCTGAAGGCGGAGTGGGAAAAGAGCCTGCATTCGGACGGTGAACATCCGTACGATATCGAGGCGCGCATTCGCCGCCACGATGGCCAGTACCGCTGGTTCCGCGTGAGGGGGATTCCGCATCGCAGTCGCGATGGACGGGTAGTCAAATGGGGCGGCACGTGTACCGATATCCATGCGGAGAAACTGGCCCGCCTTGCCGGCGGCGTGCCGGACACGGGAGGGAGCGCCGATCAAGGCCGTGGCGCCAGGCGGGCGGGCGGATTACTTGTACGCATGCTGGGCGCACTGCGTGTCGGCGCGCTCGAATCGCGCCTTTTCCTGATTGTCCTTGCCGGACTGCTTCCCCTGGCCGTGCTGTCATTCGCTACGCTGCTGTATAGCGCGCAGACCCGGCGCCATGAGCTGATCGAAGCCAGCCAGGACACGATGCGGGCAGTTATCACCGCAGTGGATGCGGAACTGGCCACGTCCCTTGCGGCCCTCGATGCACTGGCCGTCAGCCCGCGCCTCGCCGCAGGCGATTTGGAGGGCTTCCACAAGGAGGCCAGGGAGTTGCTGGAACGCCGTTCGGGATGGCTCAACGTGGTCCTGACCGATCCGGAGGCGAACCAGCGGGTGAACGCCTACCTGCCTTTTGGGGCTCGCCTGCCGAGCAGGGTCGACCCGGCGGCAATCGAGGACGCGGTACGCACCGGCAAGCAGGGTGTGGGCAATATCCTCCTCGCGCCGGTCCTCAAGCAGCATGCGTTCTCCGTACGCGTTCCCATTGTGCAGGACGGCGCGGTGCGTTACGTCCTGACGGCAGTGATCAGTCCCGACAGCATCCGCAGCATCCTGGACCGGCAGCGCAGGCCGGATGCGGGCGTCGTCGCCATTCTCGACAAGAACCATTCGATTGTCGCGCGCACGCTCGGCCAGCAGGAATGGGTCGGCAGGAAGCCGTCGCCCGGATTGCTGTCGCTGCTGGAGCAGGGCGACGAGGGCGGCTTTGCCGCCACGAAGACCCTGGAAGGCAGGTCCGTCTATTCGGTGTACTGGCGCTCGCCGCTGTCGGGTTGGTCGGCAGCGGTCGGCATACCGACCGAAGTGATCGACTCCCCGATACGACGCTCTTACATCGTGCTCGGGGGCGCCATCCTGGTTTCACTCCTGCTCGGCCTGTGGACGGCGTACCTGCTCAGCCGTACGGTTTCGCGTCCCCTGCAGGAACTGGCGCGCGCCGCAGTCGCGGTGGGGCAAGGCGAAATGCCCATGGTGGCGCAATCGGACCTGCCCGAGGTACGCGACGTGGCAACGGCGCTGTCGACCGCCTACATCGAGCGCGAGAAGCTGTTGCAGGGCGAACGCGATGCGCGCCTCTACGAACAGGAAGCGCGGCTGCATGCCGAGAACGCCAACAAGGCCAAGGACGAATTCCTCGCCATGCTTGGACACGAACTGCGCAATCCGCTGGCCGCCATCACCACGGCCTCCGAGATCCTCGACATCATGGACCGCGCTCCATCGCGCGACAAGGAAGCCGCCGGCGAAGCGCGTGCGATCATCCGGCGCCAGGTAAGGCATCTTGCGCGGCTGACCGACGATCTCCTCGACGCCGGGCGCGTCATCCTTGGCAAGATCAACCTTGAGCGCACGCCGGTGGACCTGGCGTCGATCGTCCGCGGGTCGGTCGAAACCTTGCGTGGAACGGGCCGCCTCGGCGGCATCGTCCTCGATGAGCAACTGGAACATGCCTGGGTGGAGGGCGACGTCACGCGCCTCGACCAGGTGGTCGCGAACCTGCTCGTCAATGCGGTCAAGTACACGCCCCAGCCCGGCACCATCCGCGTGACGCTCACCCTTCAGGATGGCGAGGCGGTGCTGCGGGTGCGCGACTCGGGCTTGGGCCTGGAGGCGGATCTCCTGCCGCGGATCTTCGAACTGTTCGTGCAGGGAAGACGTTCGCTGGACCGCTCGCAGGGCGGCCTGGGCATCGGCCTGACCCTCGTGCGCCGTCTCGTGGAACTGCATGGCGGGCACGTTGAAGCAAGAAGCGAGGGACCGGACAAGGGCAGCGAATTCATCGTGACGCTGCCGGCCATCGACGCACCGGACAATATCCCGGTCGGGCCAGCAAAGCCTGCGTCGCGCACGCCACGCACAGTCGTCGTCGTCGAAGACAACCATGACGTCCGCGCCGGTCTTCGCGCGGCGCTGGAGCTCGACGGACATCGGGTCGTGGAGGCGGAAGACGGCGCATCCGGAATCGATGCCGTGTTGCAGGAAGAGGCCGAGATCGCCCTCATCGACATCGGATTGCCGCTCGTGGATGGCTTTGGCGTCGCCCGCGCACTGCGGGAACGCGCTGTCCACAAGGTGCAGCTCATCGCGATGACCGGCTATGGCAGCGAGGAGGACATCAATCGCGGCAAGCTCGCAGGCTTCGATGCCTACCTCGTGAAACCGGTGGACCTGGACGCGCTGCAACGCCTGATGACGGAAAGTTGAGTCTCAGTGCAGCCGGCGCAAGCCCGGTTCCCGGGCGGCCCTGTGGGCACGGACGAGGAGTTGTTCGAACTCGTCGGCCGGCACTGCCTGGGAAAAGAGATAGCCCTGGCCATAATCGCAGCCGGCGGTAGCGAGGAGATCGCGCTGCTCGGCGGTCTCGATGCCCTCGGCAATCACCTTCAGTCCCAGCTTGTGCGCCATCGCGATGATCGATTCGGCAATGGCCTGGTTAGTCGGATCGGTCGTGATGTCCCTGACGAAGGACTGGTCGATTTTCAGGTAATCGATGTCGAACTTCTTCAGGTAGCTCATGGACGAATAACCCGTCCCGAAGTCGTCGATAGCCACCTGGATGCCGGCATCGCGATATCGCAGCAGCGTCGCGGCCACGTTATCCGCGGCATGCAGCAGAATGCCTTCGGTAATCTCGACCGAGATGGCGGCGCCCGGAAGTTCCATCCGCTCGAGGTAGGCCAGCCAGCTCTCCCCGGAATGGGACATGAACTGCAGCGGCGACTTGTTGACGGCGATCTGGAAGGGCACGTCCATGTTCGTGCTCCAGCGACGTGAGCAATTCGCCGCTTCCCTGAATACCCAGTTGCCGATCTCGGTAATCATGCCCGACTCTTCCGCCAGGGGAATGAAGCGCCCGGGTTCGACCGCGCCCATGAGCGGGTGCTGCCAGCGGAGCAGGGCCTCCGCTTTGGTTATTTCGCCCGTACGGAAGTCGATCACCGGCTGGTAATGCACCTCCAGCTGGCCACGGGGAAGTGCGCTGCGCAATTCGTTTGTCAGGCGCAATCGCAGGTGCGCCGACTCATCCATGGACCGGGTGAAGTAGCAGAACTGGTTCTTGCCCGCATGCTTGGCGGCATACATGGCCTGGTCCGCGTTGCGGATCAGCTTTTCCGCCGAGGCACCGTCGTCGGGGAAAATTGCCACGCCGATGCTGCCCGAAACATAGGCCGACTCGGTGTTCAGTTTGAAGGGCTTGCTCAGTGTGTCGAGCAGTTTCTGGGCGAGGTGCTCCACGTGATCGCGGTGCCCGAGCGCGCTCAGGATGACGGTGAACTCGTCCCCACCGAGGCGCGCGACGGTATCCGACGCACGCACGCAGGCGGCGATGCGGTCCGCGGCTTCCTTCAGTAATTGATCGCCGGCATCGTGACCAAGCAGGTCATTGACCTGCTTGAAGCGGTCGAGGTCGATGAACATCAGCGCAATCTTCGTTCCTTCGCGCTTGGCGTTTGCCACCTCACGGTTGAGACGGTCCCGGAACAGGCGTCGATTGGGAAGGCCGGTCAGGGCATCGAAATTGGCATGATGCCAGATGCGCTCGTCGGCCTGCTTGCGTTCCGAAATATCGGTGATCATCCCGGTCACCCGGACCGGGTGGCCGCGCGCATCCCGCGCGACCACAATGCCGCGCGACAGCAGCCACTTGTAGCTGCCGTCCTGGCAGCGCAAGCGGTATTCGCAGGAAAGCGTCCCGCCGCCTTCGCGGAGGCACTCTTCGGTGGCGCGCTCGAGCCGCTCGGCATCGTCCGGATGGACCAGCCTCATCCACGTTTCAACGCTGTCGGGAACGGCGTCTTCTGCGCATTCCAGGATGGTGGCCATGCGTGGCGACAGCTCGACGCGGCCATCCTTGACATACCAGTCCCATACGCCATCGCCCGTGCCTTCGACCGCCAGGCTCAGGCGCTCGCCGGTCACGCGCAGTTCCTGCTCGGCGCGCCCGCGTTCGACAGCGTCGCGCACGCGTGCCGCAGTCTCCTCGATCAGCTGGACAGCTGCGGCGGGCCAATCATGCTGCTTGCAGTACAGGACGGTGAACAGGCTGCGCAGCCGCCCGTGGCCCAATAACGGCACTGCCACGCCGGAACGTGCATCGATCTCGGTGAACCGTGAAGGCGGTATTCCCGACACCTGTTCATCCGTGGCGATATCGTTGATGACGACGGTCCTGCCGCCGCGCAGCGCGCGCACCACGCGTTCGCCAAATTCGTGCAAGCGCCAGTAACTTGAAAAATGACGCTTCCCCTTCCGGTAAACGGCGCGGATGACCAGATGGTCTTCGTCATCCTCGAACTCGGCGTAATAGACATAATCCGCTGTCAGCCGCTCGCCCAGCATTCGGCATACGGCTGGCGGAATTTCCGTGGGATGGGTGACGTCGCGCAGGCAGGCGTCGAGCCGGAGCATGAAGAGCTGCCGCTCCTCGTTCTGCCGGCGTTCCGTGATGTCTTCAATCACAGCCACGTTGTACTTCACGGCACCGGTCGCTTCGTCCACGATCGAAGTCGCATTGATCCTGGCCCATTTCATGGCGCCATCCTTGCGCAGGTAGCGCTTCTCCACGGTAAAGCTTGAAATCTGGCGGGCAATGGATTGGCGGAATTCAAGAACGCCGATATCGCGGTCGTCGGGGTGGGCGATGTCGACGAAGGTCATCCCCTCGAGCGCTTCGCGGGTGTAGCCGACCATCTCGCAGAACTTCCGGTTGGCGAGACGGAAATGCCCGTCGGGGCTGATGTGCGTGATGCCGATGCCGGCCTGCTCGAAGGTGGCGTTGAAGACTTCGGCGTTTTCCCGCAGAGCCTGTTCGGCGAGCTGTTTCTGGCTGGTGTCGCTGACCACGCCTACGATCCGCGCGCACTCGCCGGGTCGCATACAAAAGCCCTCGCCGATGCAGCTGACATAGCGCAAGGACATGTCGGGCAGCCGGATGCGGAAGTCGACCTGCATGCGGGGGGCCTGCGCGTTGAGATTGGCAGTAATCGCCTGGATGCGCGCGCTGTCTTCCGGCAGCATGCGCGCGAAGTAGTCTTCCGGGCGACGGCCCTCGTTGCCGGTCAGGCCGAAGATTTCCCGTGTGCGCTCGGAATAGATCACCACATCGGATTCCAGGTCCCAATCGAATGTGCCGAGTTGGGCGATCTCGAGCGCAGTACGAAACCGGGTCTCGCTTTCGCGCAGGTGGGTCTGTGCCCTGGCGCGTTCGACCGCATCCCATGCCAGCGCGGCGACTTCCTGCACGCAAGCGATCTCATCTGCGTTCCATTGCCGGGGCCGGCTGCAGTGGACGTAGAAGCCGCCGCGCCAGCGCCCGTGTCGGACGATGGGCACGCCGATGCAAGATCGCACGCCGAGTGACGGGAAGATGGAATCCACCGTCAGCGGATCCTGTACCACATCACTGACGGCCATCGTCCTGCCGTCGTATGCGCCATTGGTCATGCCGGTGCCCAGCGCCGGTTGCGGCAGGTCGACGTCGATGGGGGCGAGCGTGCCGTCGGTCCAGGTGACCGTGTGCCGCACGAGACCGTTGTCGGTAAGTTCTGCGAAGCCCGCGCGGCCGACCGCTAACTGGCGGCCAACCGTCTCTGCCGCCGCGTGCATGATTTCTTCGGGATCCTTCAGATTCCGCAGCAGCTGCGTCATGTTGAGGAGGACCGCGTGGCGGTCGCTCGTTGCGCGCAGCGCCTCTCTTGCCTCTACCGCGTCCGTGGCATTGAAGCCGACAACAAGAATGCCTTCGATCTTGCCCGTGTCTCCCCAGAGCGGACTGTGGCTGTGGGTCATGTACAGGAGATCGGCATGGCCGCTGCGGTTGATGACATACGGGCTCTCTTCCGCGTAGACAGCTTGCCCGCGCATGGCCTGTTGGTAGACAGGGTCAAGCTTGTCCCATACCTCGCTCCACCATTCCTTGGCGGGACGCCCGAGGTTGCCGGGGTGCTTGTCGCCAAGTACCGGAATGAAGGCGTCGTTGTAGATGGTCACGAGTTCCGGCCCCCAATGGACAGCCATCGGGACCTTCGCGTGCAGCACAGCGCGCACCCAGTTCTGGAGGGCTTGCGGCCAGGTATCGGGTGATCCGAGCGGCAAGGACTCCCAGTCCAGCCTGCGCATCAATCGGCCGCACTCGCCGCCGCCTTCAAGGCACGGGAACGGGGAGGATGCAATGTCTGGCATGAACGGGCCGGTGAATTGATCTACTGAAATTGGGCGCAAGAAACACCCGCGCGCAAAAAGCGCAGCGGCCTGTGCGAAAGTAGATTAGACGGGGCAGCAGGTCGTTCGTGCCATGCTGCCGCGTAATCAGCCGTTCAGCAGGCGGTGGTGGTGCGGGGTGATGTCGCAGGCGCTCGCACGGCAATCGCATCCCTGATGCCTTGGCGCAAGGCGGCGATGGAGGCTTCGTCGCCAAGCTTGTCGGCAAAGCGGGTCAGGTCGGTGAAGGCCGTGACTTTGAGGAGTTTCGCTGCCGCACGGATTCCTTGCACGATGGCAGGAGAGTAGCGGCTATCGGCGCCGAGCAGGATGAAGAAAGGGAGGTTTGCAGTCTGCGGTTGCTCGCGCACAAAGCGAAGCAGGTCGAATACCTTGCCGTTGTCGAAATGCACGCCGCAGGTCACGAGCCTGACGCTGCCGTCGAGCTTGCCGCAGGCTTCCTCATAGGAGTGGCAGAACACCGCGTTGAATTCCTCGCCGAGGATTCCCTTTGAAAAGATCACGTCTTCGGGGCGTACGGCGATCAGGAGCTTGGGGCGGGTATCCTCCTGCAGGAGGCCACCGCTCTTCTGTTCGGCATCGTAGGCGAGGTAAAGGCCCATTGCGGGCTCCTTTTAATCAATATCAAAGGGTGGGCGGAGTGTACGGCAGAAGGATTAGGGACCGGACTCTAAATGCGCCTGGCAATGGACCCGGGCAGGCGTCCGATCGTTCCCGTGGAAAACATGGAAAATGCCGGAGAATCAAGCCTTTGCCGCGACAAATTGCAGCAAGGCATGAAGCAGGATGGAACCAGTGCGTCCTGCGCACGATCGCTTGACAGGAACGACAACGGAAGGATGCCAGATGAGCAGGACCCACAAACCGAAACTGCAGGTGTTCCTCGACCTCGACGGCGTTTTCGCAGACTTCGATGCGCGGGTCAAGCGCCTGACCGGCAAGCATCCCAGTCAGCTTGACCGCAACCGCCTGTGGAAGATGGTCAACTCCGACAAACGTTTTTTTGCCGAGCTCGAACTCATTGAAGGCTGCATGGTCCTGTGGGAGGCGACACGCGACCTGGAACCGATCTTCCTGACAGGTGCGCCATCGTCGAAATTGTTCCAGGAGCAAAAGCGCGAATGGGTCGCCCGCATTTTCGGGCCGGAGTTCATCGTCCATGTGGTGCCGCGTAAACTGAAGGCCGAATTCAGCGGTCCGCACAAGGTGCTGATTGACGACACGCCGGACAACATCGCCCAGTGGATCGCGCGCGGCGGCTACGGCATCCTGCATCAAGGCGACCACGCATCGACCGTGAGGGCGCTGCAGGAGTTACAGGCGATCTACGCCGCGGAGCACTGAGACGACCGTCGCATTGAAGCGGCGCAAGGCGCGTCGCTTTGCCAGCGCCTATAAGTAGTGTTTGTGCGCGAAAGGACATGCGATGGATACCGCCCCGAATTTCGAACTGATCAAGGATGCCTACGCCATTATCGACGGCATTCCGGAAACGGCGATTGACCTCGACCGGCTTGTAAGCAGGCGCGGCGAAACGCTGGAGCACGGCACGGTCTGTTCCCCGGCCGGATGGCTGGCGCAACATCCGCGTTTCATGGAACTCGGTCTCTCGCTCGACGACGACAGCCGGCTCCTGCTGGCGGGCGAACCTCCGGTCGACGAAGCACCGGCGGTCATCCTGTCCAGGGTATTCGGCCTGGAACCCGGCGATGCTGAGCATCTTTTCAGCGACAGGAACACCTATACGCTCGGCGATGATTCCGGCCTCAGCGACAAGCGGCTCTGGTTGCGTGAGGTGCGCGAGTTCCTGAAGCAGCATGGACAACTCGACGCGGCGCTCGAAGACCACCTCGAAACCCGGGGGCCTTTTGCCGAACCCGCCAATCCCTCGGAGATCCGCGCCATTTGAGGGCGCGCACCGATTTTCCTTTCTCCGGGGCACGTTCGCGCTGCTCCGGCGTTCTGCCGCCCGAAAGATTTCCGCATGTTCCCTGATCCGAATCGCGTCGATGCTGAAACGGCTTGAACTTGCCCATCGCCGCGAGGACAAAGTAGCAAGACGGACAGCTCGACATCCGGGGAACACATCATGGCCTTCCTGAATATCTTCTTCATGCTCATGACGCTCGACCTCGCCTGGCAGGCGTGGAAGGTCGGGATGCGGCAGCTGGGAAAACTCCTTGCTGCCTGCTCGGTCCTGGGCTTCGGCGGGGCGATCTTCACCGACTCGCCCATCCTGCTCGTCCCGTTGCTGGGCGTACTGATCCTGGGCGGCACCGCCAACTACCAGATGCGGAAATACCGTGTCGGCCGCTACAAGGACTTGCGCTGAGCGACGGGCATGAAAAGGACACCCATCTACAGCCGGTCAGCGCGCAAGCAGCGCAGTGCGCCGGTTTCAACGCCGGCGGCGGAGGCCCAGGCTGAACAGCCGCAACGTGCGCCGCCTCCGCGCGCACCGCGCTTCGTCCGCACGCGCGCCGCCATCGCGCGGCATGAGCGGCTGCTGCTGATGACCGTGCCGGTTCTGCTGTCCGTGCTGTTGTTCCTCGCGTACACGTGGCTCGCTCCCGTCGAACGCCGCTTTACCCAGCGCGACATCGACGCCGCAGTGCTGCATACGCTCGAAAACAAGACGCTGCCGTCAGAGGAGTCGAAAGCCTACGCCCGCATCCGCCCCTCGGTGGTGCGGGTAGTGCAGGAAGGCGAGGAGAACGGTCCGCATAAGGGAATGCGCGGTGTCGGGACCGGGGTGGTGATCATCGACAAGGGCGTCATCCTGACCAACCTGCACGTTGTCGGACTGGATGACAAGATCCGGCTCAAGGTTCATTTTGCCAACGGCCATGTCGCCGATGCCATCGTGTTGCGGCGGCAGCCGGAAAATGACCTGGCCGTCCTCCAGGCCCTCAGCATCCCGGACGACCTGGTGCCTGCCACGCTGCGATCGACCCAGGGACTGGCCGTGGGCGACAAGGTCGTCGCGGTGGGCTTTCCGTTCAATATCGGTCCATCCGCTTCCTCCGGCATTGTGTCCGGACTCAAGCGCACGTACATGTCGCCCCGCGACAACGAAGTCTTGCGCAACCTGATCCAGTTCGACGCTGCCGCCAATCCCGGCAATTCGGGTGGACCGTTGATCACCATGAATGGGGAGGTGGTCGGCATCGTCACGGCCATCCTGAGTCCCCATGAGCAGGGCAGTTTTGTCGGCATCGGTTTTGCCGTGCCGATCGAAATCGCGGCAGCCGCCGCAGGCGATTCACCATTCTGAAACCCTCAACCACGGACACGCATGGATACCATCGAAAAAAGCAGGCCCGACGTTTCGCTCCAGATGGAGCGCGTCCTGTATGAAGTGAAACGGGTTGTTGTCGGGCAGGACCATTTCCTGGAGCGTGTGCTGGTGGCCATCCTTGCCGGTGGCCACCTTCTGGTCGAGGGCGTGCCGGGCCTGGCCAAGACGCTGACCGTCAAGACGCTGGCACAAACCATCCGGGGCAGTTTTCACCGCATCCAGTTCACGCCCGACCTGGTGCCGGCCGATCTCGTGGGCACGCGTATCTACAACCAGAAAACCGGTGAATTCAGTACTTCCCTCGGCCCTGTCTTCGCCAATCTGCTGCTGGCCGACGAAATCAACCGTGCGCCTGCCAAGGTGCAGAGCGCGCTGCTGGAAGTGATGCAGGAGCGCCAGGTGACCATTGCCGGCAACACGCACCTCGTTCCCGAACCCTTTCTCGTGATGGCGACGCAGAATCCGATCGAAACGGAAGGAACCTATCCCTTGCCGGAGGCACAAGTCGACCGCTTCATGATGAAGGTGCTGGTGGACTATCCGACCGAGGAAGAGGAATTCGTCATCGTCAACCGCGTCACCAGCCAGGACCAGGAGGTCGCCTCGGTGACCACGACGGAAGAACTTGCCCGGTTGCAGCGGCAATGTCGCGACTGCTACATCGATCCCTCGCTGGTGCGCTATGCGGTACATCTGGTGGCGGCCACGCGCGACCCGGATCGATGCAATGTGCCGCACCTGAAGCATTACATCTCCTGCGGCGCCAGTCCGCGTGCTTCCATCCACCTGGTGGAAGGCGCACGGGCACTGGCGCTGTTGCGCGGACGCAGCCATGTGCGTCCGGAGGACGTCGTCGACCTCGTGCCCGATGTGCTGCGGCACCGGCTGTCGCTGTCCTATGAAGCCCTGGCCGACAACGTGGCGCCCGACCAGATCATCCACCGCATCCTGAAACACCTGCCGCCCCCTGAAAGGGTCCTGGAAAGCCATGTCAAAGTCGACGCAAACGCCTGAAGCCATCCTCAACCGCCTCGAGCTGACGGTCCTGCGCCGGCTCGACGGCCTGTTGCACGGCGATTACCGGACGCTCTTCCGCGGCCTCGGGGTCGACCTTGCCGACCTGCGCGAGTACCAGTACCAGGACGACGTGCGGCACATCGACTGGAATGTCACCGCACGCCTGCAAACGCCCTACGTGAAGGAGTATTACGAGGAGCGCGAGCTGACTGCCTGGTTCCTGCTCGACCTGAGCCCGTCCGAGGATTTCGGTTCGCAGATGGTCAGCAAGCGCCGGCAGGCGATGGAGCTCACCGCCATCCTCGCAACCCTGCTCAACCGGCACGGTAACCGCTTCGGTGCCTTGTTCTACGGCACGAGCGTGGATACCGTCCTGCCGGCCAGGACGGGAAAGATGCAGGTGCTGCAACTCATCCATCGCATGTCCCATCGTCCGCGTCCGGCGCAAGCGATTGCATCGACCCGGCTGGACGACCTCCTGCAGACGGCAGCGCATGTCATGCACAGGCGTTCGCTGGTGTTCGTCGTATCCGATTTCATCACCCGGCCCGGCTGGGAAAAACCGCTCGCCATGCTTGCGCAGCGTCACGAGGTCGTCGCCATACGGCTGTACGATCCATTGGAAATGGAGTTGCCGGACCTCGGGCTGCTCACCATCCAGGATGCGGAAACCGCCGAGCAGTTGCTGGTGGATACGCACGACAGGGGCTTCCGCAGCCGCTTCGCAGCTGCCGTGACCAAACGCGAGGATGAGTTGCACGACGCTTTCGCCTATGCCGGCGTGGACGTGCTGGAAATTTCCACCGAGGACGATATCGTTGATGCGCTGTTCCGTTTCTCGGAGTTGCGCAAGGACAGCGGACGCCTCAGCGCAGGCGCCGTAGCGGGCAGGGGGATGTAATGACCTTCATCTGGCCGGAATTGCTGTGGCTGCTGCTGATCCTGCCGGTCCTGGTGCTGGCGTACTGGGCCATGCTGCGCCGGCGCAAGAAGGTCGCAGTCCAGTACGCCGGCCTCGCTACCGTGCGGGAAGCCATGCGAGGCTCCCAGTTCCGGCGCCATGTTCCGCCGCTGCTCTTTCTGCTGGCGATTGCCTTGATGCTGCTCGCCGTCGCGAGACCCGCGACGGTGCTGACCCTGCCGTCCGAGCACAAGACGATGATTCTCGCGGTCGATGTGTCCGGCAGCATGCGCGCGACCGATGTCGCCCCCAGCCGTTTCGCCGCCGCGCTGACCGCTGTGCGCACTTTCGTCGAGCAGCAGCCGCGCAATACCCGCGTGGGTATCGTTTCCTTTGCCGGCGCCGCCAGTCTGGTGCAGCCTCCTACGTCCAACCGGGAGGACCTGCTGGAAGCGCTCGGCCGCATGCAGCTCCAGCGCGGGACGGCGGTGGGAAGCGGCATCCTGGTATCGCTCAAAGCCATCTTTCCCGATGTGCGGTTCAACCTGAATACGTCGGATCCGCGGGATGTCGATCAGCGCGATCCGTCGGGTGCCCGCGCATTGCATAGCGACACCGGGAAGGATGCAAATGAGGATTTCAAACCGGTGCCGCCCGGTTCATATGGTTCCGCTGCAATCATCTTGCTGACGGACGGGCAGACCACGACCGGCCCCGATCCGGTGGAGGCATCGCGCATGGCCGCCGAGCGCGGCGTCCGTGTCTTCACGATTGGTATTGGCACCGCCGCGGGCGAAGTCCTGACCGGCGACGGCTGGGCGATGCATGTTCGCCTGGACGAGGCGCCGCTGAAGGAAATCGCCAACGTCACCAAGGCGCAATACTTCTACGCAGGAACCGCAGGCGATCTCGCCAAGGTCTACAAGACGCTCAGCTCGCGGCTCACGCTCGAGAAGCGCGAGAGCGAAGTCTCGGCACTGTTCGCTGCGGGGGCGGCGATCCTGGCGGTGTTGTCCGCGTTGCTGTCGATGCTCTGGTTTAACCGGATCCTCTAGCTGGTCTCCTGGCGTCAGGTTCCCTGCGCGCCGCCCATCCATCTCGTGAAGAAACCTCGCCGCACCGCCGGCGGCTGCGCTTGCTTCACCACGTTCGACCATTGCTCGGACAACTGCTGGCATGTCGCACGCAGGATCGGCGGCAAGTCGGGGAAGGCCGCGAGCGCCCGCAGGTGCCGTTCGATGATCGCGCCGAGTTTCAGGCAAGGACCATTTTCCGCAGTATTGGCCGCGTAATGCGACATGAGATGCAGGACGGCGGAAACCAGCAGCTCCGGATTGGTGTGGCTGGCGGGCTGATCAAGCGGGGAAGTCATGGCATCGCGAGGCATGGCAATCCTTTCTTGTGCAGGAAGAGGCTGGCTTCCGCGATGCGCGGGAGTGGCTGGCGGTTTATTGAAATGAGAAGCATTCGCATTTGATTGTTGCGGAAGTTTGCGGGAAATGCAAGCGAATTCGCCTGCAGCTCGATGCCTTTCCTTGCAAAACGCCTTTTGTCCACCCGCCTGATCACCACATTTCGTTACGACCAACAGGAAGGAACTCACGCCGCGATTTAGCTTCTTACTAAGCCATTGCGATTTTTGTATCGCCCCTGAAATGTCGAAGGACGCGAGGCGCGTGGATGATGGCGCGCACATCGGCTTTTCATATAACTGAAGGAGAAACGATGATGGCAAACCAAACGAGAGACAATTCCGGCATGCTCACAGGCCTGTTCAACGACAGGGACAGCGCAGAACGCGCCTACCAGAGCTTGTCGTCGCGTGGATACTCGAAGGACGACATCAATGTCGTCATGTCAGATGAAGCCAGGAAGAAGCATTTCGCCTCGGGAACCGGAGAAACGGAGCTGGGCAACAAGGCCGCTGAAGGCGCAGGCATCGGCGGGGCTGTCGGCGGCACGCTCGGCGCGGTGCTGGCAGCAGCGACCGCGACGGGAACCAGCCTCGCATTGCCCGGCCTGGGCCTGGTGATCGCCGGCCCGCTTGCGGCTGCGGCGGCAGGGGCAGGCGCGGGTGCCGCGACAGGCGGCCTGCTTGGCGCGCTGGTAGGCTGGGGCATCCCCGAAGAACGCGTGAAGCACTATGAAAGCGGCTTGAAGCAGGGCGGCATCCTGATGGGCGTGCGCCCGCGGTCCGACGAGGACGCTGCGTGGCTCGAGCAGGACTGGCGCAAGCACAACGGCGAACATATCTATCGCCCGGGCAGCACATCGGCATCATCCTCGTATTCTGGGGACGGCGGCCCGCGCAGCGTGGTCGGCGTGTACGACGAGTATTCGGATGCGCAGGCTGCCGTACAGGCACTCGTCGCCGACGGCTTCCAGCGCACCAACATCCAGCTGAGCAACGAAGACAGCACATCCGACACCACGACGACCACCGACACGAAGAAGGAGTCGAGCGGCGGCGGCATCAGCGGATTCTTCCGCTCCCTGTTCGGCTCGGAACAGAACCCGTATCACGACACCTACGCGGAATCCGCACGCCGCGGCAGCTATGTGTTGACTGTGCAGGCGCAGGATGACGACGAGGCCGATCGCGCAACCGACATCATGAACCGGTTCGATCCGGTGGATGTGGACGAACGCGCCAGCTACTGGAAGCAGCAGGGTTGGTCCGGCTATGACGCGAGCGCACCGCGCTACAACGATGACCAGATCCGCCAGGAACGCACCGCTTACCAGTCCGCCCGCACGGGCACCACGACGACCGACCAGACCCGCATTCCGATCGTTGAGGAAGAGCTGAAAGTCGGCAAGCGCGAAGTGCAGCGCGGCGGCGTGCGCGTGTTCCGCCGCATGACCGAACGCCCGGTGCATGAACAGGTCCAGCTGCGCGAAGAGCATGTCCGCGTCGAGCGACACCGTGTCGACAAACCGGCAACTGAAGCCGACATGGCTGCTTTCAAGGAAGGCTCCATCGAGCTGCGCGAAAACGCGGAAGAAGCAGTGGTCTCGAAGTCCGCCCGTGTGGTCGAGGAAGTGGTGGTCGGCAAGGAAGTCTCCCAGCGCACCGAACAGGTCAACGACTCCGTCCGCAGGACCGAGGTGGATGTCGAGCAGCTTGGTGCATCATCGGGCACGACGACGGACGACACCGATTTCCGCCGCCACTGGCAAACCACTTACGGCACTTCCGGCGGACGCTATGAAGACTACGACGCCGCCTACCGCTACGGATCGACCATGGCCGGCAGCGACCAGTACAAGAACTACCAGTGGACCGACGTCGAGCCGCAACTGCGCACCGACTGGGAGTCCAGCCACCCCGGCAGCACCTGGGACAAGGTGAAGGATGCCGTCCGCTACGGCGCCGAACGTGTCACCGGCCATCGCCGTCATTAAGAAGTAAAGAAGAACGGGCCGCATGCGCAATGCATGCGGCCTTTTATCTCGGAAGGAGGATCACCGTGAACAGCAAGCTTAGCGTTATCGCCGCGTCCATCGCGTTTGCATTGGCCGCCGGCGCACATGCACAGCAATCGTCCGGGGCCTCGGGCTCAACTTGGCAGCAGTCCGGCCAGCAGTCGCAGAAGGACGGCATCGAGCAGCAGCACAAGGCCGCCATGGAGAAGTGCAACGCCATGAAGGAAAACGCGAAGGACATTTGCAAGGCCGAGGCTGACGGGCAGAAGAAGGTCGCCGAGGCGCAGGCCAAGCTGACCGAACGCAACACACCGAAGAACAAGCTGGAAGTGGAAGAGGCCAAGGCCGAAGCCCAGTACCAGGTCGCCAAGGAGAAATGCGACGACCAGGTCGGCGATGCCAAGAGTGCCTGCCAGAAGGAAGCCAAGGCGGCTCGCGACCTGGCCACGGCCCAGGCGAAGAAGCAGTCGCAGGCAGCATCCTCGTCCGGTGGCGGCAGCTCGGGCGGATCGTCCGCCTCCGGCGGGCAGTCGCAACAACAATCGCAGCCGTCGTCGGCAAGCAGCGGCGGGGCCTCATCGAGCCAGCCACAGCAAAGCAGCGGAATGAGCGGAAGCGATCCTTCCTCGTCCGGCCAGTCTCAAACATCTGGCGGTAGCGGCGCATCGGGTTCGTCGTCGTCAGGCCAGGCTCCGGTATGGAGCAGCAGCGGTGGATCGTCGGGGCAGCCGTCGTCCGGCGCATCGGGTGGATCGATGCAGCAGCAGCCGTCGTCGCAACCTCGCTGATGCTTTTTATCCGAGACTCGGATTAAGGCACCAGGTCCCTTCTCACGGCTGCGGGAGAGGGGAGCAAAGGGTCGAGTCTCGGATCAGAACTCTTCCCAGCCGTCCGCCGTGACGCCATTGACCAGCTTCCTGGCAGGGAGCCGGACCTCGCGCACCGGCGGACGAGTGATGGGAACGACCTTGGCCTCAATCGGCTGAACACGGCTTTCCGCACCCTTCAACCTGAACACGGAAACTGCCTGCGTCAAGGTCGACGCCTGCTCGCGCAGCGCTTCCGCGGCTGCGGCGGATTCCTCCACCATCGAGGCATTGCGCTGCGTGGCTTCGTCCATCTGTGACACAGCCTTGTTGATCTGCTCGATACCGTCGGTCTGCTCACTGCTCGCCGTGGTGATCTCGCCCATGATCTGCGCCACGCGGGCGATACCGGTAACGATTTCCTTCATCGTTTCGCCCGTTTGGTCGACCAGCTTGCTGCCGGTTTCCACTTTTTCAACCGAGTTGCCGATCAGCTCCTTGATTTCGCGTGCGGCCGCGGCGCTGCGCTGCGCCAGCGTGCGGACTTCCGATGCAACGACCGCAAAGCCCTTGCCCTGTTCACCCGCGCGGGCTGCCTCGACTGCGGCGTTGAGCGCGAGGATATTGGTCTGGAACGCAATGCCGTCGATCACGCCGATGATGTCGACGATCTTGCGCGCCGACGCGTTGATGGATTCCATCGTTTCGACCACATGAGCGACCATGTCTCCTCCGCGGGCAGCGACTTCCGAAGCGGTCTGCGCCAGCTGGTTCGCTTCGCGTGCATGATCGGCGTTCTGCTTCACCGTGGAGGTGAGCTGTTCCATTGAAGATGCTGTTTCCTGGATCGAGGCGGCCTGTTGCTCGGTACGGGCGGACAGGTCGAGGTTGCCGGCGACGATCTGGTCGGATGCGCTGGCCACCGTGTGCGTACCCGCGTGTACTTCGGCGACGATGGTGGACAGGTTGTCCGCCATGTCGTGGAGCGCCAGCAGGAGTTGGCCGATCTCGTTTTTCGAATGGACTTCGATTTCCCGCGTCAGATCGCCGTGGGAGACACGGTCGGCGATGTCGATTGCTTCGGCAAGCGGTCTGGCGATCGCGCGCATCAGCAAGAGTCCGACCGCAATGGCGAAGAGCACACCCACCAGCAAAGCCGCCAGCATGGCTTGACCGGTGTGCCGTAGGTTGTCGGCGACCATCGTGCTGTTGGCGTCGGCGCGCCTGGCCAGGTAGTCGGATAGGGCCTGCGAAGCGGTATTGCCGTTGTTGTAGGCTGGGTTGATCACGCGCAGCAGGATCGTGACCGACGATTCCCATTGCGCGCCCTGGATCGCGGCAGTCGCCTTTTCAACACTCTCGATGCCGAGTCCGCCGCTCTTTGCGTACCAGTCGTCGGCCAGTTGTTGTTCATCGCTCGACCGGATGCCCGCGCTGTATTCCGCCCATAACGCCTTGATCTTCGCTGTATTGTCGGCAATCGCCTTGAGGTGGTTGTCGACCGGGTGGTCGTGCAGTTTCGATTGTTCGAAGCCGGGATTGTGCTGCATGGCGAGCAGCACTTGCGTGCGGTTGGTCTCCATGGCGTGCCGAATGCGCGCGATGAGGGCGTCGGCAGATTTGTCCTTCACGGCCACGTCTCGCATGAGGGCGACCGAATGCCTGCCGTTGTAGATCCCCATCGTTCCCACGGCAACCAGCAGCACCGTCAGGAGGCCGAGGGCGGCAATGATGAGGGTCCGTATCTTGATGTCCTTGAACATGTTTGCACCATGTGTTTGTAAGTAGTGACCGGGCTCGACGGAACGCGGGTAAGGCGCTTCGTGCGTTGCGAGATGCTTTGGATTGCTGGAATGCGCGTCGCTGGAAGGGGCGGAAGGAGACTGCGTTAAAAGCAGGCGCACTCTAGGTCGCAGACGGCACGGCGTATGTGACCCAGATTACATAACGCCGTGGAAGCGTTGTCTGCGTACGATTTGCTTGAGCTGGATCATGTCACGGGAATGGGGCCGAAAGGCCGGCCGCACGCTCCAGCAGCAGCGCGCGTTCCCGTGCATTGCGTGCCATGGCGGCCGCCCGCTCGAACTCTTCACGTGCCTCCTGCGTCCGTCCGAGCCGTGCGAGGAGGTCGCCGCGCACGCTCGGCAGCCATTGGTAGTTGCGCAACGACTTCTCATCGCGCAGCGCATCCACGATCTCAAGGCCGGCGGCCGGACCGAATGCCATGCTCACGGCGACAGCCCGGTTCAGCTCCACAACTGGCGACGGCATGGCGCGTGTGAGCGTGCCGTACAGTTCCGCAATGCGTGGCCAGTCGGTTTCGTTAGCGTTGGGCGCACGCGCGTGGCATGCGGCGATCGCTGCCTGCAACAGATAGGGGCCGGCTTCGTTCGCGACCGCCAAGCCACGGTCCAGCGACGCGAGACCGCGCCGGATGAGCAGGCGGTCCCAACGTCCGCGGTCCTGGTCGGCCAGCAGGACCGGCCGCCCGGACTCGTCCACCCGCGCCTTGGCGCGCGATGCCTGGAGTTCCATCAACGCGGCGAGGCCATGGACTTCCGGCTCCGCGGGTGCGAGTTCGGACAGCATGCGGCCGAGGCGCAGCGCTTCATCGATCAGGGCCGGTCGCATCCAGTCGTCGCCGGCGGTGGCGGTATAGCCTTCATTGAAGACGAGGTAGACCACTTCGAGGACCGAGGCCAGCCGTTCGGCCAGCGCCTCGCCGCGCGGAACCTCGAACGGCACGCGGGCATCGCGCAGCGTCCGCTTGGCGCGCACGATGCGTTGCGCAATCGTTGGCTCCGGAACAAGGAAGGCGCGCGCGATCTCGTCCGTCGTCAGTCCGCCCAGGAGCTTGAGCGTGAGCGCCACCCGCGCCTCGGTCGACAGCACGGGGTGGCAGGCGGTAAAGATCAGCCGCAGCAAGTCGTCGCCGATATCATCCGACCTTGCCGCGTCCAGTTCATCCACGAAATCGGGCACAATGAGGGCCTCCTGTGCGTCGAGATCATGGCCCAGTTGTTCGAGCTTGCTCTCGGCCAGTTTCTGGTGGCGCAGGCGATCGAGCGCGCGGTTCTTCGCGGTGGCCATCAGCCACGCGCCAGGATTGTCCGGAACGCCGCCCGACGGCCAGTGCTCCAGCGCGGCGACCAGCGCATCCTGGGCGAGCTCTTCGGCCAGGCCGATGTCCCGGACGAGGCGAGCGACGCCGGCGACAATCTTCGCCGACTCGATGCGCCATACGGCGTCGATCGCCTTGTGGGTGGGTGAGCTCATCAAGCCTGGGCCGGAGGGGGTTCGACCATGTGCACAAGTTCCCAGATGTGGCCGTCAGGATCCTCGAAACCATGCTGAACCATGAAGCCGTGGTCCTGCGGTTCGCGCGGCGCCTTGCCGCCTGCGGCGACCGCTTTTGCGACCAGGTCTTCCAGCTCGGCACGGCTGTCGCAGGACAGGCAGACCAGCACTTCCGTGACCTTGGTCGCGTCGGCAACCGGCTTGTGCGTGAAGCCCTTGAAGAAGGACTCCGTCAGCAACATCACATAAATAGTGTCCGACACCACCATGCAGGCCGCATTGGCGTCGGTGAACTGCGGATTGAAGCTGAAGCCGAGTGCGCTGAAGAATGTTTTGGTGCGCTCCAGGTCCTTGACCGGAAGGTTGACGAAGATCTGTCTGCTCATGGCCGTCTCCTCAGTTGTTCTGCTCGCTGCCGACACGCAAGTCGCGGAATGTCCGGATCGCGTCGCTCTGCTCGAAGTCTTCCAGCTCGTACAGGGGCCGGACTTCGATTTCGGCCGTGACATCCTTTCCGTGCGGTGCGGGGAAACGGCGCGACCACTCCAGCGCTTCTTCGCGCGAGCGAACCTGGATGAGGGTGTAGCCGGCAATCAGTTCCTTGCTTTCCGTAAAAGGCCCGTCGACCATCGTGCGCTTGCCGTCGGCGTAACGAATGCGCCAGCCTTTGGAAGTAGGCTGCAGGCCGTTTGCGTCGAGCAGGACGCCTGCCTCGGCCAGTTGTTCGTGGTAAGCCGCCATCTCGGCGAACAGGCTTTCGGGCGGCATGATGCCCGCTTCGGAATCCGCTGTCGCCTTCACGATGATCATGAATCGCATGTCTGTATCTCCTTTGAAGGTGGGCGGCCGGGGTGCGGCATGCACCTCTTTTGCCGGCTCCTGATCACACGACGAACGGGCGGCGGCAGAATCGACAGACTGCGCAGAAAAAATTCAGGCGACGTAACAGGGAGCGAGGCTGCGCACTTCGACCGTGCACCATTCAGCTGCCGGACATCGGGCGGCGATGGCAATCGCTTCTTCGCGCGTGGCGCAATCAAGGAGGAAGAAGCCGCCGATCATTTCCTTGGCTTCCGCAAAGGGGCCGTCGAGAACGGCTGCCTTGCCGTCGCGGACCTTGACCCGCGCAGCGGTGGTTTGGGAGGCAAGCGATTCCACGCCCAGCAGCAAGCCTTTTTCCTTGAGTTCCTCGGCGAACCTGAGCATGCGGCCGTAGACCTCCCGGCCTTGCGCCTCGGTCCGTTCCTGTCTCTGGCCGGTGGGCTCGACGATGAGCAGCATGTAGGACATGGTGTTTTCAGATGGATAAGAAAACCTGATTGTATCCAAGCTTTCCGGGACCGGTTCAGTGCAGGGTGTGGTAGGCCTTGCGGATCAGGGTAAGGGTGACCGGCAGGGCGTCGTGACAGCGAAGATCGGCAGGCTGGTTTACCCGCGGCACGTAGCCCCACCGCGAAGACTTCAGCATGCGCACGTACTTGCGGTCGAGGTCGCCCGCCTGTTCGAGTGTCTTCAACGCTTCTTTTTCGATCTCATGCACGAGGCGCCAGGTGAGGGGACGGCCTTCTGTCCGATGGCGTTCGACGATCGCGTCGACGGCGAGGGCAAGTCGGGCCTCCGCAGCGTGCAGCTTATGGACTTCAAAGAATTTCATGGTGCTCACCTGCAGTATTACTGTATGGATGTACAGTATAAGGCAGATTAAACACCCTGATTATGAGGACGAGCAAAAAGTCCGTGCGCGACCCCGTGAATCTTTCAATTCAACAATGTTTTTGGGTCAAAAGCATTACTTTTTGAGCCGATTTCGTAGCTTAATGCAATGTTGCCGCGGGCAATTCGCCCGGTGAACCCTGCCAGCGCCGGTACCAATCTTCCAACCTGTCGGCAGGCACGGGCGGGCAGAGGAAGTATCCTTGCATCTGCCGGCAGTCCTTGCCGCGCAGCGTATTCAGTTCTTGTGCCGACTCGATGCCTTCCGCAATGACTTGCACATCGAGCGCTTTGCCGATTCCGATGATCGCCTCTGTGATCAACATGCTCGACGTGTCCGACGCAAGGCTGCGAATAAAGCTCTGGTCGATCTTGATGGCATCGAGCGGCAACTGCAGGCAGCTGAGATTCGAGTAGCCTTTGCCGAAATCATCAAGCGCAATCCGCACGCCCGCTTCCTTGAGCGCACGCGCGGTCGCAATGGCATCGTGCTTGTTCTTCAACATGGCCGATTCTGTCACCTCCAGCTGCAGCTGCCCGGGAGCCACTTCATGTTCCGCAAGCGCGCGCAGGGTCGCATCGTACAGCCCGGCCTGATTGAACTGCAGGGGCGAGACATTGATCGACACGACCCAGGGAGGCAGCGCGTGTTCGCGCCACTCGCGCATCTGGCGGCAAGCCTCGAGCACGATCCAGCTGCCCAGCTCATCGATCATGCCCGCCGACTCCGCAACCGGAATGAAGCGATCCGGCGAGAGGCCTTTCGCAGGCCAGCGGAGCAGTGCCTCGACACCTGCCAGCGTACCGTTCTCGACGTCGATCACCGGCTGGTAGTAAAGCTGGAACTCCGACCTGGCGAGACCCTTGCGCAGATCGGCCTCCAGCATTTGCATGCGTGCGGCCTGGTCGTTCAACGCTTTCGTGAAGTACTGGAAATTGTTGCGGCCTTTTTCCTTGGCGTGGTACATGGCGACATCCGCATTCAGGATCAGTTGCTCCATGTCCTCTCCGTCATCCTGGAACAGCGCAATGCCGATACTCGGGGTGGAATGGAGCTCCCGCCCATCCACCACATAGGGACGCCCCAGGGCTTCAATCACATGGCGCGCCGCTCGCCCGGCGTCCTGGGCATCCTGGACGTGGGACAGGACAGCCAGGAATTCGTCGCCGCCCAGCCGCCCGACAACATCCTCGGCACGCACGCAGGATTTCAATCGTTGTCCGACTTCCTTGAGCACCGCATCGCCGGCCTTGTGCCCGTACGTGTCGTTGATCGGTTTGAACCGGTCCATGTCGACGAACAGCACTGCAACGCGCTTGCCGTGGCGCCGCGCACTGGAAAACAGCCGGTTGGCCGATTCCAGCGTCAGGTTGCGGTTCGGCAGGCCGGTCAGGGAATCGTGCTGGGCGGACGCCACTGCCTCCTGCCGCATCCGGGCGATGTCCAGATGCGTTCTCACCCTGGCCAGCAATTCACGCGCGCTGAACGGTTTGACCAGGTAGTCGTCAGCACCTGTGCCCAAGCCCTCGACACGGGACTCCTCACCTGCACGCGCCGAAATCATGATGACCGGCGTCGCGCGGGTTCGTTCATCCATGCGCAGGGCGCGCAGCAACCCGAAGCCATCCAGGTTGGGCATCATGATATCGGTCAGCACGAGATCCGGCGGGTCTCGGCGCGCTGCCTCGAGCGCCTGCATGCCGTCGGCCACCGCCTCGACTTCCCACTGCTGCGCGAGCAGCCGGCGGACGTAGTTGCGCATGTCCGCATTGTCGTCGGCGAGCAGGATGCGGGCCGGCTGGATGTCGCCTCCACGCTGCTCGACGGGATCGTTGGCGTCGGGCAGCCAATGCCTGGCTTCCTCGACGAAGGCGCGGACATCCTCGGCCGTGGCTGCAGCCGGTGGGCGCGCGTCGACCTGGTCAGCAGGCAGGTGCGCGGTGCCGGCCGGGACGAATACCGAAAATGTCGTCCCCTGGTTGAGCACGCTCTCCGCCGTAATGGTGCCGCCGTGTATCTTGACCAGTTCCTGAGTGAGCGCAAGGCCGATCCCGCTGCCTTCGAAGGTGCGGCTGCGGCTGTTCGGCACGCGGTGGAAGCGTTCGAACAGACGAGCAAGGTGTTCCGGCGGTACGCCTACCCCGGTGTCCGACACCGTCAGCAACGCCCCGTTGTCCTGCCATTGCAGACGCACTTCGATCTTGCCGTTAAAGGTGAACTTGAAGGCATTTGAAATCAGGTTGAGGACGATTTTTTCCCACAGGTCGGTGTCGACGTGGACGGGTTGGGGCATCGCCTCGCACTCCACCACATACGCGATACCGGCCTTTTCGATGACCGAGCGGAACATGGACGCGAGGTCGCCGGTGTACTGCGCAAGGTCGACCGAACGGAAGGATGCATGCGTGCGGCCGGCCTCGATGCGCGAAAAATCGAGCAGGGAATTGACCAGCTTGAGGAGGCGCAGCGCATTGCGGTGGGCGATATCGACGCGATGCCAGTCCGTCCGCGCCAGCACACCCGCCGGCGTGTGCAGCAACTCTTCCAGCGGGCCGAGCATGAGGGCGAGCGGAGTCCGGAATTCGTGGCTGACGTTCGAGAAGAATGCAGTCTTGGCCTCGTCGATGGCGGCCAGCGCGGCGGCACGCTTCCGTTCTTCCTCGTAGGCACGGGCATTGGCAAGAGCGGCCGAGATGCCTTGCGTCAGCATGTCGTAAAACGTCCGGTAGGGCTCGTCGAGTGCGCGCCGCGTGCTTACACCGGCGACCGCAACGGCCAGGGGAGCGCTACCCGGAACACCGAGAGGCAGCAGCATCGCCGCCTGTATCGGTTCGGGGTACGGTCCGCAGTGCAGAGGGCCGATCCCAGGCGGGAGGGCGTCGATGTGAATGTTCTTTCCAGCGCGGATGGCAACCGCCAGCGGCCAGGAATCATTGCTACCTTCATCAAGTTCGATGCGCTCGGGGCTTGCAACTGTCCCCGGCGCAAGGCCGATTGCCTCGATGAGCTTTGCCTGCTTCTGCTGTCCGTCGATGGCGTAGAGCAGGAAGAATGGCAGGTCGAGCGAATGGCGGGCCAATATGGACCCGAGGCGCTTCAATGCTTCGTCGATCGAGTGCGCGTTCACCGTGCCGTCCGCCACCGCGCGAAGGGCTTTCAGCCGCCGTTCCGCCACCACCTGTTGCGTCAGTTCGGTTACTGGATGAAACAGTCCGCCGACTTCGCCGGCTTCGTCGTGGATGGGACTGAAGGAGAACGTGAAGTACGTTTCCTCAAGATATCCATTGCGGTCGAGGAGAACGCACTGGCTTTCAATGAAAGCCGATTGCCCCGCAGCCGCCTGGTTGAAAGCATCGCCGATGGCAGGCCGGGAGGTTGGCCAGCATTCCCAAAAATCCTGGCCCATCGATGTCGGATGCTTGGTGCCACAGATGGGCCAGTAACCGTCGTTGTAAAGTTGGATCCGATCCGGTCCCCACACAATGGCGATCGGAAAGTTCGACGCGAGGCAAAGGTTGACGGTCGTGCGCAGGCTCTGCGGCCACGATTCCCGCGGGCCGAGGGGGGAGTTTGACCAGTCCATCGACCGAACCAGTTTTCCCATTTCCCCGCCATCCACCAGCCACTCGTCTTCTGCATGCGGCGAGAATTGCGTGTGCTCCGATTGCTTGTTCATGTCCGTTCCGCTGTACAGCTCTCGCTTCTGGGAAAGACAATTGGAGTCGAAACCGGCGTGTTAGTTGCTTTTCAACGGGGCTGGAGAAATACAGGCTGCAATGCACGCGTGCATCATTTGCACTATGAGAAATGAAAACGCCCCATCCGTGATCCGGGTCCGCCGTGTGGCTGCCGACCTGATCCGCTCGATAGGGCGTTGGGCCTGCCGCCATGCATATCGATTGCATGTGCAGCAGATGGGAGGATCATACCCAGCGCGCTGGTATATGTGGATGATGCAGATCAAACTTTTCGTTACGCAATTTTCAAGCTGTTGCCGCTAAGCGAACTTCCTTGCTGCATCGATCGCGAGACCGGACCCGATGCTGCCGAACAGGTCGCCCTCGACATGCGCCGCCCTGGGGAACATGGCGGCGATCTCCTGCCGCAACAGGGGCACGCCGCTGGAGCCGCCGGTAAAGAACACCGTATCCACGCCATCGACACCGACCCCCGCGTCGTCCAGCAGGCCCGAGACAGAATTGCGGATGCTGGCGATGAGATGCGCTACAGCTCCGTTGAATGCCTCGCGCCGGAGAGTGAGCGTAAGTTCCGGCGCGAGCCTGTCGAGCAGCATGGGTACGGCATCCGCATCGGAGAGAGCAATCTTTGCTTCCTCGACCTTCTGCGCAAGCCAGTGCCCGTCACGCTGGTCCACCAGCTTGAGCAAACGCGCGAGCTTGTCGCGTTCCTGCGCGTCGCGGTGGACATCCTGCAGTTCGCGCCACACTTTCTGCGAGTAGGCGAAGTTGATCGTGTGCCAGGTCGCCAGGTTGAAGTAATAACTCGACGGCACTTCGTTGTTGTTCGCCAGGCGTGTGCCGAGACCGAGCAGGGGCATCACGCCGGAGAGGCTCAGGTACTTGTCGAAATCGGTACCGCCGATGTGCACGCCGCCGGTGGCCAGGATGTCGTCATGCCGCTCGGTCCGGGTCGTCCCTGCGGGAGACAGCCGGACCAGCGTGAAGTCGGATGTGCCGCCGCCGATATCGATGACGAGCACCAGCTCCTCGCGCGTGATGCCCGCTTCATAGGTGAAGGCGGCCGCGATTGGCTCGAACTGGAAAGTGACGTCGGAAAAACCCGCCTTGCGAGCGAGGTCGAGCAGGGTGTCCTCCGCCAGCTTGTCCGCCGTCGCATCGTCATCGACGAAATGCACGGGCCGCCCGAACACCGCCTGCGTGAATTGCCGCTGTGCGGACTGCTCGGCGCGCTGTTTCAGCTCGCGCAGGAATTGCGCCAGCAGTTCGCGGAACGGCACCGCGCGCCCCTGGACCTCGGTCTGTCCATCCATCAGTCCGGTGCCGAGCAGGCTTTTCATCGAGCGCATCAGCCGGCCTTCGTAGCCAGAAAGATAGTCGGCCAGGGCGGCGCGGCCGAAGGTCGTCGTATTGTCCTCGGCGTTGAAGAACACGACCGAGGGCAGGGTGGCCTTGCCGTCTTCCAGCGGAAGCAGCAGGGATTCGCCGGGGCGGTAAAAGCCGACGGTCGAGTTGGAGGTGCCGAAGTCGACGCCGCAGGAATGGGACACGTGATGCCTTTTATTCGTTGTTGTTGCCGCGCCGGGCTTCGGCGAGGGCAATGGTTAATTGCTGGATCCTGGCTTTCAGGCTCGCATTTTCCGCCTTCAGTTCCACGATCTTCGCATTGGCTTCGCCAACGTCGTCGATGGTTTCATGTGATTGGGGCGCGGCGTCAACTTTGGGCGCTTTGGGCGGTGCTTTCGCCTCGCGTACCTGCTTGGCGACCTGCCGCAATTCCTTCTTGCCGCCGTTGACCGCAGCCACCTGTTCCTCACTTGGCAAGGACGCGACCGCTGCGGCGGCGTTCAGGGAAATGGCACCGGAGCGGACCGCTTCGACCAGTTCGGGCGTGGCCGTCTTCTGGATTTTCTCGATACGACTGACTGCATTGCTGCTGATGCCTGCAACCTTGGCGATTTCTTCACGTGTGCTGAGCGGCGGGCGTTCCGGTGCAGGTGCGGCTTCGGGGGCGCTGTCGGGTGCGGCTTCCGGTTCGGCTTCCTTTTGCGCCTTCACGCGTGCGGACAGGATGGCTTTCTTGCGCAGGGCAAGCATGCCGCGCTGGAAGTCGGACACGCTGCGCCGGGCAAGGTGATTGTCAATCATCCACAACATGACGTCCTCGATCGCGCCGAAATTGTCGTTCTGCACCGTTTTATAGGGGAGGCTGTGTTTCTGGCAGATGGCGTAGCGGTTATGACCGTCGATCAGGATGTCGCCCCACAGCACCAGCGCGTCGCGGCAGCCCTCGGCCAGGATGCTGCGCTCCAGCGCTTCGTATTCATGGGAAGTCAGCGGGTCGACATAGGCCCGCAGTTCGTCGCTAATCCTGATGTTCATGCTTTCCTGCAGAGGGTTGAGGGCCGGCATCTTTCCCGCCGCCGGCACGATCGGGGGGGACGTATTCTAAGTGATTGGGGCAGGAGGGCGCCAGTATTCCCGCATTTTTGCCATGGAATGAAAAGTGGTATAAACTTTCCACGGAAAGGAGTGGTGCCATGATCAACCCCTTGAACGCCCAGCACGCCGATGCCGCTGCCGCGACGCTGACAAAGGCCGTGGTGCGCGCTGCAGGACTCATCGGTGTCACCCAGCAATCCCTGGCGCGCATCCTCGGCGTCAGTGCAGCGACGGTGTCCCGCATGTTTTCGGGACAGTACCGACTTGCACGCGAACGCGGCAAGGAGTGGGAGCTAGCCGTGCTGTTCGTGCGGATGTACCGCTCCCTGGATGCGATCTTCGGCCACGCCGATGCTGCCCAGCAGTGGCTGAACGGCGAAAACCTCGGCCTCATGGGCAAGCCCATTGAGCTGATCCAGAGCACCGAAGGGCTGGTCAGGGTCCTCCACTACCTGGATGCGCACCGTGGCCGTGTTTGAGGCGCAGGAGACGACGCTCGATCTGTGGCGGGCGGTCGAGGCGCAGCACCGGGTGTCCACCATGGTGCTGGTGGACACGCTCGACGAACAGGCGCTGCTGGAAAGCATCCTCGACGAATCGAAACCACAGCTTTCGTCTTCCCAGCGGTCCATGCACTACCTCTTGTTTACCCCGTTCCGCTATCCGCCGCTTCCTAACGGATCGCGGTTTCGCGGGGCTTTCGATCCGGGCGTCTTCTACGGCGCGGAAGCCATTCGAACGGCTTGCGCGGAGCTTGGCTACTGGCGCTGGCGGCTTCTGAATGACAGCCCGCAACTGCAATCTATTCCGCCCGTTCCGCAAACCTTGTTCCGGACCGCGGTGGCCGGACCGGCGATCGACCTGCGCGAGCCGCCGTGGTCGGCGCGTCAGTCTGAATGGACCAATCCCCAGCACTACGGTGCGTGCCAGCAGCTCGCTCGCGAGGCGCGTTCCGAGCGTGTGCAGCTGATCCGCTACCAGTCCGTGCGTGATCCCCTGCCCGGGGCCTGCGCCGCCGTCCTCAGCCATGCGGCCTTCGTAAAGCCCGTGCCTGATGAAAGCCAGACATGGTCGCTAGCCGTGTTCCGTCATCGCGTGTTCTGGCGCAGGGATTCGATTTTCGACGTAGAGAGTTTCGACTTCGATGCTGCGAGATGGACGCGGCAAACCTGATGCCTGTCATCTCCGCGCTGATCGTCTCTTCCGGAAAACATCCACGCTCGTACAGCATGCACCCATAGAGTGCAATGCACCATCCGAACGCTCGTTCTCAACACGGCGCATCCCACTTTGATGCGGTCTGACCGCTATTTACCCTGCAATGGCACCTGAATCGCTTGGCATGCCGATTGCTCAGTAACGATCGCAGGGCAATGGTGCCTTGCGTCGAGAGCCCGCCGTTGGGCTCCCGTGCACTGAACGATCGCTGCATTGACAGCTCGCGTGCGCGCACTCGGATCGACTCAACGATGCCAACGATTACCAGTAGCTTCAGCCTCCCGCGCGTGGAGATCCAACCAAACAGCGACAGCCATTCAAGGCTGGCAGCACACCCCACTGTTCCCTTTGCCTGGTCCACAGGCACAACGTTCCGTACAGCTCAAGCGACCACGCGTGCGGCGTGCAGCGTGCAATCAGTTTTTGAATGAAGGACCAACGCATTACCAGATGCGTAATCAACATAGCTTGGAAGGAAGACGCATGAAGATCCTTGTAATTGGCCACGGCATGGTAGGACACAAATTTCTCGAAAGCCTCAATGATTCGGGCTTGCTCGATGCCGAGGTGACGGTGCTGTGCGAGGAGCCGCGCCCCGCGTATGACCGCGTCCATCTCTCGGAATTCTTCTCCGGTAAATCGGCGGACGACCTCTCGCTGGTGTCGCCGGGTTTTTTTGACAGGAACAACCTGCTGCTCAAGCTGAACAGCCGCGCCGTCTCGATCGACCGTGAAAACAAAACGGTGACGACCGCCGGCGGCGAAGTCCTGCAGTACGACAAGCTGGTCATGGCGACCGGCTCATATCCATTCGTTCCTGCCGTGCCGGGCAAGGATCGCAAGGACTGCTTCGTGTACCGCACGATCGAGGATCTGGAAGCGATGCTGGAGTGCGGCGGCCGGTCAAAGAGCGGCGTGGTGATCGGCGGCGGCCTGCTTGGCCTCGAGTGTGCCAAGGCACTGCGCGACATGAAGCTCGTTACGCATGTGGTTGAATTCGCGCCGCGCCTGATGGCCGTCCAGGTCGATGACGGCGGAGGACGTGTGCTGCGCAAGAAGATTGAAGAGCTGGGCGTAAGCGTCCATACGCAAAAGAATACCGTCGGGATCATCGACGGCGAGCAGGCACGCCATCGCCTGGTATTTGCCGACGGCTCGCACCTGGAGACCGACATGATCGTGTTCTCCGCCGGCATCCGCCCGCGTGACGAACTGGCGCGCGAGAACGGTCTCGCACTCGGCCCGCGCGGCGGCATCGCCATCGACGGCAACTGCCTCAGCTCCGACCCCGACATTTATGCGATCGGCGAATGCGCCGCGTGGAACGGCCAGGTCTTCGGCCTGGTCGCACCGGGCTACGACATGGCGCGCACCGCCGCGAAGCACATTGCTGGCGAGGCCGTCCTGTTCGCGGGCGCCGACATGAGCACCAAGCTCAAGCTGATGGGCGTGGATGTGGCGAGCATCGGCGATGCATTGGGCAATACCGCCGGCAGTCGCGCCTACCAGTTCACGGACGAACGCAAGCAGGTCTACAAGAAGATCGTCGTCTCCGAAGATGGCAAGCACTTGTTGGGTGCGGTGCTGGTGGGCGACGCCGCCGAGTACGGCAGCCTGCTGCAGATGATGCTCAACAAGATCGAACTGCCGGAAGCGCCGGAATTCCTGATCCTGCCCCAAAGCGATGGCAAGGCCAAACCGGGTCTCGGCGTGGAGGCGCTTCCCGCATCGGCACAAATCTGCTCCTGCAACAACGTCTCAAAGGGCCAGCTGTGCGAAGCGGTGGCAGGCGGTGCGACCAATGTCGTCGAACTCAAGTCCTGCACCAAGGCGGGTACCGCGTGCGGTGGCTGCGTGCCGCTGGTGACGCAGGTGATGAAGGCCGAGATGAAGAAGCAGGGTCTTGCCGTCAACAACCACCTGTGCGAACACTTTGCGTATTCGCGCCAGGAGCTGTTTCACCTGATCCGCGTGGGCAAGATCAAGACCTTCGAGGCCTTGCTCGACGCGCACGGCAAGGGCCTGGGCTGCGACATCTGCAAACCGGTCGCCGCCAGCATCTTTGCCTCCTGCTGGAACGACTTCGTCCTGAACAAGGATCACGCCGGCCTGCAGGATTCGAACGACTACTTCCTCGGCAATATCCAGAAGGACGGCACCTATTCCGTTGTGCCGCGTATGCCTGGCGGGGAAGTGACGCCGGACGGACTGATGGCGGTCGCGCAGGTCGCGAAGAAATACGGCCTGTACACCAAGATCACCGGCGGCCAGCGCGTCGACCTGTTCGGCGCGCGCATCGAGCAGTTGCCCGCGATCTGGGAAGAGCTGATCGCCGCTGGCTTCGAATCCGGCCATGCCTACGGTAAATCGCTGCGCACCGTGAAGTCCTGCGTGGGTTCGACCTGGTGCCGCTATGGCGTTGACGACAGCGTGGGCCTGGCGATCGAACTGGAAAACCGTTACAAGGGCCTGCGCGCGCCGCACAAGATCAAGTTCGGTGTGTCCGGCTGCACCCGCGAATGCGCGGAAGCGCAGGGCAAGGACGTCGGCGTGATCGCCACCGAGAAGGGCTGGAATCTGTACGTCTGTGGTAACGGCGGCATGAAACCGCGCCATGCGGAGCTGCTGGCATCCGACCTGTCGAAGGAGGATCTGGTGCGCTACATCGACCGGTTCCTGATGTTCTACATCCGCACCGCCGACCGCCTGCAGCGCACCAGCGTGTGGCGCGACAACCTGGAAGGCGGGCTCGATTATCTGAAGGACGTCGTCATCAAGGACAGCCTCGGTCTGGCCGCAGAACTCGAAGCCGACATGCAGCACGTCGTCGACACCTATGAATGCGAATGGAAGAACGCCATCACGAACCCCGAGACACGCAAGCGCTTCCGCCAGTTCGTCAACAGCGACCAGCCCGACCAGACTGTCGTCTTTGTCGAGGAACGCGGCCAGATCCGTCCAGCGAAGCCGGAAGAGCGCAAAGTCACCATCCCCATCATTGCCAAAGCAGCGTGAGGTTGCAACCATGAGCCATGAAAACAAAGCAACGACGTGGAGCGCAGTGTGTTCCGTCGACGACCTCGTTCCCAACACCGGCGTCTGCGCGCTGGTGCAGGACCGTCACGTCGCCGTCTTCCATGTCAAGGACGGCACGGACAAGCTGTTCGCGATCGACAACTACGATCCCAACGCGCAGGCCAGCGTGCTGTCGCGCGGCCTGGTCGGCAACCTCGGCGAGCGCATTGTCGTCGCGTCGCCGATCTACAAGCACCACTTTGACCTGCGAAACGGTCAGTGCCTCGAAGCGCCGGAGAATTCGGTCAGCGCCTATCCGGTGCGCGTCGAGAAAAGGACGGTGTGGGTCGGTATCTGAGCTGATCCGGGGACGCCGCATTGCCGGCGCCGCCGACGATGTGTGCGACGATAATCCCGCCGGTGGGTCAGGCTGCGAGGCGCATGGTGTCCCGCTTCCTGGCGTCCATCATCCGTACTCGGGCCGAACCGCCCGTCAGGTTGCGCCGGAATTCGGTGGGGTCGTAGATGACGGTGAGGCGGTTGAATTTCTTCCGCTCTTCGTCGAGTTCAAAGACGCTCATCCCTTCCACCGACGCCTGCCGCCCACCGGGAAAAGTCCAGGTGTACATGAACTGCAGGGCGACCGAGCGGGCGTGATGCAGGCCGTCGAAGACGTTCGTCAGCCTGGTGACGGCGTACCCGCAGGACTCGAACACGCGGTGATGGAAGCTCACCACGTCCAGTTCGCCAAGCAAGGGCGCCTTGACCGACGCGTCGACAGTGAAAAGATCCAGGATGGATTCGAGGTCCTTCCGGTTGAGCGCTTCCTGGTATTTGCGGCAAAGTTCGTAAGCGTACATGGGAGTGGTCGATAACCGTGTTTAACTAGTGGTTATTGTTGCCCATCGGGAAGACGCAATATTGATCGTGCGCAAATGCGCGATGCGGCCGCAGTGTCAATCCTTCCATTTGGCCATCGTGACCGTCGTTCCCTTGCCGACTTCCGTGCTGACTTCGAAGTCGTCCATCAAGCGCCGCGCGGCGCCCATTCCGATTCCCAGGCTGTTTCGTGTCGAGTAGCCGTCGCGCAGCGCGGCGGCGAGGTCGGCAATGCCGGGACCTTTGTCGGCGACGACCACCGAGAGGCCCATGCGTTTTCCATCGTGCAGCACGCGCAGGTTGATCGACGCCTGCTGCGCGTGGAAGAGGGCGTTGGAGGCGATTTCCGATACGGCGGTGGCGACCTTGACCGAATCGATCCTGTTCAGTCCGATTTCCTGGGCAAGCCGCTGGCCTTCCTTGCGCGCGCGGAGGACATCCACCTCAGACTTGAGGATCAGTGTTACCTCATCCGTTGCCATGCGATGGCAGGGCTACTTCAGGTAATGCAACGGGAAGTAGAGCAGGGCAGCCATGCCGAGGGCGCCCAGGCAGGTAACCACGGCCACGATGAACCGGGACAGTCTGTCTGCCTTCGTTTCCTTCGGCGGTGGGGGAATGCGGTCTTTCATGTTTGCCTCCATCCGGTCAGTGTAGCCAAAAGCGTGCCAAAAGAGGTGCTTGACGAGCGGCCGGACGAAGCATAATATGATGATCATCATATGAATTGAGGCTGTTGCCATGACCTCCGGAACACGTTCCGCCAAGAAGCAGGATTCCTACGAACGCATTCTCGACGCGGCCGCTCGCGCTGTACGCCAGGACGGCTTTTCGCGCGTCGGCGTCGCCGATGTCATGCGCGAGGCCGGTTTGACGCACGGCGGGTTTTACGCCCATTTCAAGTCGCGTGACGCCATGCTGGCAAAGGCGCTTGAGCACGCCGGCCGCGCCAGTGCCGAGAGGTTGTCCAAGCGGATCGCGGCGCAGCGCGAGCAGGGGGCCAGTCCGTTCCGTGCCCTCGTCGAGCGGTATCTCTCGGAAGCGCATCTTGCTTCTCCGGAAACAGGCTGTCCGGTTGCCGCCCTCGGTTCCGAGATGCCGCGGCAGCAGGATGAATTACGCGCTGCGTCGTGCGATCGCGTTCGCGGACTGGTGGCGATCGTCCGGTCTACACTGCCGCCCGAAGCGCCGGAAGATGCCGCACTGATGGCGGCAAGTACGATGGTGGGCGCACTGCAGCTTGCGCGTACCCTGGGGGACAACGAACAGGGGAAAGCCCTGCTCGCCGCGAACCGGAATACCTTGCTGCGTATGTACGACGAACCGGCAGCGACTGCCGGCTGATGTTCCAACACAGCCGCCGATCACGGCGGTTTTTATTTCGCTAAAAATATGATGGCCATCATATTTTGGCGTGCCAACAGAAGGAATGAACATGGAAAAGCAGATTTCCGTCCCCCTTAGCCCCATCACTCCCTTGAATGAGGAGCGCACGCGCAGTTCGCCCTGGCCGACGTTCTGGATTGCGAGCATCGCCGTATTCCTCGTTTCGCTCGATACGACGGTGCTGTATGCAGCGTTTGGCGCGCTGCGCGAGGGGTTTCCAAACGCGACCCCGGCCGGGTTGTCGTGGATCCTGAATGCCTACACCGTTGTCTTCGCGGCACTCCTTGTTCCCGCAGGCGGCCTCGCCGATACGTACGGGCGAAAGCGGGTTTTCCTGGTGGGCGTGACCGTGTTCCTGCTGGCCTCGGCGGCGTGCGGCGCCGCGCTGACGGTGGAATTCATGGTTGTTGCACGTGTCGTCCAGGCGATCGGCGCGGCGCTGCTGACGCCGTCATCGCTGTCGCTCGTCCTCGACGCCTTTCCGAAGGAAAAACGGGCGGTCGTCGTCAGCATCTGGGGCGCGGTCGGCGGCGTTGCCGCCGCATTCGGCCCTGGCGTCGGTACATTCATCGTCGATGCCTTCGGCTGGCCTTGGGCGTTCTACATCAACCTGCCGCTGGGCGCGGTCTCCCTGGCGTACGGAATTCGCCTTCTGCCGGCATCGAATGAGGAAGGGATGGCGCGCCGGGTGGACTGGCTCGGCGTGCTGCTGCTGATTACCGGCGTCGGTGCAATTGCACTCGCGATCACGCAGTCGGAGTCTCCGCTCTGGAGCGCGACCGACGTCGCTGTGGCGGCGCTGGCCGGTTTTGTCATCCTCGCGGCATTCATCGCCTGGCAGCGCAAGGCGCAATCGCCGGTCGTGGACCTTGGGCTTTTCCGCAATCGCACCTACAGCGCGGTGAACCTCGCCACGCTCGCCTTCGGCACCGCGTTCGCAATGATGTTCTTCGGCTATTTCGCCTTCATGACCGGGATCTGGCATTACAGCCTGCCGGTTGCGGGGATTGCGGTCACGCCCGGACCGCTGACGGTGGTTCCCGTGGCGGTCCTTACCGGAAGGCTTGCAGGGAGGTACGGCCATCGGCCCTTCCTGGTCACCGGCGCGTTCATTTATGCAATGGCCGGTGTCTGGCAACTCACGATTCCGGGCACCGAGCCCGCCTACCTGACGCAATGGTTGCCCGGACTCCTGCTGAGCGGGATTGGTGTGGGGATGGTGCTGCCCAGCTTGTCCGGCGCCGCGGTCGCCAACCTGCCTCCGGCGCATTACGCGGTCGGAAGCGCCGTCAACCAGGCCGTACGTCAGATCGGCACGGTGCTCGGCGTTGCGTTCACTGTCGTATTTGTCGGGCATGCCGGGCTGGACAGGTCCGACTTCTATCCGCTGTTCGGATTGCACGTTGCGCTCGCGCTGACGACCGGATTGCTCTGCCTGGCCGTCAATACCCGGCCTGCGCCAAGGAAGGCGTGAGTGTCGGTTCCGCGTAACTTCGTTGGCAGAAGGTGCATAAAGTAGAGGTGCCGCCCGGAAATCCCAATATACTGTCGCCTTTGGACGCCCCCGCTCGCGGGGGCGTAATCTCATTCCGATGCAGATTCAAAAGTGACAACGTTTCAATCCCGGGCCGCGGCGTACGCAGCGGCGGCCGCAATTTCAATCCTCTTTCCAGGCCTGTCCGCCGCCGCAACGCCGGCTGAGGAGGCCATTGCGAGACTGAACGCCAGTCCCGACGCCTTCAGCGCAGTGCGTCTGCTCCTCGGCAACGGCTCACCGTTCTGCACCATCGGCAGGGAAATCGACAAGACCGCCATCGTCGATAACGACCGCAATTCGGTCCTTTACTCACCAGTGTTCCGCGCATGGCATGGCCGCGGCGAGGTGACGCGCTATACAGAGGTCAGGTCCAACGTGAAGGAACTGTTCCAGGCGATGAAGAGGACCCATTGCCAGATTGTGGTTGAGAAGGCCCGGAACATCGCCTGGCTCGTCGATGCGCTTGAACAGGACGAGATGAGGTATGCCATCCTGCCCGTTCCACTGACACAGGAAGACCTGCGGGATGCGTACGCGGCGTCGCTCGGATATGCCAATCATGAGGAGCTCGTGCTGGCCGGCCATATGAGGGCCACCAACGACGAGCTGCATACATATTTCCGGTTCGGCATCAAGACCTCCGCCGCGTACGACGAGGCACTCGCGCGGATGCAGGCGCAGGAATACAGCCAGGACCGCCTGCAACTGCTCGCTTTTCTCGCGGACGAAGCCGAAGGCAACCGGCGCAACCTCCCGCCCGCCACGATCAGGGAAGAGCGGATGACAAGGAATGCGGCAAGCGCGAAATAGCGCGGGCCTGTCTGTATCGATCTACTTACACAAAGAATGCACATGGCGGTTACGGAGTGGTTCGGGTGGTCGGCGCTGTGGCTCTTGCCATTGTTCTGGCGGCTATCGAAGGCGTTTCTTTTCAGGCGTGCGCAGTTGCAGGGGCAGGGCAACATCCGGCTGTGGCTCGGTACTGGGGCGGTCCTGAGCGCAAGCAGCGCGCTGGAGGCGATGATTCGCGCGAGCGGAGAGAACAGCGTTCTTTTCGGGCTGGCGGTCGGCAACTTCGTCACCGATGCCTTCGGCATGGCGTTCGGCGTCCTGCTGCTGCTCGCGACCCTGGTCGCGACCCTGCCGTGGCTGTTCGGACGCGGTGCGTTCGGCTTCATTCACAAGCTTGCCCGCACAAGCGCCGCATCGGCGGAGGCACGCGGTAACACTCGTTCTGCCGCGCGACATGTACCGGAAAAGCCTGTGTCCGCTGCCCCGGTTCGCATGAATCCGCGACCGGCCGCACCGGCGGTGCAGGGAAACGCTTCCTGGAAATTGCCGGCGACATTCTTCGGAAAGGATGCGGTGCGCAAGCGTCCCGAAATGCAGCCGGCGCCCAGCGAAAGGAGCGCTCCGGCCGCGCGTTCGACGGAAGAATGGGCGCCATTCGAAAGCATCCGTCCAACATCGGCCATGCTCGCGCGCGCCAAGGCCGAAGAATTGGCCAGGGCACGCCAGGCGCAGCGCGAAACGGTCCGCATTGTGATTTCCCCGCCTGCGCCAGCACGTCCAGTCGTGAGGACGCCCGAGCGTGTCCGCGAAACCAGGGTGGAGAGGGCACCGGCACCTGTGGAGCAGCATCCGGAACCGGTTCAGGTTCCGGTTCCGGTGCAGGAAGTCCTGCCTAGCGTGACAGCTGTCCCCGCGATGGAACCCGAGCTGCGGCACGAACCCGCGAGGACCTGTGTCACAGAACCGCCTGCCGTCGAAGAGCGCATCGCAGAGGTCATCGAAAGCGCGGCGGCAGTTCCCGAAAGGCAGGAGCCGTATCTGGAGCATCCGGCAGAGGTCGTTCCTCCGCCGGTATTGCCTGTGTCGCAACCTGCAACTGTGTCCCCGCGCATGCCGGCGGGTGAACCGTTCACGTTCCAGGCGCCAGCCGAGCTCGATGTCGACCTGCCCGGCCTCGATCTGCTCGACAAGCATCCGGACGATACTGTAGAAGTCTCCGCAACCGAACTTGCCGAAACCGGCCGCTTGATCGAACAGCGCCTCAAGGAGTTCAAGGTCCCGGCTACCGTCCTCGGCGCGTCCGCCGGTCCGGTCATCACGCGCTTCGAGATCGAGCCCGCTGTCGGCGTGCGCGGCGCGCAGATCGTCGGCCTGATGAAAGACCTGTCGCGCGCGCTCGGCCTGACATCCATCCGCGTGGTCGAAACCATCCCCGGCAAGACCTGCATGGGGCTGGAGCTGCCCAACACGCGCCGGCAGATGATCCAGCTGTCCGAAATGCTCGCGTCCGACGCCTATCGCCACTCGCGTTCGCACCTGACGCTCGCGATGGGCAAGGACATTACCGGCTCGCCGGTCGTGACCGACCTTGCGCGCGCGCCGCACATGCTGGTTGCGGGGACGACCGGCTCCGGCAAGTCGGTGGCGATCAACGCGATGATCCTGTCGCTGCTGTACAAGGCCACGCCGGAAGATGTCCGCCTGATCATGATCGATCCCAAAATGCTGGAGCTCTCGGTCTACGACGGCGTTCCGCACTTGCTCGCACCGGTGGTCACCGACATGAAGCTTGCGGCCAATGCGCTGACATGGTGCGTGGCCGAAATGGAAAAGCGCTACCGCCTCATGTCCGCGCTCGGCGTGCGCAACCTGGCCGGCTTCAACCAGAAGATCCGCGAAGGCAGGGCGCAGGAAAAGTATGTGACGAACCCGTTCTCGCTGACGCCGGACGCGCCCGAGCCCTTGTCGACGCTGCCTACGATCGTCGTGGTCATCGACGAGCTGGCCGACCTGATGATGGTCGCCGGGAAGAAGATCGAGGAACTGATCGCGCGCCTGGCGCAAAAGGCGCGCGCGGCCGGCATCCACCTGATCCTGGCGACGCAGCGGCCTTCCGTGGACGTGATCACCGGCCTGATCAAGGCCAATATCCCGACGCGCGTCGCCTTCCAGGTGTCGTCGAAAATCGATTCGCGTACCGTGCTCGACCAGATGGGCGCGGAGACGCTGCTCGGTCATGGCGACATGCTCTTCCTGCCGCCGGGCAGCGGTTATCCGCAGCGTGTACACGGCGCCTTCGTATCCGACGAGGAAGTGCACCGCGTGGTCGAATACCTGAAGCAGTTCGGCGAGCCCGAATACGAAGAAGCGATCCTTGCAGGCGCACCGAGCGAGGAAGCCAACGGCGATCTCTTCGGGGAGGCCGGCGGCACGGAATCCGATCCGCTGTACGACGAAGCCGTGGCCTTCGTGGTGCGCAGCCGCCGGGCGTCGATTTCCTCGGTGCAGCGGCAGCTCAGGATCGGCTACAACCGCGCGGCGCGCCTGGTGGAGCAGATGGAAACGGCCGGCATCGTGTCGCCGATGTCATCCAACGGCAGCCGCGACGTCCTGGTTCCGCCCTCGTCATGATGTGGCTTGCCGGCTGCGGCCTTCTTGGGCTTTTTTGACCCGCAGCAAGGAAATCCGTAATAGGCGTCGCGGGCTGTGTCGTTTCAATCCGCCAACAGTAGACTGCTGACGTAACACTTTGGAAATCACATATGAAAACAGCGCTCAACTGCGTCCTTCTGTCGTTGTGTGCCGCCGCATCCATCGCCTTCGCGGCCGAGCCCAAACCCAAGACCAAGCCGGCCAAGGAAGTGGCGGAGGTGCAGAAAGACACCAACTCCATCGTCGCCAACTGCGAAAAGAAGAAACTGCCTGCCGAGCAGGAAATCGAGTGCATCGAGCAGGGCTTCCTCGAATTCATGGAAGAGATGGCCGCGCAGCGCGCCGCTTCGCTGCGCTGATCCCACGCCGCTCTTACCTCAAAGGCTGCATTCGTTCGCAAGGTCTCCGCTCGGCGGCCGGGCGATCGTCTTGCTTGCGGGCGGCTTTGCGTTCCCCTTGTTCTCTACCCAATGCTCCAGCGCGACGAAGGCTGCGCGATAGCAGGGTGCGATCGGACGCAGGCGGTCGGGGAAGACATCGTACAGCTGATCGACATGATTGCCGTCCTCCACCACGTAGTAGCGGTGCAGGTGGCCGCGCCCTGACGCCTTCACCAGTTCTGCGTACGGATCGGAATTGGTGCGGATGGGGAGAAGCGTATCCAGCGTCCCGTGCAGCGTGATCATTGGCTTACCGATTCGTCCGGTGAGCGAGACTGCCGCCACGGCATCCTTCACGGGCTGCGGACGGATGGCGTAGCTGTAGTCGGCATCGCAATACAAGGTGCCCGACTGACAGAACGGCACGCCCGCCTCAAGCGTCCCGTCGTAGGTCGGATCGATCTCTTCCCGATAGGTACGCTGGGTCAGGTCCCAGTACACCGCGTAGTGGTGCTCCCAAAGGAATTCCGAGCCGGGCGCAAAGCCCGCCGCGATGATCCGGTCATGGGCCTCCCGGCTCAGCGTGGCTCGGTAAGCCGGGTAATACTTCAGCGCCGCTGGCAGGAAAGTGAACAGGTTCGGACCTTCCGGGCGCCAATGCGGGCCTTCCCAGTCGACGCCGCCGTCGTAGAGGTCGGGGCGATTTTCCAGCGCATACCGCGTCAGGTAGCCGCCGTTCGAAATGCCTGTCATGTAGGTGCGCGCCGGCGCGCGTCCGTAGCGTTGGGCAACCACCTGTTTTGCCGCAATCGTGAGTTCCGTGACCCGCCTGTGCCATTCCGCGATGGCCTCTCCCGGCGTCGCCCCGTCCTTGTAGAAGCTGGTCCCGCTGTTGCCCTTGTCCGTTGACGCGAAGGCATAGCCGCGCGCGAGGACCCAGTCACTGATCAGGTAGTCCGTTGCGTACTGCCTGCGCACGCCAGGCGCGCCCGTGATCACCAATTTGCCGTTCCAGTTGTCCGGCAGGCGGATCACGAACTGCGCGTCGTGATTCCAGCCGTGGTACGTGTTGGCGGTGGACGTGTCGGGAAAGTAGCCGTCGATCTGGATACCGGGGACGGCGCCCGGCGGGTTGCGCGTCGCCTGCGAGTGCAGGGGCAGCCAGTCGCTCGCATCGGTGCGGCCGGCGGCGGTGAGGTAAGGCGTGGTCAGGTCGTCGAGGCAATAGGCTTCCTGGCGTTCCGCGCCTGGCACCTGCAACACACTGAGTTTGGAACAGTCGGCGGAAAAGGCGGGAAGGGCAAGAAGGGCGGCCGCAGCGGTTGCGGCCAGGCGCAGGAATCTCATCGGTCGTGTCTCCGTTAGTGTTGTATGCAATCTGACAACATGCAAACGGGATAGTTCTCGGCGTCACTTTGCTACGCCTCAGGTCATGATTCCCTATGGGTTGTAAGGTTATTTTGACGCAGATCAATGTTGCCAAAAAGCACTCACCCGTACACTCGGGAAAACGGCATCGCACTGTGCTTTGCCAACGTCAATGCCATGACACGCCTCCCTCAACTCCCTCCGCGCCGGTGCACCGGTTCCCGCTCTGCACGCACCCACGGCGCTACGTTGACGCGCCGCCCCGACGCTGATTCCCTTCATCTATCAGGAGAACCCACATGACACAGGAAGATCCGCACAAGCCATTCGTTATTGAATGGCGCCAGGGATTCAAGGTGAACATCGAGCAGGTGGACAACGAGCACCAGCACCTCTTCACGCTGGTGAAGGCGCTGAACCTGGATTCGGTGCAACAGACGGTGGAAGAACTCCTGGATTACGTCGTCGTGCACTTCTCGAATGAGCAGGAGCTGATGGAGAAGAGCGGTTACCCGGCCTTCGAGCAGCACCTGAAACTGCACGAGGATTTTGCTGGCCATGTCGCGGACTTCCTCGGTAGCAGCGATTCCTGGACGGAAGAGCGCGTGCAGGAGTTGCGCCGCTTCCTGAACAAATGGCTGGTCGGCCATATCATGACGCATGATCTGCGCTTCGGTAAGTGGTATGCCGAGCACGTTACGCCGGAAAAGTCCCCCGAACAGCGCCAGGTTTCACTCGCCGAAAAGGCAGCCGCCATCAAGCCGCAATTGCAGCCGCAGGAGCGCAGCGTGCCGGAATCCAAACACCGCGGATTCTTCGCCACGCTGTTTGGCTTGCGCTAGCCGTCGCTTCCTGCCGTCATGGACACGACGGCAACAGCCTTCGTACCGGTCCCAGTACGTCCGGATCGTCGCTGCCTGTGCTGTTGCGCGTGAAGGCGCATCCGTAGTTGGCACTGCCGACCGTCGCCGGGTCCAGCACTTCATCGCCGCCCGGCTTCGCGCCGGTGAGATCCCAGTTCACCATCGCCTGGAACGCCTCGACCTGTTCCGCGATGGTGAAGTCGCAGTGGCCAGGCGTGCGGATTGCCCGCTGCACCAGCCAGCGGTCGCTGTTGCTGGCAACGGCACGTCGCTTGTAGATCTGCTGCATGCTGAATGGGACGAACAGGTCGCCGAGACCCGCCAGCGTGACGACCGGGACATCGAACTGGCCATTGACCTTCGGTACCCATCGCAGTCCATCGCTGCGCCGCGGATTCGCATCCGGTGCCGGCGCCACCCGCAGGATGGTTGCATTCATTGTCTGTTCTTCGGGTGACAGAGCCGGGTCGCCATCGAGCTGGTAGACGACACCCGTGGTGTCGGCAATGTTCTTGTTGAGGATGCCGTCGATGGTCCCGTCGTCGCCAAAGCGGCGCCACACCGGATCCTGCATCGGCTTGAGCCTGAAACTGTCCTCCGCGATGGGGCGCGGTCCGCCGGTGAGGCTGACGAAAGCCGCCATCAGCTTGCGCCCCTGGTCCGTGGGCACGGCCGGGAAGATGCGCCACAGTTCGCGCTTGATGCGGTCTTCCTTGCTGGCGAAATCGGTCACGGGGAAGCTCGTCGCAGGCACGCCGGCAAGAAATTGTGCCGCCAGCTGGTAGGCGGTGGCATAGCCGAACAAGTCAGTGTCGCCTACATTGGCGCACATCGGTAGCGCGCCGTTGTATCGCACCTTGTTGATCGCGGTGTCCAGTGTTTCGCGCTCCACCGCAGCCGCTGCGACATGGCCCCCCATCGATGCACCCACGATGTAGATCCGGGATGGCGCGGAGAGCGGCCGGTTGTTCTGGGCAGCGATGGACGTGAAGGCGAGGGCAAGGGCATTCGTATCCTCGATCCCGGCCCTGACGTCGTAGCCGTTCTTGCTGAACGTCGACGCGGCCCATGCATAGCCGTTTTCTACCAGGTGACGGCGGATCGGGATGTCCTGCACCTTGAGCACCGGATCCAGCCCGTCATAGCCGTGGGCATACAGAACCAGCCTGCCGTTCCAGTTCCTGGGTACTTCGACGCGATACCCGGCACCGTTCAGGACGCCGTGCCAGCGGTCGGTTTCCGCTGTCACGCCGGGCATGGGGCCGAATGGCAGGTGTGTCGGGTCCAGGGTATAGGTCCGCCCTTCCTGCAGCCGTATCGGCGGCGGTGCGCCGGTCGCGGGAGTGGAGGGCGTCGCTGCCGGCGGGGCAGCGGCTGCGGGTTCGTCGTCCTTCTTTCCGCCGCATCCGGCGAGCAGCAGGAGGGACATGCACAAGGCCGTTGTTCTTTTCATTGTTCACCTTTGGAATTGTCGGGCGCAGGAATTGTTATTCGCGCTTTAACCCTATTGAGGGACGGAACCACGGATTTATCCGGTGAGTCGGACAAGGGATGACAAAGGTCAAAGTGTTGCCCCGACGCGCGGGATTCGACTAGCGGAAAGTCGGGCGAAATCCATGACAAAGGCGACCATGCCTGTAAGCAAGCTGACAGGTAAGCAGTGCTATTCTCATCATGATTTGCTTGTGGACAACGAAGGACAGGACAAGGAGAAGGCGATGGCAATCGCATCAGGAGAACGGATCCCGGCAACCCTGATCCCCGGCGACGGGATCGGACCGGAGGTGACCAAGGCAACCGTGGACGTCCTCGACGCGCTGGGTTCGCCCTTCGCGTGGGAGACGCAGACGGCCGGCATGGCAGCGATCGACGCGGGCGGCGATCCCTTGCCGGCGGCAACGCTGGACAGCATTCGCCGCAACAAACTGGCGCTCAAGGGACCGCTGACGACGCCAGTGGGCGGCGGCTTCCGTTCCGTCAATGTGCGCCTGCGGGAGGAGTTCAAGCTGTACGCCAACCTGCGTCCGGCCAAGACCATCATTCCCGGCCGCTACGAGGATATCGATATCGTCCTCGTGCGGGAGAATATCGAAGGCCTCTACGTCGCGCACGAATATTTCGTGCCGGTCGGCGCCGACCCCCGCGCGGTTGCCGTTTCGACGGGTGTGAACACGCGCGAAGGCTGCCGCCGCATCGCGCGTTTCGCCTTCGAGTACGCGGTGAAGAACGGCCGCAAGAAGGTCACGATCGTTCACAAGGCCAACGTGCTCAAGGCACTGACCGGGATTTTCCTGGAGGCCGCACGCGACGTTGCGAAGGAGTACGAGGGACGGGTCGAGGTGGATGATCGCATTGTCGATGCCTGTGCAATGCAGCTCGTGCTCAACCCGTGGCAGTTCGACATGCTGCTCTGTACCAACCTGTTCGGCGACATTCTTTCCGATCAGCTCGCCGGCCTGATCGGCGGACTCGGCATGGCACCCGGCGCCAACATCGGCGAGCACGCGGCGATCTTCGAGGCGGTGCACGGTTCCGCTCCCGACATCGCGGGCAAGGGCGTCGCGAACCCGGTGTCGCTCCTGCTGGCAGCGGCAATGATGCTCGACCATGTCAGCAAACCGGATCTCGCGGAACGCATCCGCAATGGCATCCAGAAGACCCTGCTGGAAGACAATGTGCGGACGCGTGACTTGGGCGGCACGGCCTCCACCTCGGAGTTCACCGCGGCGCTGATCAAGAGGCTCTAGGTTTTGCTTCACCAACGGGCGACGTGGCCAGCGTCGCCCGTGACCTACCCGTAAACGATCTCGTCGAACAGGCCGATCTGCACGATGCAGTCGGCAGCCTCTGCATCGATGTCGGCAGGCTCTCCCTCCTGCACGGCGGCAAGAATGATGGCACGGATGGCGGGCGGCACTTCTACTTCGCCGTGCGCAATACGTTCAATGGCATCCGCCAGCCCCTGGAGATCGAGCGTCCCGCCCTGGCTCGCGTCGCCGGAAACAAGGAAACTTGCCGAGGTGTAGAACCGCTCGCCTTCGCCTCCCGCCTCGGGGTCCTCGACGTAATCCCCGACATCGAAATCCCGCGCCCCGTCGCTTCCCGCGTCGTCGCCCGCCGAATCGGCGCTCACGTCCGCCCAATACGAGCAGCCACCTTCCACCGCCGTCTCGAGGACATGCGAGAGGAAGTCGTCGTCAAGCGCATAGGTTTCGCCATTGATGGTGATGGTGGTCCGGGTTGCCATGTCAGCTCCACATCAGAAATTTTCTTCGCATCCTTCCAGACTGGTTACGAGGGTTGGCGATACGTTTAGTTCATAGGCCGGTCCCGCAACCGATGCAAACCTAACTATTGAGAGCAGATGTGGTCGAATGACCTCCATGAACCCCATCGACGCGGCGCAGGCCGGCCCGTCGATGCCGCAATGAAAGGAATGAGAAATGCAGATGGTTTCCGAACTGATGACGCGCGACGTCAGGTTTGTGGCGCCGCAGGAAAGCCTCCAGCGTGCCGCTCAGCTGATGGATGAACTGGATGTCGGCGCACTTCCGGTGTGCGACGACGGGAAGCTGGTTGGCATGGTGACCGATCGCGATATCACGATTCGCGGCACTGCCACCGGGCGTTCACCACAGGACGCGCATGTCGACGAAGTGATGAGCACCGATGTGCGCTGGTGCTTCGAGGACCAGCCGCTGGACGACGTGATGATCCAGATGGCCGACAGCCAGATTCGCCGCATCCCGGTGGTGACGCATGATGACGAACACAGGCTGGTCGGCATCGTTTCCCTCGGCGACATGGCGACGCGGACAGCCCCCGGCGCGTTGAAGACGGACGTGGAGCAGGTAATGGAAACAGTGTCATCGCCCTCCGCAAGCGCGCAGCCGCAGGTGAAGCCGGATGAAATTGCCGGCCGGACCGGGGAGGTTCCGGCGCGGACAGGCCCACCGACCGGCGAGTCTTCAGGCCTGCCGCACGCCGGCGAAACCGGCGGCGGCTTGGGACGTGGCGTTTCCGCTGGTGCGAGCGGCGATCCGAAAACAGGGGCGGAAAAGGGCGATGCAACTGCCCGGACGGGTAACACGGGCGACACGCGCCGCAACTTCGGTGTTGGCGGCCAGGACCTTCAGCAGGATGGGCTGCCACCCGCCTGACGGCGCGCGGCCCAAACAAAAGGAGCAGCGGATGGATATCGATTCAAGGATGCGCCAACGCGGCGAGTTTCCCACGGAACAGCCGATCGAGGCATTGAAAACCGATCACGCGTACGCGCGTGAGCTGTTCGACAGTTACTTCCAGGCGAAGGACGCGGGGGACAGGAAAGACCTCGGCGGGCATCTCCTGGCCCTGCTGGAAATGCACGCCGAGCTCGAAGAAAACGCCTTCTATCCGCGCGTGCGGGAGCTGGACCCTTCACTCGTCGGCCACTTCGAGGAAGAGCACGGCGAGGCCAGGCGGCTGATTGACACGCTCAAGGCGATGGATGCGGATGACCCGCAAGCGGAACCGCTGTTCCGCCGGCTGGCGGGCGCGATCACGACGCATGTCGATGCGGAGGAACAGCAACTGTTTCCGAAGATCGAGCAGGCCAATCTCGACATGGACGCGCTGGGCAGGGAGATGCAGGCCTACGAAATACGGCTGATCGCCGCACGCACCCAGCGACCGGCGGCGCCGGGCGTACGGCTTTAGGCTTCACGCGAGGCGAACGACGTCGAAGGTGCCACCCGACGCCCGGACCCGGAAGAGTTCGTCGAATCCTTCAACAGGCTCCGGGCGCTGGAGCCGCTTGAGTGTCCCGAAGAGACCGGCAGGCGGGACAAGATGCTTCCTGCTTCGCTTCTGGTTGCGTTCGAAGCATGCTGGCGGGTCCGGTTCGAAGAAATACCCGACCACCCTGAACCTGGCTTGCCTCGCCAGGCCGATGTAGCGCGCGCGTTCTTCCACGGTGGGGTTGGTATTGTCGACCACGAAGCGCTGTCCGGCTTCCAGGCAAGCCTGGAGGAGCAGCAACTCGCGACGTCGCGTCCTCAACAGATCCATGCTGATGCGGACGTGGGTATTGAAGAAGCGCTCAAGGTAGAACGTGGTCTTCCCGGCAGCCTGAATGCCGATGAAGAGAAGCATTTCCACGAGCTCAGGTCTCGCGCAGGAACCAGGCCGCCGCGCGCTCCGCTATTTCCGCAGGGATTTCATGCCCCCCCGCAAATTCCTCGTACTCGACTTCGTAGCCCGCCTTTGACAGCAGCGGCACAATGCGCCGGCTGCATGGCTCGACAGGCAGGACGTTGTCGGCAGAGCCGTGGGAGATGAAGATGCGTGGCGCGCCCTCCGTGGAAACAGAGGCGACGAAGCCGGGCGAAAACGCGATCACATGGGTGAACAGGTCGCCGTTGGCAAGGCCGACCGAGAGCGCATACGATGCGCCGTCGGAAAAGCCGCCGATGGCGAGACGGCTGGCATCGACGGCATACTGGGAGAAAACATGCGCGAGCGCGCGGTCGAGCACGGCCACATCCGGGCCGAAGGCGCTTGACGCGATCACGTCCCAGGTATGGGCAGCCGATGCTGGCGCGACCAGGATCATGCCGAGGTCGTCGGCGAGGTGCTGCAAGAGTCCGAGGCCGTGGTGCGCATGACCGCCTGCACCATGCAGCAGGAGAACCATGGGCGCGGGACGTGCAAACTGGTATTGCCGCGGAACATATAGATAGCTGTCACGCTGACCGCCCACGTCCAGCGCCTGCTGGCCGGTGCGACCTGAGGCCGCAACCGGCGAAGGGCGGGCCTGCAGGCGGGCATTCCGGCTCATCACGATCGCCCTGTCGGAAGGTCAGGAGGTCTTGCCGGCATCCTGCCCCGTATTGCCGGAATGCCGCTCGGTCCGCGTCTTGCCGGGGGGCGTCCTCTTCGTGTTCTTGAACTCGCTGTACTTGGTTCCGGTTTTGTCCGCCGGATACTTGTTCCTCGTGTTGGTGGACATGGGGTTCCTCCTGTCAAAGTGCTGTTGTATGAACACCATTAGTACGCCGTTCACCGATAAGGTTTCACAGCGCCGGAACTGCCGCTGCGCGTATTGATCCCATTGGCAGCGGGGCCGAATCAAGGTGATGAAATGGAAGACAGGAAGCTGAACGGAGAACTTGCACTCGTGACGGGTGCCGATTCCGGCATCGGGAGGGCGACCGCGATCGCCTTCGCCCGGGAAGGCGCAGACGTGGTCATTACCTATCTGCATAATCGCCAGGGCGCCGAGCAGGCGGCACAGGAGGTCGAATCCATCGGGCGCAAGGCCGCTGTGTACCAGCTGGATCAAAGCGAATCGAAGAATGTGCGGCAATTATTCCAGGACGTGAGGCAGTCCCTCGGGCTCCCGACCATCCTCGTCAATAACGCGGCGATGGACGCGACAGGTACCTTTGTGAAGGACATGTCGGACGAAGACTGGGACGTGGCAATCCGTACCAATCTCTACGGCCCGTTCTACTGCTGCCGCCAATTCATCCAGGGCATCAGCGGGTCGGGACGACACGGCACCATCATCAACATCACCAGCGTCCACCAGGAGATCCCTCGCGCTGGCGCCGCTGCCTATGACGCTTCCAAGGGCGGGCTGCGCAACCTGACGACGACGCTCGCGCTGGAACTGTCGGAGCAGGACATCAACGTCAACAATATCGCGCCGGGAATGATACTGACGCCGATGAACCAGGCCGCGATGGATGACCCCGAAGTGCAGAAACGCCAGGTGCAGTCGATCCCGATGAAACGCGCAGGCAGGCCGGAGGAAATTGCCCACGTGGCAGTTTTCCTCGCATCGGAACGGGCGCGCTATATCCAGGGCGCGACCATCGTCGTGGATGGAGCGCTGATGCTGTTCCAGGGGCAGGGCGCGTAGCACGCGCCGCCGAATGTGCATTCGGCACCCATTCTCGCTTTGATCCTTGCAGATGGCTGCGTGCTCGCCAGCCAATATCGTGGCCGGCTACGGCTGCTCTGCCGGCTTCATCCTGCGCATCCTGCGCAAGTGTTCTCTTGTGTGGTCCGCCGTGCAATTTTGTGCGGCGTACATGCAACGGTCCACCAAGAAAGCAAGCTTCTACGAACCGTGTAATAATGCGAATCGTTATCATTCGTATTATCTAAAAAGGTTTTGCATGAAGCATTTACCCCGTGTCGCACTAGCCACTGTCATCGCTGCGTTCTCCGCCGCGCTGTCCGCTCACGCGCAGGAAAGCGTGCTCAATCTTTATTCCGCACGGCATTACCAGACAGATCAGTTGCTGTACGACCAGTTCACCACACAGACGGGCATCCGCATCAACCGCATTGAGGCGGACGACAACGCGCTGCTGGAGCGCCTGCGCACCGAGGGGCGCAACAGCCCGGCCGACGTCATCCTGATGGTCGACGCGGCCCGACTGTGGCGTGCGCAGGCCGAGGGCCTGTTCCAGCCGGTGCGCTCGAAGGTGCTGGAGGAGCGCATTCCGCAGAACCTGCGCGGCGGCGACGAAGGGCAGGGGGCACAATGGTTCGGCTTCTCGACCCGGGGACGCATCATCGTCTACAACAAGGTCAACGTCAAAAAGGAAGATGTCTCGACCTACGAGTCGCTCGCCGACCCGAAGAACAAGGGCAAGGTTTGCACCCGCTCCGGTTCGCATCCCTACATGCTGTCCCTGATCGGCGCCATGATCGAGCGTAACGGCGAGCAGGCGACGGAAAAGTGGGCGCAGGGCATGGCCGGCAACTTCGCGCGCGCCCCGCGCGGCGGCGATACGGACCAGATCATGGGCGTCGCCTCCGGCGAATGCGGCGTCGCGCTCGCCAACACCTACTACTACGCCCGCATGCTGCGTTCGACGAAGGCCGAAGACCGCGACGCCATCAACAAGGTCGGCTTCGTGTGGCCGAACCAGGAGACGTCCGGCACGCACATCAACGTCGCCGGCGGCGCCGTCGCGCGCAACGCGCCGCACCGCGACGCTGCGGTCAAATTCCTTGAGTACCTGACCACCGATGAAGCCCAGGCCTATTTCGCCAACGGCAACAACGAATGGCCCGCCGTCCCGACGGTCGCCGTGAAGAATCCGGCGCTGCAGGGCATGGGCAAGTTCAAGGCGGAGAACGTCTCCGTCACCGCCATCGGCAAGAACCAGGTGGCCGCGCAAAAGATTCTCGACCGCACAGGCTACAAGTAACCATTTTTTAAATTGGGACGCTCGGAAGGGCGCCCTCCATCATCAACCGTCACCGCCAGCCATTCATTCGATAGCCAGCCAGACAACCAATATCGAGGAATGGCAATGAAAGCACCAACCGGAAAACCGCAGGTTTCCGCAATCCCCCCACTCGCGGACGCATCGCATCGTCCCGCGGGCGAGCGCCGTCTCGCCGGGCTCCCGCTCGGCGCGGTGATGCTCGCGATGTCCGTCTCCAGCATGGCGCAGACCAACGCGCCGGAGCAGGTGATGTCCACGGTGAACGTCAAGGGCGTCAAGGAAACCCAGAGCAAGGAATCCGTCCGCACGACGACGACGAGCATCGGCAAGGGACAGCAGGACATCAAGGACATCCCGCAGTCCGTGACCGTGATGACGGAAAAGCTGATGGACGATGCGAAGCTGTCGACGCTGCGCGAAGCGCTGCATTACACCGCGGGCATCACTTTCGCCGCGACCGAAAACGGCACCGACCAGGACATCCGCATGCGCGGTTTCCCCGTTGCGACCACCGGCGACCTGCTGATTGACGGCATGCGCGATCCGTCCCAATACGACCGCGACACCTTCAACTACGACCGCGTCGAAGTGATGCGTGGTTCGGCCTCCATGCTCTTCGGCCGCGGCTCCACCGGCGGCGTGATCAACCAGGTCACCAAGCGTCCCTTCCTCGCCAACCAGCACGAAGTTGCGACCACCGTCGGCACCGAAGGCAACAAGCGCGTGACCGGCGATTTCAATTTCAAGACCGGCGAAGACGCGGCGGTGCGCCTGAACGTCATGCGCCATGTGGCGGACAACAAGGGCGCGGAGATCGACAAGTATGGCGTGGCACCGAGCTTCAGCTGGGGCATCGGCACGCGCGACGAGTTCAACGTCGGCCTGTTCCATCTCAATTCGGACAATATTCCGCAGGCCGGCATCGCCTATCTCGGCGGCTCGGTGCCCGACATCGAGGCCGGTAACTTCTATGGCACGCGCAGCGACTACGTGCTGGGCAAGGCCACCTACGCGAACTTCGCGCATATCCATCGTTTCGGCGATGGCGCGGAATTGCGCACCCAACTCCGCAGCGGCAAGTTTGACCGCTCCCAATGGGGCACCCGTGCAGGCTTCATCACCACCGGTCCCGGCGCAACCACCACGGCCAACCTGAACGCCAATACCATCCTGCAGCGCCGCGGCCTGGCGCCGCGCAAGGACGAGTACCGCGGCACCTATGTACAGAGCGATTTCAGCGACAAGTTCAACTGGCTGGGCGTGCAGCACGCGGTGCTGGCCGGCGTTGACGCCTCGTTCGAGGAGGCTGACCGCTTCGGCGCGGCCGGCGCCGTCGGAACGAACTTCGACAAGGGGGACGCCCGCGTGGGGACACCGAATGACGGCAGGACCCTGGGCATCGCCCCGATCTACCGTCCGACCAGCGCCTACCAGGCGAAATCCTTTGGCGCCTACCTGCAGGACGTGGTGCAGGTCGCGCCTGCCTGGAAGGTCCTCGGCGGCATCCGCTTTGACAGCTTCAAGGGCGATTTCGAGCAGATCACGTACAACGCCGCAGGCGTGCCCACCCGCACCCTGTCGAACCTGTCCGAGTCGCCGGTCAGCTACCGCACGGGCGTCCTGTACCAGCCGACAAATGCAGCATCCTTCCACCTGTCCTACGGCACTTCGTTCAATACCGCGGCGGATACCTACCAGTACGTGACGCCGCAGAATGCGAACACGCCGCCGGAGAAAAGCCGCAACGTCGAACTGGGCGCCAAGCTCGACTGGTTCGACGGCAAGCTGTCCACGCGCGGCGCGCTGTTCCGCACGGAGAAATATAACGAGCGCACCACCGACTCGGATTTTGCCGGCCTGGCCTATCTGCTGTCCGGCCGCCGTCACTCCACCGGTCTTGAAATCGACGTGGTCGGACGTCTCGCGCCGCAGTGGGAGGTGTACATGTCGTACTCCTACATCCACAAGGCCACGATCGACGCGGCAGGCAGTGCGCAGGCAGCGGTCATCGGGTCGCCGGTCGGACTCACGCCCAAGCACACCGGGGCACTCTGGCTGAGCTATCAGGCCACGCCGCAACTGCGGGTCGCGGGCGGAATCCACGGCGCGTCGGTCAACCGTCCGCTGCAGGGCGCCACGGGCGCCGCCAGCACCACGGCGAAGGCCCCGGGCTATGTGGTCGGCGACCTGATGGCGGAATACGTCATCGACGACACCTGGACCGCGCAGCTCAACATCAACAATGTCACCAACCGTACCTACGGCGACCAGCTGTATCCGGGCTTCTCGATCAGCGGCCCGGCACGCACGGCGCTCCTGACGCTGGTGGCGCGTTTCTGAGGTTCGCAACATGCTTCTTCATCTGAAAAACGTCTTGTCGAAGGATGAAGTCCGCCGGGCGAGGGAAGTCCTCGCCCGGGCCCCCTGGGCAGACGGACGGACGACATCGGGCATGCAGGCCGCGCAGGCCAAGAACAACCTCCAGCTGCCCGAGCAGTGCGAAGAGGCACTGGCGGTGCGAGAGCTCGTGCTGTTCGCGCTCGACCGCCATCCGACTTTCTTTCCGGCGGCCCTGCCAAAGCGGATTTCGCCGCCGATGTTCAACCGCTACGGCGGCGAAGCGAACACTTTCGGCAACCACGTCGACACGGCCGTACGCTATCTCGCTGACGGCGGGCGCGTCCGTACCGACGTGTCCTGCACATTGTTCCTGAGCGAGCCGGAGGAATACGACGGCGGCGACCTCGTCATCGAAGACAACTACCTTGACCGCCGGGTCAAGTTCGCAGCCGGCGACATGGTTCTCTATCCGGCAAGCACCGTACATCGCGTGGAACCCGTGACGCGCGGCGAGCGGATCGCCAGCTTTTTCTGGGTGGAGAGCATGGTGCGCTCCACCGAGCAGCGCGAGCTGTTGTTCAACATGGATTCGGCGCTGATGCGGCTGCGGACCATGGCCGGCGAGTCCGACCCCGCGGTCGTCGGGCTCACGAGCAACTATCACAACCTGCTGCGCATGTGGGGAGACACATGATTGCCGTTCCCGCCGTCGAACCCATTCCAGCGGGTATCGTCTCGCTCGACGACCATGAGCGCCACGCACATATGCGTCTCGATGACAACGCATGGGCCTACCTTGCTGGCGGTGCCGGGGACGAAATCACATTGCGTGCCAATCGCAGCGCGTGGGCGTCGATACAGCTGCAAACGCGCGTGCTGCGCGACCTGAGGGGAGGCCATACACGCGTCACCGTGCTGGGACGTCGCCTCGCGCACCCCATCCTTCTGGCGCCGGTGGCCTTCCAGCGCATGGCGCATACCGATGGCGAAATCGCTTCCGCGATGGCGGCAGCCATGCAGGGTGCGGGCATGGTGCTGAGCAGCCAGGCAAGCGTCCCGCTTGAACATGTTGCCCGGGTCTACCTTGGCGAGGCAACACGCGGGCCGCTCTGGTTCCAGTTGTATTTCCAGCATGACCGTGCATTTACGCTCGACCTGGTACGGCGCGCGGAGCAGGCGGGCTACGAGGCGCTGGTTGTCACGGTCGATGCGCCCTGCAGCGGCGTGCGCGATCGCGAGCGGCGAGCTGCATTCGCTTTGCCGCCCGGGATATCCGCCGTCAATCTGTCCGATCTGCCGCCGCCCGCCACAATGACCCTGGAGCCGGACCAAAGCCGCATGTTCGACGGGCTGCTGCGCCATGCTCCGACCTGGGACGACATTGCCTGGCTGCGGAACCAGACGCGCCTGCCCTTGCTGCTCAAGGGGGTCACCCACGCGGACGATGCGCTGAACGCCAGGGATGCAGGTGCAGCGGGCCTGGTCGTCAGCAACCACGGTGGACGAACGCTCGATACGATGCCTGCCACCGCGGCGCTACTTCCACCGATACGGCAGAAACTGGGCGACGATTTCACCTTGCTGGTGGATGGGGGAATCCGGCGTGGTACGGATGTGCTGAAAGCGGTTGCGCTTGGCGCGGACGCCGTGCTGATCGGACGGCCCTACGTGTTCGGCCTGGCGAATGCAGGAGCAATGGGCGTATCGCACGTATTGCGCCTGTTGCGCGACGAACTCGAGGTCGCCATGGCCTTGGCCGGATGCAAGACGCTGGAAGATGTCGGTGCAGTGGTAACGCGTTGATCCGCGGGCCCGTTTTTTCCCGGCATTTTTTCAGCCGCTGCAGGTTGTCGCCAGACAGTTCTTTAGCGTCATCTCAAACGTTCTCATTTTTGTACCGGTAATATTTCCGGCAAAATGCCTCCTTGTGTGCACGACTTCTCGACACCAGCGCTTCAGTTGCTAAGTGGAATGGTGTGGAGAGGGTCGCATCCAGTATCCCCGAGGCGGGTTGAACAGGACGATGATGAATACGAACAACGCGGTCAACATCCTGCTCGTGGATGACGATCCTGCGCAATTGCTGGCGCTCGAAGCGGTGCTCGCGACATTGGGGCAGAAATGCGTGCGCGCCGTTTCCGGGCGCGAGGCATTGAAGCATGTGCTAAGGACGGACTTCGCAGTCATCCTCCTGGACGTGCGCATGCCGGATATCAGCGGATTCGACACGGCACGTCTGATCCGCGAACACCCGCGGACCAGCCATGTCCCCATCATCTTCGTCACCGCATCCGACGACGACGCTTTTCCGGTGGAGAAAGCGTATGCGCTGGGCGCGGTCGACTACCTGACCAAGCCGGTGATTCCCGCCGTGCTGCGGGCCAAGGTCGCCTTCTTTGTCGACCTGCACCGCAAGACCAGGGAGCTGGCGCGTATCGAACGGGAACGCCACGCCGCCGCGCTCAACGCCAAGGATGAGCGTATCCACCTCATCCTTGGCAACACGAAGGAGTACGCCTTCATCGTGACCGACGCGCAGGGGCGCATCACGGAATGGGAAGGCGGCGCGGCCCGCATCACCGGATGGTCGTCGCAGCAGGCGACCGGGCAATCGACCGACCTCATCTACACGCCGGAGGACTGCGAAGCCGGCTGCCCCCAGAATGAAATGGAGCGGGCGAAGCACGCCGGCCGATCAGAAGACAAGCGCTGGCATATCCGCAAGGACGGCGCGCGTTTCTTTGCTGACGGGGTGACGGTCGCGCTCAAAGACGAGGCAGGGCAACTGCGCGGCTACGCAAAGATCTTCCACGACGCGACGAAGGAACGCCTGGCCGCCGACGCGCTGATTGCCAGCGAGAAACGCCTGCGCCTGTCGACGGAGGCGGCGGAACTGGGTCTCTGGGTCTGGGATCCCGCGACGGATGGCATCAAGTGGGAGAACGAGCGGTTGTTCGAGATCTTCGGCTTTTCCCAGGAGGACGCGCCCGCCGACATGGCGAGCTTCATCTCCGGATTCCTGCATCCGGAGGACGCGCCAGCGTTCCGAGAAGCCAGTGCCCGCACGCTTGCCACAGGCGAACGGCTCATGTTCCAGGGGCGTTTTTTCCGCCGTCCCGACGGGGAACTGCGCTGGATCGACGTCACCGGCCTGCTTCAGTTCACCGCCGATGAAGAATTGCCCCGTATACTCGGCACGGCTGCCGACATCACGGTGCGCAAGCGCGACGAAGCCGCGTTGCGGCAGCTGGCGTCCGACCTGTCGACTGCCAACCGCCGCAAGACAGAGTTTCTGGCGATCCTTGCGCATGAATTGCGCAACCCGCTGGCGCCCATTCGTTCCGGCCTCGAACTGATGCGCCTGGCGGGCGACAACATAGAGACGGTGGCCCGCGTCAGGGAAATGATGGACCGGCAGCTCGGCCACCTGATTCACCTGGTGGATGACCTGCTCGATATTGCACGCATCACCGGCAACAAGCTTGAGCTCAAGATACAGCGCGTCGACCTGAAAAGCCTGGTGAAAAGCGCGGTCGAAACCAGCCAGCCACTGATCGAGGGCGGCGGCCATGCATTTTCCGTCGCGCTGCCGGACGAGGACGTGTTCCTCGATGTCGACCCGATACGTATCTCCCAGGTCATCGGCAATTTGCTGAACAATGCGGCGAAGTACACGCCGCCAGGCGGCCTGATTACGCTGAATGCATTCCGCATGGACGGCGACGCAGTCATTTCGGTCGCTGATACCGGGATCGGCATCCCCGACGACGCCATCGCCGCAGTGTTCGAGATGTTCACCCAGGTAGGGCGCTCCACCCACGCGGCCCACGGCGGCCTCGGGATTGGTCTCAGCCTGGTGCGCCGCCTGGTCGAACAACATGGCGGCACGGTGTCGGCCGCCAGCGCCGGTCCCGGGAAGGGCAGTACTTTCACGGTAAGGCTTCCCCTCGCCGCACCCGCTGCCGCGTCGGAAACCTCGCCAAATGCAAGCCCTTGGGAAGTCCTGGAAGCGCAGCCAAGATCGCTTCGCGTGCTCGTTGCGGACGATAACATGGACGCGGCCGGCACCCTGGCGGCATTGCTTGAACAGTGCGGCCATTCCGTCCGCCTTGCCGGCGACGGATTCGAGGCACTGCGGATGGCGGGCGAGTTCCAGCCGGACATTGCCTTCCTGGACATCGGCATGCCGGGCATGAACGGCTATGAAGTCGCGCGCGCCTTTCGTCAATTGCCGGCGTGCGATTCGGTGGTACTGGTCGCCGTGACCGGTTGGGGTGCCGAGGAGGACCGCGCAAGATCAAAGGCGGCCGGTTTCAACCTTCACCTGACCAAGCCTGTCGCCATGGCAGAGATCGAGCAGCTGCTGGGGTCGATGACGTCGTCCCTGGCAACGACAGTGCAATAACCGGCCTGCCATTTCTTCCTCAAGCCTGCTCGCCCAGCTGGTATTTCCGGATCTTGTCATGCAGCGTGGTCTTGGCCACGCCCAGGGCTTCGGCCGTGCGCGCGAGGCTCCCGCCGTTCCTTGCCAGCGCATCCGAGATCAGGGCGCGTTCGAAGGCTGCCACTGATTCGGCGAGGGGTTGGGGGCCGGAAGCCGCGCCCATGGCGAACGGCGGAAAGCCCGCTTCGATGCCGAGCACACAACGGTCGGCAACGTTGCGCAGTTCGCGCACGTTGCCCGGCCAGTCGTGGGCGACGAGGCGGCTGAGGCGGGCCGGATCGAGTTCCGGCACAGGACGGTCATGCCGGGCAGCGCCTTGCAGCAGGAAATGCTCGAACAGCAACGGAATGTCTTCCCGCCGCTCGCGCAACGGAGGCAACGGCAGCGTGGCGACATTGAGACGGTAGTACAGGTCGGCGCGGAAGCGGCCCTGGTCGGACAATTCCTTCAGGTCGGCCTTGGTCGCGGCAACGACCCGGCAGTCCACCGTGATCGGTGTGTTCGAACCGAGACGCTCCAGGCTGCGTTCCTGCAGCACGCGCAGCAGCTTGGTCTGCATGGCGAGGGGCATGGACTCGATTTCATCCAGGAAGAGGGTGCCGCCGCTCGCATGTTCGATCTTGCCGATACGGCGCTTGCCGGCACCGGTATAGGCCCCGGCCTCGTGGCCGAAGATCTCGCTTTCGAACAGCGTTTCCGGCAGGCCGCCGCAATTGATGGCGACGAAATTCCCGCCTGCGCGCGGCCCGGCGTCATGCAGGCAGCGCGCCACCAGTTCTTTGCCGGTCCCGGTTTCGCCCTCGATCAGGATGTCGGCGGCACTGTTGCCCAAGCCTGTTACCAGTTGCCGCACGCGCAGCATGGACGGGGAGCGGCCGATGAGACGGCCTTCCAGTTTCTCCCGTCCCTCCAGCCGCGAGCGCAACTGCCGGACTTCCAGGGTCAGCCGGCGCTTGTCCAGCGCGCGGCGCACCACTTCCACCAGGTAGTCCGGCGAAAACGGCTTTTCAATGAAGTCATGCGCGCCATCCTTCATCGCCTGCACGGCCAGCGACACGTCGCCATGGCCGGTGATCAGGACGACCGGCAGGTCCGGGTCGATGCTGCACACTTCCTTGAGCAGGGCCATGCCGTCCATTCCCGGCAGGCGGATGTCACTGACGACGACGCCTGCAAAATCGCGGGTAATGCGGCGGCGTGCCTTTTCGGCGCTGTCGACACCGCTCACCGGAATGTCTTCCAGTTGCAGCGCCTGTTCGCAGCCCAGTCGTACGTCCGGGTCGTCTTCGACCACCAGTACGTGCAGTTTTTCCGTCATGTTCCTTGCCCTCCCGGGGCTGCGGGGATATCGAGGGTGAAGACGGCGCCGCCATCCGGATGATTGCTCCCCGTCAGGCTGCCGCCGAAGTCGGCGACGATGCCGGCCGAAATGGCCAGGCCCAGGCCCAGGCCGCTGCCAGTTTCCTTGGTCGTGAAAAAAGGCTCGAAGAGGTGCGCGCGGACGGCATCGCTGAGTCCTGGTCCGCGATCCTTCACCTGCACGACAACCCGCTCGCCTTCGCGCCGGGCCGAGATCGACAGGGCCGGCTCCGTTGCGCCCTCCATCGCGTCAAGGGCATTGCCGACCAGGTTGACCAGTACCTGTTCCAGGCGATTGGCGTCGCACCAGGCGTGCATTTCCTGTTCGGGCAAGTCGATGCAGGCGACAACCTGTGCCTGCCTGAAGCGCTGTTCGAGCAGGAAGAGGGCGTTGTCGATGGCGCGGCGCAGGCTGACGGCCTGCGGCTGGCCGGACGATTTTCGCGCGAAGGATTTCAGTTGCGCGGTGAGCTGGCCCATGCGATCGACCAGTTCCGCGATGCGTTCCAGGTTGCTGCTGGCCGTCTCCTGGTTCCCGCGTGCGAGGAACTTGCGGGCGTTGCCGGACAGGGTACGCAGCGCTGCGAGCGGCTGGTTCAGCTCATGCGCGACACCGGCAGCAAGTTGGCCAATGACGGCCAGCTTGCCGGCCTGCACCAGTTCATCCTGCGCGGCGCGCAAGGTGCGCTCGGCCTGGATGCGCTCGGCGACTTCCTGTTGCAGGCGTGTATTGGCCGACGAGAGGTCGCGCGTGCGCTCGGTGACCTTCCGTTCCAGTTCGTCGTGCGCCTTTTGCAACGCGGCCTGCGCGGCGAGGCGGTCTTTCAGGTGACGCCGCCGTTCATTCAGCATGAGAGCGAGGATGAACAGGAATGCCGCGCCGATGCCGGCCAGGGCACCCCGGTTGGCGGCAGTGCCGCGAACTTGTTCCTGCGGCGAGAAAACGGTGATGTTCCAGGGGGTGCCGGGCAGGGCCTGTGTCTGGGCGAGGAAGGCGCCGGCGACGGGGAACATGGACACTGTCACTGGTTCGACCTTCGGCAGCCGCACCAGCCGGGCGCCGTGCTCCAGTTCAGTCAGCTCGACGACGCCAAGCGGATTGAGTGCGCGCCGGTTGTATTGCTGCGTCCGGTCGAAGGCGCTGCGGGTGGCATCGTCCAGCGGCTTCAGGGTGGTGAATTTCCATTCCGGCACCGATGCCAGGATGACCACGCCATTTTCGTCGGACACCAGCGCGGGCGCTTCCACCGTCGACCAGGATTTCTCGAGCTGTTTCAGGCCGACCTTGACGACAGCGACGCCCAGCGTGCTGTGATCGTCGGTCAGCGCTGACGACAGGTAGTAGCCGGGTTCGCCGCGCGTGGTGCCGATGCCGAAGAAACGGCCGCTCCCGGTATCCATGGCTTGGCGGAAATAGGGGCGGAATGACAAGTCTTCGCCGACAAAACTGTCCGCGCGTCGCCAGTTGCTCGACGCGCGGACTTTGCCTTTGGTGTCGAGGATGTAGATGGAAAGGGTGCCGGCCCGGTCGTTGAGCTGCTCGAGATAGTGGTTCACCTGGCCGGTCTGCTCGAGGTCCGGAAGGGGCGTCTTCAACAGATGCAGGACGTCCCGCTCCAGCCCCAGCGTCGTTGGAAAGTACGCGTACTTGTCGATTTCCCGTTCCAGGCTGGTGGCGTACAGGTCCAGCCGGTGCCGTCCCGTTGCCTGCAATTCGGCCAGGCCGAGGGCCAGGCTGGTGCGGTAGGCGAAGAAGCTCGCGCCGGCAATGATCGCCACGACGCCCACGGCCAAGGCGGCGAAACGGGTGAAGCGTTGTCTTGGAAGCATGAAAGGAAGGCGCGTTCGGATTTCCGAATTATGCCTTGAGAGTGGTGACCATGGATGTTCGCCCGGTGTATCGTTGTGTCACCGGGCGACATGGTTTTCCGGCCCGGATGGGCCGGCGGGATTCAAGCCGCTTTGGCGAGTGCGACCGGCTCGGCTTCCGGGAGTGCTTCGTCCGCGTCGGCGAGTTCCTCGCTGACCGGTTCGATCGCATTTTCCCATTTGGCGACGACTGCAGTGGCGATTGCATTGCCGAGCACGTTGGTGACGGTGCGGCCCATGTCGAGGAAGTGGTCGACGCCCAGCACCAGCAGCAGGCCGGCTTCCGGCAGGCCGAACATCGGCAGCACGGCAGCCACGACGACCAGCGACGCACGCGGCACGCCGGCGATGCCCTTGGAGGACACCATCAGCACCAGCAGCATGGTGATCTGCTGGCCGAGTGTCAGCGGGAGGTCATAGGCTTGCGAGATGAACAGCGCGGCGAACGCGGTGTACATCATCGAACCGTCGAGGTTGAAGGAATAACCGAGCGGCAGCACAAAGCCGGTGACCTTGTCCTTGATGCCGAACTTTTCCAGTTGCTCCATCAGCTTCGGGTAGACGGATTCGCTGGACGCGGTCGAGAAACCAACCAGCATCGGGCCGCGGATCAGCTTGAGGAGGCGGAACACGTCCTTGCCAAGCACGCAATAGCCCGCCGTGATCAGCAGCAGCCAGAGAACGCCCAGCGCGAGGAAGAAGCTGGCCATATAGCGGCCGTACACGACCAGGATACCCAGGCCCTGGGTGGTGATGACCGAGGCCACGGCGGCAAACACGCCGATCGGTGCAAAACGCATCACATAGTCGGTAACTTTCAGCATGACGTGGACCAGGTCTTCCGTGGTCTTCACCAGGCTGTTCGTGGTGCTGTTGTGGATCTGGCCCAGCGCGATGCCGAAGAACAGCGAGAAGATCAGGATCTGCAGGATCTCGTTATGCGCCATCGCATCGAAGATGCTCTTCGGGAAGACGTGGGTGATGAAATCCTTCAGATTGAGCGCTCCGGTCTTCAGGTTGGTGGCAGCGCCGACTTCCGGCAGCGGCACGCCGACCGAGTCGCCCGGGCGCAGCACATTGGCCATGACCAGGCCGATCGTGAGGGAGCAGAACGACGCGGCAATGAACCAGCCGAGCGCCTTGCCGCCGATGCGGCCGACGGCCTTGGCATCGCCCATGCTGGCCAGGCCGGCGACCAGGGTGCCGAGGACCAGCGGCGCAATGATCATCTTGATCAGGCGAAGGAAGATATCGGTGACGATCGAGAAGTAGCTGGCGATTTCTTTCGCGGCGGCCGCATTCGGCGCAAGCGAGTTGCCCACATAGCCGACGGCAATGCCCGCAACCATGGCAATGCCAATCCATGTAGTGAGTTTGATCCTTTTCATCTTCAGAAGTCCTTCGCCGTTGCCGGGCAGTAGAAAGTCATACAGGAAATCCGTGACGGCACAGTGATGCTCCGGCACGGGCTCGGGTGTTTCTACTCAGCACGCTTCATGCCAGTGAAGGAGAAAGGGATGGCGGGTATTAACTGCCTGATTTTTATGAGAAAAGCATTTTTGCGGGAAGCGACGGCGTCGGATTTCCGAACCGCCGCGTCAATGGGCGTTCGGTTATCCGAACGAGGGAAGCTCGCAGGCCAGTCCCGAGAACAGTCGGCTGAATTCTTCGGCGGGGACCGGTTTGCTGACGACGTATCCCTGGATTTCGTCGCACGAGGTCGTGCGCAGGAAATGCAGGTGTTCCACCGTTTCCACGCCCTCGGCAACGACGGTCAGGCCAAGGGCATGGGTGAGCTTGATGATGGATTCGGCCAGGATCAGCGGGTTGACGTTCTGCATATGCTCCTGCGCGAGGAAGGAGCGGTCCAGCTTGAGGCAATCAACCGGGAATTTGCGCAGGTAGGACAGGGACGAATAGCCGGTACCGAAGTCGTCGATGCTCAGACGGACACCCATGTCGCGCAGTGCCTTCAGTGCCTGGATACTGGCTTCCGTGTCGGTCATCAGCGCGGTTTCGGTAATCTCGAACTCGAGTATCGATCCGTTCAGTCCATGCAACGCGAGGGCTTCCGATACCTGCGCGACGATATGCGGGGAGTGCAGCTGACGCGGTGCGATATTGACGGACACGCGGAAAGGCGTCGGGCTTTGTCCGATCCACACCTTCGCCTGCCTCAAGGCTTCGCGCACCACCCAGGCACCGATTTCATTGATGAAACCCGTTTCCTCGGCTAGCGGAATGAATTCGAGAGGAGGAATCAGGCCCAGCGTCGGATGTTTCCATCGAACCAGTGCCTCCATCCCTGTCAGGGCGAACGACTGGAGGTCGACGCGCGGCTGGAAATGCAGCACCAGTTCGTCGCGCTCGATCGCATGGCGCATGTCGTTCATCAGCGCGAGACGGCGGCGGCTCTCGTCCTGCATCCGCTGCGTGAAGAAGCAGTACTGCGCACCGCCGAGGGCCTTGGCGCGATAGAGCGCGGTGTCAGCACAGGACAAGAGTTCGTCGCTGGACTTGCCGTCGTCGGGGAACATGCTGATGCCGATCGATGCCGAGGCGGCAAGCTCGCGGCCCTCCACATGAATCGGACTGGACAATGCAGACAGGATCTTTTCAGCGATCCGGTGAGCGGATGCACGGCCACGTCGGCAGTTGGCGAGCAGGATGAATTCGTCGCCACCCAGCCGCGCCAGCATGTCCTCCGGCCGCAACGTCTCCCGGATGCGCCGCGCGATTTCCTGCAAGAGAACGTCGCCGCATTGATGGCCGTGCGAATCGTTGACTTCCTTGAAACGGTCAAGGTCGATGAAAAACACGCCCTGAGGCGGCGCACCCCGACGGTCGCGGATGCGGTCATTCAGCCTGGCTGCCATCTCACCGCGGTTCGGCAGGTCCGTCAGTGAGTCGCGGGTTGCCAACCGATGCAGTTCGAACGCAGTCCGGACCTCGCGCGTGACATCGCGTGTCGTTCCACGGTAGCCCTTGTACACGTTGTCTTCATAGAACGGCTCCCCCGAAATGCGCACGTGCCGGACGACGCCCGGATAGCCGTGCAGCGACACGGCGACCGACAGGTCACGGAAAGCTTCGCGCGCGGCGAACTTTGCGGAAAACTCGTGGACGCCGGGCTGGTTCCGTTCATGGACAGTATCGACGATGTGCATCCCGAGGACTTCATCCGGCTGCAGGCCGAGACGCAACGAAATCCCTTCCGACACAAAGGTAAACAGCCCGTCCGCGTCGATCTCCCAATACCAGTCGGCGGACAGCTTCGTCAGGCTGCGGAAGCGCTCTTCGCTCCGCGCGAGCTCCCGCTCGGCTTCGCGCTGCCGGGTGATGTCACGGGCAATGGCGACCATCCCGCGGTACTCGCCGGTTTGCGGATCGCGCACGGCACGGGTGCTGGTGCTGATCCAGAACCAGGAGCCGTCCTTGCGTTGCGCGCGGATGGTGATCAGTCCGTCGGGCTGGCTTGCCGAGCTGATTGCCGCTTTTGCCACGTCTTCCGGATGCAGGAAACGCGACAGGGGCTGGCCGATAAGCTCTTCCGGCTTGTACCCGGTAAATTCCTCGTGGGACGGGGAGACGTAGACATAATGGTTCCGCGCGTCGGTGTAGGAGACCATGTCGCCGGCGTTTTCCGTCACAAGACGATGCTCGGCCTGGCTGCGCAGCAGCAGTTCGCGCATATCGTGGTGGGCGGTGACGTCGACGATCGTGCCGGTGAAACTGACCAGTTCGCCTTCCGGTGAGAAGCGCGGCGCTGCGGTGCTCGACACCCAGCGTATGCCGCCGCCTGCGGTCACGAGCCGGTACTCGAGGCTGTACTTTTCGAGCCGCTCCCGCGCGGCAATCGTGGCGTCACGTGCCCGCGCCTGGTCCTCCGGATGAATGAACTTCAGCCAGTCGGCAATACGGAATGAGCCGGGGGCCACGATCGCAGCCGATTCCGGGTCGAGATAGAGAAACCGTCCGGAGAGGTCCATCTCCCAGACGATGGTCTTGGCGTTGTCTGCAAGGTGGCGCAGCGCGATGTGGTCTTGTGCGTCCGACGGTAAGGTGTTTGTCATTGTGGCCAGCCGAAGTATTCGCACATGATGCTTGCGCAGTACGGACAGGTGAGCGTCGTCATTGCACTGATTCCAGGCTTGTTACTATAAGGCAATTGCCTTAGTTTTGCTGGTGTCGATCTTCCGAGTGTGGATGGCATGCCTCATTCGGGCACCGGAGGACCGATCGATGGGATAACCAGCTGAACGGGCCTGCGTCGCACAGTCCAAACTTCCGTCGACGCACACGCAACCGGCAGCACGAGACGGTCGGCAATCTCACGCGCCTCAACGGGACGTCCGAGCAGGAAGCCTTGCACGCGGTCGCACTGCATCTCGCGGAGTGCCTGAAGCTGCGCCGCGTCTTCCACGCCCTCGGCAACCACCTCGAGCCGCAGCGTTTTTGCCAGCGAGACGATCGCCTGCACGATTTCACGCGCGTCGTCGTCGTGCTGCATGTCGTGGACGAAGGAGCGGTCGATCTTCAGGATCTCGATCGGGAAGCGCTTGAGGAAGGACAGGCTGGAGTAGCCGGTGCCGAAGTCATCAATCGACAGGTGCACACCGAGGGCACGCAGCTCGCGCAGTTGGCGCACGGCGAGGTCGACATCGCCCATCAGGGTGCTCTCGGTGATTTCGAATTCGAGGAGATGCGGCGCTGCGTTCGTTTCGTGCAGGATGCGTGCCACTGTCTCTGCAAGACTGGATTGCGAGAACTGGCGTTGCGAAAGGTTCACGGAAATGCGCAGCGGTGGCAGGCCGGCCTCGGCCCAGGCGTACTGTTGTTCACACGCCGCGCGGATCACCCATTCGCCGATCGGGACGATCAGCCCGGTTTCTTCCGCAATGGGGATGAATTCGGCGGGAGGTTTGATGCCATCGCGGGCATGGTGCCAGCGGAGCAGGGCCTCGACGCCTACCAGTTCCCCGCTCGCCACGTCGAATTGCGGCTGGTAATGAAGGAGGAATTCGCGGGATGCCAGCGCGTTGCGCAGGTCGTTCTCGATCTGCAGCCGCGCCAGTGCGGCGTCGTTCATAGAGGCTGTATAGAAGCAGAAATTGTTGCGGCCGGATTGCTTGGCGCGGTACATCGCGGCATCGGCACGCTCCACGAGCTGATCAGGCGTGTCCCCGTCCTGCGGGTAGACGGCAATGCCTATGCTCGGCGTGAGCGACAGTTCATGGCCGTCCACGAACATCGGACGCGCCAGCGCATCCATGATCCTTTCCACGGCTACCACCGACAGCTCGGCCCCCGGCGTGCCGACCAGCAGAACGACGAACTCGTCTCCGCCAAGGCGCGCCACTGTGTCCGTATCGCGGCAACTCTCCATGAGCCTGGCCGCGATCGTGGTGAGCACCAGGTCACCGCAACGATGCCCGAGGCTGTCGTTGATCAGCTTGAAACGGTCGACGTCGAGGAACAGCACCCACAAGTCGTGCGACTTCCGCCGGGCGTGCGCGATGGATTGCTCCAGGCGTTCCTGCAGCGTCATGCGGTTGGGCAGGCCGGTCAGCGGATCGTGCTGGGCGAGGTGACGTATCTGGTTCTCTGCCGCCTTGCGTTCGGTGATGTCGGAAAGGAATGCGACCCGGATATCGCGCCCGTTCATCTTGGCGTGCCCCAGCGTAATTTCAACCGGGAAGCGGGCGCCGCCGGCGTGCAGCGCCTCGATCTCCCGCGTCACTTTATCGTTGCCGGGGCCCAGTTTATTCAGCGCGTGCTCAAGCGATACGTCAGGCGCGGCATCGTGTGGCTGGAGCTGGCTGACGAAGCCGCCGACAATTTCTTCCGGACGGTAGCCGAACACTTTCCAGATGGCGGGGTTGGCATAGAGGATCCGCCCCCCCGCGTTCGTCACGACGACTGCGTCGGTGCAGGTGTCCCAGATGGTTTCGAAAAATACCTTGCCGTCATGGAGGCGCGAACGCAGGAGGCTGATATGGCCGCCTACGAAGGCGATCAGGATAAGCACGGTCGCCACCACGCAGAGGCGGCCGACCTCGACCGCGAGCCTGGTGCCCTCCAGGCCGTCAAGCCACAAGAAAAACACCATCAGCGCGTACAGGGCGATGACTGCGAGGGCCATTTTCAGCAGCTTGCGCGTCGAAAATCGGTAGATCCCGAAGAGCAGGGGCACGGTCAGGTAGGCAGAGATCGCCGAGCGCGCTCCTTCGGAGCCATGCAGCAAGAGCAGGATGACCAGTTCGGCCGTCAGGATCTGCGCCGCGGTGAGGCTGGGGTCCTTGGCCTTCAGGTTGAGCCCGGTGTGGAAGGCGATGAAAAAGCCTGTCGTTACGAGGGCGGTAAACACCGCACTACGTGTCAGGGCCACGCCGTCGACAAGGCCATGAAAGCGCAGCGCCGACAAGGTGGCGTAGGTGACGAATGCCGACAGCACGGCCATGCCGAAACGGCGCATGCGCAGCTGTTGCCGCTTGTGCTGAAGCGTTTCCTGCAAGTTCTGCGTTCCATCCTCACGCATGGTTACCTTCGAACGAATGGCTGGGAACAGGCTCGCCGCCACTAGCATGCGGGAGCGTGTACGCGTTGATCGAAATGACGGACGGCGTTTTACTGGAGGTGAAAACGTGCGTCGATGGCGTGGTGGGCGCGACGCGAAGATGGCGTCCTGCCCGCGGACTGGATTCCGTTTCGGACTGGCATCATGACGGCGAGCGGGTCAAGCGGTGGCTGGTACAAATTCTCTGCAACAGCGTGGTTCATGTCGTCTCCTCAACGGTTTCACGTTGTTGGCCCCATTGGTCGGTTTATTTGGGTGAGCACCCTATTGTGTCAGCAACTATATCATTTCCGTACGGCAACGCAAATGAGTTGTCTCTGTCTTCGACAGGGTATTTGTTCCAGAACGACGGACAGGAACTAAAAGATACAGGAGAAATAGATGTTATGTTAGAGTAGTGCCGATCAGAAGTAATCCCCCAATTTTGAATCGTGAGGAAATCGCATGAAAACAGAAAATTTGTCATTGTCGGGTTCACTGGACGAAGCGAGTGCCATGGAAGCAGCGATGGTACTCAACACGATCAAGGGCGTGAGCAAAGTGGCCATTACCACTGCAACTGGAACCATCAATGTCAGCTTTGACGATGAGGTCACGTCGCTGCAAGAGGTCAGGGCGGCTTTGCAAAAAGCCGGCTTCGGAGCGAAGCCCCGCGGCCACGGTGAAGAGGGAATGTGCTGCGGGAGCTGCGGGAGCTGACCGGAACACATGGGAATGAACTATCCCGCATTCTTCGACCAGGCACCCGTCATCACCGTGCATGACGGGCTGGCCCGGTTTCTCGGTGCCTTCGACGACGGCGACATTACTTACCGCTATATCGACGCGGTACGGCTCGCCGGACATTCCTGCCCGACCGTTGCCGGCGCCTATCTGATGACGAGACGCGCGCTTGCGCTGCTGTATCCCGGCCAGGTGCCGGAGCGCGGCGAGATCCGGGTCCGGTTCTCCAATGCCATGAGCGAAGGCGTGACCGGCGTTATCGGCAGCGTCGTGAGCCTGATCACCGGCGCTGCCGGCGCAGGTGGTTTCAAGGGAATTGGCGGCCAGTTCAGGCGACAAAACCTGATGGATTTCTCATGCGAGATGGAAGGTGAGGTATCGTTCGAGCGCCTCGACAACGGTGCGTCGATCCAGCTTGGCGTGAACCTGAACCGGGTCGAGGCCGATCCGCGAACAGGCACGCTATTGAGAAAAATCCTGGAAGACCTGGCGACGCAGGATGAAGCGTCGACATTCGCTAGCCTGTGGCAAGAACGGGTGAAACGCATCCTTATCGATCATGCGGATGATCCGGACCTGATCCTCGCCCGACCTGCATGACAAAGAAATTCCCCATCAACCCAAAACATCCGGAGCGTGTCTGCTGGGGATGCGACAAGTATTGTCCTTCCGATTCGCTCGCCTGCGGGAATGGATCGGAGCGCACCCAGCACCCGGCTGAACTGTTTGGCGAAGGCTGGCAGGAGTGGGGACTGGATGCGCCTGCGGAAGCTGAGTCGGCCGACGGCAGATAAGCTCCGCCCCACCGGCACTTATCGGCGCCGTCCTCATCCCGTCGACGTTTCCTTCAAGCCGCCACCGAGCGAACGATACAGATCCACCGCGTTCGTCAGGCGCAGCAATCGCGCCTGCACCAGTGTCTGTTCGGCAGAAAACAGTTCACGCTGGGCGTCGAGCAGTTCAAGCGCGCTGGCCACACCGTTCTGGTAACGCAGTTCCGCCAGCTTCAACCGTTCCCTTTGTGCTTCAAGCACGCGCGCCTGCGCATCGATCTGTTCGTCGATGGCAGCACGCGCTACCAGCGCGTCCGCCACTTCGCGGAAGGCAACCTGGATGGCCTTTTCGTAATCCGCCACTGCGATGTCCTTGCGGACTTCGGCAATGCTCAGCGTTGCGCGGTTGCGCCCGGCGTCGAAAATGGGCAGCACGAGTTGCGGCACGAAAGACCAGGTGCGGGTGCCGGCGTCGAACAGGCCTGAGAGTTCGCCGCTCGCGCTGCCGATGCCGGCCGTCAGGGAAATCCTCGGGAAGAACGCCGCGCGCGCGGCACCGATGTTCGCGTTGGAGGCTTTCAGCCGCTGTTCGGTGGCGCGGATATCCGGACGGCGCACGAGCAGGTCCGAGGGCAGGCCGGCCGGCAATTCGGAGACGATGCCTTGCGATGAGAGGGGCAGGGCTTGCGGCAGGTCGTTCAAGGGACGGCCGACGAGCAGCGTCAGCGCGTTGAGCGCCTGGCCGCGCTGACGCTGCAGCGTTGCCAGCGACGCGCGGGCGCTTTGCACCAGGATTTCATTCTGGCGCAGGTCAAGCGCGGAGGACGCGCCGACTTCAAAGCGTTGTTGCGCCAGCTTGTAGGCAAACTCGCGCGATGCAAAGGTGCGCCGCGCGAGTTCTTCCTGCTCTGACAGCGCACGCTGGGACAGGTAAGCCTTTGCCACTTCGGCAACCAGGCTGATGTGGGCTGCACGCCGGGCTTCCTCGGTCGCCAGGTATTGCGACAGCGCGGCATCGTTGAGGCTGCGGACGCGGCCGAAGAAATCCAGCTCGAATGCGGACAGCGACAGGCCGACCTGGTAACCAGTGCCGACGATCGACGTGCCGGTGGGCGAGGTGGCCGCCGAGGTGCGGGAACGCGATCCGGAGGCAGCACCAGCGATGTTGGGCAGCATGTCCGCGCCGGTGATGTTGTACTGCGCTCGCGCTTCTTCGATGCGCAGGGCAGCGACCCGCAGGTCGCGGTTATGCACCAGCGCGGCCTCGATCAGGGCTTGCAGGCGCGGATCCTGGAAGAACTCGCGCCAGCCGTTATCGGCCGTGACGTACGCGATCTGTCCGCCCTGCGGCGTGGCTTCGGCCGGATACGTGGTCGGGATCGGCGCGTCCGGCCGGTCGTACACCGGTGCCAGCGAACACGCCGACAGCACGGCGGCGGCCAGCAGCGGCAGGGTGAATTGCGGGATATTCAATTTGTTCATACTCCTTCTCCCTCGACACTGACATGGTGCGAGTGGGCAGTCCAGAAACGCTTCTGGCGCTCGCTGCCCTTGAAAACACGGCGGACCACGACGAAAAACACCGGCACCAGGAAGACGGCGAGCACGGTCGCCGTCATCATGCCGCCCATGACGCCGGTACCGATCGCGCGCTGGCTGGCCGAACCCGCACCGGTTGCGATCACCAACGGCAGCACGCCGAGGATGAAGGCGAGCGAGGTCATGATGATCGGACGGAAGCGGAGTTTCGCCGCCTCCAGCGCCGCCGTCACGACGTCCTTGCCCTCGGCCTGCAAGTCCTTGGCGAACTCGATGATCAGGATCGCGTTCTTGGCCGACAGACCGATGATGGTGATCAAGCCAACCTTGAAATAGACATCGTTCGGCATGCCGCGCACGGTGACGCCGAGCAGCGCGCCGAGAATGCCCAGGGGCACCACCAGCATCACCGACAGCGGAATCGCGGTGCTTTCATACAGCGCCGCCAGCACCAGGAACACGGCGAGCAGCGACAGTGCCATGAGCATCGGCATCTGCGAACCCGAGATCTGTTCCTCGCGCGACTGCCCGGTCCACTCGAAGCCGAAGCCCGGCGGGAGCTGGCCCACGAGCCTTTCCATTTCGGCCATGGCTTCGCCGCTGCTGTGGCCCGGCGCTGCCTGGCCGGCGATCTTCATCGCCGGATAGCCGTTGTAACGCACGACCTGGACCGGGCCGGTGATCCACTTCAGCGTCGTGAAGGTTGCCATCGGCACCATCTCGCCGGCGACATTGCGCACGTAGAGCTGGCGCAGGTCTTCCGGCTGCATGCGCTGCGCCGGTTCGGCCTGCATGATGACGCGCTGCTGGCGGCCCTCGTTCGGGAAGTCGTTCAGGTAGGACGACCCGAGCGCCGCGGTCAGGGTCGCGTTGATGTCGGCGAAGGCCACACCAAGCGCGCTTGCTTTGTCGCGGTCGATATCGACCTGCAACTGGGGCGCGTCTTCCAGTCCTTCAGGACGGACGCCCGCGAGCACGGGGCTTTTCGCCGCCTTGCCGAGCAGCTGGTTGCGTGCCGCGAGCAGGGCGTCGTGGCCGCGTCCGGCGCGGTCCTGCAGGCGGAAATTGAAACCGGTCGCCGTACCGAGTTCCGGAATCGGCGGCGGATTGAGGGCAAACACGATGGCATCCTTGATCTGCAGCAGCACGCCCATTGCCTTGCCGGAAATCGCATCGGCAGTGTTGGCCGCGTCGCGCTCGTCCCAGTCCTTCAGCGGAACGAAGGCAATACCCGCGTTCTGGCCGCTGCCCGAGAAGCTGAATCCGGTCACGGCGACCGTATGCTCCACGCCGGGCTGCTTGAGGAAGTAGCCTTCCACCTGCTTGACGACGTCGAGCGTACGGTTGGCGCTGGCGCCCGGCGGCAGCTGGATGTTGGTCAGGATGTAACCCTGGTCCTCGTTCGGCAGGAAGGAGGCCGGCAGGCGCATGAACAGCAGGCCGACGACGGCAACGATGACGCCGTAGACAAGCATGTAACGCGTGGTCTTGCCCAGCATGCCGACGACGATGCGCTGGTAGCCGTTGGTCGTGCTGTTGAACTTGCGGTTGAACCAGCCGAAGAAACCTTTCTTCTCATGATGATGCCCGGCTTCCACCGGCTTGAGCAGCGTGGCGCACAAGGCCGGCGTCAGGGTCAGTGCCATCAGGGCCGAGAAGGCCATGGAGGCGACCATCGACAGCGAGAACTGCCGATAGATCGCGCCGACGGCGCCACCGAAGAAGGCCATCGGGATGAACACCGCGATCAGCACCAGGGTAATGCCGATGATGGCGCCGGTAATCTGGCCCATGGCTTTTCTGGTCGCAGCGGCAGGCGAGAGACCTTCCTCGCTCATGATGCGCTCCACGTTCTCGACGACGACGATGGCATCGTCGACCAGGATACCGATTGCCAGCACCATGCCGAACATGGTCAGCACATTGATCGAGAAGCCGAACGCATACATGGCGGCAAACGTGCCCATCAGCGCCACCGGCACGACGATGGTCGGGATCAGCGTGTAGCGGATGTTCTGCAGGAACAGGTACATCACCAGGAACACCAGCAGTACCGCTTCGAGCAGCGTCTTGACCACTTCCTCGATCGAGATCTTGACGAACTTGGACGTGTCGTACGGGATGTCGTATTGCACGCCGGCCGGGAAGAACTTCTGCAGCTCTTCCATCTTCGCGCGCACGAGGCTCGCGGTGCCGAGCGCGTTGGCGGTCGGCGAGAGCTGGATGCCGATGGCCGACGACTGCTTGCCGTCGATGCGCGCGGAAGTGGCATAAGCCTGGCCGCCCAGTTCGACGCGTGCAACGTCGCGCAGGCGGATGACTGATCCGTCTGTATTGGCGCGCAGCACGATATTGCCGAACTGCTCCGGGCTCGATAGCTGGCCGGTGACAACGATGGGCGCCGTGACCTGCTGCGAGCCGGGGGAGGGCAGTTCACCGAGGGTGCCGGAAGCAACCTGCGCGTTCTGTGCACGGATCGCATTGGCAATATCCGCCGGGGTCAGCTTGAAACCGACCATCTTGTCGGGATCGATCCAGACGCGCATCGCACGCTCGGTGCCGAACAGGATGGCCTCGCCGACGCCGTCCACGCGCTTGATTTCGTTCAACACGTTGCGGGACAGGTAGTCGCCCAAGGCGACCGGATCCATGCTGCCGTCCTTCGACGACAACGTGACCACCATCAGGAAGTTGCTGCGCGCCTTCGTGACCTGCACGCCTTGCTGCATCACGGACTGGGGCAGGCGCGATTCGACGCGTCGCATCCGGTTCTGCACTTCCACCGCCGCGAGATCGATGTTCGTGCCTGGCTTGAAGGTCGCGGTGATCTGCGCCTGGCCATTGCCCTGGCTCTGGGATTCCATGTACTGCAATCCGGGTGCGCCGTTCAATTCCTGCTCGATCAGGCTGGTGACACTGTTCTCGAGCGCTTGGGCGGTCGCGCCTGGATACATGGCAGTGACGACCACCGAAGGCGGCGCGATCGTCGGATACTGCGCCACCGGCAGCCCGGTAATGGACAGCGCGCCGGCGATCAGGATGAAGATGGCCAGCACCCAGGCGAACACCGGGCGCTCAATGAAGAATTTTCCCATTCGCTTGCTCTCTTATTGATTGGTCGGCTGCGCCGCGTTCTTTGGGGCAGATTGCGCAACCGGCGCAGGACCGGCGGCCTGTTTCCAGGGGACGGCGTTGACGACGGCGCCTGGCGGGGCTTTCTGGAAGCCTTCGACAACGACGCGTTCGCCCGCCTTCAATCCCTCGCTGACAATCCATTTGTCGCCGATGGCAGTCTCGGCCTTGACCGGGCGTGGGGCCACCTTGTTGTCCTGTCCGACAACCATGACCACAGCCGCGTTGGCCTGTCGCTGTACGGCCTGCTGCGGGATGGCGATCGCGTTTTCCTGGACGGCTTGTTCCACGCGTGCGCGGACGTACATGCCGGGCAACAGGAAGCGTTCCGGATTCGGGACGACGGCACGCAGGGTGATGGCGCCGGTGCCCGGATCGACGGTCTGGTCCGAAAACAGCAGCCTGCCTGCATGCGAGTAGACCTCGCCGTCTTCCATCACGATGCTCACCTTGACCTCATCCTTGCCGGCCTTCTGCAATTTGCCCTCGCGCATGGCGCGTTGCAGTTTCAAGGCTTCGGAAGCGGGTTGGGTAATGTTGACGTACAGCGGGTCGAGCTGCTGGATCGTGGCCAGCGGTGTCGCGGCTCCCTGGCCGACAAGGGCGCCTTCGGTGACAAGCGCGCGGCCGATACGGCCGGAGATCGGGGCATTGACAGTGGCGTAGCCGAGATTGAGGCGTGCGGTTTCCAGCGCGGCCCTGGCCGAGGCGACATCGGCGGCTGCCTGCTTTTGCGCCGTCAGCGCGTCGTCATATTCCTGCTTGCTGATGGCATTGGTCTCGACCAGTGGTTTGTAGCGCTGGGCTTTGAGCGTGGTCTGGGCGAGGTTGGCCTCTGCCTTTGCCAGCGCGGCCTGCGCGCTATTGGCGGTCGCCTGGAAAGGGGCGGGGTCGATTCGGAACAGCACATCGTTCGCCTTGACCTCCGCGCCCTCGCGGAAAACGCGTTTCGTGACGATGCCCGCAACACGGGCGCGTACTTCGGCGACGCGCGTAGCCTCGAGTCGCCCGGGAAGCTCGTTGGTCAGTGCCACGCGCTCGGGAGCGACGGTGACCACCGACACTTCGGGCGGCGGCATCCCGCCCGGCGCCTGTGCCTGGGCACTACGGATCTGATCCCCGCAGCCGGCAAGGGTGGCCGCGGCAAGGGCGATAGCGGCTATGGAAGCGTTCTTTTGATATGCAGTCATGGAATTCTTTAGAGAAAGTTGACGAAAGGCAGCTTCTTGCTGGCCTTGCCGGGCCACACGCTGTACCTTTTCGCTTGAGCAGGGGTATTATACATACGTACGTGAATGTATGTTTGTACCCGCATGTATCATTGTTTTTTGTGCAAGGAAGCCAAATGGTAAGAAGAACAAAAGAAGAGGCGCTCGAAACCCGCAACCACTTGCTGGATGCCGCTGAGGATGTGTTCTACCGGCTCGGCTACGCCCGTACGACCCTGGATGCCGTTGCGGAAGCGGCCGGCCTGACCCGGGGCGCAATCTACTGGCACTTCAAGAACAAGAGCGACCTTTTCAACGCGATGTGCGACCGCGTCCACTTGCCGATGGAGCAACTGGCGGAGTCAGTCAATCAGGAGACGACGGGCGATCCCCTCGATCACATGCGCAAGGTGGCGGTGTTCTTCCTGAAGGAGTGCGAACAGAATCCGCACTTCCGCAAGATCATCGAAATTCTCTGGAAAAAGACCGAGTTCGTGGACCCCTCGGACGTGATGTATATCCGGCAGCATGAGGCCGGGCTGAGCGGGAGGGAGCATATCCGCAAGTCGCTTGCACGCGCGGTCGAGACAAAACACCTCTCACCCGATACCGATATCCGCCTTGCCGGTGTCCTGTTGCAGGCAAGCATTGAAGGGATCCTGCAGAACTGGTTGCTGGAGCCGGGCTATTTTTCGCTTGCGGAAGAAGCGGAGCGGCTTGTCGATGCGTGTTTCGATGCGATACGCAATTCGGCCAGCCTCAGAAAAGCCGCGCAGCCGGTGTGCGCCGAAAAAGGGGCTTGACAAACATCGTCCGACGCGACTTGTGCACATCGGGCGGCAGCTTCGTTCCTGATATGAATCACAATTGGGCGGAACCGGATGGCCGCAAGGCACCTTGATTAAGTCATTGATTTGAAGGACTTATTTCTTTTGCCTAATTCTTAGGCAATCTGTTGGAACGCCCGAAAAATCGAGATTGAGGAAACGCAAAGGGGAGTTGTTCACAAACTTATCCACAGGAAATGTGAATTCCTTGTAAAAACCCTTTATCTCCAATGACTTATGGCAATTTCTTAAGCAAATCGGAGAATTCCTACAGCGGGGCGTGTCATTCTCCGAACCGCACCATATCGCTGGTCATTCATGCATTCGGGCTGCTAGTCCGAGGACAACGGCGAGCAGGAGAAAGCCTCCCGACGACGCCCATCCGGTATGGACCAGCTGGACGAGGGTGACCAGGAGCCCCTGGCCTGCCGAGCCGAGTTGATGCACAAAGTACACCGCCACCCACAGCAATCCCGATCCGAATGCCGCAGCGCAACCGGCCTGACCGAAGACCCTCGCAAAAGTCCGTGCCCGGTTCTTATCCGCAGGAGCCCAGGGAACCGTGCCGGCGAGCGCGCAGCCGATCCGCTGGCTCGCTGCCCAGAGCAGGCCGACAAGAAAGCCGAGCCAGAACCCGCATTCGACAAATGCCGGCCAGAGCTGCCGCACGAAAGACCCGACCTCCTGGTTGCCCAAGCCCGCGGGCCAAAGCAGGATGAGCAAGCCCATGACGATGCCTGCCCCAGTCGCCAGCAAGGCCGAGCGGAGGAAATGGTTTTTCCAGAATTCAAATTCGCTTGTCAGCGCCGCGTCGCTGACCGGAGTGCCCGAGTACAAGAAGCGCATGGTGGCATCCCTCCAATGCATATCGATGAGGCCGATTGTCGGCCTCTCGCCGGGCAGCACCTTGAACGTTCTTAAACGATAGCGAAAGTCATCGATACCCGGCCAGCGCACAAGGGCGATCAGTGCCCGTGCGTTTCTGGTGCCTTCGGCTCGGGAACAGTAACGGCGACAGTTTCGCTGGCAAGGATCTTGTGGCTCGGGTCCGCAATTTCGAGCCGCACCTTGTTGCATTACACGTCCCCTATGTATCGCCCGTGTGTCCGGAAAACTGCGCTATATGAAACTTTCTTGTCTGAACATCCCGTGGGTACAAGGCGATACAAGAATCAAAGCTCTGACGCGGGACAGAAGCGGGCAAAGTGACCGAGCAGCATGCTGCCCATTGCCTATAATGAAGCGTTGCCAAAAGTGAGGGGCGAGAGGCGAGAGGCGAGGGATGGATTCCCGTTCTGAAGTAGCCGTTCCCGACGACCGTTCACCTGCGCAGTGCGGCGCAGACGTGGCGAGGGAGCTGGCATGTGTGCACCGCGCCCTGCGCACCTTGAGTGCCGGCAATCGTACGTTGGTTCGTGCCTGCAGCGAGCAGGAACTGCTGCGCGACATGTGCCGCGTCATTGTCGAAACAGGCGGCTACAGGATCGCGTGCGTCGGCTATGCCGTCGACGACGAAAGGAAGAGCATCCGGTGGATGGCAAGTGTCGGGACGGACGTTGCGGCGATGGCGGCGTTCAATTTCTCCTGGGCGAATGATGTGCACGGGCACGGCGCCACCGGTACGGCGATTCGCACCGGACAGCCCGTGGTCGGCCGGCTTCTTTCGGATCCCGTCTACGCCGCACCTGTCTTCACTTCATTCCGCGAGCAGGCTTGCACGGCCGGGTTTTCTTCCTTTACGGCATTTCCGCTCCGGGTAGAGGGGCAGGTCATCGGCGCACTCCTCATGGGGGCCGGCGATCTGGACGCCTTTGACGAAGCAGAAGTCAAACTCCTCGCCGAGCTTGCCGATGACCTGGGTTTTGGCATAGAGGACCAGCGACGGCGCGTACAGCATCGCGCGGCGCAGGCCACGATTGAGCGCCTTGCCTATTATGACCCGCTGACCGGTTTGCCCAATCGCGCACGTCTTCGGGAAAAACTGGAGGAGGCGATGCAGGCAGCGCGGCAGCAGCATCGAGCCATTGCCCTCTTGCATCTGGAAGTCGGACGATTTCATGAAATCAACAAGGTTGTCGGCTATCGCGCGGGCGACGAGTTGCTGCAGGAATTGACGCTTCGGCTCATGCGCTGCTGCACCGGGAATGAAATGCTGGCGAGAGTCGGGGAGGCCGAGTTCGCCCTGATGATTCCCAACAGCGGTGCTGACCACGCAGTCAAGGTCGCGAATTACCTGCTCCAGAAACTGCGTGCGCCGGTCCACGTCGCCGGTCTTGCCCTCGACGCGCGGGCAGGCATCGGCATCGCACTGTTCCCGGGTCATGCCACCGAAGCCGATGTCCTCATACGGCGGGCGAATGCCGCCATGCACCTCGCCCCACCGATGGCGGGCGGTTACGCGATGTATACCGGGAGGCTCGAGCAGGAGTACACGCGGCGGCTGACACTGATGGGCGACCTGCACCGCGCCATCGCGGAAAATGAACTGCGTCTTTTTTGCCAGCCGAAGGTCCACATCGCGTCACGGTCGTACTGCGGATCGGAAGCCCTCGTGCGCTGGGAACATCCGCGTTACGGAATGATCTCCCCGACCGAATTCGTAAAGCTCGCCGAGCAGGCCGGCACGATTACGCCGTTGACGCATTGGATGCTCGAAGCCGCCTTCAGTCAGAGTTATGCATGGAAGGAGGCCAAGGCGCCACGCTCGCTGGCCGTCAACCTGTCGGTGCACGACTTGTACTCCCCGGGCCTGGTCGAGCGTGTCGCCGGACTGTTCTCCACCTGGGGCATCTCTTCAGAATTGATCCAGTTCGAGTTGACGGAAGGTGCACTGATGACCGATCCGGAGAGTGCCCTGGATACCCTGGAGCGCTTGAAGAATCTCGGCGTGACGCTTTTCATTGATGACTTTGGCACGGGGTACTCGGGCCTCAGCTATCTTCAAAGACTGCCTGTGGATGGCATCAAGATCGATCAGTCGTTTGTTCGGCCCATGGTAACCAGCGCGGATTCCGAGGTCATTGTCCGTTCCACCATCGAACTGGGACATAACCTCGGGTTGAAGGTTGTCGCGGAAGGCGTGGAAAGTGCCGCAATCTGGGAACGCCTGGACGCCCTTGGATGTGACACGGCGCAAGGCTACCTGATCAGCAAGCCCATCCCCGCGCAGCAATTGCAGGGGTGGGAACGGGACTGGACGCTTGGGGCGGCGCAGAGCGCGCGCGGCCCCCTGCATTAGACAAGGTTGTGCAGCGTCAGCCTGGCTTCCAGCCCGCCTTCCGGACGATTATGCAGGGACAGAGAGGCATCCATTGCAAGGGCAAGTTGACGCGCGATAGCGAGCCCAAGCCCGGTTCCTCCCGTGTCGCGGTTGCGCGATCCTTCCAGCCGGTAAAACGGCTCGAATACCGATTCGAGCTGGTCAGCCGGAATGCCGGGGCCGCAGTCGAACACGGAAATGCTTACCTGTCCATCCTGCGGCGCCGACACCGCGATCTCGGCTGCGCCGGTAAATTTCAACGCATTGTCGACCAGGTTGCCGAGAATGCGGCGCAAGGCCTGCGGACGCGTGACCAGGGGCGCGGCAATTGTGCCGCGCAGGGAAACGCGCTGTCCGGCATCCACGTAGTCGAGGACCAGACTGTCCAGCAAGGCGTCCGGATCGATGCGGAAGGGGACTTCCTCGGCGCCGTGCAAGGTGCGTGCATAGGTGACGCCTTCCTTGACCAGGTTTTCCATTTCCTGCAGGTCCTGCTGCAGGCGTGCATGTTGGGGACTCTCGTCCATCACGTCGAGCCGGAGCCGCATGCGGGTGATCGGAGTCTGCAGGTCGTGCGAGATCGCTGCCAGGACCTGGAGTCGTTCCGCCATGAAGACCGCGATGCGGTCCTGCATTGCGTTGAATGCCTTTGCGGCGCGGGCCACTTCGGACGGGCCGTCCTCAGGCAAGCGCTCGGCCTTCAGGGCCGGCCCCAGCGCATCGGCAGCTTGCGCGAGCTGGGCCAGCGGTTGCGTCGCGAGGCGCACCGCCAGCCAGCAGCATGCCGCAAGCACAGTCAGTTGCAACACCAGCACCAGTGGCAGCCACCCGGACAGCGGAATGCCGGGCATGGGCCGTATATCGATAGTCAGCGGACTGCCGTCGCTCAGTTGCAGATGGACCTGCATGCGCTCCCGGCTGCCCGGTACCGCGTTCGCGGTCAATGCATAGTGCGTACCAATGCCTTCCGCAATCGATTCGGCCACCAGGGCCGAGAGGCGCGCGTCGGGCGGCGCCCCGGTGATGCCAGGGCCGAGGACGAACTCGTAGCTGCGCCGCGCGAGTCGCGGCAGCCATTGCGGGCGCTCGGCGGCGGGCAGGCGGTCGAGCAGGGCGACCGAGCTGGCGACTTCGCGTTCGATATAGCCGACCATCAGGTTGGTGGTGGCCTGGTCGCGTTCCGTCATCGTGAGCCAGAACGAGAGTGCCTGCGCCAGCGCCAGGCCGATGCAGAGGATGATGGCCAGCCGCGCGAACAGCGTGCGCGGCCAGCGCAGCAGGGTGTGGGATTTCATTGAGGGCCTTCGATCACGATCACTGCCGCAGAAAACACATAGCCTTCGCTGCGCAACGTCTTGATGTAGCGCGGTTCCCGCGCCGTGTCGCGCAGGCGCTGGCGCAACCGGCTGACAAGCAGGTCGATAGATCGGTCGAACGGGTCCGCCTGTCGGCCCTGCGTCAGGTTGAGCAACTGGTCGCGCGTCAGCACGCGCTGGGGATGATCGAGGAAGACGCGGAGCAAGCGATACTCGGCCCCGCTCAGGGCGACCATGGTGCCGTCGGCATCGAGCAGGTGACGCGCGGTGGTGTCGAGTCGCCAGTCGCCAAAGCCGAGCATCTGCGACGCTTCAGTGACCTGCATGTTGGGCGGCAGCATACGTGCACGGCGCAATACGGCGCGGATTCGCGCCAGCAGTTCGCGGACTGCAAACGGCTTGGCAAGGTAATCGTCCGCGCCCATTTCCAGGCCGAGGATACGGTCGGCCTCTTCATTGCGTGCGGTCAGCATCAGGACGGGCACTGTGCGGAATTTGGAGGCGCGCAATTCACGGCACAGCACCAGGCCATCCTCTCCCGGCAGCATCAGGTCGAGCACGATCAGGTCGGGCGCGCCGCGTTCCAGGGCCGCGCGCATTTCGCGGCCATTGGCGGCGAGGGAAGTGCGCATGCCGTTCTTTTCCAGATAGGCGGCAAGCAACTCCCGTATGCCACGGTCATCGTCGACGATCAAAACGTGATCGGAATCTTCCATCAGCGAATCATAGCGCAGGGCGCCGGCGCCAGCCTGCATCCGGCCGGCTGGCGTGCAGCAGGGAACAATTGACCGGTTGCGCCAGTTCGGCGGCCAGTGTTCCCGAGAAGAAAGCAAGGATTGCCAGCAAGCGCCTCATGCATCCTCCACCACAGAAAGACTCGCGCCATCGGCGACACCTGCTTCCAGTGCATAAGGGTCGATGCCTTCCAGGCAGCCGATGTTCACGCGCCAGAGATTCGGATCCTTGCGCGTCTGATGGAAGGGGTAGATGCCGCAGTGCTTGCAGAAGTAATGTTTCGCTACGCGCGTATTGAACTGATATAGCGTGAGGTCGGACTCGCCGCGCAGGATCTTCAGGTCGCTCGCTGCGAATGCCGGCGTCATCAGCGCTCCCTTTCGCCGGCAGAGGCTGCAATTGCAGCGCGTCGCAGGCGAGACAGCGGTTCGGACTTCAAATTGGACGGCCCCGCAGTGGCAGGATCCATGCAGCAAGTCGGTGGTCATGTTGCGCTCCTTTGTCGTCGGTGTCCGCACTTTATAGCCGAAATGGCGCGGCGAATTGTGTCCCAGTGTATCTGGCCACGGTTACGAAACAAAACATTGCACAAAGCCGGCGAAGAGGACACAAACGGGATACGCGCGGGCGTTCCAATACGGCCATGCCCACCACCGGAGTGCTCGTCATGCATAACCCGCTCGAAGTCTTGCTGGCCCTCCTGGCCGGAATGTTCACCATTGCCTCGCCCTGCATCCTGCCCGTCATGCCGATCCTGCTCGGCACTTCGGTCGAGCGCCCGGGGCGGGTGCGGCCGCTGTTCATCGTATCCGGTTTCATCCTGGCATTCACATCCTTTGCGATGCTGCTCGGCGTCGTCTCCAGCGCTGCCGAAGTGGCGCAGGAAGCACTGCGCAATGCGGCGGTCGCGGCACTTGCCCTGTCGGGCCTGCTGCGGGTCTGGCCGCGCCCCTATGAATGGGTGATGGCGCGACTGGACCCGCCGTTGCAACGACTTGGCTCGGCCATCGGTCCGCATGTAACTGCGGGCCGCGGCAACGCTGGCGGCTTCGTGCTCGGCATGTCGCTCGGGGCGGTGTGGACACCCTGCGCCGGTCCGGTGCTCGCCTCGATCCTCGTGCTGGTGGTCAAGGCACAGGATCCCGCATGGTCGGCCCTGCTGCTGACCCTGTACGCGATCGGCGCAGCCATCCCCATGCTCACCATCATCTACGGCGGGGAGGTCATCACGCGCCGCGTCCGCCTGTTGTCGCGCCATGCGCAGGGCCTTCAGCAGTTCTTCGGCGTGCTGGTGATGCTGACCGCACTCGCCATCTATCTGCAATACGACACCCTCGCATATGCCTGGATCGCCGCCTTTTTCCCCTCACTGAAAGGACTTTGACATGCTTTCCCGACTCAAGACACTCGCCAGCCTGGCCGTTTTCACCGCAGCCGCCTGCAGCACCGGCACGGCGCTTGCCGGACAGCTCCGCTACGGCATCCCTGCGCCGGAATTCACGGGCATCGAAAAATGGCTCAACAGCGAACCGCTGACCATGCAGCAGCTACGCGGCAAGGTGGTGCTGGTCGACTTCTGGACTTACGACTGCATCAACTGCATCAATACGCTGCCCCATGTCAAAGACTGGCACCAGAAATACAAGGACCAGGGCCTGGTGGTGGTGGGCGTGCACACGCCCGAATACGCATTCGAGCGCAGCACAGACAACGTCAAGGCAGCCATCAAGCGCTTTGACATCCGCTACCCGGTGGCGCAGGACAACCGCTATGCAACCTGGAGCGCCTACAACAACCGCTACTGGCCTGCGGTGTATCTGATCGACAAGAAAGGCCAGGTGGTCTACAGCCATTTCGGCGAAGGCCAATATGCGCAGACCGAGGCCGCCATCAAGGCCTTGCTGGCGCAGAAGGAATAAGCGTGCATGCCGCTTTGTACTCCTTTGTATCGCGCCGCTGCCAGACATTCGCGGGTACAAAAAGGCAGCATGCGCAACACAGTGGAGATACAAGGTGGACCTACGCTAGCAGTTGAGCCCTGATCGCGTATTGCGACGCCACGCTCAACATTCAACACCTTCCGCCAAGGATACGTATGTCTCAAATAAACAGAAAACGCCGGCGCATGATGCGCATGGACGCCACCGGGATTGCCGCCGGCGAGCTCGGGGGCCCGGCCAATGACGGCAAGGCGCATGCCGCGAAGTTCAGCGGACCGAGGACGCACCGGATCGTGCCGAATGCCGGACACAACCTGCCGCAGGAGGCACCGGAAGCATTCGCGGAAGCGGTACTGGCCCTGGTAGAGCCCGCCCGATAACCAGACAACTGTTTTCTTCACCACCTCACCAAGGAGTTTCCAATGACCCAACTCGAAAAAGTCCTGTACACCGGCAGAACCCGCACCACGGGCGGACGCGACGGCACCGCCCGCAGCGTCGACGGCCTGCTTGACATCAAACTGTCTTCGCCCGGCACCAAGGGTGACGGCACCAATCCGGAGCAGCTGTTTGGCGCCGGCTGGTCGGCCTGCTTCATCGGTGCAATCGGGCTTGCGGCCGCAAGAAGGGAGGTCGCGCTTCCGCCTGACCTGTCCGTTGATGCGGAAGTGGACCTGGGCACGGTGAACGGAGGCTACTTCCTCCAGGCCCGTCTCAACGTCAGTGCACCGGGACTGGAACGCGAACTCGCCCAGGCCCTCGTCGACGAGGCACACCGCACGTGCCCGTATTCGAAGGCCACGCGCGGCAACGTCGACGTGACGATTACGCTGGTTTGATCAGGAATCGCGCAAACAAGGCCTGTCCGCACCGAGCGGGCTGGCCTTTTTGCTTTGTTCACCTGATAGCGCTGCGCCGGCTTGGCGAGCGAAAGCTTGGGCGAAAGCCATACGAGGGACCGTGCGGCATGGCGCGGCTTGACCTGACCGGGCTTAGACCGTCGTCCGGTTTCCCCATTTGCCATGGATATTGCAGTCGGTGACTGCCAGCAGGCTGTCGCCGGCTTTGAGGCGCTGCATGAAGGTGACCGCCGGCAGCGACGGGTCGGCCGGGCCCTTGTTCATCGTGTGCTCTGCAACCAGCTTCCCGTTCAGGTACAGCGCAATCCCGGAAATGTAATGCTCGTTGATCGCCTCGTGCTTGGCCTGCACAGTAACGCGGTAGAAATCGCCAGGCGGTGTCTTGCCGTACGCGACCTCCTTGCTGTCCACCTTTTCCAGCACGATCGACGGTGTGTGCGAGGTTTCCTGTCCCGGCTTCAGGTTCTTCGGGTCCTCGGCGAATTTCACCTCCTTGATGTGGTCCGCAGCAAGCGCTGGACGAGCCAGCGGTGTACCGACTGCGGCGACCACGGCTCCGGTAAGTGCGCTCTTGACGAATGAGCGGCGGTTTTCGTTCTGCATCTGAATAGCTCCTTGGGGTAGTTGGATTGGAATGGACGCGGCGTCTATGGCTGCGTCGCCTAGCTGAGTGCAGGCCGCGTGCCAGTTCGGTACCTGGCGTGCTCGACGAAGCGGAAGTCATTGAAAAGGAAGGGAAAGTTTCGATGATCTGCGTCCATGACCGCTTCGCACATACGGGTTTGCCGATGGATTTATCCCGACACCCTTGCTTCGTTCGTTCGCCGCGACACAACACATGCCGGTGTGTGGGCGTGCCGCGGCTTCACAACAATTTTGCGGTGCGCTCGATAAGTCTCTGAATCGTATAGGGTCTGCAGCCCGTAGTCCCCGCAGCCCCGGTAGTGGCACGCCGCTTGCCATCGCTTCCGCACGGCCGCCCGTCGACGTTGGAATCCATGCCGGCGGTCCACATCTCCTTACGCAATTTTTCAGGATTGACCATGTACCAATTCCAGTCAGTAGCGCCGCTGCAGGCGCTGGACCACGCATATGCAGCCAAAGAAATGAAGATCGGGTCAAAGGTTGAAGGCCAGGGGCCTGCCGTCGTGCTGCTTCACAGTTCGATGGGCTCGAAGAGCCAGTGGCGCACCCTCATCGAAGCCATGCGCAGCACCCATCGCCTGATTGCCATCGACCTCTACGGTTACGGCGACAGCGTCATGCCTGAATCAGGCGACCGGCATTCACTGGTCGATGAAGTCCGGCTGGTGCAATCGAAACTGGAACAAATCCTCAGCCCCGGAGAGCGCTTTCATTTGGTCGGTCATTCCTTCGGCGGCGGCGTGGCCTTGCGACTGGCCCACGCCGATCCGGGTCGGATATGCAGCCTCGCGCTCTATGAGCCGACTGCATTTCATTTGCTGGGGAAGGACGATCCGGTGCTGGACGATATTCGCGCCGTGGCGCACGCCAGCAAGGTGGCTACGCACCAAGGCCAAAGCCAACGCGCAACTGAAATGTTCATCGATTACTGGGGCGGGAAGGGTACTTACGCCGCGCTGCCCCCGGCACGCCAAGCCTTGTTCGCCTCATTGCTGCCCAAGGTGCCGCTCGATTTCCAGGCATTGATCGACGACCCCTTGCGTCCTTCCGATTATGGACGGATGGCTGTTCCAAGCTGCCTGATCACTGGTCGCGAGAGCCCGCCCTGCACGCACGCGATCGTGTCCGTCCTTGCCGGCAGTCTCGCGAAGTCGGAGACGCACGCGATCGATGCCGGTCATATGGCGCCGGTAAGCCACCCGGCACTGGTCAATCCCATCATCGCGGATTTCATTCACCGCATCGGTGGGCCGCTCAGGGGCGTTTCTGCGCATCGATGAGCCCGGTCAGCATCTCGATCGGCAGCGGAAAGACAATCGTCGTTGACTTGTCACTCGTGATGTTGGACAGCGTCTGCATGTAGCGCAACTGCATCGCGCCCGACTGCTGCGCGAGAACGTGCGCCGCCTGCATCAGCTTTTCGGATGCCTGCAGCTCGCCTTCGGCGTGAATCACCTTGGCGCGGCGTTCGCGTTCCGCCTCGGCCTGCCGTGCAATGGCGCGCACCATCGATTCGTCGAGGTCGACATGCTTGATCTCGACATTGGCCACCTTGATGCCCCAGGCGTCGGTCTGCTGGTCCAGTACCTGCTGGATATCCAGGTTCAGGCGCTCGCGCTCGGCCAGCATGTCGTCCAGTTCGTGCTTGCCCAGCACGGAACGCAAGGTGGTCTGCGCCAGCTGGCTGGTCGCTTCGAAAAAGTTGGCGACCTGGATGATGGCTTTGTCCGGTTCCACAACCCGGAAGTAGATCACAGCATTGACCTTCACCGACACGTTGTCGCGGGAGATCACGTCCTGGGTCGGTACATCGAGCACGATGGTGCGCAGGTCCACGCGCACCATCTGCTGCAGGACGGGAATCAGGATGATCAGCCCGGGCCCCTTGACGCCCCAGAAGCGCCCGAGCTGGAACACCACGGCGCGCTCGTATTCGCGCAGTACCTTGATGGATGAAGCGAGCAGGAAGAGGGCCGCAATCAGGAGCAGGCCGCCGAATCCGAAACCAATGTCGAAATACATCGTCATTCTCCTTCTTCGTTATTTCTCGGGGACGACTTCCAGAACCAGTCCGTTGCGTGCAACCACTCGAACCTTTTGCGACGGCGCGAGCGGCGTCTTGCTGACTGCGCGCCATGTTTCGCCATGCAGGCGGACCCAGCTGTCATCCTGCGCGCCTCCAATTACTTCGGCGATGGCGCCAACCGGGTCGCCGGCAGCCTTGACTGCACGCCGGCGGGTCTTGAGGGCAGCGGCGGTGATACCGATCATCAGCAGTGCGCTCAACAAGGCGACCGCAACCATCAGCCCGACTGGAATGCCAAATCCCGGGAGCTCGGTGTCGATCAGGATCAGCGCGCCGGTGACGAAAGCGACGATGCCGCCGAGTCCCAGCACCCCAAAGCTCGGCAGGAAAGCCTCGGCCACCATGAAGGCCATGCCCAGTGCAATGAGCGCAAGGCCTGCATAGTTCACCGGCAGCAGCTGCAACGCATACAACGCCAGCAGCAGGCAGATCGCGCCGACCACACCGGGTACGGCCATCCCGGGATTCATGAACTCGAAGAACAGACCGTAGATGCCAATGGTCATCAGCAGCAGGGCAACACTGGGATTGGTAATCGCCGCGAGGAACCGTGCGCGCCAGTCGGGGCGGGCGTCGTTCACCACGGCCCCCTTGGTCTGCAGCAGCTTGTCCTGCCCGAGGACGGCAATCTTGCGGCGGTCCAGTGCTGTCGCCAGCGCCGGAACGTCGGCGGCCACCAGGTCAACCACGCGCTGCTTCACGGCCTCCTCGGCCGAGAGGCTCACTGCCTCGCGCACCGCGCGTTCTGCCCATTCAGCATTGCGTCCCCGCATCTGCGCCAGCCCACGGAGGTAGGCTGCTGCATCGTTGACTTGTTTGCGCGTCATCGGTTCGCTCGTGGCGTCGTCCGCAGTTGCCGGCTTCTTCTCCTTTGCATCGTCCTTTCCAGTCGGACGGCGACCGCGGTCGGGTTCCACCCCAGGGGCCCCGACCTGCACTGGGGTTGCCGCACCGAGGTTGGTCCCGGGTGCCATGGCCGCCACGTGACTGGCGTAGAGGATGTATGTCCCCGCGCTTGCCGCGCGTGCGCCGCTGGGTGCGACGAAACTGGCGACCGGCACGGGGGATGTCAGTATGGCCTTGATGACGCTGCGCATGGAGGTGTCCAGCCCGCCGGGTGTATCCATCTGCAGGATCACCAGCTGGCTGCCGTCCTGGGCGGCACGCGCGATGCCGCGAGCCACGTAGTCGGCAGTGGCCGGGCCGATGGGGCCGTCAACAGTCAGCAGCATGACGGGAGCCGGCGCCGCTTGGCAGACGCAGCAACACAGCCAAAGTGCGAACGCTGCCAGGGAGGAACTTCCCCCGGAGGCGATCCTGCCTGCAAGCCCTTTCAACATGAAAACGCCAGCCGCGGGCACCATGCCAGTCTCCCAACGAGTCACCTGTCCTTGCCGGACGACCCGTGTAAACGATGAATGAACAACAATTCGAGGGAAGGCGGGCGAAAAGATTCCGCCTGCCGCTTTCTGACCACCTGTCGAGGCGCGGTGCTATTGCTGGTATTCATGCGGCCACGAGTTCAGCACTCTCGTCGCGTGCCGCTTGGCAAATCGGGGAAGACGCGGCGAAGGCGCCTTGGCCGCAATCGAATAGCTCGCCGCTCCCGGGTCAAGCGAGGGAAGCACGGGCGTTTCGCCTACGCCGGAAGGAGGCGTTCCCGCGTGAGGGAGTGACGCCTTTGATGCAGGCTTTTGTCGCCTAACCTTGCAGTGGCCGCTTCGGCAGTTCAAGAGGGCTCCTTTCCTCAAAATCCATCGTGTCCATGTCCGTGTCCGCAGCCACCGGCTTTCCAAAGATCTTCAGCCAGGCAAAACCGAGGATGCCTGCAGTCAAGGATGCAAAGAGAATGGCCATCTTGGACGCATTGATGACGTCCGCCTGTCCAGTAAAAGCCAGGTTGGTGATGAAGATCGACATCGTGAATCCGATGCCGCCCAGCAGGCCGGCGCCGAACACATGACGCCAGCGCAAGTCGATGGGAAGCCTGCAGATGCCGATCGCAACCGCGAGAAAACTCAGCAAGGTGATTCCCAGCGGCTTGCCGATAACCAGTCCCATGAGAATGCCGAGGCTGTTGGCCGAGGCAAGCTCCTGGCTCCAGTCGGAGCCGATGATGATGCCCGTATTTGCGAGGGCGAAGACAGGCAGGATGATGAAGGCGACGGGCTTGTGGAGAATGTGCTCAAGGCGGTGCGACGGGGATGCCTCGTCGTCCTGCTTTGCCGAGAACGGAATCGCGAACGCCAAAAGGACGCCGGCAATGGTTGCATGCACACCCGACTTCAGCATCAGAACCCACATGATCGCTCCGCCCGCTAGATAGGGCGCCAGGGCCATGATGCGCAGGAAACGATTCATGCAAACGAGAAGCACCAATACTGCGATCGCTCCCAGAAGGTACGCGAAAGACAGTTCCGCGGTATAAAAAAGCGCAATGACGATGATGGCCCCAAGATCGTCCATGACGGCGAGGGCGGTGAGGAAAATCTTGAGCGAGGCCGGCACGCGGCTCCCGAGAAGCGCAAGTGCGCCTAGCGCGAAGGCAATATCCGTCGCCATGGGAATGCCGATCCCCGCCTGGGTCGGTGTTCCTCCATTCAGTCCGAAATGGATGAGTGCCGGCACGAAAATGCCGCCGATCGCCGCAAAAATCGGAAGAAGGGCATTCTTGAAGTTGGACAGCTCGCCGTTGTGCAACTCGCGCTCGAGCTCAAGCCCGATCAACAGGAAAAATATTGCCATGAGCGCATCGTTGATCCAGTGCTCGACGGTGAGTCCTGCGAACTTCAAGTGCCAAACACCGAGGTAGTCTTCGCCGACCGCAGAATTTGCGAGTATCAGCGATATCACGGTACAGACGATGAGGAGGACCCCTCCCGCCTTTTCGGACTCGAAGAATCGCTTGAATGTGTTCGACAGTTTCCTTTGTATAACGGCCATTTCGCCCCTTTCGTGCCGGATGGTTTTCGGCAATGTGAGAATGTTTCGGATGACGTGCTTGCCGTCCTGAGGACAGGACCGGAAAAACCTTCAGGCAGCTCTTTGGCGTCGCATACCGAGACCACGAGAAAGCATGTCTCGCGACTTGCACGTGGCTATGTCAAACGCCAGCATGGCGCGGCTGCAGTCTGGCCAGGAGTTCGAACTGTCTGATCGAGAAGTGGGGAAGGCAACGGTGCCGGAAAGGGCGGTGGCCAAGCCTTGAATGAAGTTGGGTGCGTTCATAGGTCGTCGTCGAGCAGCGTGGCGGCCCGACCAGCGCATTTCCTGCCCACCTTTGAAATTGTGAGCACCCAGGTGAAGTATAGCTGATTCGACAATTGCGTATTGACCGCTTTGTCACCTGCGTTTCCCCTCTGCACATTCAGGAACGCTCGTTCCGTGGTCTCCAGAGTCTCCGCATCAGGGGTTTCACTGTCGTTCCGTGAACCAGGATGGATAGGGTGATGACAATCAAGGTCAGGTGAATAAGGTCACGAGCAAGGTCGTCGGGAACGCCGTGCTGCACCGCGTACATGAGGTAGTAAACCGATCCGATTCCTCTTACGCCAAACCAACCGCTGATGCCCCGTATGCGCCACGATGTGCTTGTCCCCGCGAGGCCGACAATGACGCTGAGGGGGCGGGCGACAAAGAACAGGAAGATGGCAAGCCCGACTGCGCGCCAGTTCCAGAAATCAACAAACATCATTCCGCCCAGTAGCAGCACGAGAATCAGCTCTGACAGCCGTTCGAGATGCTCTTTGAACACCAGGGCTTCATTGCTTACCACCGGTGGCACCGGCTCATCGCTTGGCTCGGCATCCATCGGCTCGGCCACGTCTGCATTGAGCTTTTCCGGTTGGATTCCCGCCGACTTTGCGAGGTTAAGCTCCGTTTGGCGTAGTGCGACGGCGGCAAAGAACACGGCCAGGAAACCCCACGCGTGCAGGGCCAGGCTGCAACCATAAACGATAGCGATCAGACCCAAGCCTACCAAGTCGTCGAGCACGTCATGCTTTTGTTCCTGGCCGCGCAGGTTCCAGACAATCCTCCCGATCACGTACCCGCCTGCCGCGCCAATTACAACGGCGCCAAGTGTCGCCCAAAGTACGTCGACAAGGACCCAGCGCCAGCCGAATTCGCCCAGCTCATGCAGGCCCAGCAGTCCCAGGCCCAACATCACGAAAGGAAAAGCCGTCCCGTCGTTCATTCCCGCCTCGGAAGTGAGGGTGAACCGGAGTTGATCGTTATCGCCCGGATGGCGTGACTGCACATCGGTGGCAAGGACTGGATCGGTCGGGGCCAGTACCGCGCCCAAGAGGATCCCTGCCCCCAGGGGAAGGTCGAGTGCGAAATAGGCGAACCCGGCAATGAGCCCGACGGTGACGAGCATCGACACCCAGGCCAGGCGCAGCGGCGCGCGCCAACGCGGAAGATGGATGGGCACCGGCATCTTCACTCCGGCGGAGAACAGTGAGATCAGGACGGCCACCTCGGTCAGCACTTCCAGCGGCGCCGCATGGCGGAGCGGGTCGAAGTAGAAGAGGTTGAGACCGGTTGGGCCGAGAAACAGCCCGGCGGCGAGGTAAAGGATTGCGGGTGTGAATGGCAAGCGGCCGAGATACGTTGTCGTCAGCCCCCTTGTCAGCATCAGCAACCCGATCAGGAGAAACCAGTGCGCATTGTTCATCGAGGACATTCCGGGGCATTCATCAAAAATGTGACCGGGGAGGCGTTTGTTCGTTGCAAAAAACTGCAACGGTTGATGACTTTTGTCGCGCACCTTCCGGCCTGGATTGCGCGCCCTGCGGTCGCCAACTGCGAGAACTCGTCACAAATATTTACACAAAGAAACTTTGTCCTTTGGCGTTTCCGTGACAAATTGAATTAGTTGCCAAAAATCAAACTGATGCGCGGGCCAAGACGTTCTACTGGCTTTGCTTTGGAGAATCTTGCTCCGGCTCATCAAGGGCGCTCGATCCTCGTCCCTCGTCTGCACGGCACAAAGACGGAAGGCAACTTGATTGAATCCCAAAAAACGATTTCTCAATACTGCTGAAAGGAATAGACATGAACGAACTCGCACTTCGCAGCGCAAACACTGTCCCGCATCGCATCCTGGGCGGACACGCCTTGACGCTCCCCGGGACCGGCAAGGTCGAGCGCCTGCCGTTCACGATCAGGATCGTCCAGACCGAAAGCGAACTCCTCAAAGCCATCCGGGTGCGGCACACCGCTTACGCGCGCCACCTTCCCGAGCTGGGCGAAGCCTTGAAAGAACCCGAGGCCATGGACTTCGACGCCGACGTCACCATCCTGCTGGCCGAATCGAAGCTGGACGGGTCTCCGCTGGGCACGGCGCGCATCCAGACCAATGCCTTCCGCCCCCTGTCCGTCGAGCGCTCCGTTGACCTGCCCGCCCACATGCAGGGACACCGGCTTGCGGAAGTCACGCGCCTCGGGGTGGAGACCGGCCGGATCGGCCGTGTGGTCAAAATCGCACTGGTCAAGGCCAGTTTCATGTTTTGCGAGCGGTCCGGCATTGAATGGGCGATCGCGGCCGGAAGGGCGCCGATCGACCAGCAATACGAAGCGCTCCTCTTTTCCGACGTCTATCCGGACCAGGGATTCGTGCCGCTGCAGCATGCCGGCAATATTCCCCATCGTGTCATGGCGTTCGAGATCGGTACCGGTCATGCGAGATGGAGCGCGGCATGCCACCCCTTGCTCGATTTTTTCAGCAATACTGAGCACCCGGACATTTCCGTTGACCGCCGGGAACCGCTGCCGATGGCAGCGACAGGCGCCAACGATATGACATTCGCATCATTCTCGCTGGCCCAATGACGGCGGCAAACGGCGGGGTCCATGACAAGGGCGCCGCCTGCCTATATCCTTACAGCAACACCAATTCGTCAGATCGGCATGACAACGCGTAGCCACACTTCAATCCGGCCCAGGAGCATGAAGGACCTGCTTCATTACCTGCTCGCCGCCCTGTCTTTCCACCTCGTTCCTTTGGCGATCGCGGTATTTTCGATCATTGCCCTCACGATGTGGAACAGCCAGTACCGCGCCGAACCGGACAGGCCGCTGCGCATGTACGTGGTTCAGTCCGACACTGTCCTGACACCCAATGAAGCCCTGGGAAGGCTCGCCGGTGTCGAGCCGGTCTACGCATACGAGACCAGGCTGTCCGAAGCACCGGTGTGGTTCGCATTCAGGCGGACGTCCGACGTGAAGGGGCCGGTCGTGGTCGAGTTCCCTTCACGGCATGCAGGCGACATGGCGTGCTGGAACGTGGAGACGCTTGAGTTGATCGGCAAAGCCTCGAAGTCGACCGGGGAAGGCGGGCTGTCGCCGGCCAAGAGCGGTTTTGCGCTGCAATCGCCTGCTTTGCAGGCCGTTTGCAAGGCGACATTCGTCGGCCCGGCGCGCCTGACCGCCTTGCAGTGGTCTCCGGCGCAGTTTTCGAAATCGGAATCCCACTTCCACCGGAAGTCCGGATTGCTCGACGGCGGACTGCTGGTCCTGGCCATGTTCGTGCTGATGATTGCGCTCATCAACCGCGAGAAGCTGTACGTGCTCTTCGCCGTCTGGCTGTGTCTTAACCTGCGGGTCGGCGCACTGTCGGCCGGATGGGACGTGCAGTGGCTGGGACAGCACGTACCGGAGAGCTGGCTGCTTCCCATGCGTAGCGTGACGATCGCACTGTACGCCCTGGTCACGCTTGAGCTCTACGCCAACCTGTTCAAGGAGCATATCCCGCGCACCCTATTCGCCCGTCCGCTCTCCATTACGCACTGGATGTGCCTGCCGCTGCTTGCCGCGGCCGTCTTTCTGCCGTTCAAGGACTTCCTGCCTGTGATGTGGCTGCTGGCCGGGGTAGGGCTCATGGTCATGGTGCTGAGCCTGCTGGGCATTCTCGCAAGGACCCGCTCGAAGGTCGCGTTCTGGCTCGTCGCCGCATTCGGCGTCACCTTCGTTTCCAGCCTGTCCGAAGTGATCGCGGCTGCGCTTGGCGTGCGCGACTTCGTCGGCGTGATCAACAGCGTCACGGCTGCGCTGGCGTCCAGCCTGCTTGCCGCACTCGCGATCGCGGAGCGCATGCGCCAGGAACATGACCAGCGCGTCGAGGCGCAGCGCGAGCTCACCCACACCTACAAGGTCATGCCTATCGGCCTCTTTTCCCTCGACACGTACGGTAATGTCCTGAGCGCCAACCCGGCGCTGTGCAAGATGATCGGCATCGACTGCACTCCGGAGAAGCAAAAGCACTGGATGAAGCATTTCCGTCACGACACCTGGACGCGCCTGCACGATGGCGTGCATCGTGAAGATGACGCGGAAATGGAAGTATGGAGCGCAGACGGCAGCCGCCGCTATCTGCTGAAGGCCACACTTTCACAGGGCAAGATCGAGGGATTCCTCCAGGACATCACCGAGCAGGCCAAGGCGACCGAAGACCTGCGTTTCATGGCGGACAACGACCCGCTGACCAAGGTCTATAACCGGCGCGGCATCGAAGACATCTTCAATCGCGCAGCAGCCATGGGAAAGCCGATGGCACTCGGGTATCTGGACCTGGACCGGTTCAAGCTCATCAATGACCTTTTTGGACATGCGGCCGGCGATGAAGTGCTCAAGCAGGTCTGTGCCCGCGTTGCATCGGTCCTGGCGACGACCCACACGATCGGACGGGTCGGCGGAGATGAATTCCTGATCGTCATGCCGGACACGGCTATCCCGCTCGCCTCCCTTATCTGTCAGGGGATCGTGACCAATCTCGGCAAGGATCCGTACCGCGTCGGCGACAAGGCTTTCCACGTGCGCGGATCGATCGGCCTCGTGGAAGTGAGCAAGGGCATGTCGATGAAGGAAGCGGTATCCGCCGCCGACCGCGCCTGCCGCGCCGCGAAGGAAAGGCATGGAGAGGGCCTCGTCGTCTACGAAAGGAATGCCACGGCGTTTCACGAGCGCCAGGCCGAGCTCGACCTGGTGGAACAGCTATCGGGCGACGACCCGACACGGCAGCTGTTTCTCGAAATGCAGCCGGTCTTGGCATTCAACAACCCGAGCGGCTCGCTCAATTTCGAGATCCTGCTGCGCATGCACGGACCCGACAAGAGCGTGATCCCCGCCGGGCGCATCATCGGCGCGGCCGAGAAGAGCGGACTGACGAGCATGATCGACAGGTGGGTGCTGACGACAACGCTGCAATGGATCGAAGAAAATCTTCCGGCACTGGCGACGACCCAGTTTGTCTGCATGAACCTGAGCGGCGCCTCGCTCAACGACGAGCACTTCATCCAGGATACGCTGGTGACGCTGGAAGAATACCCGGTGGGCGCCCGCTATTTGTGCATGGAAATCACTGAAAGCGTCGCACTGCACGATCTCGACAACACGCGGCGTTTCATCGATCAGATCCGCAGCTGCGGCGTACGCGTGGCACTGGACGACTTCGGCGCCGGTTACACCTCATTCTCCTATCTGAAGGAACTGCCCGCCGACGTGTTAAAGATCGACGGCAAGTTCGTCCAGAACATCAACGCGCACCCGGCCAACGTGGCGATCGTGGAAGCGATCGTGAAGCTGGCCATGAACCTGGGCATGAAGACGATTGCGGAGTGGGCCGAGGATGCCGCGACGGCAAGAACTCTCGCGGAGATCGGCGTCGACTATGTGCAGGGATTCGTCGTGGCCCGCTCCCAGCCCGCGCATCGAATCCTCGAGGCGGACTCGGCGGCGAGCTTCGTCACTGACAACGAGATGCTGGCCTTGATCCGGGGCATGGAAGATGCCAGCGTTGATTTGACCTCGCCCTTCGGCAACTTGCTCAGGCTGCCGGATACCCGCTGACCAGCGGGCACGCTAGTTGCTGAATACCGGGTTGAAGGTCGTGCGGGACATTCCGTCCGCACGGATATCAACACGGTAAGGATATGGTGGACCTTAACTGGATCGACCTGCTGCTCGCCGCGGTGATCCTGTTCAGCATCTTAATTGGATGGCGCCGCGGATTCCTGCTGGAATTCGTTGATCTTGCCAGCTGGCTGGCAAGTTTGTGGCTGGCTTTCCGGTTTTATCGGGTTACCGCACAGTGGCTGGCGAGCATGACCGCCTGGACGGAAACATGGACCAGGCCGGCCAGTTTCCTGGTCATTTTCTGTCTCAGTCTGTTCGTATTGCGCCTGTTGACGAGCGCACGGATCGCCGCGCTGTCGCCGGAAACGCATCGGCATCCGGCGAATAAATTGCTCGGTGTCCTGCCCGGAACGGCAAACGGTTTCATCCACGCCATCATTATCGCGGCCTTGATGATGGCCGTGCCGCTCCCTGCGTCATGGCAAGTCCAGGCGAGAGATAGCGAGCTCAATCATCGTTTTGTCGGTTTCGCCGAAGTCATCGAGTCCAGCTTGCGCCCGGTATTCGATGAAGCGATCAGCGAAACCTTGAACATGCGGACGGTGCGTCCGCAGTCATCGGAAATGGTGAAACTGCCGTTTTCGGTGCCGCATTCCCGGCCGCGCGAGGAGCTCGAAGCGCAGATGCTTGTGCTTGTGAACAAAGAGAGGGCGGAGGCAGGGCTGAAGCCCCTGGCCATGGCCGAAGACCTGACAAAAGTGGCGAGGAAACATTCCGCCGATATGCTTGCGCGTGGATACTTCTCGCATTATTCGCCGGAGGGGAAAAGCGCGTTCGACCGATTGCGCGCAGAAAGAATTTCTTTCCTGCTCGCCGGCGAAAACCTCGCATTTGCACCGACGGTCAGGATCGCCCATGGTGGCCTGATGAATTCGCCCGGTCACCGGGCGAATATTTTGCGGCCCCAGTTCAGGAAGGTCGGTATCGGCATTATGGATGCTGGGCCGAGAGGAATCATGGTGACGCAGAAGTTCAGTAACTGAACGACACTCCACCTTGCGATTCATCAAGGGAAATAATTCCTGATATAACCCGAAAAGTTGAAATAGATGAAACGGGGATTGCGGACGAGCAGTGGATGCAGGAGTATTTGATCCGCGCCGAGGCTCCGCGATGCGGTTCCGGATAGCATGAACCATGCGTTCGCGAACCAGAAAATGGCCCGGTTCACCGGAGGCTTTGCCACTGGCCATCTCCCCGATGCTTGCCATGCAGGGCGACGGCCCGTTTGTCCATGATGACTGGCTCTTCGAGCCGAAGCTGGACGGTTACCGCACCCTGGCGTGGGTGCACGACGGTGCTGTTCGCCTGATGACGCGCGGTGAGCTTGACCTTGCGCCCGCGTTTCCGCATGTCGTGGCGGCGCTGAAATCGCAAGCCGTGCGCTCCCTGGTGCTCGATGCCGAGATCGTGGCGTTCGACAAGGATGGCAAACCTTCATTCTCCGCACTTCAAACACGCAGCAGGCGAACCCGAGCATCTCGTGACGATGCCATCCTGTATTGCTTTGATGTCCTGCACATCGAGGGCATCAATACCCGTGTCGTCCCCCTCGACGAGCGGCGTCGCGTGCTTGAGAACGTCCTCAAGGTATCGCCTCAGGTGCAGGTCGTCCATGCCGCGACGGACGGTCTCGCACTCTTTGACGCTGCGGCCGGCATGGGGATGGAGGGCCTCGTCGCAAAGAAAAGGAGCGCGCCCTATACGGCCGGCGCCCGGTCGAAGGATTGGCTCAAGATCCTCGCATTCAAGCGTGCCGACATGCTTATTCTCGGCTACACGGGAAGCAGCAAAGTCGAGAGTCTGCTGGTCGGCTATCGGCGCGGGGGACGGTTGAAGTACGCTGGACAGGTGACAGGACTGGGAAAGCTCGCCGTTACCTTGCTGCCTGTGCTCAAAGCCGTACCAGATGCGGTAGCGCTTGAAAGTATCGACGCGTCCCGATGGATCGCACCCATGCTGGTGGCGGAAATCCGGTACCGCGAGCTGACGAGCGACGGCAAGCTGCGCCACCCGGTTTTCTATCGCCTCCGGGATGAGATCGCGCCTGGGGATGGCGATTTTCCCGCGATCCTGCTGCCTTGAATCTGCGACACGTCGGCTCGCCGGCAACTTGCGTTTTCACAACACAATCGCCCCGCGTCAGGTGCAAGCTATTGCCTTGCACAAAAGAAAACAGTTCTTGCAAGACAGGAACCAGGGAGATACTCATGCCGCGCGCTATTGCAGACCTGACGCTGTCATTCGGCCTCGTTTCCATTCCGGTGAAAGTGTATGCAGCCACGGAAGCCAAGGAAAGCATCCACTTCAACATGATCCACAAGGGATGCGGGTCCCGTATCAAGCAGCAGCTCGTCTGCATCAAGGAAGACGTCGTCGTCGAGCGCAAGGACCTGGTCAAGGGCTATGAGTTTTCTCCGGGACAGTACGTGATCTTTACGCAGGAAGAATTAAAGGAACTGGAAGAGGCGGGCACACACCTGATTGACATCGTTGGCTTCGTGCCGGCGGGTTCGGTCGATCCGGTGTACTACGAAAAGGCGTACTACCTCGCACCCGACAAACGCGGAGACAAGCCTTACCTGCTATTGCTGGAAGCGATGCAAAAGACAAATCGCGCTGCGCTGGCGCGGTGGACATGGAAGGGGAAGTCCTACACGGTGCAGGTGCGGCCTTCGCTGGAGGGCGGACTGGTGCTTCAGCAGTTGCTGTATGCCGAGGAGGTCCGCTCGTTCAAAGACCTCAAGCTTCCTGAGGGAAAGATATCGGACAAGGAACTGGACATGGCCGTGATGCTGGTCGAGCAGATCGCAACGGACTTCGATCCTGAGCAATTCCAGAACGACTTCAAATACAGGCTCGAGGCCGCCATCGAGCAGAAGATCGAAGGACAGGAGATCACCATCCAGGACGAGCCGGAAGTCGGCGGTTCAGCACAGGTTATCGACCTGATGGAGGCCTTGCGCGCAAGTCTTGCCGGCAAGGTGCCAAAGAGTGCCGCAGTCGCGCCGGCCAAGACCCCGGCGCGCAAGGCGGCAAAGAAAGCTGCAGATGCGCCCAAACCGGCGCCGGCAAAAAAGACTGCGCGAAAAAGCAGTAAATGACGGGACTGACGATTGCAGACGTCGAGCAGAAATACGGTGTCCGGCGGCGGGTAGTGACCGAGCTCGTGAGGGCCGGTTTCGTGCAGCCTGTACGGGGCGCCAGTCGGGAGTACCGGTTTGCATTCAGGGACGTCGTCCTCATGCGCATGGCGCAGGAACTGTACAACAAGGGAATCGGGCCAAGGAAAACCGCGAAATTCCTTCAACAGCTTCGCCATGAACTGCCCTTGTCCTCCTTTCAGGCCGCGCGCGTATCAGCGATCGGAAAGGAGCTCGCGGTACGGGATAACGGCACGCTCCGTAACGTGACCGGGCAACTGCTGATCGACTTCAACACCGAACCCGCGGCAGCTCTTGCGCCTTTCCCCGCCACGCCGCGCAACCCGCCGCGAACGGCGGAGACGTGGTACCAGGAGGCGTTGTATCTCGAAAGGAACGATCCCTTGAACGCTGCGCGATGCTATCGTGAAGCGATTACCGTTGATCCCGCATATGAGAACGCGTACATCAATCTTAGTCACCTCCTGCTCGCCAACGCACAGGCATTCGAAGCGTCCCTCGTGCTGGAAGAGGGCATTGCCGTCTGCCCGGGAAGTGGCCTGATGCATTTCAACCAGGCGATCGCGTATGAAGATTTGGGGCGTCGTCCGGAAGCAATCAAATCATATGAAAGCGCCCTGCGCCTCGATCCGGATCTCGCGGATGCCCACTTCAACCTGGCGCGGCTACATGAGGAACTGGGCCAGACTCGCAGCGCCATCAGGCACCTGAATGCGTACCGCAGGCTGGCCGGCGCGCCGCACGAGTAACAGGGACGCGGCGGCCAGGGGCTCATCGCAAGCGGATGACGACCGCGCGATCCTTGTTGCCCGGTTTGCGCCAGGGCCCGCTGAACCATAGCGCGCCCACTGCGGCGCTGAACGTAAGGAGCGCACCGCCGGAGAACAGCGCGACGGCGAGCGCGAACGAGCTGACGATCAGGCTCAGGAAGGACGTGAGGATCAGTCCGACTCCGGAGGAGGCAAGCAGTGTGTATTGGGATAGTGTCATGGCCGTCGTTCAGGATGGTGGAGGGGGAGACAAACAGCGCGTGGACTAGAAGATCAGTTTTAGCACACCTGTGACAACGAGCAAGCCAATCAGGAAGATGATTGCGACGATCCAGAGGAGGATTTTCATGTGAATTTCTCTCGGTAACAGTGGGAACGGTTCACCTGGTCCATGCTGCAGTAGTCGATATAAAAATGACAATGTCTGTGGCGAAAAGTTCCTCCATAGTCTTGCGGTGCCGGCCTGCCGCTCGTTGCGCTAACGCAAACGGGCATCGACGATGGGGCGCAGGGCCTCGCCGATCGCCTCCACCAGGCGCCTTCGCCTCTGGTCATGGCGGGCGCCACGATGCTGGAGCAGCGACCAGTCGGGATGCGCGCGGCTCGCCTGCAGGGTGGCCATCAATGGCTTGAGTTCAGCGGTGCCGGAGGCTGTCCCGGCCTGGACCTTGCCTTGGGCTGCGTGCCCGCGCAGTTCGAGCGCGGCCATCAGGTCGACCATGTGGGCCGCCAGGACGTAGAGCACTTCGTTTTCAAGTGTCAGTTCCTGGACGCCGCGCACCTTGTTGGCCAGCCGGCGGCCGAACTGTCCCCAGCCCTGGCTCGCCAGCCCGCCGATCGCCGCGCCGACCGCGGTGGCCGTGCCGAGCGACAGGCCCGCGAGCGCGATGTCGGCAGCTGCACCGATGGCTGCGCCCACTGCGGCACCGGTGCCCAGTTTGCGACTGGCGTCGCGCAGGGTTTCGGGATCGAAGAGATCGTCTTCCCAGCGTCCGTCGAGCCAGGGCAGCATTGCCGCGTCGGCGTCGTCGGATCGAAATCCGTAGACGGCCAGCAGCTCCTCAACCGCCGTGCGCGAGGCGCGCAACACCAGCGCACGAAGGTCGCCAATGAATTTTTCGCGCTTCTGTGCATCAGCGAAGTCTTCCGGTGTCATAGGGTGGCGTATGGCCGCCAGCGAGACGAGCAGGTCCGCGACAATCGTACGCGCCGCCGCCAGTCTCTCGCGTCGCTGGAACTCCAGGTGTTCCACGACGCGTGAAAGATCCGCGCGTCGTTCGCGCATCAGTGTGGCCATGTCGTGATACAGCAGTTGCTCGGAACCGACGAAGGGCGCCACCGCGTCGAACTGCACACACGCATGCATGTTGTATGCAGCGAGCGTCGAAAGCCACTCATCCTTGCGGCTGCGCCCGTCACGCACGAAGTTCAGCACCGGCATGACAGGCCGCGCACACCACGTGAGGATCTCGATTTCGGCTCGGAACTTCGGCAGCACGGCTTCGCGCGTGTCGATGACATACATCCCGGCATCGACCTCGAGCATCTTGCGCAGCACCTTGGCTTCCTGCTCGAACGCCCCGCGGGCCTCGGGGCCGCGGAGAAAGGCACGCACCCGGTCAGGCGGGGTGGGGCAGTTGTCCAGCATCTTCATCAGGTCAAGCAGCGAGACTGCATCCTCCAGCCCAGGCGTGTCGAAAAAACGGACGGCACTCTCGCCGTTCACCTTCAGGTCCACTGCCTCGACGTGGCGCGTGGTGCCGGGCATGGTGGAGACTTCGCCGAACGCGATCCGTCGCGTCAGCGTCCGCAAGAGCGACGTCTTGCCGGCATTGGTGTGTCCCACGACGGCGACCTGGATGGGCTCAGCCATGCCCGCCTCCCATCCACCCTGCTGCAACCGGGACGTCATCGAAGAAGGCGATGCTGTCCAGACCGGCTTGCGCCATCCACTCCCTCCAACGCTGTACGTCATTTCCGTCGGACGCCGATGTCAGCAGCAGCGCGGTGCGTGGCGAGTGGCGTGTGGCCTCCCGGAAAAAGCGCTCGGTGCCCCGGTCGGGCGTCGAACGCGCATGGCACACAAGCAGCAGGCTGGATGGCCGAATGGCGCTCAGCCTGTCGAGCACCGCCCGGCGCTCTGCGAAAGTGCCGGCAATGCGCTCGACCAGCGCCAGCCGGGCAGGTAGCGGGGAGGGCGGCCATGCGGCTTCCGGTGGCAACTCAAACCCAACGACTGCGCCGTCCTCGTTCCCTGCCTTGGGAATATCCTCGCGCGGATGGGCCTCGGACACAAGGCGTTGCTCCTTGTCCACGACCAGTGACGCCTCCATCTCTTCGAAGCGCACGAGCAGCTTGCGATAGTAGGGTTCAGCGGTATCGAGGCTCAGGCGGCGAATGGCACGACGCCATACGGCCCAGCTCATGACGCCCACCAGGACGCGCGGCAACAGTCCGTAGGTAAAGACACAGCCCATCAGCCACCAGGCAAACGTCCTGTGATCGGTGCCGGGCCACGCCGGCGCCCGCAACGTATCGGGCTCGGGCATGGGAAACCCGAGCCAGTGGGGCAGCGTGCCTGTGAGCGTGACGAAGCGCGTGAAGAAGCCGGCGTCGAGGATCGTCGTTTCCCACGTAAGCTGATACGCCTGGAAGGAGAAGGCGAAGCCGAGAGCAGACAGGACGAGCACGAGTGCAAGGGTCCACGTCGCGTGGCTGACGACGCCGAACGCCCACGCCAGCGTTCGCTCCCGCTCCAGCAGTCCGTGTGCGGCATTCGCCATCACCAAGGCCTGGGGGCGGCGCTCACCTGGCAGGCGTGCCAGCAACCAGAGAAGGATATTGCCGAAGGACAGGTATCCAAACAGGGCGGCGCCGCGCGAGACGATCGCCAGGAGCCAGATCACGAGGGTGAGCGTGGGTAGTGCAAGCAGGGCGAAGAATGCGGTCACGGCGTTGACGGTCCGTCCGCTACCGATGACAGCCGCGGCGGCGCCGTATGCAGACACGAAGGCGAGCAGTGCCAACAGCATGACGACGCCCCACGCTGCCCGCTTCCAGCGCGCGAGGTCAGCATCGAGCTGCAGGCGTCGGCCAAGCAGCAGTCCGCGCGCCAGCAGCCGTTCCTCGTTCCCGGTCTCCGCATGAAAGGCTTCCCGCATGACGTCCTGGTCCTCCAGCGGGCCGTCTTGCTCGATGCGTCGTACGGTTTCTGTGAGCAGCACAGCGGCGTGGCGTTCACCTGGAGGAATGGGCTGGTACCCGTTCTGGAAGACTGTCATGCACTGATATTAGCAGCGCCGAAATTCCGAAAGTCCGGTGTCGTCAAGCATCCTGTGCGACTGATTGTTTCCTGACAAGGGACACGCAAATTAGTGAAAGCACCGATGGCAAGATCATAGTGGATGCGTGGTCAGATACCGGCGGTGAATACCTCATATTGGATAACGTAATTGGCCGGCATGTCCCTGTCTCCCTATACTGAGCTGGAGAAATATTTCACCGCAGTTATAGAAAGCACATCATGTCATCCGCATCCGTCATTGTCGTCCTCGCATTGGTTGTCGCCGCCGTGGTGGAAGTCGCCGCTTTCCTGGCCATCAGGGAAGAGGGTCCGGTTTCTACTCGCCGGCCTCAGCCGGAATAAGCCTGCACCGCGCACCGACGTGCGTCGTTCCAGCCTGGAGTGGCGGTGCCTGAGAAACCGCAAGATTTTCCCCGGCACTGCACGCTCCTCGGCGAAATCTGACACATCAAATCCGCAATTCGCGCTACGCCCCGCGCGTCCAGATCTATGCCAGGGAGGCGAAAGGCGTTTACGCGAACTGGCGCTGGATATGCGTCTGGCTGACCAAGGCGGTGTTTTACGGGTTGCCGTGGCTGCCGTGGAACGACCGGCAAGCGGTGCTGTTCGACCTCGCGGCGCGCAAGTTCTATCTGTTCGGTCTGGTGAGCGCGGTGCAGCGTCGCGATACACAGGCAGCGGCAGGTGAACGAATCAGATCGTCATCAAATCGCGCAACATGAGCTGGCTGTAACCGTCCATGTCAATGAACCGGATTCCCAGCCGATACTTCGAAGCCTCGATCTGTTTCGTGTAGATGGCTTCGCCGAGCGCATTGATGCGCCGTCGCTCGCCATGGATATCGATGTCGAATGACGTCATGCAGCGGGCGCCCCTCGCAACCAGCGTGGGCACGGAGAGGGCGACACCTGTTATCGATACGTCGAGGACAGCGCATTGCTGCTCTTCGTCGCTTGAAACAAGCAGCCTGGCCGGGACCGCCAGGTTGACCCTGGCGTGTCGACGGTGCTCCTGTTTGATGCGACGAATCATAGCCCTGAATGTTGTTTCCGCAAGGCACCATTTTGACAGATTAGTACGGGTCCGGGGATGTGGCGGGCACTGGTTGTGACCCCGGAAGGAAAGACCACGCCACATTTTTTTGCACTGCGAGTTGACATTTATCGGTCTGGCTCCCAGAGTCTGTAAGGAAAATCTGTAATACAAGACAGACACAAGGAGGCCTGCATGTCAGACATTGCCCGTACCCCGCCAACCGTTCCTTCTGCTTCGGAGCAGATTTCCGACGCTTCGCTGATGCCCGAGATCCGGTCGGTCGGCCTGGATGCCCCGTTCCGCTGGTTGGCCGCGGGGTTGAAAGACATGCAAGCGACACGGCTGCGTGCCTCCTTCTACGGCCTGATGTTCATGCTGATGGGTTTCGCCATCGCGGCAATCTATGAAACCCGCTGGCAGCTGACGATGGGATTGACCGCCGGATTCTTCCTGGTCGGGCCTTTCCTCTTCTGCGGAATTTACTGGCTGTCGCGCCAGCGCGAGCATGGCGAGAAACCCGGCCTGACAGCCTCCCTGTTCTGCTGGAAGAACAACCCGGCGTCAATTGGCTTCTTCGCGGCGATCCTGACTTTCCTGATGGTGGTGTGGGCGCGCGTGTCGGTCGTGATCTTTGCGCTGTTCTCCACCCGTGATTTCCCGACGATGCAAGGAATGATCTTTCAGATATTCTCCATGACGAATACGCCGTTTGTCATCGCCTGGTTTGGCGTCGGCTTTATTTTTGCTTCCATCGCATTCGCCATATCCGTCGTTTCGGTGCCGCTCATGCTGGACCGGAATACCGACACGATGATTGCGCTGTTCACCAGCGTGCGCGCGTTGTGGAAGAACACCGTGCCGCTTTATCTGTGGGCGGCCCTGATCGTCGCCCTTGTCGGCGCCAGCCTGCTGCTGTCCTTCATTCCGCTCTTGCTTACCGCGCCGCTGGTCGGGCATGCGACGTGGCACGCCTACCGTGACCTGGTTGCGCAACCCGGTGGGACAGACGGGACGTCGTAACCAGAGTGCAGGGGCGCTGGGCAGGCAGGCTCGAACTGCAGCCAGGACGATACGGTTGCACGACTTGCAAAAAACATGATAGCCTCGCGCTCGTGTCTTTACACGCTCGGCTTCGCGCCGAACTTCGATCGGGAGAGAACGCCGGCAACTGGCCGGCGGCGCCGAAGGAGCAACCGCCCCGGAAACTCTCAGGCAAAAGGACCGATCGGATCAATGAACTCTGAAGAGCTGCCGGAAGTCGTCGCCCGGCACACCGCAGGAGCAAGCGTCTCTTACCAAGAGGCGTGAATCTCTCAGGTACCAAACAGAGGGGGCGTACGCAGCGCATGTCGCGCGCGTGCCTCAACCCCATGACTTGTTTGGAGCCTGCACGCATGAAATCCATTGCAGTAATCGGCGGCGGTATTACCGGCGTCACGACCGCTTACGCCCTTGCCAAGCGCGGCTTTGCCGTCACCCTGTTCGAAAAACACCGCTATGCCGCCATGGAGACGTCGTTCGCCAATGGCGGGCAACTCTCCGCGTCCAATGCCGAGGTGTGGACGCACTGGAGCACGATCCTCAAGGGCTTGAAGTGGATGCTGAAAAGCGACGCGCCGCTTCTCGTCAATCCCAGACCGAGCTGGCACAAGCTCTCATGGTTTGCAGAGTTCATTGCCAACATTCCTCAGTACCGCCGGAACACGGTCGAAACGGCACGCTTGGCCGTCGCCGCGCGCGAGCATCTGTTTGCCTGGGCGGCCGAGGAAGGCGTGGACTTCGACCACAGGCAAGAAGGCATCCTGCACATTTACCGCGACAAGAAGGGCTTCGATCATGCCGGCGAAGTGTCCAGCCTCCTGGCTGCCGGCGGCCTGCCCCGGAGAGCGGTCACGCCCGCCGAAATGCGCGCCATCGAACCGACGCTGGCAGGCAGCTACTACGGCGGCTACTACACCGAGAGCGATTCCACCGGCGACATCCACAAGTTCACGGTCGGATTGGCGAATGCGATTGAACGCATGGGTGTGCGCTGCGTGTACGGCAAGGTTGTGCTTTCCCTGCACAGCAGCGACAAAACGGCGACAGTCATTGTCGGCAATGGTGGATTGCAAGAATCCCACCGTTTCGATGGGTTGGTTGTGTGCGCCGGCGTCAACAGCCGTGCCTTCGCCGCCCAGCTTGGCGATCGCGTGAATGTGTACCCGGTCAAGGGCTATTCGATCACGGTTAACCTGCTGGACGAAAAGAGTCGGGCAGCCGCACCCACGGTGAGCCTGCTTGACGATGAAACCAAGCTCGTCACCAGCCGGCTGGGCGCCGAACGCTTCCGCGTCGCCGGCACAGCCGAATTCAACGGCTACAACAAGGACATCCGCGCAGACCGGATCCGTCCCTTGATTGACTGGGTGAACCAGTGCTTCCCGGATGTGAACACGCGGCAGGTGGTGCCGTGGGCAGGACTGCGTCCGATGATGCCGAACATGATGCCCCGAGTTGGCCGCGGACGATCTGCAAACGTGTTCTACAACACCGGCCACGGACATCTCGGATGGACGCTGTCGGCTGTCACCGCTGACATGATCGCAGGGATCGTGAAACGGAATTACGACGCCCGCGGAAGCGTCTCGTTGCAACTCAAGAGCGCCTGACCGGCGGCATTCCGAGCCACCTGGTCGCGCTTCACCGACAAGCGCGACCAGGTTGCAGCGACGAAATAGTGCCACGAAGGAAGAACGCTGCGTGAAATGCCTCGGCGTAGCGCAGCATGATTCAAACCGTCCAGTCAGAAAATCCTGGTCTCCAACTGCATGGAACTCAAGCCGGTTTACTTTTTAAGACGACCGGTCATATAATTCATCCATGGCACGCATCGCAGGAAAGTCCAACGTCCCCAACCAGTTGCTCGACGCCGGTCGCGAACTGTTCCTGACCCATGGCTACAACGCCACGGGCATCCAGCAGATCACCGACCTCGCCGGGGTGCCCAAGGGGTCGTTCTACAACCACTTCGACAGCAAGGAAGTGTTCGCGGCAGCAATCATCGATCAGTACGCCGAGGAACTTCGGAAGAGCTGGTCCGAAATGATGTCTGCGGCGCCGGCCGAGCCGCTGGCAGCAATCCAATATGCCTTTGCACAATTAATCACCCGCCACGAATCCGATACCTGTTGGAAGGGCTGCCTCATCGGCAATTTCGCGGCCGAGATGGCGGAAGCCAGTCAACTGTGCCGGCAAAAGCTGGCGTCGGCCATGGAGGGGTGGCGCGCCGCGCTGGCGAAGCTGATCCGCGAGGCGCAGGTGGCCGGCGAACTGCGCCAGGACCTGGATGCGTCGGCAACAGCAGCACTCGTCTGGGACGTGTGGGAGGGGGCCATCCTGCGCATGAAGGTCGAGCAGTCGACGACTCCGCTGCGCGAAAGTACGAACCTCGTGCTGAATCACCTTTTACGGCCGGCTTGAGCGGCCGTATCCATCACCTCAACTGACAGGTAGGGAGAATATGAGCAAACAAACCGAGCAATTCCTCGCAGATGTACTGTTCCAGCCCGTTTCCTTGGGCAAGCTGCCGCTCAAGAATCGCATCGTGATGGCGCCGCTGACGCGTAACCGCGCAGAAGCCGGCAATGTGCCGGGTGCGATGACGATCGAGTATTATGCCCAGCGCGCGACCGCCGGATTGATCATTGCCGAGGCGACGCAGGTTTCCGACACTGCACAGGGATACGCCAGCACGCCCGGACTGCATACGCCGGAGCAGATCGCCGGCTGGAAAAAAGTCACCGATGAAGTGCACGGCCGCGGTGGGCGCATCTTCGTGCAACTGTGGCACACCGGCCGCATGTCGCACACCGCCTTCCAGCCTGACGGCCAGGCCCCGGTTGCGCCATCGGCGATTGCGGCAAAGGCAAAAACCTATGTCCCCGGCGCCGGTTATGTGGATACGTCCGTTCCGCGCGAACTCAAGACTGAAGAGATCGCAGGGATCGTCAACGATTTCCGCACGGCGGCCGCCAACGCGGTCAAGGCGGGCTTTGACGGCATCGAAATCCATGGGGCGCATGGCTACCTGATTGACGCCTTCCTGCGCGACGGTTCGAACAAGCGTACCGACCAGTACGGCGGCAGCATCGAGAACCGCGCCCGGTTCCTGCTCGAAGTAATGAAGGCCGCCATTGACGAAATCGGCGCCGAACGTGTCGGCATCCGCATCTCGCCGGTCTCGCCCGTCAATGATTCCTCCGAAAGTGCGCCGCAGCCGCTGTTCGAATATGTGGTGCGCGAACTGGAGAAGTTGCATCCGGTGTACATTCACGTCGTCGAGGGCCATACCGGCGGCCCGCGCGACAATGCCCCGTTCGATTACGAAGCGCTGCACCGTCTGTACTCGGGCGCCTGGATGGTGAACAACGGGTACACCAAGGAGATGGCGATCGAGGCGATTACAAGCGGTCGCGCGGATCTCGTTTCTTTTGGCCGGCCGTTCATCAGCAATCCGGACCTGGTGCGTCGCTTCCGTGAAAGCGCGTCGCTCAATAAACTGTTTGAGGATGCACCGCTCTATGGCGGTGCAGGACCGCACGGCTATATCGATTATCCTGCGCTTGCGGATTGAATAAGATTTGAAAATTGGCGGCCGTACAGAATGTATGGCCGCCTATCGCGCCTGCCAAGTTCCGGTTCCAGGTGGAGGGCGCGGCTTTGCTTGATCCCGGTCGCTTGCTCAATTTCACTGACACATGGCTCAGTTTGGCTCTGTGACCAGCGGCGGTAATGCATCGTCAATGTCCATTTCGATTTCCAACCGACAGAGGTCAGTAGCGCGGGTAGGCGGAGCCTGGGAATAGGGAGTTTTCCCTATCGCGATCAACCTTTCTTCCAATTTTCCGGCGTCGGATCACGGCCTATGCTGAGCTTGTCTTCAACAGTTCAGGGGAATGTCATGAGATCCGTACGCAAAGCGATCCAGGTCGCCTTCGGCGCAGCGTTGCTAACCGGCCTGGCCTCCGCACAGACTATCAGCAATTGGCAGGCGCCGGAGATCGACAAGCTGCCAAACGACCATTACGGAAAGATGGTTCGCCAGGGGAAGGTGCTGATGGAACAGACCTACAAGTACCTTGGCCCCGAGGCCAAGGACACGACGAAGCGTTTCGCGGGCAATAACCTGGCCTGCGTCACCTGCCACATCGCCGCCGGGACGCGTCACTTCGGCAATCCCTGGGTGGGGACCTTCGTCAGCTTCCCGCAATATCGCGGACGCGAAGACACCATCTCGACAACCGAGGAGCGTATCAACGGCTGCATGGAACGCAGCATGAGCGGTCGCCGGATGCCAACAGACAGCGAGGAAATGAAAGCCATGGTGGCCTACCTGCATTTCCTGTCCAGCGGTATCCCCGTCGGCGCCAAGATGGAAGGCACCGGCGTCCCTCGCCTGAACCTGCTCGATCGCGCAGCCGATCCTGTCGCCGGGCAGAAGGTGTATGCGACGGTTTGCCAGGCTTGCCACGGTGAGAACGGGCAGGGCGTACGCCGCGGAAAACCCGGTGACGGTGAAGGCTATCAATTCCCGCCGCTCTGGGGGCCGGACAGCTACAACACCGGGGCCGGCATGTACCGGAACATTCTTGCCGCCGGTTTCATCAAGGGCAACATGCCGAGCGGTGTGACTCACGCCAACATGGTGCTGACCGATGAGCAGGCGTTCGATGTGGCGGCGTACATCAACAGCCAGCCGCGTCCGGTCAAGGCGAACCTTGAGGCAGACTTCCCGGCACGCAAGAACAAGCCAGTCGACTCGGCGTTCCCGCCCTATACGCCTGGCTTCTCGCCGGAACAGCACAAGTACGGGCCGTGGCAGCCGCTTCTCGAGGCGCGCAAGCAGGGTGTGTATCCGCCGAAGTAATCGTCCCGTGCCGGGCCCTGCCTTCAGGCGAGCCCGGTTTCACTTCGCAACTTGATCGGGACTTGGCGACGCGACTGCCAGGATGAAAAGGCATGCAACGCACACGGGAGGCAGGATATGTCCGCCGTCATCGACATGCACAACACCGGGACGGATTTGGCGCTGCTACCTTGGGCTGCCCAGTTCTTTATCCTGATCGCCATCTCGACGGCCGCGTTCCTCCTTTCGCTTCCCGGGCTCGTCGGCCGCCTGCCTGCTTGGCGCGCAAGTTCGCATCGCGCATTGCTTGTCGCGCTGGCGTTCGGCTACGTGGCCCCCTTCACCTTGTTGACTGCCCAGCACCTGCATGCGGCCTCCTGGATAGATTGGGAAGCGACCCTCATTCCCTTTTATCTGCTGGGCCTGGGACTCTTCGCGTGGCTGTGCCTGCGTCCGGCGCTGGGCAGAGTTGCCGATCGCACCTCGTCACATGCGCGCATCCGGCGTATCTATACCGCACTGGCCTACGGGGGCCATGACAGCAGGGGACCGGCAGTCGCCGCGGCCCTCCTGTGCGGAATGGGAGCGTCGGCAGTGCTCGCCTGTACCGCTATGGAAATCGTGCGCCTTACCGGAGGGCAGGGGCTGCCCTATGCGGGATACGCGTTGCGGCATGCCCTCCACGGGATGACACTGCAAGGCGTGCTGGGGATGGTGGCCACGGTGGGACTATGCTTGACGCTCTTTCTCCTGCTGACCAATGTCGTACCTTGGGAGGACGGTTAGTCGAGCGATTCGGGATCCGCCCGAAGCATCACCCGGGCCAACTCCGCCGCGGATGAAACCCCGGTCTTCTCCATCACATGCTGCCGGTGGATATGCACCGTCTTCTCGCTGATGCCCAGGCCGGAGGCAATCAGCTTGTTCGGCTGGCCGAGTGCGACCAGGCGCGCCACTTCCCTTTCCCTTGGGGAGAGGGCAGCGAGCATGTCCCGCGCCTGGGTTCGCACGCGCTCCTCCTGCAGCATGTCGGCACTCTTCCGGACGGCGGCGGCAACCGCGTCCAGCATCGCCTGGTCCTTGAACGGTTTTTCGATGAAGTCGGCGGCGCCCGATTTCATCGCCTGCACCGCCACTGATACATCGGCATGACCTGTCATGAAGATGATCGGCAATCTAATTCCCCGCATGTGCAGGATCTGCTGAAGTTCGAGGCCGCTCATGGCGGCCATGCGGATATCGAGAACGATGCAAGAGGGCTCGGGCGGCAGCTCCGCGGCTTCCAGGAACTCTTCCGCCGAGGCGTACAGGCAGACTTTCCAGCCGATCGATTCGAGAAGAAACCGCAAGGAGCGGCGCAGGCCCGAGTCGTCGTCCACGACGTGCACGGTGCATTGGTCAGGGGGCATGTTCATGGCAGGGAAGGGAAAAGGAAAAACGCATGCCGGGGCCGTCTGCGTTCGGCTCCGCCCACAGGCGGCCGCCGTGTGACTCGACGATGGTCTTGCAGATCGGCAGTCCGAGCCCCAGTCCATCGGGCTTGGTGGTGAAGAAGGGTTCGAACAGGTGGGACAGCTGGGACGGATCGAGGCCGGCTCCGCCGTCGAGGATGTGCACGACAACCCATGGGCCATCGGACTCGATGGTGATCCGTATGGCCTGGCGCTCGATCGCCAGGTCTCGGCTGGCGTCCACCGCATTTTTGATCAGGTTCAGGAGCACTTGCTGGATCTGCGGCGCATCAGCGAGGACGGTGCAACCGCCACTGGTTCTGTCTTCGATGGAAATCACCGGCGGACGCGCAAGAATCCCGACGATCAGCCTTCTTGCCTCTTCCGCCACGGCGGAAAGATCGATCGGATCGCGGGCGGCAGCGCGCTTCCTGGCGAAGTGCCGGATGCGCTGCACGGTGCCGCCGGCGCGTTCGGCTTCATTCGCGATTTCGGTACATGCTTCCGTAATGGCTTCCGGCGTCAAGGTTCCGCCCGCCTGCCGCCGCAGCACGCTGCGTGCATAAGTCGCAATCGACGTCAGCGGCTGGTTGATCTCGTGGGCAAGGCTCCCCGACAGCTCCCCGAGCACCGACAGCCGGGACAGGTGCTCCATGCGTTCCTGATTTTCACGCATGCGATCTTCGACTACCTTCCGCACCTGCAGTGAATCGCGGAGTTCAGCCGTACGCCGATGCACCTGGTACTCGACGCGAATGGTGTGCACGACGCCGGCTACGAGCAGGACGCTGATGCCGAGAAGCCAGGGCCAGAAGCGGCGCGCGAGACCAACGGGGGTGATATCCCGCAGGTAGGCGTAAGGCCCGGCCTTGAGTTCGTAGAACAGATCGCGGACGGGCTGGTAGTCGGCCGGGACGGACCAGTTCATTCCCTCGTCCGTCTCCGGCATGTCGAGCAGCGCACGCGCCACTGCTTTCGCAATGGCGGGGTCGAGCGCGCGCGTCACGGCGATTGGCCAATCGGGATAGAGCGGGGTGGAACGCGCGCACGGAAATTTGTCATCGGGCACCCGGCCGATGATGCGGAAGTCCGACAGCCTGATCTGGCCTTGTGCCGCCATCTGCTCCAAATGACAGGTTCGAACGACGCCGGCGTCGGCGTCGCCGCGTTGCACCGCTTCGACCACACGGTTCATCGGCAGGCCCACGAACAGCGTTCTTTCGATCGCTCTCTCCGGGTCAATGCCGTTGGCGAGAAGTTCGCGCGCGCCGATCAGGTAACCGCCGAATCCCTCGGGCGCGACTGCCGCAAGCGTTCGTCCATTGAGATCGGACAGCGTCTGCAGCGCCTGTTGGTCGGCACGCGAAAAGATGACGGCACCCAGCGCGCTGGACGCGGTGCCGATGGAAGGAGAAACAAGGGTGGCGATGCGGCTGAGTCCGAAATCGGACTCCATCGAGACGTAATAGCCCGGATTGGTAATGACCAAGGCAACGTCATCGTTACGGATTGCGCTGCTGAGACCTGCAGCGTCGTAATGGCGCATCCTGAACCGATGGTCAGGCAGCGCATTGTTGAGATAGTCAAGGAGGGGAGACCAGTCGCTGATCGCCGCCTGCTCGCCCTGAAACGCGAACACGCCGATGTCGACATCGCGTGCCGCGGCCGGTGCGGCATGCAGGAGGAATACTGATACAAGAGCGAGGACAAGCTTCAGCATGGAAGATTGCGGCAAGCGAAGGCAATGACGACCTCACTCAGTATAACCGTCGCCACCCAGCTGAAACTCTACACGGGACCATTCCGTTCAAAGGCTTGATCCAGGACAGGCAGGCGAATTATGCATGTCTGCTGCGTTAGGTGACCAAGGTTACATACGAAACGGGAAGGCGACGCTAGCATGGCGACAGTCGTAACAGCCCGGCCGGCGATGATGCTACGGCCATGCTCCGCCATCCACCACTCTTACCTGTGCATACAATAATGAAAAAGCCGATTCTTGCCCTTGCCCTGTCTACCCTGTCCCTTTCCGCCATGGCGGAAGGCTGGCGGTTCGCGCCGCTGTTTACCGATCCGGCGTTCAAGCTGGAGCCGACCATTGCCGCGACAGTCGGTTCCGCCAAGCCCCAATCGGACTCGAGCGCGACGTTCCACGGACTCGAGATGAATGTCAACTGCGGCCTCATCCAGTCGCCTGACAATCGGATTCGCACGCACATTTCGCTCAGCCGAGCCGATGAGGGCAACTACGATGCCACCATCTTCGAACTCTCGCCGCGCTATACCGTGCCTTTGGGCGCCGGCTTTTCCGTCGGCATCGGTCCCAGCCTCGGCGCGGTGCGCATGGATCCCGCCGCAGCAGGCGCTTCCAACGAAACCCTCTTTGCTTATGGCGTGGCAGCGGGCCTGAACTACCGCAGCGGCGCCTTCTACGCCGGTCTCTACATCGGCGCACGCCATACCAACGACAAGAACGGCGTCGATTACGACGGCCGCGTGGCCACGCTGAAGGTCGGATTCAATTTCTGATCCGGTCATCCACATCATCACGGGAGTCACCAGAATGAAACAGCACGTTGCTCTTGCCTTGATCGCCGCAAGCCTTGCCGGCGGCGCCGCGGCCCAGATCAAACCCGAAGACGCGATCAAGTTCCGCCAGTCGGGCTATGGCTTCATGGCGTGGAACGTCCAGCGCATCAAGGCCAACGTCGAGGGAAAGTTCGACAAGGAAGAAGTCGTCAAGGCGGCGAACGCGATCCAGGCGATCGCCAATTCCGGCATGGGGTCGCTTTATCTCCCGGGCACCGACAAGGGCACCGGATGGGAAGCCAGTCGCGCCAAGCCGGAAATCTGGACCGAAAAGGAAAAGCTGGGCAAGGCCGCCATGGCCTTCAACAAGGAAGCCAATGAAATGGCGAAGGTCGCCGCCACCGGCAACCTGGATGCGGTCAAGGAGCAACTCGGCAAGCTGAGCGGCACCTGCAAGTCCTGCCATGACGACTTCAAGGCCAAGAAGTAATCGTGCGGTGCGGACGAGCATGAACGCCGGCCGCATTCGCATCTGGGATGTGCCCACGCGCCTGTTCCACTGGATGCTCGTCCTTTCCGTGGCGGCTGCGATCGTCACCGGGAAGGTCGGCGGCAACCTGATGGTGTGGCACGGCCGGATCGGACTCCTGATTGTCGGCCTGCTGGCGTTTCGCCTCGCCTGGGGAATCGTCGGGTCGACCTATGCCCGGTTTGCGCAGTTCCTGCCCACGCCTCGGAAGCTCGTCGCGTATCTCAAGGGCACGCGGACCGACCCTGGGCATTCCCCGCTCGGTGCGCTGGCCGTGTTTGCCTTCCTTGGCCTGTTGCTCGTGCAGGCCGCAACCGGATTGGTGTCGAACGACGACATCGCCTTCTACGGCCCGCTCTACGAGCTCGTCGGGCGCGCGGTGAGCAACCGGTTGACGGGGATCCACCAGCAACTGCCGGCAGTATTGATGGCAATGGTTGCCTTGCATGTATCCGCGATCGTGTTCTACGCCGTGCGCCGGAATCAGAATTTGGTGAAGCCCATTATCACCGGCTGGAAAGAGGACAGCGAAGGTGAGCCGGCGCGAGGCGGAGGTCTTCCGGCATTCGTGATCGGCGTGTTCGTCTCGCCCGCGGCGGTCTATGGAGCTGCCGGCGCATGGATTCAGCAGCCGCCTCCGTCCCCCGAGCAGGACCAGTCGACGCCAGATTGGTGACCAGACCGTGGCCCGACTTCGTTTCTTCGTAGAATTTCCGGCTTGCCGAATGCGAATCCACAGGAATCATTGAACATGAGCAAATGCCAGGGGTCGTGTGGGTGCGGCTCGAACGCAATCGAGCCGGACAGCGCGCGCGAGCTGGAAATTGCGGGAAAACGCCGCTTTTCCAGTCTCTTTTCCATTCCAAAGATGGATTGCCCGTCGGAGGAGCGGCTGATCAGGATGGCGCTCGAGAATCAGGGCGGCCGGCTTGTCTTGAAGTTCGACCTTGGCAAGCGGGAACTGCACGTTCTGCACGACGGTCCTGTCGATCCGATCGCTGCACAACTGTCTGCGCTGGGCCTCGGGTCAACGCTGCTTTCGTCCGGCCGGCAGAGGAGGGGATCACCGAGCCGCAGGCTGAGACCGTATCGCCTGCCGATGAACGGCGGACGTTGAAACTGCTCCTCTGGATCAATGCGGTCATGTTCGCGTTCGAGCTTGGGGCCGGCTGGATCTTCAGCTCAAGGGCTGAGGCGTCGCCGGAGCGCTGACAGAAGCGACAGCATGGCAGGGTGAACTGACATCAGGCAGCACCACCAGCCCCAAGCTTCATTGTCGACTTCGCGGATAACGATGGACTTGCGCCGGCTCGCACCTGCCGCGTCGGGTGGCATGCATGTTGCGTCTTGCTCAGTAATGATTGGATCAAGGGAGCGACATGAACGACGCAATGGAATTGAAATTCGATCGGGAGCGGCGCGCGCTGCTCATCGCCACGGGCGCTGCCGCCAGCATTCCGCTGGTCTCGACGGTCGGCACGATGGTCTCCACACTGCAACCGTCCGAGCGCGCTAAAGCCGCGGGTGCGCCGGTTGAAGTTGATATTGGCGACCTCGCGCCCGGCCAGATGAAGACCGTCGAATGGCGGGGCAAGCCGGTATGGATTCTCAGGCGCACGCCGGAAATGCTGGCCTCCCTCGAACAGATCAGCGCCCAGCTCGCGGATCCCGATTCCGAGCGGAACAAGGACGAGATGACGCCGGAGTACGCGCGCAACGTGCATCGCTCAATCAAGCCCGACGTCCTGGTCGCAGTTGGCATCTGCACGCATCTGGGCTGCTCGCCGGTCGAAAAATTCTCGACGGGGCCGCAGCCTTCGCTGCCGGACGATTGGGCGGGCGGTTTCCTGTGCCCCTGCCACGGCTCGACGTTCGATCTTGCGGGACGTGTGTTCAAGAACAAGCCCGCACCGGACAATTTGCCAGTGCCCCGTCATATGTATGCAAGCGAAACGCGCATCATCATCGGCAAGGATGAGCAAGGTGAAGCCTGACAGCAAAGGTGGAAGAAGGCCAGCATTCGATCTGAAAGTCGTTTTTCGTCGAACCGGCCGCGCCGAAAATCGTCGTACGCCAATAGTACGAAACGCAAGGAATCCGCGGGTGAGGTCGTCGCTGCCACGGGCTGGGAGCGCAAGGTGAAGGAGGGTGTCACCGTCGCAGAAGTCGAACAGGCCTTCGGGAGCGTCGCAGCCGAAGACAAGCGCAAGCCGGTTGGCACGCAGGCAATTTCCGACGAGCTGCAGGCGCGGTCCACCGGCCGGAGGTCCGGCTGATGGGATCGATCAACCTAGGGCCGCTTGCCCTCCCGGTCGGACCCGTCCTGCTGCTGGTCAGCTACTTCGGTGCGGTCGCCGTCGCGAAATGGACTGGCCGCAGGCAAAAAGTCGACGTCGAACCGCAGCTCTGGAGAATCCTGCTCGTCGCCGTCGTGACGGCAAGAGCCGCGTTCGTCGCCCTGTACCTTGATTCCTACAAGTCCTCGCCCTGGTCCGTGCTCGACATCCGCGATGGCGGGTTTATCGTGACTGCCGGCTTTCTCGCTGCGGCCGCAATGACGATATGGCTTGCACGAAGGCAGTGGGAAGGGCGCCGTCCTCTCCTGCTCTCTGCCGTGGCATGGGGGATATTCTGGATCGCCGGGACAGCCACGTCTCTGCTTGTCCACTCCGGCCCGTCACACATGCCGCAAGTCTCCCTGACACGCCTCGACGGCACGCCGGTGGACTTGAAATCCTTCCATGGCAAACCGATGGTGATCAACATGTGGGCCACCTGGTGTCCCCCTTGCCGCCGCGAGATGCCAGTGCTGCGAGAAGCGCAGGCGCGGCACAAGGACCTGGTCTTCATCTTTGCCAACCAGGGTGAATCGGCAGCGACCGTCAGGCAGTATCTCCAGGGCGAGGGGCTGAATCTTGACCATGTCCTGCTCGACCGCGACCTGATACTCGGAAGCGAGACCGGCTCGCGCGCGTTGCCCACCACGCTCTTCCTGAGTGCGCGGGGTGAGATCGTCGACCGCCGCATGGGTGAACTGTCCGAAGCGACCTTGGCGCAACGGCTGGAGGCCCTGCGCCGGGGCGCTAAGTGAGCTGGACGCGGATCTCAGCCCCGATCGAATTCCCTGTATAACGCGAGCCAGTCATGTTCGGCCATGCGGGCAGCGACTTGGGCAAGCCTGTCCGGAAGCAGGTCCCGCCGCGCCAGGAGCGCATCATAGAATCTCCCGGTGAAGATCTCGAGCGGAATCCCGGAATAGCGATCCCCGGCCCTGGCCAGGACATCGTCGTAAAAAACGTCGAGCGAAATGCCGGCGAAACGTCTCGTGCTGTGACACGGGCATTCCCGAATTAGGGAATGCGGAGCACTCATCTCGCCTAAACCAAATCCTGATCAAGGAAAGCGCGTCAGGCATCCACCTAATGTTGAAAGCCCCTACGCATTGTAGGAGTATTCCGATGAGGGGTATTTCAAAGCAACAACGCACACGTTTGGCATCGTCCAGACGTCGGTTATCAGATTCCCCTGACACACGCTGCGGCGCGTCGCTGACTGCAGTACAAAACAATGAATAACCGCGATCGGGTAGCGATTGAACCCGGGGAGTTAGGTATGAAGCTGACCAGAAGAACATTCATCATGGCTACGGGCGTCTCCGCCGGCCTTCTATTGACGGGGTGCGCCTCGACGGCGCTGCGCATGCCGGTACACAGCGCACTGATTCCTCGCAAGACCAAACCCTGCAGCCCGGCTGCAGGAGACTGGGTCGCCAGCACCTGCCAGGGTTGTACGCAGTGGTGCGCAATCCAGATCTTTGTGCAGGACGGCCGAGCGACGCGCGTGCGAGGCAACCCGCTGTCCAAGACCAATCACGGCTACGTCTGCCCGCGCGGACATATGATCACGCAACAGATGTACGATCCGGACCGCGTCAAGGTGCCGATGAAGCGTACCAATCCGGTCAAGGGCCGTGGCGTCGATCCGAAGTTCGTGCCGATCAGTTGGGATGAAGCATTGAACACGGTCGCCGACAAGATGATTGCGTTGCGCAAGGCCGGCGAGCCGGAAAAATTCGTGTACATCCGCGGACGTTATTCCTCCACCTCGACCGACATCCTGTACGGCGCCTTGCCAAAAATCTTTGGAACCCCAAATTACTTCTCGCACAGCTCGATTTGCGCCGAAGCCGAGAAAATGGGGCCCGGCCTCACGCAGGGGTTCTTCGGCTACCGCGACTACGATCTGGCCAACACCAACTGCCTGGTCGCCTGGGGTACCGACCCGCTCGCGTCCAATCGGATGGTCCCGAATACGATGAACCGTTTCCCGGACATTGCCAAGCGCGGCACGGTGATCGCCATCGATCCGCGCCTGTCCAACATCGCCACCAAGGCACACGAGTGGCTGCCCATTCATCCCGGCACGGATGGCGCTCTCGCCGGTGCAATTGCCCATGTGCTGCTGGTTGAAGGTCTATGGAATCGCGAATTCGTCGGCGACTTCAAGGATGGCAAGAATCTGTTCGTGCCGGGTAATCCTGTCGACGAAGCGGCTTTTGCGGAGAAGGAAACGCACGGCCTGGTGAAATGGTGGAATCTGGAACTGAAGGACCGTACGCCTGAATGGGCCGCAAAGGAAACACTCATTCCTGCACGGCAAATCGTACGCGTTGCCCGCGCCATGGGCAAAGCCGCACCGAAGGTGGCCGTGTGGATGGGCCCCGGCGTGGGGATGAACCCACGCGGCACCTATGCCTCAATGGCGGTGCATGCGCTGAACGGCCTCCTCGGATCCATCGATGTCGAGGGCGGCGTCTGGCAAAGTCCCAGCACTCCCCCGCTCAACAAGTTCCCAAGTACCGACAATTTTGTCGACGACCTGGCCAAGAAATCCGGCAAGGGCAAGAAGATCGATGGACGCGGCGCCAAGGACATGCCCGCCATGATGAATGCCAAGCCCGGCAGCGGCGTTGTCCTTAACAACATCGCCAATGTGATGCTCAAGGATCCAGGCGCGGTGAAGGTGCTGATGTCCTCGTGGTCCAACTTCAACTTTTCCTGTACCGGCGCGGATCGTTGGGACAAGGCGATGGCCAAGGTGCCGTTCTTTGTGCACATGGTGACCAACCCGTCCGAGATGACACAGTTTGCCGATATCGTCCTGCCCTCGACATTTAATGTGGCCGAGGGGTGGTCAATCATTACCAACGGCGGCAACGGTCACGGCTATGCCTCCATTCAGCAGGCGGCAGTCAAGCGTCTGTGGGACGTCAAGCAGGAAGAAACCGAAGTCGTGTGGCTGCTGGCCGAAAAACTCAAGGCCAAGGGCTTCCCGAATTTGTTCGACTATCTCTCCACCACTTTCAAGGATCCGGAAACCGGCAAGCTCCCGGCAAATGCGCTGGAGTTCTCGGAAATTGCCGCCAAGGTGTCCAGCGCATCGATCTGGGCCGCCAAGGAACCGCTCAAGGGCGATGCCCCGATCAATGGATGGGCCGAGTTCAAGAAAAAGGGCATGTTCAGCGGGCCGAAGTACACGCTCAAGAAGGGCTGGGGCGGCAAGTTCGCCACCGAAACGAAGAAATTCGAGTTTTACAGCGAGACCCTGAAGAAAGGCTTGCTCGAACACGCCAAGAAGTACGAGACCACGACCGACGACATCATGGCTGCCACCGGCTATGTCGCACGCGGTGATCTCGCCTTCGTGCCGCACTACGAACCGGTCAAGCGCCATGGCAGCCAGGCGGACTATCCGTTCGCTTTCATTGATTACAAGTCCCGTCTGAACCGAGAAGGGCGGTCGGCGAATATGCCCTGGTACCAGGAATTCAAGAAGGTCGACCCGGGGGATGTGTCGTGGAGCGACGTGGTCAAGATGAATCCGCTCGATGGCGACAAGCTGAGGTTGAAGGACGGCGACATGGTGAAAATCACGTCGGTCGCCGGGACCATAACCTGTCAGCTGAAGCTGTGGGAAGGCGTCCGTCCGGGTACGGTGGCCAAGTGCTACGGACAAGGGCACTGGGCTTACGGCCAGGTCGCAGCCAAAGACTATGCCAAAGCGGTGCCTCTCGGCGGCAACAACAATGAAATCCTTGTCGATGATTATGACCGGCTGAGCGGTTCAACCGCGCGCAACGGCGGCTTTACCGGCGTGCGCATTCAGAAGGCCTGATCGACCGATACAGCTATAGGAGTAATGCATCATGACACGACTTGGAATGGTCATCGACCTCTCGAAATGCAACGGGTGCGGCGCCTGTGCCATGGCCTGCAAGGCGGAAAACAACACGCGCGATCGCAGCGAAGACCAGAGTTTTAACTGGGCTGATTTTCAAATCCGGACCGAAGGCACGTTTCCGAACACCTGGCACACGGTCATCCCGGTAATGTGCAATCACTGCAGTGACGCGCCCTGCGTCAAGATATGCCCGGGCAATCCGGAAAAGGCTGGGCCAGGCAATCCGTACAAGGCACTGTACAAAACGCCTGAAGGCATCACCATGCTGGATTCCGACCTGTGTGTCGGGTGCGGCGAGTGCCAGAAGGCTTGCCCCTATAGCCACGAAAAACTCGGCGCTTCGAGCCTGCATGGTGAAACCTTCAGCGTAATCAGCCTCAACCCACTGGACGAAGATGCGCAACCGCGTTGGTCTGGCAAGACAGCAGCCATTCCCGGTTGCACGTCGACCGGCGCGGAAGTGGCGGAACGAGCAGGCGCTACGCCTCCCATGCTCAACGCTTGGAAAGGTAGCGACACCAAGCCGGTCCGAAGCGATGATACGGCCGAGAAATGCACGTTCTGCTATCACCGCGTGCTCAACGGACAGCTCCCGGCGTGCGTGGAAGCCTGCCCGGCCCGAGCCCGCACTTTCGGTGATCAGGACGATCCTAATAGCGAGATCTCCAAGATCTTGAAGATGGAAAGGTCCTTCCGCCTGAAGGAAGAACTGGGGACTGAACCGAACGTGCATTACATTGGCAAATATAGCCCGCGCGGTTAATTCATTCCGCGTGAACCATGTCGGGGCCGGAACCACCGGCCCCCTTTCCATTCGAGGAACAGTCATGTCGCAATATGACCCGGACGAGGCGACAGCACGCGAGGATATGTGCCGTTTCCTGTCTGCATGCTTTTACGAGCCAGGACCGGAATTTGCGGAAGAGGACCTGTTCGGCTCCATCGTCGCTGCCGCTTCGCGGATTCATCCTGATCTCGCCGACCGGGCGCGCCAACTTGGCGAGGCGTTTCTTTCCGACGACCTGCCGACACTGCTGGTGGATTACACGCGCCTCTTCCTTGGGCCTGTCGAAGCGCTTGCCCAGCCTCACGAGTCCAGCTGGATAAAGACGCCTGCGGAAGCTGGCGACCGATTGTCGGCATTGCTCGATTTGTACAACGCAGGGGGATTTGAAATCGATGAGGATTTCCGGGAGCTGCACGACCATATCGCTGTAGAGCTCGAGTATCTGTACCTGCTGACGTTCAGGCAGAACGATGCACAAAGCGCCGGAAGCGACGACGATGTATCAAGCCTGGCACGGCTCGAAAGAACCTTGCTGAACGAGCACCTGGGAGCGTGGATTGAGCCGTTTGCGATGGCTGTCCGGTCCGGCGCTCAAACCTCCTTCTATCGCAAGTTAGTCGACCTGACTGAACAGTTCATCCAGATGGAAGCAGCTCGCCTCGGCACTGCGCATTGAAAATGGCAGGCCGTGTGGGCGCCAGACGTAGGTAGAAAAATCGCTCTCGTCGTCGGCCTGCTTTGATTGCTCCTCGGCCTGCGAAAGCAATTCTCGGCACCAATGCCTGCCCTGCGGCAGAGGCCCGGTAATTCCGGCATCCCTGTTGCTGGCCGACCGGTGTACGGCGGTATAGCCGAGGTCATCGGTCAGATCGGCACGCGAACCTGCCCGGAGGATCTGGCGGACCGTGTCCACGTTTCCGCAAGATGCCGCGAGAAACAATGGGGTCACGCCGTAGTGATCTCTTGGGGCGCACGCCGAGCCCGCGTCGAGCTTCGACTCATGGCTGTCGCCGGTACGCACCTCAATGCCAATGAATAAGTGTCAGGACTGAACTTAGCTGCCCAAAGCAGTATCTACCTTAGGGTGGGGCACAGTTTTTTGTGTCGCCATCTTCTTTTCAGCCATGCCGATCGACAGCAGACTCGTCGGCCTTTCTCTAAAGACCTCCCCAGGTCGAAACCATAGCTGATTGCAGCCACAATCACCCGTCCGTTTCCTCTTGCCGCAATTGCAACTTCAGCAAAGGAAGCGAGATGTCCATCACCTCTGCCCGCGCACAGCAGTGCCGGAACCACCTGTTGTCCAAGCTCCCGGATGAACAGTACCAGCAGCTATTGCCCTTATTCGACCTGGTACAGACCAAGCTGAAGGATGTTCTGTGCCAGCAAGGCCAGCCGATCGAGTACGTCTACTTTCCCTGTACTAGTGCCCAATCCTGCCTGGTGTATATGGAAGACGGCAACATGGTTGAAGTTGGCACAATCGGCAACGAAAGCCATACCAACATCGAAGTGCTGGTAGGTGCGACGCGTGCTACGGAGACCATTGTCTGCCAGATTGCAGGGCAAAGCCTGCGTATGAAGGTGGGTGATTTCAGGGAAGCGATCAGCACGATGTCGCCACTGCGCCACCTTGCCGAGTGCTGCGCGCAGGGATATCTGGCGCAAGTATCCCAATCCGTGGCCTGTAACCGCCTGCACACCGTTGAGATGCGGTTCGCCCGTTGGCTGCTCGTGACGCACGACCGCGTGCAGGGCAACGAATTCAACCTGACGCAGGAGTTTCTTGCGGCCATGCTTGGCGTCCATCGTCCCAGTGTCAGCCTGGTTGCCGGCGTATTTCAGCAAGCGGGCCTCATCAAATACAGCCGGGGTCATATGAAGATTCTGGATCGGGAAAAGCTCGAAGAGACGGCGTGTGAGTGCTATGCCGCCGTCCGCAAGCAGTACCAGCGCCTGTTTGGCCTGCCGCGCGGCTAGGAATGGTGGCCGCAAGCAAGATGGAGGCAGGGCCGGTAGCCGAAAGCACGTCATCCAGGGATGAGAACGCGCCAGCGCGGTCCTCACGATTGCTGCAACGGCGCGAACAAAATGCACGCAGTAATCAATAACCCGACGGGGACATTCATCTAAAAGTTCCCGTGATTTTTTTGCCGGAATCGCATGACTATGTCAGGTATCGGACAGCGGCTACGGGCCTGAAAGCGTCAGAATTTCGCATGGTTTGATATGCCTTCCGTGCAGGATCGCTGCCTGATCTGCCAACGATCCGGGTTTCCCAGACAGTGCTGCATCCCGCGATTCGCAAACCAGTGGAAACCGGACTGGCTCCACCCCGCCGGGAAGTATGCAGGTTTTATTGAACGGGCTCGCACAGGTCGCTTCTACTAAACTCAACGATCAATGTAGGTGAATGATCCATGCTGAGGACCGCAAAGGCGCAGCCCGTCACTTTGTTATCTATATATTCAACATGCCTACCATCCGCAAATCGACAATGGAAGTCCAGGTGGACGATACCGTCTACGTCTTCGAACGGGTACAGCTTGCCGACGCGTTCGAAGCGTGCGTGGCAGTAGCCGACGCCGGGCACTGCGAGCTCGAGCACCAACCGGCCAACAAACGACCTGCTGATCCCAATGTTCCTTCCGCTCCAGCGTGAGCAGACCCGGTGACAGCGCAGAAGAGCCGGCTGCATCAGTCCTTGTGCTTTGTCACCTTCACCGGCATGGAGCTTGCGCCGGAAATTTCGGCGTAATGCCGCATCTCTCCTTCAGTCGCTCCTGGACTGCTTTATCCCGTTCCTTGAGCGGGATTTTTTTCATGTTCGATGCATGAGGACTGGATTGTTTTCAGCTCGCTCGACGGCCGCACCGGTCCGATGACGTGGTCGCCGGTTATCCACCTGATCCCGATGAAGATAAAGCCGATACCTCACAACTTTGGAATGACATTTGTCAGGCATCTAACAGACGCGTTACCGGCGGTATCCCAGAATCGCTATATTGTTTTTTTCTCGACCAAGATCATTCCATTTGCATGAGCACTCGTACAGCGATCCCTACAGGGCATCAACACTGGCATTTTGCACCGGAGCACGAAGAAAACCGGGCACTAACCATTCGTCTGGGATGCGCCCTTTCCTACCTGGCAGAAGAAAGGTCGCACATACTGCTTCTCATTCAACCCGCGCCAAGTCTGGATCAGAGGATCTTGAGCGAAGAGATCACGGTTGGAAGCGGGGAATCGTTGGAACAGTTCACCGACGCACATGGAAACAAGGTTCTGAGAACGGTTCTGGTGCCAGGGAAGAACGAGTTCCGGCACGATGCACGGCTTCGCCTGTCCATTCCGAATGAAGGGTCCGTACCCTCATTGAATGACATGGACAAGCAGCTGCCATTCACTATTGTTCGATACACTTTACCGAGCCGCTACTGCGAATCGGACAAACTCGGCAGGTTCGCCTCAAAGCAGTTCGGCTGTCACCAGGGGATGGAAACAGTGCAGAAAATCTGCGACTGGACCCATCATCACCTCGAATACCGGTACGGGTCCGGTGATCCGACGCTCTCGGCCTGCGAAGCACTCGGACGCGGATACGGAGTATGCAGGGATTTTGCCCATGTCATGGTTGCTCTGTGCAGGGCGCTGGATATTCCCGCTCGCTATGTCGCTGGACACATGCCGCTGATCGGAACCCCACTACCGGATTCAGACATCGGCATTGATTTCCATGCCTATGTGGAGGTTTACGTGGAAGGTGCCTGGCGCGTCTTCGACCCGCGCTACAACAGGTCGCACCTCGGGCGCATAAAAGTTGCCCACGGCGCAGATGCTGTCGACGCCGCTTTTGCGACCTACTTTGGGCAGGTAAAACCGGTCAAGTTCGAAGTTTGGTCATACGCGCTTGATGATCCGGCTCCTGATGAAGACAACGGACCGGCGGGATAAGCAGAGCGAATCCCTGGCGGAATTTCGTCGATTGCTGGAAGAGAACTGCTGGTGCAGACCTGTGGACGCGCAGTGTTTGCATCACGGAATCGAACGGTCCTTCCATGGAGGCGATCCACAACATGAGGTCAATCGGGAAAAGCGATGAAAAACTGGAAAAAATCCGCCCTTCAGGGTATGGCAGCAATTCTGTTAGCGACGGGAGCCGTCCCCTTTGCGTCAACGTCCGCGATGGCGGCGGAAGTCAAGTCGGTCGACGTCCGGCAAGGCAGGCTTGTCCGGCCCGATCTGTCAGCGCACGATTTCCCGTTGCATGTGCTCAGCAAGCGTGCGCACACCGCCGCCGTTGAACACCTTCTGATATCCCATCTGCATCAGCATTTGCCGGGCAGACGCTGACCTCGCTCCGCTCTGGCAATACACGACGATCGGGGCTCCCTTGTCCCGGACGATGCGGCCGATGTGCATCGTGATCGCATTCAGCGGGAGCAGGATGGCGTCGCGAAGATGTCCTGCCTCGTACTCGGCCGGCGAACGCACGTCGAGCAGGATGGCATCTTCCGGCAGCTTCTGCGGAAGCGCTTCCGTATCCAGGCCCAGCATCCTTGCAAAAATTCCCATAGAGTCTCCTGTCTGTTCAACGGCAAGATTCGGTTTCAATTCGCTGCGGTGCCGGCCAGCAGCCGGTTCACCGATTGCAATGTGTCCAGTTCGAGCCGGCCTGCAAGTGCCGCAAGCCGCAGACGGTCGAGGATGACCGCGATCCGCGCCTGCAGCAGGGCCAATTCCATGGCGGTTGCCTCGTTCTCGGCATTGAGCACATCAAGCATCGTGCGGTCGCCGACCGATCGGCCCAGACGGGTGGCGTCAAGGCGTGTCAGGCTGGCCTGCCTCGCCTGGTCCAATGCGGAAATTCGGGCGGCGCTTACGGTAAGACCGAGCCAGGCCGAACGCGTCTGCAGGGCGAGCTGCTGACGCAGCCGTTCGCCGTCGGCGCGTCCTTTATCGACCAGATGCAGGGCCTCCTCCTGGCGTGCGCTGCGGTAGCCGCCCGTGTACAGCGGAATCGACAGTTGTACGCCGATCATCCGGTGATTGGAGCGGTTTTCCGCGTTACCGAAATCGCCATTCCCATGCAAGCTTTCGCGTCCCATGCGTGCGACCAGGTCAAGTGACGGCGCCGCAGAAGCACCCTGCTTGGCCGCTTCTTCCCGCGTTGCCTCAAGGTTCCTCGCGTGCATCAGCAGCTGCGGATTCCGCGTGGTCACGTCGGCAAGCCAGGTTTCAAGCGGCACCACGGGACGGGGAACGAGTTCGGCGTCCGTCCGCAATCCCGCCAGGCCTTGCGTTGCTTGTCCTGTCACATCGGAAAACGCTGCCTGTTTCAGCTGCAGTTCCGATTCGGCCGCCAGGCGTTGCGCGCGAATCGATTCGGACCGGGCGCCGGCTTCATGGGTGTCGATCACCGGGATCTCGCCAAGCTTGAAGCGATCCCGGGCTTCGGCAAGCTGCCGCTCAACCGAGGTTTCCTGCTGGCGCAGCACGCGCAGTGTTTCCGATGCCAGCACGAGGTCGAAGTAGCGTTCCGCCACGCGTAACATCAGCGACTGCTGTGCGTTTTGCCACTCCATATCGCCAGCGTCTGCCGCCAGGGAAAGCTGCCGGCTCTGCGCCAGGCGCTCACGGTTGATCAAGGGTTGCTTTGCGCTCAGGCTGTAGCGATCCAGTGTCCCGCTTCGGATGGACGTATCGAAGGCCACGCCCGAAGATTGGCCGAATCCGGGCGCCGAGAACTGTGCGCCCCGCATGCTGGTTTCGTTGCTCATGCTCCCGGCGGCGGCTTCAAACATGACGGCGGGCCGCCACAAGGCGCGTGCCTGCTCCCGCCGTGTGCCTGCCGCTTCAAATGCGGCGCTGGCGGCGGCGTACTCCGCGTCGTGCCGCTGAGCAGCTTCCCACGCCTGCACCAGGTCGGTGGCACCGACGGCATGCGCTGCGAACGCCAGCGCCACGGAACATACGATGCGTAACGGTCGGGTCATGACGAGCCCGTCGCAAGCTGGCCCTGCAGCCATTGAACCAATTCCCGTGCCGGAACCGCGCCGGACAAACGGGCGACTTCGCGCCCCCGGTCGAACAGAATCAGTGTCGGAATGCTGCGTATGGCGTGCCGGCGCGCGGCATTGGGACAGGCATCGGTGTCGACCTTCACGAAGCGGACGTTCGGCAAGGCTTGTGCCGCCGCCGCGAACTGCGGGGCCATCATCTTGCAGGGGCCGCACCACGCCGCCCAGAAATCGACGATGACCGGCAGTTCGGTACGTCCCAGGTAAGCTGGCAACGTCGCGTCGTCGAGGTTGGCGGGCTCCGCAGCCATCAGTTCCGTGCCGCATGTCCCGCACACGGGATGGTCATGCAAGCGCGCATCCGGAACGCGGCTCGTGGCAGTGCAGGCAGGACAGGCAAGATGCATCATCCGCCTCCGTCAGTTGCCGGCGCGCGCGCCGAGTTTGCGCAGGATGATCTCCAGCGGGCACCACTGCGTGAACCCGCTCTGCAGGAGGTTCGCGCCGACGAAGGCGGTGAACGCCAGCCACCACTGGCTGACGAAGAGCGGACTGCCCGGAATGCCGAACGCCAGCGACAGCAGGATGAAGGTGCCGGCGAAGATACGAACGATTTGCCAGGATGTCATGGTCAAGCTCCTTTTCGGGTAATGAAATCAAGCCGGTTGCGGTAGGCAACGAAATACAGCAGCGGAATCACCACCAGGGTCAGCATGGTGGATACGAAGATGCCGAAGATAAGCGAAATGGCCAGTCCGTTGAAGATCGGATCATCCAGGATGAAGAAGGCCCCGAGCATCGCCGCCAGGCCCGTCAGCATGATCGGCTGGGCGCGGGTGATGGCGGAACTCACGACGGCTTCCTTGAACGGTTTGCCTTCGCGCACCTGCAGGTTGATGAAGTCCACCAGCAGGATGGAATTGCGCACGATGATGCCGGCCAGCGCGATCATGCCGATCATGCTGGTCGCGGTGTACTGCGCGCCGAGCAGCGCGTGGCCGGGCATGACGCCGATGATGGTCAGCGGAATCGGCGCCATGATGATCAGCGGCGTCAGGTAGGAACCGAACTGTGCGACCACCAGCAGGTAGATCAGGATCAGGCCGACCGCATAGGCGGCGCCCATGTCGCGGAAGGTTTCATAGGTGATCTGCCATTCGCCGTCCCACTTGATCGCGTATTCGCGGTAGGGGTCGTCGGGCTGGCGGATGAAGTATTCCTCCAGCTTGCCGCCGCCCGGCGTCGCGATATCCGTCAATGCGCCGCGCATGGCGAACATGCCGTACAGCGGGCTGTCGACCTTGCCGGCCATGTCGGCGACCACGAAGTTCACCGGCAGAAGGTCCTTGTGGTACACCGGCTGCTCGCGCACCGTGTCGGTGACGGTCACCAGTTCCCGGATCGGCACCAGCTTGCCCTGCGCGTTGCGTACCGACAGCTGCAGCAGGGCGTCGATGTCGCCGTGCCGGTCCGCGGGCAGTTGCAGGGTGGCGGCGGCCGGGTACTTGCTTTCGTCGTGCAGGTAACTCACGGCTTCGCCCGCGAGGCCGGCGCGCAGGGTGCTCACGATGGCCTGCTGGGGGATGCCGAGCAGGGCGGCTTTGCGGCGGTCGACCGCCAGCATGGCTTTCGGCGCCGAGGCGATGCTGGAGTCGTCCGCGTCGACCACGCCGCCGGTCTTTTCAAATACGCCGCGCACGGCCTTGGCGACCTGCCTGCGGCCTTCCGCGTCCGGGCCGTAGATCTCGGCGACGATGGGCGCCAGCACGGGCGGGCCGGGCGGCACTTCGACCACCTTTACATTCGCGCCGAAGCGCTTGCCGATTTCCTGCAGCGCCGGGCGGACGCGCGTGGCGATAGCGTGGCTTTGCTCGCTGCGCGCGTGCTTGTCGACCAGGTTCACCTGGACGTCGCCGACTTCGCCGCCGGTGCGCAGGTAATATTGGCGCACCAGTCCGTTGAAGTTGATCGGCGCCGCCGTGCCCGCGTAGGCCTGGTAGTGCGTGACCTCGGGTACCGTGGACAGATGGGCGCCCAGCTCGCGCAACACAGCGGCGGTCTGCTCGACCGGCGTGCCGGCAGGCATGTCGACCACGACCTGGAACTCCGACTTGTTATCGAAAGGCAGCATCTTCAGCAATACGAGGCCGGTTGCCGGCAACAGCATGGAGAGTCCGATCAGGCCGGCTACGCCGAGTCCAAGCAGGCGACGGTTGCGCGTACCGCTGCGCTCGTCGAGGAAGGGGCGGAAGATGCGCTGGAACACCGGGGCGAGCTTCGCCGACAGGCCATGCGCCTGGTCGGACGCGGCATGAGGCGCCGTCGCCTTCATCCACAGGCGCGCCAGCCACGGCGTGACGACGAAGGCGATCGCCAGCGACAGCAGCATGCCCATGCTGGCATTGATCGGGATCGGGCTCATGTACGGCCCCATCAGGCCGGACACGAAGGCCATCGGCAGCAGCGCCGCGATCACGGTCAGCGTGGCGAGGATGGTCGGGCCGCCGACTTCGTCGACCGCGCCGGGAATGATCTCGGCCAGCGTCTTGCCCGGGAAGAGTTGCTGGTGGCGGTGGATGTTTTCGACCACGACAATGGCATCGTCGACCAGGATGCCGATCGAGAAGATCAGCGCGAACAGCGAGACCCGGTTGAGGGTGAAGCCATACGCCCAAGAGGCGAAGAGGGTCACCGTCAGCGTCAGGATCACGGCGGTGCCGACGATGGCGGCTTCACGCCGGCCGAGCGCGATGAAGACCAGCGCCACCACGGACAGGGTGGCAAACAGCAGCTTCTGGATCAGTTTCTGCGCCTTGTCGTTGGCCGTGGCGCCGTAGTTGCGCGTTTCCGCCACCTCGATGTCCTGCGGGATGACCGTATTCCTGAGCGACGCCGTGCGCCTGATCACGGCGTCGGCCACATCGATGGCGTTCTCGCCCGGTTTCTTGGTCACCGAAATCGTCACGGCAGGATATTCGCCGCCATCCTTGCCTACCACGCCATGCCAGACATAGCGGGAGGCGGGCAGGGGACCGTCGCGTACGGCGGCGACGTCCTGCAGGAATACCGGCTTGCCGTTATGCACGCCGACGACCAGTTCGCCGATGTCGCGCGCATCCTTCAGGAAAGGACCGGACTCGACCGCGACCGCGCGGTTGGCGTTCAGCAGCTCGCCGACCGGCAGGCCGAGGTTGGCCGACTGAAGCGCCTGGCGCAGGTCCTGCACGGTCACGCCGGAACTGTTCATGCGCGCCGGATCCAGCTCGACCAGGATGCCGCGCCCCGGGCCGCCGGTAGTGATGACCTCACGGGTTCCCGGGACACGCTTGAGATCGGCCTCGACGCTGTGTGCCACGCGCTCCAGGTCATAAGCGCCGGTCGCGGTGTTCCTGCTGAACAGGGTCAGCGTCACGACCGGCACGTCATCGATGCCTTTCGGTTTGATGATGGGCGGCTGCACACCGAGGCCGGCGGGGAGCCAGTCCGCGTTGGCGGCGACGGTGTCATGCAGGCGCACGAGCGCTTCGGTGCGCGGCACGCCCACCTCGAACTGTACCGTGATGACCGCGATCCCCGGACGGGAGACGGACATCACATGTTCGACGCCGGCAATCTGCGACAGGACCTGCTCGGCCGGTGTCGCCACCATCTGCTCCACGTCACCGACGGAGGCGCCGGGGAAGGGAATCAGGACGTTTGCCATCGTCACATTGATCTGCGGTTCTTCTTCGCGCGGCGTCACGAGCACGGCGAAGATCCCCAACAGCAGCGCGACGAGCGCCAGCAGGGGCATGATCTGCGCCGTCTGGAAGAAGGCGGCGATGCGGCCGGAAATGCCGAGTTGCTTGTTCATCATCGATCCTTCACCTGCTTAACGTTGCCGGGGCGCGCGTGCAGCGGCTTGCGGATCCAGCACGACACGTTCGCCGGCAGCGACGCCGGATAGTACTTCCACCTGGCCCTCCGCCACGCGGCCGAGCCTGACCTGGCGCAGAACAGGGAGGCCTTTCGGGTCAAGCACGTAGAGACCGGTCATTTCGGCGCGCCGGACCACGGCTTTCGCGGGCACGAAGAGACGTGCATTCGCGCTGCCGCGTGTGGGAAGCCACAGGCGGGCAAACATGCCGGGTGCAAGGCCTTTCGTGCCGGCTGGCAGTTCGGCGCGTATTTGGGCGGTATGCGTCGCTGCGTCGATGGTCGGCAGAACCTGCACCTGGACGGCCGTCATCCACTGGCGGTCATCCGGCAGGCCCGGCATCTCCAGCTTCACCGGAGCGTCGGCAGCATGACGGGCGGCTGCCGTTTGCGGTACCGAGGCTGTCACCCGCAGTGCGGACGGGTCATAGAGGGTCAGCAACGGGCGCCCGGGCATGGCCATGTCGCCCAGCGTCACGGGGACGTCGGCGACAATACCGGAATAGGGCGCCTTGACAACATGGAATCCGGATTGGGTGCGCGCCGCGCCAGCCTGGGCCAGTTGCGCGGCGACCTGCGCGAAGGTTGCCCTGTACTGCGCTTCTGCACGCTCAAGGGCCGCCTGGCTGATGTACTGTTTCTGGAAGAGCTGGCGCTGCCGCTCCACTTCTTTCGTGGCGACCTCCAGCGAGGCGCGTGCCGCGAGGACCTGGGCATCGCTGGCCGCCGCGGTCTGTTCCGCCGCGCGGGCATCGATGCGCAACAGGACCTGGCCCGCCTTGACGGCGTCGCCGGCCTTGACGTCGAGGGCAACCACTGCGCCAGCTACCTGTGCCGCAATCACGGTCTGGCGAACGGCCTCCACGACGCCGTTGAAGCCTTCGGGTTGCGTCATACCGGCGGCCTGAACCTGCGTCGTGGGCAGGGGAGCATCGGCCGGCGATGTGGCCAGTGCCGCGATATGAACCGTCATCAACGCCAACCCGAACAGGCTTGCCTTCATCATGCATTTCTCCCCGAAAAGTTCCCGCGAGCGAGGCAGGCGCATTGCGCCCGCTTCATGCCTCCATTATTTAACTATTCAATTAAATAAGCAAGTACGTTGTTAATTAATTTCTTGTACGGGGGGGCTCAATTGGGCAGAATAGAGCCAACACATCATCGGGCAGGATCACCATGGAAGGTTTGTCAATCGAAGCATTGCAGCAGGTGGCCGCGCATTTCCGGGCGCTGTCGGAGCCGACGCGCCTGCAAATCCTCAGCCTGCTGCGCGACGGCGAGCGCAGCGTTGGCGACTTGGCGCAGTTGTGCGATTACACGTCTGCCAACATCTCCCGCCATTTATCCATCCTCAGCAAGCATGGATTCGTGAAAAGCACGGGCCGTGGCACCAGCGTGTATTACTCGATTGCCGACGAATCGGTCTACGCGCTCTGCGACCTGGTCTGCGGCAGCATCGCGCGCCAACTCGAAGAGGCCGCACGCGGGCGCCAGGCGTTCGTGCAGTCGGCGAAACGCGCCAATGGAAAAAATAAATGAACGAATCCGACAAGTCCTCCGCGCCAGCATTCCCGGATGCCGCCGCGACCAGGAACAGCCGGTTCAGCCAGGACCAGTACATTTTCGGCTGCGGCGGCACGCCGCACCGTGCAGCCCGGTCAGCGCGTACTACCGTGGCTGATGGCGAGGGGCGCAACAGCGTATGGCTCGCGCAACAGGGGCTGAGCGTTGATGCTTTCGATATCGCCGATGTCGACGTGGCGAAGGCAAGGAAGCTTGCCGCTGACGTGGGCGCCAAAGCCGCCTACGAGGTCGCCGATTGTGATGGCCTGCAATGGCCTGCCGCGATCTATGACGGCGTCGCCGCGATCTTCGTGCAGTTCGCCGGTAGGGCAATGCGGCGGCGGCTGTTTTTCAATTTCATTCGTTGCCAGAAGCCGGGCGGCGTCCTGGTGCTGCAAGGGTATACCCTGAAGCAGTTGGATACGGCACCGGCGGTCCTTCGCAGGTCTCCCATCTGTACACCGAGGCGATGCTGCACGCCGAACTCGATGCGCTCGACATCCTTGAACTGACCGAATACGAGGAAGTGTTGAACGAAGGTGTGCAGCACTCCGGGCGTTCTGCGTTGATCGGATTGGTTGCGCGCAAACGGTAAACAACCGGCAAGGCCTTTCCGCCTGTCGACTACTTCAAATTCGACCAATCTTTCGTTCGCGGCATTCCCGACAACAAAGGAAATTGCACCATCGTTGAGACAATTATGCTTATGGCGCATAGGCTTGGACAGCTGGTGATTGCTGAGGGCATTGAGACAAAAGAGCAAGCCGAATTCTTGATTGCTGCCGGGTGCGATTATGGACGAGGCTTTTACTTCGCGCGGCCCTTGCCGGCTAACCACGCGGAGGAAACACTGCCGCGACGCTTTCTATGAATTGACTGCTTTAAGAAAGCGTACAGAGGTAATCACGCCACAAAAAATATTCCACACTCACAGGCCGGGGGCACCCTCCACTGATGAGCGCGGTCGCCCGCCTATTCACAGAAAGCGCAGCGCTACGACGACGCCTCCCTTCGAATCGGCCCTGGCTGCCCATACGCGGCTGGTCCAATAGGTACGTACTTTAATTTAATAGATACGGCGCAGGCACGGAAGCAAGCAGGATGAGTACCCCGTCGTGAAACAAAGCGCAAATGTTGCAGGATGGAGTATGACGCCGCTTATATCCCGGTCACGCCGAGCGGGTGTCTCGCTTGCAGGATCAAATCATCGCGGACCGCATCCGGCCGTCACCAGTTCTCATCTTGATAAAACTGGTCAAATCACGCACAAGCTTGCCCAACGCCTGCAGCTCATACACCGGGAGCCGACTTGCATTCTCTAGAAGTTCGATGCGCCGGACCATCTCGGCGACCGTGAACGGTTCGATTGTCGGACAGTATTCCGCCTGCCATCCTTCGCCTTGTTGTGTCTTCGCGATCGCATCAGCGCTGGCCTTCCTGATTACTCTGAGTTCGTGCATAGTATTTTTTCCAGCCTGGTCGTATATGCTTTTCAAGGGCGTCCTTGTCCTGCCATTTTTTATTCTGGACGGCCGTTAAACCTGCGTGGCGTGATTGTACACATCCCGCATATTCGGTTCGAGTCCGGCCAGATGAACGGTTCGTCGTGCTTTGACATTGTCGTCGTCAAGATCGAGGGACTGTTGCTCTTTCGAGCACTGGGCGGCCTTTCACTCAGCATCAGCAGCAGCAGCGTGGAGGGTCAGCTTCATCTCATGGCGTAGACCGGGGCAGCTTCAGCGTCCACGTGCAACGCTCCGCTTGACGCCGCAGCCACTGCCGCCGCATTGCTCAGGGACCGTTTTTTTGGGGTCTCGCAATCGGCGGGCGCCAGTGAACACGTGAAGGTGCCGTGCGGCGCACCTGGCTTGCCCTGTTGCGGGCGCTATATCTCCCGAACGTGGTCATTCGGCTTTCGACCGACACGCCGGCGCTTGAGCCAGTTGGTTATCCATCGCGAGCGCGCCAGGGAGGAGGAGCGCAAGGCACTGGTGCGCGAGGTGCACGACGCGCTCGGGCAGAACCTGCTGGTACTTCGAATGGACATTACGCGGCTGCGCGCGTGGGCTCTAGAGCATGACGCGCGCATTCACGAAGAGGCCAATTTGATGCTAGAAAATCTCGATTCGTCGCTCCATTCGATAAAGTCCATTATCAAAAACTTCGGCCTTTTCAGCTCGAACTCGGGCTCCATGCGGCAGTCGAGTGGCAATTGAAAGCGTTTGAACGGACGAATGCAGTGCAATCCCATTTGTCTATCGGGCGTGAAGCAGCGGAGCTTGAATTGCAAGAAGATCACGTGCTCGTCCTTTTTCGCACACTACAGGAATCTCTAAGCAACGTTGCTCGTCACGCCAAAGCAACGCGCGTCGATGTTCAGTTGGACACCATAGTCGGCATGTACACGATGCGTCTATGCGATAACGGCGTGGGCTACGCTGGAAACAGCGCCAAGGTGAACAGCTTCGGCATCATCGGGATAACCGAACGCGTTCGGTCGCTACAAGGGTCTGTGACGGTCACTCGCGGGAAGAGTGGGGGTACTGTTGTCTCGGTATGGATCCCGTTGGCGAAGTTACCGCCGCAGCGGGAACGAAATGCGGTGAACGGATAAAAGGATGCCGCTACAATCCGGTCGCTCTATCATTTGCGAGGCAAATGGGCGGTCGAAAAGGAGCAACGTCTCGTTCAGATCTCTTGTCCAAGTGGCTTTTTTCCGGGCAGTCTGCATATCATCACTTCTCTGGACGGCTCGACCGAATGCAGTGTCCACATAGTTATCCATAGTATTGGCGAGATTTTCCACAGAATTGCCCACAAATTCGCGCACCATCTTGCAAATTCATCAATAGCTGCAATTTGCAGTCACACGGGGCTCGCAATCCGCCCGGCTTGTCAATCGTGCTCACGTTCACCGCCTCCTTGGTGCAGTAATACAACAGCCTAGAAGGCCGCGACAACGGCGGAAGGGCATGAGCACCACGAGGCGGCAGCGAACTGGCTCAACGATGAGTCGTTCCATTTCCATACGCGTCCAGGGCCGTGGAAAGATCGGCGAATTTGACGGGTTTAGGAAAGACCAAATCGAAGCCGGCGCCCACCGCAAGCTCACGGTCCTTTTCGGTGCTGTCCCCCGTCACAGCAACCAGCGGGATATGGGAAAGCTCCTGATTCATTCGAAGCTGCCTAGCGAAGTCCAGACTTGAAGACGAGTACCTTCATAGGGGCCTTGCATTTTTCACCTTGTGTGCAGGGCAATCAGCTTAACCCAATTGAACGGAGTTGCCTTATCCCTCTCACACTTGTCGACGTAACTTTCGGCTAGTCTTTGCAGACTGCTTATCGGGACGCCCTCGCAGGCGAGCTAATCCTACGGTTGCAGCGAAGTGGTGAGTCGTCGGCCGGCCGAAACCGCCGCCGCTGGTGCTGTTAGTGCCATAACCCTGTGTCATTTCGCCATAGGCTGTGTTTCAAGGCCGATTCCCCATACAAGCCTACACAGGCTCGGAACACTCTGAAGGTATTCCTCGATAATAGGTGCCATCGTGGGGCATGCAGTATCGTGCAAGGGCGAATTCCAAAAAGCACGTCGAAGTTTGGTAACTTTGTCTGCACCTAAGCGCGGGCGTCGTCGATTCATTCCCATAAAGCGCTTCGAGGCGAATTCCTGGACGGAGGCCCAGAGTCGGGCGGCCAGCTGGACGATGCTTGCGTTTGCGTCACCTGCAGCCGTCGTTGTGCCCAGGACCACCACTTTGCTCTCGCGGCATTTTATCCATAATGCGGTCTAAAGGCGCTGCCAGTCTGGTGCCGACCTCCGCACTATAATCCACAGCTCAAAAATGGTATTCTACCTGGCTAAGGTAACTGCCCAGTATGCGTGACCGGAGAAGGGTGTTGTGACCTGTTGCGAGAACAAGTATATCTCTAAGGGAGCTGTAATGACTAAGAAGACCACGGGGCACCTTGCCAAGATTCTAACAACCAATCAAGACGTTCTACTTGAAGGCTGGATTGCGGGCATGCTCTCGCGCAGCGTGCGTAGGGACAAGAACCTCGAGAAAGAGGTTCGCGACGCGGCCGTGAAGTTCATCTCAATTCTTTCGCAGTGCGTCGAAAAGGGTGGCAGTTACGACATTGACACGGTCCAGTGGTCAGAAATCAGGGGCCTCCTTAGCGAAATCTCGCAAGCAAGGCTTCGTCAAGGCTTCTCCCCAACAGACACCGCCAGCTTTGTGTATTCCCTGAAAGAGCCGCTTTTTAAGCTATTGCGCGAGGAACTGAAGGACGACCCCAACGCGCTTATTGAGGAAACTGCCAATACCGGCGACCTGTTCGACAAACTTGGGCTCTACACCATCGAGGAACACATCAAAGGTCGGGAGCAAGTGATTTTGCGCCAGCAACAAGAGCTTCTTGAACTGTCAACGCCGGTGGTTCAGCTTTGGAAAGACGTTCTGGCCGTTCCGCTGATCGGCACCCTGGATAGCGCCCGAACGCAAGTAGTGATGGAGAATCTCCTGCAGAAAATCATCGACACCGGTGCATCAATTGCGATCGTCGATATCACTGGTGTTCCGACCGTCGATACCCTGGTTGCTCAGCACCTATTGAAGACAGTCGCTGCGGCAAGACTGATGGGAGCGGACTGCATTATCAGCGGAATTCGGCCCCAGATCGCGCAGACGATCGTGCATCTCGGCGTAAATCTGGAGGACGTGATCACAAAGGCGACGCTCGCCGACGCATTCAAGGTCGCGCTCACGAAAATCGGTTCGACTGTCGCCGAAACGCAGCCGGCCTGACCGGGGTGACGCATGCAGCGAATCCCTATTCTCAAGATGGGCGACCTCCTCCTAGTGTCCATTCAAGTGGACATGCATGACCGCCTCGCCCTTACCTTGCAGGACGACCTTACTAACCGTGTCGTGAAGGACCGCGCCCGCGGCGTCCTCATTGATATTTCTGCCCTGGATATGGTGGATTCGTTTATCGGGCGGATGATCAGCAGCACCGCCGCGATGACCAAGGTCCTTGACGCACGAACCGTGGTGGTAGGTATGAGACCTGCTGTCGCTATCACTCTGGTGGAGCTTGGCATCGAGCTAGAGGGAGTCAAGACGGCATTGAACGTGGAGCAAGGTATCAAGTTGCTTCGCAAAATTGCGTAGCGACTGACCGCACAAACAAGCGGTCCGCCCCTATCTAATGAGAGGCAGGTATTTTGAGTACGTTTGACGGAGATGCGATTGTCGTTCCACTGCTTGCGGACGAGGACGTGGTGCGGTTGCGGCAGGTTGTCCGTGAATGTCTTGCAAGCGTTGGCTTTGGCATTGTGGACCAGACAAAAATGATCACGGCGGCAAGTGAGCTTGCGCGTAACACGGTTAAATACGGAGGCGGCGGCGAGTCCCGCGTCGAAAAGGTACAAAACGGCACGCGCAAGGGACTTCGTCTTACGTTCACCGACGCCGGTTCGGGGATACCGGACATCGAACTTGCTCTTACAGATGGATATACCACGGGCAACGGGATGGGACTCGGATTGGGCGGGGCCAAGCGGCTCTCAGACGAGTTTGAAATTGAATCGGCGCCAGGAAAAGGAACGACGGTAAGGATTGCAAAATGGAAGCCGTACTAAGTTTCGAGAGGCCGCAGCAAATCGTCAAAGTCAGCGAATCCAGCGGAATATCGGCGGCTCGGCGATCCGCGTCAGACATAGCAAGAGCAGTTGGACTAAACGAGACGCGAATCGGCGAAGTCGCTTTGCTGGTGACGGAAGCAGCCACGAATATCGTCAAACATGCGAGGGATGGAGAGATCCTGATTCGGCCATTAATGGATCGGGGAAATGCTGGAGTTGAATTAATCGCGCTTGACTCCGGGCCTGGTATGGCAAATCTTCCCCGCAGCATGCAGGACGGTGTATCGACATCGGGGACCTACGGAATCGGCCTCGGTGCAATGCAGCGAAACGCATCCGATTTCGACATCTATACGGCCCCAGGTAAAGGAACGGCGATCTTCATGACTGTTCGGGCGGGAACGGACTCTGGCCACACCGCGTCAATTCAAGCCGGCGCGGTTTGCCAACCTATCGGCGGCGAGACACGTAACGGGGACGCCTGGTGCATTGTTATCCATCCGACCTCGGCGCTTCTGATGATGGCGGATGGGCTAGGCCACGGGGATGAAGCGGCCGACGCCTCGGACACGGCCGCACAATTCGTCAAACGTTACCCCGGACTTGCGCCGACCGAGTGCCTCGAACGGATACACGGCGTCCTACGGTCCACGCGCGGGGCAGCCGTTGCAGTAGCGTATGTTGATACCATGGCCGAAAAAGTCCGATTCTCCGGGGTGGGAAATATATCCGCCACCATACTCGCCAACGATAAGCGGCATCAGCTCGTTTCCCATAATGGTATTGTGGGCAGCAACGTTCGCAAGCTGCAAGAATTTCAGGGTGAGTGGAGTGACACTGCGCTCTTGATAATGCATTCCGACGGATTGGGGGGGCGCTGGGACTTGAGTCAGTATCCCGGCCTATCCAACTGCCATCCGGCAGTCGTCGCCGCGGTACTTTATCGCGATTTCCGCCGCGGGCGAGACGATGTAAGTGTCGTGGTCGTGCGCGGGTATCGGAGCCTTTGAAATGACGTTTAAACTCTTGACCGTCGGTATCGAAAACGAGCTGGACGTCGTGGCGAGCCGTCAACGCGCGCGCCAGATTGCGGTCATGTGCGGTTTTTCTCAACAGGAGCAGACCCGGATAGCGACGGCGGTTTCCGAACTCGTGCGGAACGTCTACAACTATGCGCACAGCGGTAAAGTCGAGTTTTCAGTGGAGGGCGCAACTGCACCGCAGGTTCTCATCATTTCCATCGAGGATCGAGGGCCAGGAATAGCAGATCTTGAACTCATTTTGTCCGGACGGTATCGATCAACGACCGGAATGGGCCTGGGCATCATTGGCGCGAGGCGGCTGGTCGACCAGTTCGACATCACAACAGTGCCCGGTAATGGGACGACGGTCGTCATAAAGAAATTGTTTCCAATTGCTGCGCCACTTATCACGCCCAAGCAGGTGGGGGCGATGGGGATGGCTTTACTGGCGGAGTCCAAGCAAGATCCGGCCATGTCGGAGTTGCAGCAACAGAATCAAGAGCTCCTCCGTACGCTCGCCGAATTGAAATCCAGGCAAGATGAGCTGCTACAGTTGACAAGGGAGTTGGAAGATACGAACCGCGGCGTCGTCGCCCTGTATGCTGAATTGGATGAAAAGGCCGACCACCTGAGGCGTGCCGACGAGATGAAGACGCGTTTTCTCTCAAACATGAGCCATGAATTCCGCACTCCTCTCAGCTCCATTCGCGCGCTCAGCAAATTATTACTCGACCGTGTCGACGGCGACCTGTCAGAGGAGCAAGAAAGGCAGGTTCGCTTCATCTTGAAGCAGTCCGAATCTCTTAGCGATCTTGTTAATGATCTCCTCGACCTTGCAAAGATCGAAGCGGGCAAGACCGAAGTAAGGGCCACAAAGTTTGATATCGCTGAAATGTTCAGCGCCCTGAGAGGAATGTTGCGCCCCCTTCTCATCAGCGAGCGCCTTGATCTGATATTTGATGAGCCGACGGGGCTGCCAGTGATGTACACGGATGAGGCAAAGGTTTCGCAAATACTGAGGAACTTCATCTCCAACGCGTTGAAGTTCACCGAAGCCGGCGAAGTGCGCGTGGCCGCCGCGCCGGCGGCAGGCGGTCGTGCGATCAAGTTCACCGTAAGTGATACCGGCGTCGGTATCGCCAAGGAACACCTTGATTTGATCTTCGAGGAGTTCGGGCAAGTTGAAAACAGACTGCAAAAACACGTGAAGGGAACCGGTCTTGGCCTTCCGTTGTGCAAGAAATTGGCGCTCCTGCTCGGGGGACATATCGGAGTGAACAGCGAACCAGGGAAGGGATCCGAGTTCTCGATCGAAATACCCGTGGAGTACCAGGATAAAAACGAACCCAGGGCGGTTGAGCTGGTAATCCCTACTTGCGAGGACCAGCGTATCCCGGTCCTTATTGTCGAGGACGATGCACATACGCAGGTCTTGTATGAGAAGTACTTGGCGAGTACGAATTTTCGTGCGGTTCCTGCCCGCAGTCTCTGGGAAGCCGAACATGTTTGGGCAAGCGTTAACCCGAGAGTAGTCATACTCGATATCCATCTGGGGCGAGAGCAAAGTTGGGCATGGTTAAACAAGCTGAAGGCCGACCCTGCGCGCAAATCGATACCGGTCGTCCTCGCCACTGAAATCGATGATAAGCAGAAGGGGTACACCCTCGGCGCTGACGCGTATTTCATCAAGCCCGTGTTGCGCAACGAGCTCATTTTCACCTTGCAGAAACTTGCAAATTCACGGGAAAACAGCAATCACACGCTGGGACAGAGCTAGATACTGAACGTCGAAGATCAGGAAAAAGGACAAGAACATGTCGACTTCGCCAGACCTTATTTTGAATGTGGACGACACCGATGCGGCTCGGTACGCGAAAACGCGGATATTAACGCGGGCGGGATTCAACGTCGTCGAAGCGTCGAATGGGAGCGATGCAATTACCGCGGCGGTCGCGCAAATGCCTGCACTTATCCTGCTCGATGTAAAACTCCCTGATATAAACGGGTTTGAAGTCTGCCGTCGACTAAAGCAGGATTCGGCTACTAAGAACATCATGGTTTTGCAGACTTCTGCATCCTATATTGCGAGTGCCGACAAGATTCGCGCGCTGGAGGGTGGCGCAGACAACTATCTATTTGAACCAATCGAACCGGAAGAGTTGGTGGCGAACGTGAAAGCGTTGCTGCGCCTGAGCCGCGTAGAACGCGATCTCCGTGAAGCAGATCGACGCAAGGATGAGTTTCTCGCCGTGCTCGCGCACGAGCTTCGGAACCCGCTTGCCCCCATCAGGAATTCGGCCGAGCTACTTAAGCATTTGGCTCCCAAAAATGACGAAAAGCTTGAGAAAGTGTACGGCACCATTATTCGGCAGACCGAACACATGGTCCGGTTGATCGACGATCTGCTTGACGTTTCTCGTATTTCAAAGGGGAAGATCGCGCTTCGTATGGAGTTCGTTGACCTGCTTGCCGCTGTCAAGGAAGGAATTGAGTCGGCTAGTCCCATTATCCGGCGCCACGGACACGTCTTGTGTGTCAACATGGAGCCGATGGATAGACACGTCTTAGGTGACAGAATCAGGATTGCGCAAGTGGTGTGTAACTTACTGAATAACGCGGCGAAATTCACGCCGAGCGGGGGATCAATCGGCCTCCACCTCTATCGGGAGGGGGACAATGCAGTGATCCGCGTGGAAGACTCTGGTATTGGTATTTCCGCCATAAACTTGCCTTCGCTTTTCCAATTGTTCTCACAAGCAGACCATTTGCCTGACCGAACGCCGGAAGGACTGGGAATCGGCCTTGCTCTTGTCAAGGCGCTTGTGGAAATGCATGGTGGCTCCGTTATTGCCAGGAGTGAAGGTAGCGGCAAAGGGAGCGTTTTTGAGGTAAGACTGCCAACGAGGGAGGCGTCTCCGCACGTGACAGTCGACAATCCAGTCGCGCCGGACCGCGGTTCGTTCCGGATCCTCGTTGTCGACGACAACCTGGATTCCGCCGATAGCGTTGCAAGTTTGCTGGAGGCGAGGGGGCATTCTACGCGTACGGCTAACGACGGAAGTAATGCGCTCGCCATCGCTGAACAATTTCTGCCGCAAGTAATTATTCTCGATATCGGTCTTCCCGTGATGAGCGGATATGAAGTTGCAAGGAGACTCCGCGGGACTGCGGGCTGCAAAGAATCGGCGATCATTGCGCTTTCTGGGTATGGACAGGAAATCGATAAGTACAAGGCGCACGACGCGGGGTTTGATGCGTATCTGATCAAGCCGGCTGCACCCGATAATCTTTACGCAGAGATAGCTGCCCTCATGCGACGATCAAACTAAGCGCTCTGTTCATCGACCCGTACTTGGCGTAACGAATGATATTTCCTTCCTTGGCACTTCCTCGCTTTGGGACGAAACGGCGCTAGAACCGCGACTGATCAGACTTGTGCAGTGTAATCGATCCATGACGGACGTTACTTGTCGTGTTGGCTGACGTGTGGTTGGTGCGATGACTACCGGGTAGCCGGGAGGGAGATTTTCCAGGGCAGCAGCGCCTCGTAATCATCGGCAGTGGTTGCC
>Ga0196981_1000033_pt1 | contig 179635 bp, 150 predicted proteins | sample S3_2013CmetaG_FD_155462 | JGI IMG/M metagenome (GOLD analysis project Ga0196981, IMG submission 155462) | Soil microbial communities from Anza Borrego desert, Southern California, United States - S3_20-13C | ecosystem: Environmental > Terrestrial > Soil > Desert | place: USA: California...
GTCGAAACCTGAGCATTCTTGTTGCCAAAAGTTGAGCACTCTTGTTGCTAATTATTGGGCATTCTTGTTGCCAAAAGTTGAGCACCCTTATTTACCGAAAACTCGGCATTGCTAATTGCCAGTTACACTTTGGCTTATAGGTGTTGCGACCCGCCGACAGTGTCCCCACGTGACCAAGCCAAATTTGAAAGAATAATACTTTTCGTTTACACTAAACCCCGGCATCGACCTTTAACTTTTGTCGGCGGTAGTTTTTTCCACGCGCGGCAATTTCGAGAAAGAGTAGAATTTGAACGACAATGCCAATTAGAAATGTCAGTCCAAGGATGTTCATCGCTTTCACTGTGTGTCTGTCTCTTTCAATCGTCTTCTCGTCAAACTTCATACCCATTGCCTCTTGTCTTAAGAATTCTATATCGGTTGAATTCATGATCTTTTTTATGTCCTCGTATTTCGGGCATCATACTCAATTCTGGACGGTGTCAACGTCCATGCCCAATATGTCAGTCCGAGTGTGCAGGCTGCGAGAAAAAAGATCATTGTGAGTCTCATGGTTTGATAAAAATTCTGACTAACGTTTGTGTTTTATGCTGTAGTCGGTTTTGAAAAACGGCTCTGTACACCGTGACCAAAACGTTGAACGAAGATAAAAACTAATAGCTTATACATGCCCCGTCATTGTATGAACATTTTGTAAGCAGCCTTGCCTATTCTCACAGCATCCCGCAGGTGAGTTTTTTAAAGAGTTATTTGTCCCGATTTCCACTTCTCAATCAGGTCCTTGTCCGAGTCCGCTATCTTGATATGTACTTGCTCAATCGGGTAAAAAGCAAACACTGCTTGGTCAGGGTCTTTCGATTTCACCCGAAATTGTATTCCGTCGACACCCGGCCACCCGATTATAAGCCATTCTTTTGTTTGATCTTCTTCGATTTTGTCCGCGGGAAGAATAATATCAACTAGATTGTCTTCACAAAAGTATGGAGTGAATTGCTTTTTCATTTTTTTTAATCTCTTCGTGATCTCGATTTGTACTCAACGGCATGACTTCTAGCACATGTTTTGTGTTGGACCATCCAATCACAAGCGCGCTGCTGTTTTTAAGAATCTATTGGAATCATCTTTATTAACAAACTCTTGATTTTTCATGAAATATTGCTCTACAATTGCTCCAATGCCGTTGTTGAGGGAAATACGAATATATCCCCCTGTTGCTGTCCATATTCCAAATTTTTCCTGACGATGCGATTTTCCTTTGCTCTCCCATATATAAATCCATCTGCAGGTTCCGTCAGATTTCAGTTCAACTAATTCAAAGTCTGCATAATAGGCAGTGCCATAATAGGTCCCTGCATATTTCTGAAGAAAGGTTGTTTGTCCAAATGACAGCGTTGGGAGAATTATAACGCACAAAAGCAGTAATGTTTTCATACTATAATGAATCAGTCTAAAGGAATCGCTGTCAGGTAGCAAACTCCTGTCGGGGTGGCCTGGCACGCAACGCTGATGTTTATGACGGCTTGGGTTTTCGAAGCACCTCACTGTCCCATGTTACTGAACGAAATTAAGAAAACAAAACTTGATACCAGCATTGAACCCAAGCGTGCATAAACATTTTGTTATAGCCGGTTTTTTTACTCCGCATAAAGAAGTCCCCAGTGTCCAATATGCATTTTCTTATGAAATTCCTCTCCAACTTCGTAAGGCTCATCAACTTTGAGATCAACAATTCGGTCAAGTTGCTTGTCCTTAATTTTAATATAGTGTCTAGTCCGTCCTTTGCTTCTTAAAGTATAGTAGTCAACAATTTTCGAGTTCAAAGTTATTGTCTTGCTGTCACCTATGTGCGCGTTTGTTAGAATAATCAATGAAAGCGTCGTCGCAACGAAAATCGCTGTCATGGCCACAGTCAAAATGAATATTCTAAACACAGTCCGGAGTCGTGTCCATATTTCCGATTTGTATTTTTTTGTCTCATGCTTCCGAAGGAACTGTAAATAGATAAAATAGCAAATAGGTGTTGTGACAATAAGAATTGGCAGAGCAAAGTATCTCATTGTCCAGTTTGCTGCCGTGTCGACTTCAATAAAGTCAAATGAAGTGAAAGATTTAATGATTATCAGAATACAAATTCCGATTACCATATAGAATATTATCTGAAATCGTTTTGTTGTTATCGTCTCAGTGTCGTCATAAAAAAATTGGCTATAACTTTCGATATAAGGCACATGCCTTATATCCCTTTATTACCTCCCGATTCAGCCCTCTCATAATCCCGTCCAAAGGATTTGTTAGTCCAAAATCTTTCGTTGTAATTATAAAAAGCAGCAGTTCAAGGGAAAAGTGCAATTAAACGCATCCGGTAAAAAAGGAAACTAAAAATTTAACCAAACAATCAGGAACCTGGAACTATGAACCTGGAACTCTTCGAAGTCTTCCACAATTCAATCCCCAACTCTCCTTCGGGAGCGGATATGTCACGTTAAGCTTTCTCCTCAAAGGCTCTTCCAAAGATACAGCGTCGCATACGCCTCCCATCCTTTGTATTTTTTGAAAACACGTTTCACTTCGTCCAGCGTCGGCTTGCGATCCATTTTTTTCAGGGCTTTGATCGCCTGGTGAATTCCCGCATCTTCGAGTGGGAATGCATTTGGGTGACGGAATGTTTTCATCAGCGCGTAGTTGGCGGTCCAGTTGCCAATGCCTCTGACCTTCATCAGAATTTCCTTCGATTCTTCGAAGTCCAGTCCTTGTAATTTTTCCTTGCTGATTTCTCCGGATGCGAACATTTCGGCGATCCCGATGATGTATTTGCTTTTCTGCCTGGAAAACTGTTGCTCGAGAAGCACTTCATCCGTCAGACCGGCGACAAGTTTTGGCTCGGGAAAGAGATAAAACGACTCATTGTTCCAGAAAAGCCGCTCTCCGAATTTCTCGACGAACCGATGTTTCAGGGTGTATGCAAATTGCAAATTGATCTGCTGGCCGATCACTGCCCAAATAATTGATTCGAACAGGTCCGGCTGGCCAATGATCCGGTAGCCGCGATATTTTTTTACGAGGCCCTGCAGGATCTTGTCGCCGGATGCCATGGTGTAAAACGGCTTAAGGTCTGTTTCCAAATCGAACCATTCAGTGATGTAATTTTTAATTGCTGATTGAGTGACTGGTCCTGGTGTCGTGTTGAGACAATCAACGATGATGCGATCTTGTCCCGGTCTGATCCGCAAAAGTATTTTTTCATTGTCAATCTTCAACACTTTGAGTACCGCGTCACCCTCCAGCCGGTGAAGTAATTCTTTTGGCGACCTTTTCAGGAATTGCAAATTGAGTTCGTAATTAAAATCGGCGACTGGTATAAACATTTTTAACATCGCCAAAAATAAAACCTTTGATGAGTGAATTCCAACTGAGGGTGACGGACAGCAAGATTCAGGTTGAAACTTGAAGTGATGACAGACATTTTTGGTCATTATTTTACCGAAATGAAGACACTGGAGAAAAAAACCTCAACGGATCAGGAGCGACATTTACATCAGTGTGGATATGTCAGGCTCCCAAAAGTGCTTTCACAGTCCGATTGCGCTATTTTGCGGAATATGTTTTCGGACGAGGCGTTGTTCCGCAGCGTTATCGAAATGGGACGGTATCGTTTTGGAAAAGGGCGGTATAAATATTTTCAGTATCCACTTCCGCCAATTGTCGAAAATCTGCGGAAGGAGTTTTATCCGGAACTTGCTGTCGTTGCAAATCAGTGGATGGAGGCGCTGGGATTGGATGAGCGTTTTCCAGATCGGCACCATGAGCTGATTGAAAAGTGCATTCAACATGGACAGGCCCGTCCTACTCCATTGATCCTCGGTTATGAAGCGGGCGGTTACAACACCTTGCACCAGGATCTTTATGGTGAAATATTTTTTCCGTTTCAGGTGGTATTCATGCTCAGCGAACCACGCAAAGATTTCGAGGGAGGGGAGTTTGTGATCGTAGAACAGATCCCACGCGCGCAGTCTCGCGCGCACGTAATCCACCTTGAAGAAGGCGATGCGCTGATCTTTACGACCAACTTCCGCCCCGTAAAAGGGACAAAGGGATTTTACCGCGCGACGATGAAGCACGGTATCAGCGAGGTCAGGTCAGGACACCGCTTTGCCATGGGACTCATATTTCATGATGCACGTTGATCGTTATGATACTTCATCGCGACGTGTCTCGACAAATGTTTTACAAAATGTTTCGAAAGGGCAAACTGGCTTTCGCAGGGAACGTCCGTCTAAGGATTTATGGTACGCTGCGTTGCGGCTCGGGCAAACGTATGAAAAAATCCAACCGGGTCTTTTTTGAAAGCGCTACCGAAGCGGAGGATGCGGGATACCGGCCGTGCGGTCATTGCTTGAGGGAAGAATACAAGCGCAAGAAGCAGGTTGGTCGAGTAGAGCGATATAGAGAGATTTCGGAAAATTAATCGATCACATCAAACTATATTTGTATGACAGTGGCAGCAACAGAAAACCATATCAACTATCAGCGCATTGAGCAGGCGATCCGTTACCTTGGACAAAATTTCCGCCATCAGCCTGATCTGGATGAAGTCGCTGAGAAAGTTCATTTAAGTCCTTTCCATTTCCAGCGCATCTTTACAGAATGGGCTGGTATCAGTCCGAAGCGTTTTCTTCAATACCTGACGGTTGATTATCTCAAGGAGAAACTTGCCCAATCGAAAAACATTGTCGAGGCGGCGGAAGCGGCGGGTCTTTCAAGTCAATCCCGCGTTTATGATCTCTTTACCACGCTTGAAGCCGTTACGCCGCAAGAGTACAAACTAAATGGCGCTGGAATCCGGATTGAATACGGATTTCATCAAACGATATTTGGAACTTGTCTTCTCGGTATTACCGAACGGGGCATATGCTGGATGTCGTTTCTTACCGAAGATCACGACGATCGGTTTGCGCTGGAGGAAATGAAAACATGCTGGCATAATTCGGTCTTTCACCAGAACGATTTGCTTACGGCGTCATTTATTGAAAAAATATTTCAGCCTGAACCGGGCAAAAAACTCCATCTCTTCGTGAAGGGGACTAACTTTCAGGTGAAGGTATGGGAAGCGTTGTTGCGTATTCCGGTTGGCAATCTGACAACCTATCAGCATATCGCAACTGTTATTCAAAACCCGAAGGCAATGCAGGCGGTCGGCTCCGCAGTGGGTTCCAACCATATTGCTTACCTGATTCCCTGTCACCGCGTGATTCGAAAGGATGGTGTCCTTGGGGAATATCGTTGGGATTCGGCAAGAAAGAAGGGGATCGTGGGATGGGAGATGGCGCGGGGTTTGAAATAGGTTAACTAGCTTTTCAGATTGAATTATGGCCCTCTTTTGAAACCGTCATCCCGCGCTTGCCAACCTCCTATGAAAAGCAAGATGTTCCCGGGCGGGACCCCCTCGATTACGCCCTTTCTAAAAGTTCGAAACGTTCCGTGCTGGCCCGCTTCGAAGGAGTACATTGGCGAGATTCACCCGATCGGTATCGATAGAAGATGCAATCGGGGGCATGCGCGCCTGCCAGCCGCACGATGGTCATGTAATGCAGGCAGATCGTCTCGGTTAACGCAGCCGCCTGACAATCGGTAAAACCAGTCCCTTAACTCAAAATCCTGTAACGGGGACCGCAAACCTGGTCGCTGATTAATTTTACATACAAATATGTATAAAATATCAACTATTATACATACAATTACGTAATTAATCAAAAGTGATCCTATGAAAGGAACAAACCTTGGCGAATTTGAGGAGCTCGTATTGCTCACCGTTGCCGCCCTTGTCAATGATGCGTATAGTGTGGGGATATGCGACGAATTGGAAAAATACACCGGACGAACAGTCAAGCTCGGTGTTGTCCATTCGGTCCTGAACAGGCTTGAAGAAAAGGGTCTTGTGAAAAGCCGGATGGGCGAGGCAACAAATGTTCGCGGCGGTAAACGCAAACGGTATTATTCAGTCACGAGCGCCGGCAAGGCAGGACTGTTGAGGGCAAAAGAAGTTCGCGATCAACTGTGGAGCAACATCCCGGATTTTGCACTTAAAAGTATCTAATGAAGCAGGAAAAACCGATACAACCTCCTGCCTGGGCGCAATCCGTTCTTCGATGGTATTGCCGCCGCGAAATGGTCGAAGACCTCGACGGCGACCTCCATGAGTATTTTGTACGGAATTGTGAGACCAAAGGCGTATGGAAGGCAAGGCTTATCTACTTCCTGGATGTGCTGAAGTTCATGCGCGCATACACCCTGAAACATCCGACCCAGGTCAATGGCAGCAGTTGGATCCTTTATCACAATTATTATACAACGGGAATCCGTAACCTGAAAAAATATGCGCTGAACACTTTTTTGAATGTAACAGGTTTGACAATCGGGCTTGCAGGTTTTTTCATCATTCTGCTTTACGTTCAATTTGAACACAATTACAACACACATGACCCCAATGCCGGGCGGATCTTCAGGGTCACACTCGACGTCAAATCCCCGGCGAGCCACGAAACGCTGAAACTGGGATTTACAGATGCTCCGCTTGTCGATAATCTGCGCGAGTCATTTCCGGAGATCGAATCGGTCACCGGCATTTTTAACGACATTCGAAAACGAAAAGTCACACACAAAGGGCACACTTTCCTCGAAGAGAATTTTTATAACACAGACACCTCTTATTTTCGAGTCTTTAACCACGAATGGATCGAAGGTAATTCCGCTTCCGCGTTGTCAGCCCCCCACCAGATCGTTCTTACAAGTCGAACCCGCAAAAAATATTTTGGCGATGAGCGCGCCCTTCAGCAGACCCTGTTAATAAACGGTCAGGAACATACTGTCAGCGGCGTCATTGCCGATCAGCCTGATAACACGGACCTGAAATTTGATGCGTTGATTTCTGGCGCTCCTTCCGACTGGACTTTCACCTACATCCTTTTCCGGTCTGCAGCGCATGCATCGCAATTTGAATCACGGCTTGACAGCCTGCTTTCCGAAAACGTAAGCCCGGCGCTCGACGACATCGGTTATGAGGCCGACTATATCCTCGAATCCATTGTGACGTCGCATTTTGGCGAAGAGCGATATTTCGATCCGCCGAAGGGCAGCCGGCCGATGCTTATCGTCTTTACAGGTGTGGCTTTTCTAATTCTGACCATTTCGCTGATCAACTTTGTCAACCTTTCGATTAGTCAATCTGCAAAAAGACAAGGCGAAATAGGGGTTCGAAAAATTTTCGGAGCCATGCGCGGCCACCTCAGAATGCAATTTTTAGCCGAAGCTTTTTTGATCTGCGCGTTTGCCCTCGGGTTATCGTTGATCGCGGTTGTCTACATCGCGCCTCTATGCTTTCAGGATTTCGGTCAGGTTGTTGCCTCTAATTTTGATGACGTCGCATCTTTTGTCTGGATTGGAATTGCTGCGCTTTTCGTTGCAGTTGTCACAGGCAGTTACCCGGCGTTACATTTCGCCAGATTCAGCCCCGTTGATAATTTAAAAAACTCGGCCACGTTCGGTCACAGCATAAATTTCAGACGCGGCCTTGTCTTTATTCAATTTTCAGGTTCCATCGGTTTGATTTGTGCGGCGAGTGTTGTTCATGACCAGATGGACGTCGTAATGAATTCTGATCCGGGGTTCTCGCGAGAGCATGTCGCGGTGATTGAGATCCCTCCTGATCAGACTACAAATTCGTTAATCCCTTCACTGAAAAATTCAATAGATGCTTTGCCATTTGTAAAAAGCTCGAGTCTTGTTGGCGAAAACTCGACACCGGGCGCAGACTGTTATTGGGATACGTATTTTGTCAAACCGGAGAAAACTGACCCGATGGTCAAGATGCTCAGTTATGCACGGGTTGATGAAAACTATTTCGACGTGCTGGGAATTTCTCTTTTGAATGGAAGACGCTTCACCGAATCCGATCATCATTCCGATGAAGATCATGTCATTGTCAATGAAGCGATGGTGCAGCAGATGGGGTGGCATGAACCTTTGGGAAAAAGCATCGGATACGGTTGGGGCGGTCCTGGCGTGAGCCGGCCGGCTACCGTGATCGGTGTGGTGAAAGACTTCAACTTTAACGGCTTGCATAAAAAGGTCGGGCCGATGCAATTTTACCTGAACTACAAACAGGCGGACAAGATGCTCGTGCGCCTTTCGGAAACGTCATTCAAAACACTCCAGGGACTTGAAGATACCTGGAAAAAAATCCTGGGCTCGCAACCTTTCGAATTTCACCTGCTTGACGACGATTTCGTCGCAAAGCTGGAACGTGAAAATTCCATGCAGGGTCTTGTTACGGGATTTTCTGCGATGGCCACATTGATAGCGGCCCTGGGATTGTTCGGACTGGTCAGCATTACGATTAACCAGCGAATGAAGGAAACGTGCCTGAGGAAAATTTTTGGGGCGGATACCGTCCGAATTCTCGCGCTTACGTGGAAGGAATACATCGCCATGATCCTGTTTGCATCAGTGATCATATTTCCGGTCATACATTTGATCATGTCGCAATGGATCGAAAATTTTCCGGTGCAGACTGAAATTGGCTTTTCAAATGTTCTTATCGCCATCGCTGTGTTTAGCGCGGTAATGGTCTTCACCTTCGTCTATCATGTTATCGCCTTACGGAAGGTCAATGTTTTAAAAAGTATCAAAGCCGAATGAGTTGTCGAAATACCATTTGCAGGACACTGCTTGCAGCACTCATTATCTGCACCCTTATCCAATCAGGTGTTGCGCAGTTTTTCTTAAGCGGAAAGATCGTCGATGCCACGAATGGAACCGGCATAGCCTATGCGAATATTTCGGTCACAAACGGCGGGTATGGAACTGCTTCGGACGAGCACGGTAATTTTTTTATCCGCATCGAAGCCGGCGGTTTTGCGGGCAGCGTGAAGATTTCCTGCATCGGGTATATGAACCGATTTCTTTCAGTCGATAGTTTGCGTGGACTGGAATCCCACGATCCTGTCATCGGATTAACGCCGCATATCAAATACCTCAAAGAAGTGCTCGTTCACGAGCGACAGCCGACTGCAGCCGAAATCGTTAAAGAAGCCATCGATGCGATTCCTGTCAACTATATTCAGACTCCTTTCAATATGGAGTTTTATTCCAGGGTCACGATCAAGGATTCCGTAAAAACGCATTTTGTCCTTGAAACTATTTTATCGACATACAGGAACGGATACAGGCCCGATGAACTCAATACACCAAAGATCATTCAAAAACGCGTAACTGGAACTGATCCTTTACACCCATATGCTTATAACAAGAAATACAACCATCACTTTAGCTATGCCCCAAATTTTGACATACGGATGGACCTTAGCGGTTATCGCACCAGGGATGCCAGGAAATGGGCCGTGTTTAGTCCCTCCGGCTTAAAGAAGCTTTATTTCATTTATCACGGGGTCACCGTGTTCGACGGAGCAACCGTTTATGTTATCAAATATTCGGAGAAGGACAAAGACACGAAGAATAGCCTCGAGGAATCGGATGGAGCCTTTCATGGTTTTCTCTACATCAATCAGGATGATCTGGCCATCGTCAAACACAAACACTATCTCGGTGACGCAATTTGGGAGGCAATTTATCGCAAAAGCGAAGGGTATTATTTTCCTTATGTTATTTCGAGCAGACGGCAGGCGTGGGGCCAGAAGGAGTTCTCGGTTACCAACGAAGTTTTCCTTCGCAACATATCAACGGAGAATGTAAAGACGAACGAAAATAAAATAGACGATTGGATCCATGAGGTAGTTCCTTACGACGAATCTTTTTGGAACGCCCACTATCCGATTAAAAAAGATTTTTAATGAAGACACCGAAACAACCAACTCCGCCTAAATGGGCCGTCCGATTTCTCGAATGGTATTGCCGTCCCGGACTGCTGGAAGATCTTCACGGCGATCTCAACGAATATTTCAACCGTCATTGTAAATCAAAAGGGGTGTTAAGGGCCAAACTTATTTACATCATCGATGTATTGAAGTTCTTCAGATTGTACACCGTTCGCAAACCGGAATTTTTTAACCCACTAATTCACTGGATCATGATTCGCAGTTATATCAAAACGTCTTCACGCATCATCATGCGGCACAAGTTGTTTTCCGCTATCAATATCGTTGGCCTGGCAGTTAGCATGTCCGTGGGACTGGTGATCATTGCTTTTATCTTCGCGATGCTTTCTTATGATGACTTTCATGTAAAGAAGGAGCGGATTTATCGCGTTATCACGACAGATAATGCCATGGATTGTGCTACCACATCTGTCAGGGCAGGAAAGAAAATTCAGGAAACTGTACCAGGAATAGAAGAATTGACGATTCTCCGGAGGGGTTTTGGAGGAGAGCTTATAGCGAATGACAAGATCGTCCTGCCGATCAGCGGTCTATGGGCTGATAATTCTTTTTTGAAAGTGTTTTCCTTTCCCCTCATCCAGGGCGATCCAGCCACCGCGTTAAAGGAACCGTATTCGTTGGTCTTGACCGAACAATCGGCAAAGAAAATATTTGGAATGACTGATGTTCTGGGGAGAATTGTAAGGATGGGAACTTTAAATTATGTTATTACGGGTATACTGAAAGATATCCCGAAACATTCACATGTGCACTTTGAAGCGCTGGCTTCTTTCGCTACTGTCGAATTGCAAAAACCGGACACGGATGGTGGCTTTTTGAGTTGGAAAAGCATCTTCATGAATTATGTTTATGTGGTTCTTCCTGACAATACGGCGCTTCAAACCGTGCAAACCAACCTCGATAAATTGTGCGCGGCGGAAAACGACGGGGTTGATAAGATATCGCTATCCCTTCAACCGTTAACAGAAATTGTGCTTGGAAAAAGATTGGTCAACCCGATCGGACCTGTTATGAATTCGTTGGCCGTCTGGGTATTGAGTGGTTTGGCATCTGTGGTTATTCTGTCCGCCTGTTTTAATTACACAAATCTTTCCATAGCCCGTTCGTTGAGACGCTCCCGCGAGGTAGGTATTCGCAAAGTTATTGGTGCTTCGAAAAGTCACGTGCTCGGGCAGTTTATAACAGAATCTGTGATCATCTCCATGCTTGCCCTCTCTTTTTCGTTTTTGCTGTTTTTACTTTTGCGGACAACATTTCTTGTTCCATTTCTCGGATCGTCTACAGTGCTCTCGCTATCACCTAAGGTTATTGTTTGTTTTATCATCCTTGCGCTTGTAGTCGGCATTGCTGCAGGAATTTTGCCCGCTTTGTTCTTCGCACGAATCAATGCCAGCCGGGTCCTGAAGGGTGTCACATCCTTACAGGTTTTTCGTCATGTCAGTATGCGCAAATCATTGATTGTCGTGCAATATATTTTTTCTTTCATTTTTATTACCGCGACTGTTATTGGCTATAAACAATACAAAAGTTTTCTCGCATTCGACCTGGGGTTCACAACAGAGAATATTCTGAATATAAATCTGCAAGGAAATAAAGCGGATCTGATCAAAAAAGAATTGCTGGAATTGCCGGAGGTAGGCGGAGTTTCTCAATCGCTAATCGTCATGAGCCTGGGAAATATTTATGGGGGTCATGTGAAATACAGGACCATCAGCGATTCGGCCCGCCTCTTGTTAAATTTTGTCGATGAGCACTATTTACCGCTGCATAAACATAAGCTTCTGGCTGGAAGGAACTTCACCTCAAAGCCTGAGTCGGCTGAAGAAAGCGAGGCGATCGTGAACGAGCAAATGCTTAAACGATTTGACATTGGAGACCAGGATCCAGGCAAGGCCGTAGGCGAGGAAATAACCGTCGATGGAAGGAGACTGATGATCGTTGGTGTAGTGGAAGATTTTCACTACAAGACGTTGGAAGGCAACATTGAGCCTATGGTCTTTCGCTATTTCACAAACGCACCGTACGGATATATCAACGCAAAGATCATTACGACAAATTGGCCCGGGACTTTATCGCGGATCGAAAAAGCGTGGAAGAATGTTGATGGCATTCATTCTCTGGATGCGAAATTCTACGACGATCAGCTTGCGCAAGCTTATAGCCAGTTTTCCATGATTATCAAAGTAGTGGGGTTTCTCGGTTTCCTCGCCGTTTGCATCGCTTCCATGGGTTTATTTGGGATGGTGGTGTTTACTACCGAAACGAGATTAAGGGAAATCAGCATAAGAAAAGTACTGGGGGCTAGTGAAGGTATGCTGGTATATTTACTGAGCAAAGGCTTTTTACGCTTGCTGACATTGGCGGCGATGATTGCTTTACCCGCAACTTACTTGTTTTTCGACAAGGTCATTTTAATCAACTTCGCTTATCATGATCCGATTGGGTTAATGGAAGTCTTCGCAGGATTTGGGGTTGTTATGGCGCTTGCGTTTTTAATGATCGTATCGCAAACATTAAAAGGAGCCCGATCAAATCCTGCTGAAGTGCTGAAAATTGAGTAAACAATGCGGGAACGACTTGCCGTAACGATTCATAGAGAAATATGAAAATGCAGCAACAGCATAAATGTCCAAGATGGGCCACGCGGTTCCTGGAGTGGTATTGCCGGCCAGAGCTGCTTGAAGATCTGCAGGGAGATCTCAATGAATATTTTGACCGCCATTGCAAAACCGTTGGTGTGCGACGTGCGAGGATTATTTACATCATCGACGTTTTTAAATTCCTCCGGATCTATACTTTAAGAAAACCTGAATTTCTCAACCCTTTAATACACTGGATCATGATTGGCAGCTACATCAAGACATCAGGACGCAGTATTCTGCGCAATAAATTGTTTTCAGCCATCAATATCATTGGGCTGGCGATCAGCATGTCGGTAGGCCTGCTTATGATCGGGATGCTGAACGACACTTATTCATATGACCGATTCCATGAAAAGCATGACCGCATCTATCGCGTAATCAGCCAATATCAATCAAGGGATCGTAAAGATGACGACTTTCATGCAACAACGTCATTAAAAGCGGCTAAGGCAATTAAGGAAACTATGGCCGGCCCGGATGCCGTCGCTATTTTACACAGGGACTTTTCGGGTGACGTTACATTCAAGGAAAAAACAATTCCGCTGAATGGATTCTGGGCAAGTGAGTCTTTTTTTGATGTTTTCTCTTTTCAGTTACTCCAGGGTAACGCTGCCAACGCCCTGGCCGCCCCATTTTCGGTTGTTATTACTGAAAAGTCGGCATTGAAAATATTTGGCGATACCGATGTATTGGGACAAACGCTTTCTCTCCATGAAAGACAGTATACGATTACTGGCGTGTTAAAAGACGTTCCTGTGTTTTCGCATATGAAGTTTGATATGCTGGGTTCACTCGACACACGGGAAATAACAGAAAAAAATAACGCTGTCGAAATGAGTTGGGACAACATGTGGAACGTCTGGACTTATGTGCTGATGCCCGAAAACCCGGACTTGAACGCCATGAAAAAAAACCTTGACCAGCTCAGCGCAAAAGAAGATGCGACTGTGAAAGACACGCACATTGAGCTGGCATTACAACCAATGGATAACATTATGGATGGCGAAAACCTTAGCAACCAGATCGGCCCGACATTGGGCAGCACCGTCGTCTGGATTTTCGGTGCTTTATCACTGCTTGTGATTTTATCCGCCTGTTTCAACTATACCAATTTATCCATTGCACGCTCGTTCCGGCGTTCGCGCGAAGTTGGTATTCGGAAGACGATCGGTGCAGTGAAGGGCCAGGTGGCAAGCCAGTTTGTCACCGAGTCTGTTATGATCGCCCTGATGGCTTTGGTATTTTCATTTTTATTATTCTTTCTGATCAAACCCCATTTTATCAGTATGGAAGAGTCGTTGCAGCAATTACTCGTGTTGGATCTTTCCCCGAGGCTGATCGCGCTATTTATCCTGTTCGCTTTGGTTGTAGGAGTTTCGGCCGGATTTTTCCCCGCCATGTTCTTTGCACGCATGACGCCGTTACAAGTGTTAAAAAATATTTCCGCCGTTCCGGCAATCAGCGGTTTGACCATGCGTAAATTCCTGATCGTTTTTCAATACTGTATTTCAATCATCGGCATTACTGCCACGCTGATCCTTTACCAGCAATACAAACATTTTATTCATTTTGACCTGGGTTTTACTACTGAAAATATTGTGAATATCCGGCTTCACGGTAACAAAGCTGAATTACTGATCAAAGAAATAGAGGAATTGCCGGAGGTAAAGGACGTCTCACAATGTGGGCTGATCGCCGGTTTGGGAAGCTACTGGTCAACCATTATGAAAAATCCCAATAACCCGCAAGATTCTGCCTGGGTCAGTCATAATTATATCGATGAAAACTACATACCGCTGCATGATCATACGCTGATAGCCGGACGAAATTTCAGCGCCCGGGCCGAAAACGTTGAAGAAACTGAAGTGATTGTTAGCCAGCAAGTACTCAAGCGTTTTAATATTGCTGGTCAGGATCCTGCAAAGGCGATTGATGAAATTGTAAAAGTGGGTGATGATGGCAAGCCCCTCAGGATTATTGGCGTTATAAAAGATTTTGAGTATGGAAAGGCGAACAATGGAGGAAGCAAGGAGTCCATTTTGCGCTATGCTAACGCACCCGGCGGCGCCCTCAACCTGAAAATTCTGTCGAGTGATTGGCCGGCAACTTATGCGAAGCTGGAAAATATATGGAAGAGGATCGACCCCGTACACACGTTCGATGCAAGATTTTATAATGAAGAGATTGAAGAAAATTTTCGCGGATTAAAAGCATCCATGAAAGTAGGCGGTTTTCTGGCCTTTCTGGTGATCTGCATTGCGTCGATTGGCCTGCTGGGTATGGTCATATTTACCACGGAAACACGCCTGAAAGAAATCAGCATCCGCAAAGTGTTCGGCGCCAGCGAGACGCGCCTGTTATATCTGCTTAGTAAGGGATTTTTGTTCTTGTTGGGAATGGCAGCTTTCATTGGCCTTCCCATCACGTATTTATTTTTTGAAAAGATAATGCTTCCCAACATTGCCAATCACAAACCGGTCGAAACAGGAGAACTGTTGATCGGTGTGGTGGTGGTTGTCGCAATCGCGGTACTGATGATCGGGTCGCAAACATTAAAAGTGGCGCGTACCAACCCCGCCTCGGTCCTTAAAAATGAATAAGCAGTTTGATGGTAATAATTCCGAATTCAACCGTATAACGATGACGTCAAACAACAAAACGCGACCACCCCGATGGGCCGAGAGGTTTCTCGAATGGTATTGCAGGCGGGATTTGCTTGAGGACCTCCAGGGAGATCTCAACGAATACTTTGAGCGACACTGCAAATCCATCGGCCCAACACGCGCACGGCTCGTTTACATCATCGATGTTTTTAAATTTCTCCGGATCTATACTTTACGTAAACCTGAATTTCTCAACCTTTTAATACACTGGATCATGATTGGCAGCTATATTAGAACTTCCGGGCGCAGCATCGTGCGCAACAGATTATTTTCTGCAATCAATATCGTCGGCCTCGCCATCAGCATGTCGGTAGGCCTGCTGTTGCTCGCATTTTTGAGCGACCTGTTTTCGTATGATGATCTCCACGGGAATAAGGACAGGATCTACCGGGTCATTACCGAATATCAGCGCAATGAAGGTTCTCCTGAAAAGCTGGCATCGACCTCACTCAAAGCAGGTAGATTGATCAAAGAATCCGCCACAGGGATCGACGACGTGGTAATACTGCGGCAGGGATACTATGGAGACGCCAACGCTGGCGATAAAACTGTGCCGCTCCAGGGTCTTTACGCAGAGCAAACTTTTTTTGACGTGTTTTCATTTTCGATGTTATCCGGGGACACGCGAACCGCACTCAAAGAACCGTATTCAATTGTGCTGACTGAATCTTCCGCCAAAAAGATCTTTGGTGATCAGGAAGCAATTGGTGAGTCGATTAAATTTTACATGGATAATGATACCAGCAACTACGTTGTGACCGGCATGATCCAGGACATTCCGAAATTCTCACACATGCAGTTTGAAGGACTGATTTCCTACTCAACGTACGAGGAGCGCCAAAAAAATGATGAGAATTTTATGAAATGGCGAAACATCTGGAGCGATTACGTATATCTGCTCCTGCCGGAAGGCGCCGACACCAGGAATATTCAGGCGCATTTGAACAGGATCAGCGCTGAACAAAACAAAGAGCTTGAACGGGGGAAAATCACCTTGCAGCTGCAACCTCTCAAGAATATTGTATTGGGACCCGATCTGTCGAACCCCATCGGCACTTCCATGAGTGTCAGCATCGTTTATGTTGTGGGAGGTTTGGCTTTCATTGTGATCCTTTCCGCTTGTTTTAACTACACGAACCTTTCAATTGCGCGCTCCCTGCGTCGTTCGCGCGAAGTCGGGATCCGGAAGATAACAGGGGCTATGAAAAGTCACGTGTTTGGGCAATTCATCGTGGAAGCCATTCTTATCTCCATGCTGGCGCTCCTCTTTTCCTTTGGTTTGTTTTTGTTTATTAAACCCCAATTCCTCGGCATTGCTCCGGAACTCGGCCAGATCGTATCGCTCGATCTCTCGGCGAAACTCATTCTTATATTCGTTTCGTTTGCCATACTTGTTGGTATTCTGGCTGGAATTTTACCGGCGATATTTTTCTCGCGAATTGATGCTGTCAAGGTATTGAAGGATGCCAGCACGTTGCGTGTGTTCCGCCATGTGAATATGCGAAAAGCGCTGATTGTTGTTCAATACACATTTTCCCTCATGTTTATCACAGCAACCATCATCGGATATAATCAGTATAGACACGCCCTTTCCTTCGATCTCGGATTTACAACCGCCAACATTCTGAACGTTGCGCTTCAGGGCAATAAACCGGAACTATTGGAGAAGGCATTGAACGAGTTCCCGGAAGTCGATGGCATTGCAAAGTCGATGATGATCACCAGCGTCGGAACTTACTACGGCGGGCAAATGAAATACAAAGACCCCCGCGATTCGGCTAAAATCTTCTTTAATATGGTCGATGAAAATTATCTTCCCCTCCACGACCACCAGTTGATCGCCGGTCGGAATTTCACGGCCAAAACCGGAAAGTCGGAAGACGAAGTGATCGTGAATGAAAAAGTGCTCAAACGTTTTGATGTGGGGGACCCGGCACAGGCACTCGGTCAGATCGTTACGGTCGATGATCTGCAACTCCAGATCGTCGGTGTGATGAAGGATTTTCATTACGGCAAAGTGGACAGTGAAATTCCCGCAGTCATCTTCAGGTATTCCAATGAAGAAGCCGGTTACCTGAACGTGAAAATAACATCTTCCGATTGGCAAGCGACTTTCGCGCGTCTGGAAGGTGCGTGGAAAAAAATCGATCCGGTCCATCCTTTGAAAGCTACTTTTTATGACGAACAGATCGCAGACGCTTATAGCGAATTCTCCGCCATGATTAAGATCATCGGATTCCTCGCATTCCTTGCCATCTCGATCGCGTCGCTGGGACTCATGGGAATGGTGGTCTTTATCACCGAGACACGCCTGAAGGAAATCAGTATCCGGAAGGTACTTGGCGCGACCGAAGCGAGCCTGATCTACATTTTAAGTCGCGGATTTTTCTTCCTGCTGCTGATCTCAGCCGGGATTGCGCTTCCGCTGACATATATTTTCTTCGCCAACGTCCTGTTGCCAAATATCGTCTACCATGCGCCCATCGGTTTTATCGAAATGTTCATCAGCGTTGTCGTCGTGATGGGAATTGCGTTGCTGATGATCGGTTCGCAAACGTTGAAGGTGGCTCGTTCAAATCCCGCGGAAGTCTTGAAAACAGAATAAAAACGGCTAACAATCATTAGTTATCGTAAAAAAAGTTGCGAAAGATTTGACCAACAGTTGCATGGGGAGCCAAAATCATTTTATCTTTATCGCTTCAAGGAATTGAAATGAAAGTCGGCAACACATATTTTTATTTTTACTTCTACTTTTTTAAGGCCCAGACGGGACTTTAAGAGTGGTGTGTTGTTGAAAAATATAACAAATGAACTCAGAGTCCCGGCAAAACCGGGACTTTTTTATTGCCGCTAAGTTTGTGAAGATACTTCACGCAGAGGCAATGTAAATAGAAATGAAACCTGAGAGGAAATAAATAGAAAATGGAAGTCAAGATAAGTAAAGCAAGTCCGCAGACGACAGCATCTGCTGCTCCCGCAACCAGGAAAGGCAAACTCAGGATTGCCATTCAGGGAATCGCTACAAGCTTCCATGAAATAGCCGCGATGACTTATTTCGACGAGCCGATCGAAACCGTCGAATGCCTGACATTCCACGAACTTTGCGAAAGCCTGGACAAAGGCACGTCCGATTTTGCAGTAATGGCGATCGAGAACTCAATCGCCGGAAGTATTCTGCCAAACTATTTCCTGCTTCAATCCTACCACTTCACCATCGTTGGCGAACTGTACCTCCCGATACACATGCACTTGCTGGCATTGCCGGGTGTGAAGCTCGCAGACATTCGCTGTATTGAATCTCATCCGATGGCCATCAGGCAGTGTTACGAATTCATCCATTCGCTCAATGATCTTGAAGTTCGCGAAAGCGATGACACTGCATTATCCGCAAAACGGGTGAAGGAGTTAAAACTGAAAGACACCGCGGCGATCGCCAATGAGTTTGCCGCAAAGAAATATGGTCTTGAAATTCTCGAGAAACGAATTGAGACACATAAGAAAAATTTTACGAGGTTTCTGGTCCTGTCCAAACGGCGCCGCGAAAAGATAGACAGCAATAAGGCGTCTTTAAGTTTTGAAGTCGCGAATGAAGTAGGCAGCCTGGCCGATGCGCTGATGACCTTCAAGGAATTTGCCATCAACCTGACCAAGATCCAATCCATTCCCATCATCGGAAAACCGAGTGAATACTCGATCCATATAGACGTGGAATGGAAAAAAAGAAAAAATTACGAAGACGCAATGCACCAGCTTCTCAGACAAGTGAAGAACCTGAATGTGTTGGGGGAATATAAAAAGGGGAAAATCGAATACAAATAAGCTGAAAGCTTAAAGCAATCGTAGAGCAACCATGTCAATGAGCAGAGAAAATAATTTACGGGATTTACCAACAGCTAACAGCCAACCGCTTTTATGATAAGGACAGCAAACAGAATCGCAAACGTCGAAGAATACTACTTCAGCCGAAAGCTTGCTGAAGTGAGGAGCCTGGATACTCCGGAGCTAAGGGTCATTAATCTTGGAATCGGAAGCCCGGATCAGGCGCCTTCCAGTAATGCCATTGAAGCATTGATCACGTCGGCGAAAAACCCGGCAAACCACGGATACCAGAATTATAAAGGCATCCCCGCATTCAGAAAAGCCATTGCTGACTTTTACAAAAGAATCTACCAGACCGACCTTGATCCTGAATCAATGATCCTTCCGCTCATGGGATCCAAGGAAGGAATCATGCATATTTCAATGGCGTTCGTCAATGAAGGAGAAGAAGTGATGATCCCGGATCCCGGCTATCCCACATATTCTTCTGTCGCGAATCTCGTGGGCGCAAAACTGCGCAAGTACGATCTGAAAGAGGACCTGGATTGGGGCATCGATATTGAATCCCTCAAAAAGCGTGATCTCTCGAAAGTAAAGCTCATGTGGGTCAACTTCCCACACATGCCAACGGGACGAACCGCTTCACGCAATGAAATGAAAGCCCTGGTGGACCTCGCGAGACAACACCAGTTTCTGATCATCAACGACAATCCCTACAGCATGATCCTCAATGATGAGCCGCTTAGCATACTGTCCATCGAAGGGGCGGAAGAAGTGGCTTTGGAGCTGAATTCGTTGTCGAAATCACACAACATGGCGGGATGGAGACTGGGCTGGGTTGCAGGCAGAAAAGATTATATCGATGCCGTTTTGAAAGTAAAAAGTAACATGGACTCGGGTATGTTCCTGGGGTTGCAGCACGCTGCGGTTGAAGCGTTGAAAAATGATCAGGCCTGGTTTTCCGAACTGAATAAAATGTACGCTGAGCGGCGGGATGTCGCCAGGCTGATCCTGGATGAGTTGAACTGTTCCTATGCGGCGAAGCAATCCGGGTTATTCGTTTGGGCGAAAGCGCCGGCACATATCGAGGACGTTGAAAAGTGGGTCGACGAGATCCTGTATGGCACAAAGGTGTTTATCACACCGGGTTTTATTTTTGGCGATGCAGGCAACCGTTATATCCGGATCTCCCTTTGCTGTTCGGTTCAGTTGTTAGGCGAGGCGTTGCAGCGGGTTCAGCAATTCAACAGCAAAAAGAAAGTTTCTCAACCATCTAAGGCCGTGAACGCATGAAAACAGTAATTGTGGGGGTTGGACTGATCGGAGGAAGTATGGCGATCGACTTGCGAAAGGCCGGGATTGCAACCACGTTGTCCGGAGTGGAGCTGAACAAGAAAAACGCGAAGAGAGCGCTGGAGCTCGGGCTCGTAGATGAAATCGTTCCCCTGGAGAATGCTTTGACGGGTGCCGACCTGGTGATCACCGCCATTCCTGTGAATGCCATCAAAGCAGTGCTCTTAAAGATCCTCAATCACATTCCCGAAAATGTAGTGGTGGTTGATACGGGTTCGACAAAGTCCCTGATATGCAAAGCGGTGGAGGATCATCCGAAACGCTTGCAGTTCGTTGCGGCCCATCCCATTGCCGGCACGGAAAACTCGGGTCCCGACGCTGCATTCAGCGGACTGTTCAATCACAAGACCAACATCATCTGTGAACAGGAGAAGTCGTCGGTAAGCGCGCTTGCTACCGCTAACAGAATATTCGAAGCGCTGGAAATGCGTACCATCTTCATGGACCCGGTTGAACATGACAAGCACGTGGCATACGTGTCGCACCTCTCACACGTCAGCGCGTTTTTGCTGGGACAGACGGTCCTCGATATTGAAAAAGACGAGAAAAATATTTTCAACCTTGCAGGAAGCGGATTTGCTTCAACGGTCAGGTTGGCGAAAAGCTCTCCCGATATGTGGGCGCCGATCTTCGAGCAGAATGCTGAATACCTGAGCCAGGCTTTGCTGGAATATATTATGCACCTGCAGAAGTTTCAGTATTACCTGATGAAGCGCGATGTGAATGAGCTGCACCGAATCATGCAGGACGCGAACCGCATCCGGGAAATCCTTGACGGTATTGAACATAAACAGAAACCAAAACAATTAATCGAAAAGTAATAATCCAATATGAAGAAGGCATTGCAACTCCAATCAATTTCAACCTGGTTGCCAACGGCGAGCAAACCGGTAATCATCAGCGGCCCGTGCAGCGCTGAAACAGAAGAACAAATGGTCGCCACGGCAAAGCAGATCGCAGCAACCGGTAAAGTTCACGCGCTGCGCGCCGGAATATGGAAACCGCGGACCAGGCCAGGCCAGTACGAAGGCGCCGGCCTCGAAGGTCTCAAGTGGTTGATCCAGGCAAAAAAAGAAACAAAGCTTCCCGTAACAACAGAAGTTGCCAATGCCGCTCACGTCGATGCGTGTTTGAAGGCCGGGGTCGATATTCTGTGGGTCGGCGCGAGAACCACCGTGAACCCTTTTTCCGTTCAGGAAATCGCCGATGCGTTAAAAGGCGTCGACGTGCCCGTGATGGTAAAGAATCCGGTCAATCCCGATCTCGAACTTTGGATCGGCGCACTGGAACGTCTTAACAAGGCGGGTATCACAAAAATGGCGGCCATTCACCGGGGCTTCTCATCTTTCGAAAAAGGCCCGTTCAGAAATGCCCCCAATTGGGATATGGCCATTGAACTGAAAACGCGTATCCCCGAACTCGATATTATTTGCGACCCAAGCCACATTGCCGGAAACAGGGACCTGATCGCATTGATCTCTCAAAAAGCACTTGACCTCGACATGGTTGGCTTGATGATCGAGAGTCATATCAATCCCGACGCCGCGTGGAGTGACGCGAAACAGCAGGTAACGCCTGCATCCCTCGCAAAGATCATTGACGGCCTCGTGGTGCGTTCGGTTTCTTCCGACAACAAAACGTTTAAAGATACGCTGAGTATCCTTCGCGAGCAGATCGACCAGCTCGATGACGAGATCATGCAAAAACTTTCTGCGCGTATGAAGATCTCCGAAAAGATCGGACAATACAAAAAAGAGAACAATGTCACGATCCTCCAGGTCAATCGGTGGGAGGAGATCATTCAAACTCGAATTTCGCTCGGAAAAGCCATGGGATTAAATGAGGAATTCACAAATGACCTTCTCAAGCTGATACATCATGAATCGATACAGGTGCAGACCCGGGTTATGAATAAAGTTGAAGAAAGAGTTTAATTCGAAAAAACCCCTTTTCAGGGGTTTTTTCTTACGTGCCAGGCGAACGTATTTTCAATTTCATTAATTTGTACGAAAAACCCTTAACCCCATGATTCGCAGGATCATCTTCTTCTGCATTTTGCTTTTTTCGGCGTCTATCTGTTTTTCTCAAAAAATCCCGTTGATCAATTCGGGTGAGGTGATTGCAAGCGGAAAAGTGCAATATGACTCCGGTAACTATGCGAAAGCCATCCTGGAATTCCTGAAGGTCCCCGAAAGAGATACGAATTATCACGTGATGCTCCCGGAGCTCGCCACGGCCTATAATGCGGATAAACAGTATGATAAAGCGCTCGAAACTTGCGCTGCCGGAATGAAAAGTCCCGGACAACAGAAAGCGCGTTTGCTGAAGATCGAAGCCTTTGCCACCGGCCGAAAAGGCGATTTCAAGAAATCGATCGAACTATTCGAAAAAGCAATTGAGAAGTACCCGTTTGACCTGAGCCTGCAATTCAACATGGGTGTCACATACTCAAATAATAAGGACTACGAAAAAGCAAAGAGCATATTTTTCAAGATCCTCTCGATGAACCCTTTTTTTCAGGGTTGTCACCTTCAGCTTGCACAGATTGCCATCATCCAGGGACAAAAAACGCACGGGATGCTCTCCCTCGGATTATACCTGGGCATCAACAACACCGATAATCCCCGTCTTGTTCTCCTCAATAATTTTGTGACGAACCAGGTGGAAGACGAAGCGACCGTTCCGCCGACAGGTTTTAATGCGTGTGAGAAGCTGGATCAGATCATCCGGTCCAAAATTTCAATGGACGACAAATTCAAATCGCAGTTCCCCGTCAAGGTTGCCGTGTTCCGCCAGTTTGAAACACTGTTTGCCCAGTTAGCAACCCTCAATACCGAAGGAGATGATCCATGGTTGAAATTTTATTTGCCGGTGTATAGATTGATTAGAGATGAAAATCTCATACTGCCTTTTATTTATCACGTGACCTCCTCGTCCGATATCGACGCGGTGAGAAAGTGGCGTTCGAAAAACCAGAAATCACTCGATACCTTTTTTGGACGGGTCAATGACAAATTGCACGAGAAACGCGCGAAGATACAGGCAAAGTCCCTTGGCTTTACAGACGATGTTTCGGCATGGTATGATGAACAGAATTTCCTGGAGGGAATTGGTGAGAAGTCAGGCGATCTCCGCGTCGGAGCGTGGTACTATCTTCATCCCAATGGAGAAATGTGGGCCGAGGGCAAATACGATGACAAGGGCGAAAAATCAGGGACCTGGAAATATTATGCAAAAGACGGCTCGATAAAAAGTATCGAAAATTACGATACCGGCGAGATCACATTGTATTACCCCAACGGTAATAAGCGGGAATATTTCTATCTTAAGGATGAACTGACCGAGGGGACCGTGGACATATTTTTCGATTGTGGCGGATTAAAGGAAAAAATAGCCTACACGGCCGGAAAACGCAATGGCAAAGGTGTGATGTATTATGCGAGCGGAAAGCCGGAGATGACCTATCAGTATGAAAATGACAACGCCACCGGAGAATTCCTGTCATATTATCAAAACGGCAAACTTTACAGCAAGGCTTTTTATAAAGACGACATGCTCGATGGCCAATATAACTCGTATTATTCCAACGGTAACACCATGAAAGAGGGTAATTACGTGGGCGGTAAACTTGATGGCGTCTGGAAAAAATACCTCAGCAATGGAAAACTTCAGAGTTCCGGAGCCTATGTGAAGGGGGTAGCCGTCGGAGATTGGTTGTTCTATGATCCGGACGGCAGCATTTCTGAAAAACGCATATTCAACGATGAGGGTGAATTCCATGGAGAAAACACGTTCTACACGAATGGCAAAGTGCGGGCTATTTACACTTATAAAAAGGACCTGCTCACAAAAATAGTTTGCTATGATACACAGGGCAAAGAATTGTCAAAAGCCGGTGCCGAGAACGGGAGCTTTAGTGGCAGGACTCATTATCAAACCGGTCAGGTTTTGTCGGAATTTAGTTACAAGAAAGGCAAACTGAACGGAACGGTTAAATATTACTACCGGAATGGTCAGCTCAAAAATGAAATCGAGTATGTGAATGGGTTGTCGCAGGGACCGGCCGTCGAATTCCACGAGTCAGGTGAAAAGAAACTGGACATGGTCTATGTCAATGACGAGCTTCACGGCTATTTCATCGAATACTATCCGCACGGCCAGATCAAACAGGAGGGATGGTTTCAAAATGGTGTCCGTGAGCAGCAATGGCTTGAATATCATCCCGACGGCACTTTGGATACGGACTACTTTTACGTCAGGGGTGCTACCCACGGCAAAGGCTATCATTATGCGGGTGATGGAAAAATTTTTCAGGTGGTGAATTACGACGGAGACCGCATCAAAGATCTTGAGTACTATGATCCGAACAATACGCTGATTTCAGGAAAACGAACCGATAAGGGAGTAGATGTTTTTGAAAGCCATTACAAGAACAAAAAACTGAAGGCCGCTTTTCCAAGCATTTGCGGGTATTACGATGGTAACCTGATGCAATGGTACAGCAACGGCAACCTGTTTTATTCCTATGCAATGACCGATGGCAAACGCAACGGTGATTATGTTCTGAATTTCGTCAATGGAAAAACGATCACCAAAGGAAAATTTCTTGATGACGAACGGTTCGGCCACTGGTATATTTATGAGGATGACGGCTCATTGTCTTCCGAAGGAAATTATCTGGATGGAGAAAGAGACAGTGTGTGGTTGTTTTACTACCGCAATGGCAAGATCAGCACGCGAACCAATTTTTTGAAAGACGAGCGCCACGGTATCAGCACGTACTATGCCCCTGATGGCACAGTGCTGATGGAAAAAATGCTCGAAAACGACGACATCATCGCTTACCGAACGGCCGGACCCAACAATACATGGAGCGGGTGGATCACATTTAATGGAAACGAAAAGATAGAATTGAAATACCCGGACGGAACCCTCGCATATGTTGAAGGATACCAGGATGGACTGCGTCATGGATCGAGAAACAGTTATTACCCGAACGGAAAGCCATGTGAAGTTTACAACTTTGTGAAAGGTATTCAGCAGGGCCCCTATGAAATTTATTTTGCGAACGGCAAGCTGCAGGAAAAGGGCGCCTTTAACCACGATGAACTGGATGGCAAGGTCGAAACCTTCAACGAAGATGGCACCGTGAGCAAAACTGAAGAATTCAAGTTTGCGGTGCGAAATGGCAAGACGATCATCTATACAAAAGGTGTGAAGAAAGAATATAATTTTTGGGCAGGAACAACGGTAGACTGATATGAATCGCATTATTTACATCACGACATTTTTATTTTGTTCAGGGAACGTTGTAGCGCAAACGCCCGATCTCTGGCAAGCATTAAAAACAAAGTACCCGGAGGAGCCCGCTGTTTTTGTCGAGCGATCCGAGGTTATGAGCTTCCAGGTAACTGGAGACTCGCTCGCGGTGACTACCGATATTTTCGAAGACGTTCTTCATCTCAAGGATCAGACGAATGATTTTATCAGCCGGCAGGTATATGGCTCGCATTTTTCCACGGTAGAAAATCTGAAAGCCAAAACACTGCTTTGGGAAAAAAACCGGTACCGCGAGATTGATGTTACTTCGTTTAACAAACACAGCGACCCCGCAAAGGGAATATTTTACGATGACTCCTATTATTATTCTTTCGAATATCCCAACGTCGTCGCCAAAGGCAGGACCCAGCTCCAATACACGCACACCCACCGCGATGCGAGGTTCATCTCCGGATTTATTTTCGGAACATACCTTCCACAGGCAAAGGCCTCATTCAAAATAAAAACGACGAAAGATGTGGAACTGGTTTTTCGCGTAGTGAACGATCCGGACAGTACGATCCGTTTTTCGAAAGTGGAGAAGGGAAAGAATGTGACCTACGAATGGACTTCGGAACATTTCCCTCGCCTCAAGGTCGAAGAACGAAGTCCCGGCATTCGATATTACACGCCGCACCTGATCCTGTATGTCAAATCATTCCAGGGAAAAACTAAAAAGGTTAATGTACTTAGCTCAGTGGACGACCTGTACCATTGGTACTCCCAATTTGTCAGGAATCTGAATAGTGAAAGTTCCCCAGAGCTGGCAAATGTTGTCGCTGATATCAAAGCAAAGAGTAAATCCGAGATCGACATTGTCAGAAATGTTTTTTACTGGGTTCAGGAGAATATACAATATATCGCATTCGAAGATGGGATGCGGGGCTTTATTCCCCACAACGGTTCTTATGTATGCGAAAAACGCTATGGTGACTGCAAGGATATGGCTAACCTGATCGTGAACATGCTTACGATCGCGGATGTCAAAGCATACCATACGTGGATTGGAACGAGAGATCTGCCGTACCGGTACTCGGATATCCCGACGCCCCTGGTAGATAACCACATGATCGCAACCTATATTTCACAGGAAGGTGACTATTATTACCTGGATGCTACCAGCGATTACACGCCGTTTGGACTGCCGTCGTCCATGATCCAGGGAAAAGAAGCCCTGATCTCAAAAGGGCCCGATACCTATGAGATCCGTGTCGTGCCTGTTATCCGGAAGGAAAAAAATATCATGACCGATACGGTTTTTGTAAAACTGCAGAACGACCAGCTGATCGGTTCGGGAACATGCTCGCTGATTGGTTATCCGAAAGTCTTTGGCGGCTACGAGCTGGACCGCGCCGAGATCGACGATGTGAAAGATTATGTTACCAAGCTTACCAGCAAGGGCAACAACAAATATTATCTGGACGACTATTCGATCGCTAATCTTGAGAATCGCGGGAAGCCAACGTCGATTTCCTACAAGTTCCGGATAAGTGACTATTTCCAGAAGGCGGGCGACGAGCTGTACATCAACCTGAATCTCAACAAAGATTTTTACAACGCCGCGATTAACAAGGCTAACAGGACAACACCTATTGAGCTCGACTATGGTTATACGAAAGTCGAATTTCTGCAATTCGAGATTCCCGAAGGTTACGAAGTTGATTATCTGCCCGAGAACACGGAGCATAAAGGCGAGTTGCTGGGTTGCAAAATATCCTACAAGGTCGATAAACGAAAAATATCGGTTTCAAAACAGGTGTACGTCGACTATCTGTTGCTGGAGCCGGCACAGTTCGAACTTTGGAATGAGTCTGTGAAGCAGCTGAGCTCTGCCTACAAGGAATCGATCATACTGAGGAAAAAATAATAATCGTTTTTAAGTTGAATTTATGAAGATCAAGATCTTAGTTTCCTTGTTCCTCCTCGCCAGCACCTGTGCGCTCGCCTCAGGTACCTACGAATGGGAAGACAACCGCTCGCGTTATAAGCTGACGGCGGAAGAAGAATCGCTTTCGGAACTCATCCTCAAAAATCACCTGCAATACGATTATGTGCTGGAGAATAACCAGTTTCTGATGTACGCGACGGTCCATAAAATATCTTTGGTGAACAACAATGAAGCGGTTCAGAAACATAATCGGATATTCATTTCCATGTACAACACGGTCGAGCTGGTTGACGTAAAAGCACGTGCGATCAGCAAAAGTGGCAGGGTGGTTTTGTTTGATAAGAATAATCTCAAGGAGATCAAGGATGAGGAAAGCGGATCCGCTTACAGGATCTTTGCTATCGAAGGAATAGAGCTGGGCAGCGAAGTTGAATTTTACTACGTAAAGAAAGTGCACGCGGATATCTTTCAAAGGATATTCCTGCAATCCGAGGTGCCGATAAAGAAATCGTCCTTGACGGTGAGTTGCCCCACCCATCTAAAATTTGAATTCAAATCATACTTTGGTTTTCCTGACGTTGTCACGGAAGAAACGGAGGAAAAATATCTGTATACGACAAGTATGGAGAACATTCCGGCGCTGAAGAAAGAAGCTTTTTCGTTTCATGACGCGAATTTGAAACGGGTTGAATTCAAACTTGCGTATAACACAGCACGTTCGAAGGAGCGGTTGTATACGTGGGATGATGCGGCAAAAAAATTTTACGAGCGATTGAATACGCTGGAGAAGGAAGAGAGCAAGGCAATTTCGAAATTTGTGAAAACCTTGGCCGACAATCCTTCGGGTGACGCGATCGAACGGATCCGCAACGTAGAGGAAAAAATAAAGAGTTCGGTCAAGCTCAGCAAAGAGCGCGCGGAAGGCACCGATGAAATCAACTCCATTCTTAAATACAAACTTGCCTCGAAAGAAGGCCTGACAAAATTATTTCTTGCCGTTTACGGATCACTCGGTATCGATTGCCAGGCTGTGATTACATGCAGCAGGGAAAAGGTAAAATTTGATAAAAGTTTTGATTCATGGTCGTTCCTTGATGACTACTTCCTGTATTTTCCGCAAACGAAGGGTTGGGTTGCGCCTTACGTGATGCAAACGCGCTATCCATTTGTACCTCCTGATTTCACCGCGCAATCTGCATTGTTCATTGAACCGATTGAGCTCGGCGGCATTACTTCGGGCCTCGCGTCTCTGAAGGAGATCCCGGCGATGGACTATACGGCCAACGTTGACAACCTGAATATCGAAGTAAAATTCAATGAAGATTTCTCCGCATCGCAGGTTCGGAGCATCCGCGAATTTTCAGGGTACTACGCCTCTGTGCTCTTGCCCTATTATAACCTCATGACCGAGGAACACAGAAAAAATCTTGCTGAGCAGATGACAAAGGAAATCGCTCCCGATGCCGAAATAAAAAACTTTACGGTAAAACCCGTTGATGCAGCGAAATTCATGGTTGATGTAGACTTCATGTCCAACCACTTTCTGGAAAAAGCCGGACCGCGTCTCTTGTTCAAGGTTGGCGTATTGATCGGACCGCAGGTGGAAATGTACAGAGAGGAACAGCGCGTCACCGGAATTGAAAATGAGTATAACCGCGGATACGACCGCCTGATCAGGATCCACGTTCCCGCATCCTACACGATCAAGAATCTGAAAGATCTGAATTTCGACATCGTCTATAAGGATCGGGAAAAGGATCCGTATTTATTTCAGTCATCTTATGTATTGAATGGCTCAGTACTGGAAATTCGTATTAAGGAATATTACAAGGAAATTTTTGCGCCGGTTGATCGCTATGAAGATTACAGGAGGGTGATCAATGCTGCCGCCGATTTTAACAAAGTGACCCTCGTATTTGAAAAGACAAAATGACCTGAGGTTGCCTCCATCATGAAAACCTTTGCGGGTATCGAGATCGGCGGAACAAAGCTGCAAATCGTTTTGGGCGATGAAAGGGCTAACATTTTTGAAAGATTTCGTTTTCCTGTCGATCAGTCCGCCGGCGCTGAAGCAATTAAAAGCAATATTTCGAAGACATTTAAAGAGCTTGACTACGACAAGATCCGTGGCATCGGCATCGGGTTCGGCGGACCAGTCGATCATAAAACCGGAAAGATCTTTACGTCATATCACATCGCAGGGTGGTCTGACTTTTCAATCACACAATGGCTGACCGACCTGACCGGCATTTTTGTCTCAGTTGACAATGATGCCAACATTGCAGCCCTGGGCGAAGCGTTATACGGCGCTGGGCGCAATTATGAGAACGTTTATTATGTCACGCTGGGCAGCGGCCTGGGGGCCGGACATGTCGTCAATCGCAAAATATATCATGGCGCGTCACCGGGAGAAATGGAAATGGGCCATATCAGGATTGATAAAAATGGGAAGACATTGCAATCATCGTGTTCAGGATGGGCGGTGGATGAAAAAATGCGCGAGGCGATCGCCAGGAATCCCAAAGGAATTTTGTCAAAGCTCTGTCGCGGGATGAAAGCCCATGAATCGAAGTTTTTGGCTGAAGCGATCAACCAGGGCGATGAAGATGCATCGGCCATCCTCGAAAGTACAATGGATGACTTTGCATTTGGCTTGTCTCACAGTGTTCATCTGCTTCACCCACAAACCGTCGTCCTTGGCGGAGGGTTGTCGCTCGTCGGTGAACCCATCCGGACGCTGACCGAACAGAAACTCTCTGGTTATCTGATGGACGCATTCCAGCCGGGTCCCGACATCCAGCTTTCGAAGTTGAAAGAAGATGCAGTACCAATAGGAGCACTCGCCCTTGCAATTGAAAATAAACAATAGACCATGATCGACTACTTCGCACAATATATCCGCCAGCAGCAGAATGCCCTTGCAAGCATACCGCTCAACAAGGTGTCTGAAGCAGTTCAGATATTCCGAAAAGTGCTTAACGGGGGAAAAAATATTTTTGTCTTCGGTAATGGTGGTTGCGCCGCAAATGCTTCACACTTTGTGACTGACCTCGGCAAAGGGTCTTCCGACAAAACCCACCGAAGATTTCGGTGCCTGTCTTTGAATGACAACACGAGCTGGATGACCGCTATTGGCAACGACTATGGTTACGAAGATGTGTTTTTAAGACAACTGATAAATCTCGCACAGCCCGGAGATCTTGTTTTCACCATGAGTGTCAGTGGTAGCTCACCCAACCTGGTGAAAGCAGTTGAATGGGCCACCACGAATAAAATACACGCTATCGTACTCGTCGGTGGCAAAAAAGGGCGCCTCGCCGAAATAGCCGACACAGTCATCGTAGTCAACGACACCCACTACGGCCGTGTTGAGGATGCGCACATGGGAATTTGCCATATGATCGCGTATGCCTTTATCGAGCTAAGTCCATTGCAAAAAGCGGAAAGCTAATGCGGAAAGCGGGCAAGCTCTTCGTTTAATTCTACATGACTCGCTGTTCACTACCATCGTTAGCCCACACCCACACCCGGTCATCGGACCTCGTACCTTTGGACCCCGGACTCGAATCTCATACACCAATTGAATACAGCCCCTTTCCATCGATCTTCACCTTTTTCAGCCTTCTGGTTGTTTCAAAATCCACAAAAACCACTTTCAGGTTTGTCCAGAACACCTTGTGGGTGTCGCCGTATTCAGAAATGAGTGACGTCAAACCGGCATCGTCGAGTCTGGAAGGGAAAATGTGAATCGGAATCTTTTGCTGGCCATTATTCCGCGCCTCTACACCAAGAACATAAAGCTCTTTGATCTTGTCGTCGGTGATCGGGATGCATCCTATCGTAACACAATTGCCGTGAATATAAATTGCCCCGCCGGGCTCCTTTGGGTCACTCAATATCTTGTCGGAAGCATTCGGATATGACACACCCAGGGAAAGGTAGAAGTTGCTTTCGGGATTGAAATGATTCAGGTGGTAAATTCCTTCCGGGATCTGCAAATCGCCTTCTTTCCTTTTTGGACCCGGAACGCCGGAGGACGCGCAAAAGGAATATGTCTGCAGCAGCTCAAAAACTTCCGAATTCTTTGCTTTCACCCACGCCTCTACCTTCCTCTCTTTTTTAAATGCCCTGATAAAAAGCTGAAACCCATCGTACTGCAATGCTTTCCTTGAAAAGTACTCTTTAATAATAGCCTCCTTTTCATTGTAGGCTGTCTTCACCCTTTGTTTTGTCAATTGGGTTTCTTTAAAAGATGGCGGATTGACCATGAAAAAGACGATGAGAAGTGCGAAGCGCATATTGAATTCGGCTTTGTCAAAGATAGGGAGAATTTCGATCGGAAAGGGAGGCGGATGGCTGGGTCGCTAGTGGCTGGATTGCTGGTGGCTGGTGGTGTAAGGGTGGGAGGGTTGGTTGGTACTGATTAACCAGCCAACCAGCCAACCAGCCAACCAGCCAACCAGCCAACCAGCCAACCAGCCAACCAGCTAACCAGCTAACCAGCTAACCAGCTAACCAGCTAGCCAGCCACCATCCACCACACCTCAGACTTTAAACTCAATCGCCTTCTTGGAAACGACTTCTCACCAACCAGTTTAAACGTCTTTCGGCGGAGCCATCGACACATGTCCCGCAGTAACAAAGTATATGTCGTTTTTACTCAGGGTTTCGTAAACCTCCAGATTGATGGAATGCTGAAGATCCATGAATTTATGATAGTCAGGAGACAATATATAATAGACAACTTCGAATTTTAAGCTCCAGTCTCCAAACGTTGCGAAATGCGCGCGGTCAAACCTAACACCCTCGTGCCCGTCGATGACCCCCTTGATCAGATCCGCGGCACGCCGAAGCTTTTCGAAGGGGGTGCGGTAATCGATGTTTAGGATCAAAATCACCCGGCGGTCATAAAGGCGTTTGAAGTTGTGTATCCGCGCACCGGTCAGGTTGGAGTTCCCGATGACGATCTGCTCACCATTGATGCTTCTGATGCGCGTAGTTTTGATGCCGATATATTCCACGGTCCCGGACTTGTCGTCAATTGCGATGAAATCGCCGGCCTCAAAAGGCCTGTCAAAAAATATGACAAAGTAATTAAAAAGGTCACCCAATATGTTTTGCGCCGCCAGGGCAATGGCAATGCCACCAATACCCAGACCGGTAATGATCGCCGTCACATCGTATTCCAGATTATCGAGCAGGAAAACGATACCCGTGAGCCAGATCACAATATTGATGATCAACATCAGTCCACCGAGTTGCTTGATCTTCGTTTCTCCGTCGGCCTGGCGGCGAATACGGTTTTGCAGAATGATCAGGATGATCGTGGAGATGAGCCGGAGGATAAAATAGGTTACGATCAGCGAGGTTGCAACGTGGATCGTCTTTTCCGCTTTCGAAGATAGCGTGAGATAAGTGACGCCCCAATACAGGATGGCGAACTGAAGTGCGGAAGTGCCGAACCGCTCAATACTGTTCACGATGACATTGTCAACAGTGCCCGACGTCTTCTCCGACCAGATGACGAGGCGTTTCAGGATGCTTCTTTTGATGATGAACAGAACGATCGTGCCAAAGACGATGATCCCAAGGGCGATCAGGTAATCGAGGATTGTGTTGTGGAGATAAACGTGATCTAAAAAAGAATTCATGACAAAGATGTTGTGCGAAAATCTCAATAAAAAAGATCCGTTTTTACATGTAATTTTTTTACAATAAAACGTTTAAAAAACCATACCAATTCATTGATATTGCATTTAGTTACCTTCTAATCCCCCATTTTATGAAAACCCTTCCCTGGAAAAAAATTGCTGCCGTGGCAATCGGCATCGCAGCAGTTGTTGCTGCCATTTTTTACTTCAACCCGACCAACGCCGAAAAGCCAGCGGAATCCGCGATCGATCCTGCCTTCGGTGAGCACATCTCAACGTTTACGGCAGGCGTTCTTCCTTCCAGCGCGACAATCAGCATCACACTTGCCATTGATGCGATTGACTCCGCCCTCATCGGATCCGAAAGTACGGTCAAACTTTTTAATTTCACACCATCTGTTCAGGGGAAGACGGTATGGCTCGACAAACGAACGGTGATCTTTGAGCCGGAAGGGAAATTAATGTCGGGACAGATCTATGAGGTGGAATTCTACCTATCGAAACTTGTAACAGAGCTGCCCGGTAACCTTAGCACATTCCAGTATACTTTCCAGGTAATTCCGCAGAATTTTGAGGTATCCATCGAGAACGTGCTGCCCTACGTCAAAACTGAACTCAAGAAACAAAAAATTGAAGGGTCACTGTTAACGGCCGATCTCGCAGACAATGCCGCGGTCGAAAAAATGGTGGCCGCGTCGCAGGATGGCCGTGACCTCAAAATCGTCTGGACACATAATGGCAACGGAAAAGAACATCATTTTATAGTAGAGGAGGTCGAACGCAAAGGTGATGTCAGCAAAGTCAAACTCAAGCTTTCAGGCAGCCCGATCGGAACACAACGCAGCGAGGAAAAAGAAGTGGAAATTCCATCGCTTAGTGATTTCAAGCTGATGGCAGCAAAAGTTGTTCAAAATCCACAACAATATGTAGTGCTCCAGTTCTCCGACCCGCTAAAAGAAAAACAGGATATCACGGGACTTATTACCATCGATGGATTGCCAGATCTTGATTTTGATATTCAGGACAATGAAGTATGGGTTTATCCACCCGTAAGACAAACCGGTTTGAAAACCGTGAGCATAGAACCCGGCATCCGGAACATCCTGGATTACAAAATGAGGGAGGGAACGACTACCGAAGTCACGTTTGAACAAATGAATCCCGCTGTCCGGTTTAAAGGGAAAGGAAATATCCTCCCGGGTACCAACGGCCTCATCGTTCCCTTTGAAGCGGTTAACCTGAAATCGGTGGAGGTGAAGGTTGTGCGGATATATGAAAATAATGTGCTTCAGTTTCTCCAGGTGAATGACTTCGATGGTCAATCCGAGATCAGACGCGTTGCCAAGCCAGTGCTGAAGAAAAAGATAATCCTCGAGAACGCAGGCATCACCGACATCGGTAAGTGGAATGGCTTCACCCTTGATCTCTCGTCCCTGATTGAGCCCGAACCCGGGGCGATCTATCAGGTCTCCATTGGATTTAAGAAAGCAGACGCAGCGATGGTTTGTGAAGATGCGGGCGACACCGGATCCCGCACGTTCTTCGAAGACGACCAGGAGTGGAGTGAACCGGAACAGGAGGGCAGCTATTGGGATTCTTATGAGGAGTATTATTACGACGATGACTATGATTGGGACCAACGCTCCAACCCGTGTCACTCTTCATATTATATAGGAGACAGGAATATCAAGCGGAATATCCTTGCGTCCGATCTTGGTATCCTTGCCAAACGCGGGGGCGACGGCAACAACCTTTTCTTCGTCAACGATCTCAAGACCACCAGGCCCATGGCCTCTGTCACCCTGGAACTGTATAACTTCCAGCAGCAACTTATCGGAACGGCGACGACGGACACCGAAGGGAAAGCCACGATCGCATCCGCGGAACGTGCATTTGCTGTCATTGCGAAAAATGGAACACAGCGGGGGTACCTCAAACTCTTTGATGGCGAATCCCTTTCGCTTAGCAACTTTGACATCAGTGGCGAGCAGATCCACAAGGGATTGAAAGGATTTTTGTACGGAGAACGTGGCGTGTGGAGGCCAGGGGATTCGCTGTTCCTGACCTTCATCCTGGAAGACAAGCTGAAGCTGATCCCGAAAAATCATCCGGTAGTTTTTGAATTGCAAAATCCGCAAGGACAGGTCACGAATCGTATCGTCCGGTCGACAGCTGAAAATGGATTTTATAATTTTGCTACGGCCACCGCCGATGATGCGCCGACCGGCAACTGGACCGGAAGGGTAAAAGTTGGCGGAACTGAATTCGCGCAAACAATCAAGATTGAAACAATCAAACCAAATCGTTTAAAGATCAATCTTGATTTTGGAAAAGAAAAAATCACAGCAGACAACAACAACGTCTCCGGCGACCTGATTGTCAACTGGCTTCACGGCGCGCCGGGCCGGAATCTGAAAGCCCAATTTGAAGTCCTTCTCACAAAAGCTGAAACAAAGTTCGACCGCTATCCTGATTATTCGTTTGAAGATCCTTCACGGGAATTCTACAGCGAGGCGCAAACTATTTTTGACGGCTCTACCGATAGCGAAGGACATGCAGTGATAAACACCACGCTCCAGGTGTCTTCACCTGTACCGGGAATGTTGAACGCCGTATTTCGCGGAAAGGTCTTCGAGGAAAGCGGGAACTTCTCCATCGACCGGTTTTCCCTGCCATTTTATCCCTATCAGTCGTTCACCGGGATCCGGGTTCCGTCGGGAGATAAGGCGCGGGGAATGCTGCTAACCGATACCACCCACCAGGTGGATGTCGTTACCGTCGATGCGGATGGAAAACCCGTATCGCGTGAAGGCATTGAGATGTCATTTTACAAGCTGAGGTGGAGATGGTGGTGGGACAACAGCGGCGACGACGCGGTCTACATGTCCGACTCGTACTCCACGAAGTTGAGCGAAGGCACGATACGCACAACGAATGGTAAAGGGAAGTGGAAGATCAAAGTGAAGTATCCCGATTGGGGACGATATCTCGTGAAAGCTTACGATCCTGTGTCGGGTCACAGCACGGCCAAAGTGATCTATATCGACTGGCCGGGATGGGCCGGCAGATCACGCGGCGGTAATGAAGGAGCCACCATGCTTACTTTCTCGTCTGATAAACAGGTTTATAATATTGGTGAAAAAGCTACGGTCATGATCCCGGGAAGTGGAGAGGGACGCGCGCTTGTCAGCATAGAAAATGGCAGCAAGGTGATCAGGAGCTATTGGGTAGAAACGCAAAAAGGCGACACCCCTTTCAACTTTGATATAACGAGTGACATGACTCCGAATGTTTTTGTCAACATCACCCTGTTGCAACCTCACGGCCAGACGATCAATGATCTCCCAATGCGCCTTTACGGCGTTATCCCGATCAGGGTTGAAGACCCGGCAACACACCTGGAGCCGGTCATATCAATGGCAAGTGAGCTCGAGCCCGGCAAGGAAGTGGTTATCAAAGTTTCGGAGAAAACCAATCGCAAGATGACCTACACCGTGGCCATGGTCGACGAGGGATTGCTCGACCTGACGCGTTTCAAAACGCCTGACGCATGGAAGCGGTTCTACGCGCGCGAAGCGCTGGGCGTAAAAACCTGGGATCTTTATGATCATGTGATGGGGGCACCCGGAAATATCGAACGTCTGTTGGCTATCGGGGGTGACGAGGAGATCAAGGGAAAAGACGATGATGCCAAGTCCAACCGCTTCAAACCTGTGGTGAAATTTTTGGGACCATTTACGTTGAGCGGGTCAGCTGACGAGCACAGGTTTATTATGCCGCAGTACATCGGATCTGTGAAAACGATGGTCGTAGCGGGTTATGAGGGCGCATATGGATCCGCCGAGAAGGCGACCCCAGTGAGAAAACCGCTGATGGTCCTTGCCACCCTTCCGCGCGTGCTCGGCCCTGAGGAAACCCTGACGTTGCCGGTGACCATCTTTACGATGCAAAAAAATATACGCAACGTAAAAATCCAGGTTAAAACGTCCGGGCCCCTCGAAGTAAAGGATCCGGTTCAGAATGTCACCGTTTCCGGTGAAGACATGACGGTGAATTTCGATCTCGCGGTGAGGAGTATGCTGGGCGCAGCGAAAGTGGAAGTTACAGCCTCATCGGGAAATTATACGGCGACTGATGTAATTGAGATCATGGTGAGGAACCCGAATCCTCCGGTGTCCCGTTCGCAGGATGTAATGGTTGAGGCCGGCAAAACATGGGAAGGCAATGCCAATCCCGTTGGAATGGCTGGCACGAACAGCGGTGTACTTGAAGTCTCCAACATGCCTCCAATCAACCTCGGCCAGCGGCTGAGATATTTATTACAGTATCCGTATGGTTGTATCGAGCAAACGACATCATCCGTGTTTCCGCAATTGTACGTGGATATGGTGAAAGTGCTGACGGATGGCGAACGTGCCATGATCCAGACCAACGTGCGCGCGGGGATCGAACGCCTGAAAGGGTTTCAGCAAAATGACGGCGGCTTTGGTTACTGGCCCGGCGCCGAAAACGCCGACAGCTGGTCAACGACGTATGCGGGACATTTTCTCATCGAAGCGGAAGCCAGGGGTTATTTCGTTCCTAACGACATGATACGTAAATGGAAAAAGTTCCAGAAAGAGAAAGCGCATACCTGGAGAAAAGGTAACTCCGATTATTACCACAACGATTTGCTCCAGGCGTACCGTTTATATGCGCTGGCGCTTGCTGGAGATGCCGACATGGGATCGATGAACCGCTTGCGCGAGCAGAAGGACCTTACACTGACAGCTACATGGATGCTCGCAGCAGCATACGCCAAGGCAGGTCAGCCTGAAGCAGCGAAAAAAATTATCGCCAATCTGTCAACGATCATTAAACCGTACCAGGAAATGGCTTATTCCTATGGTTCCGATCTTCGCGACAAAGCGATCATACTTGAAACACTGATCCTGTTGAATGACAGGACACGTGGATTCGAGTTGTTAAAAGACATCTCACAATCATTGAGCAATTCAAATTACTGGATGAGCACGCAATCTGTCGCATGGTGTTTGAAATCCGCAGGATCGTTCGCAAACGCGGAGAAACGCGGTGACCTCAAATTCACGTACGCTTACAACGGCAAGGAAACACGGGCTCAAACCGAGCTGCCAATAGCCCAGGTTACCCTGGATGTAGATAAGGCAAAAAATAATTCCATCAAGGTGGTCAATAGTTCAGGGGGAGTGTTGTTTGTCCGGGTGATCACGGAAGGAACACCGGCGCGTGGTCAGGAGCAAGCGGAGGCCAGCAATCTCAACATCTCGGTTGCCTACACAGATGTGGATGGAAATAATGTCGATCTGTCCAGGCTATCTCAGGGGACGGAGTTTATTGCATCGGTCACGGTGACAAATCCTGATGTTCGCGGAGAATATAAAAATCTCGCGCTGAACCAGATCTTTCCTTCCGGATGGGAGATCAACAACCTGCGGCTCGATGAAGCACAGGAGCGACTTGCCGGCGACAAACCCACTTACCAGGATATTCGCGATGACAGGGTTTATACTTATTTCGATCTCGCGTCAGGTCAGCAGAAAACTTTTAAAGTCCTGCTTACCGCGTCATATGCTGGAACATTCTATTTGCCCTCGGTCAGTTGTGAAGCGATGTATGACGGTAGCGTCTATGCCCGTGAAAAAGGTATGGTGGTCGCGGTTGTTAAAGAGGCAACGCAATAAAAGCGAAAAAAAACTGAATGCGAAAAAGCAGAGTGGTGCGAAGGTCTGCAGGAGCCGCGAAAACCTTCGGGGGAATTTAGAGCCGGATTAGTATTCTTTAGAGAAAATTTATGCACTGGAAAAAAATTCGCAGCATCGTGTTGAGATACAAATGGCGGCTGACGATTTTGTTGGCCGCCAGTGCACTCTATGCGTTTGCGTTACCGGATACCTTATTCCGTGATCCATATTCGACCGTTTTGCTTGCCAGGAACGGTGAATTGCTGAGCGCCTCGATCGCACAGGATGGACAATGGAGGTTTCCGGTTTCAGCCAGTATTCCCGATAAATTTGCTGAAGCGCTGATCACTTTCGAAGACAAGCGGTTCAGGTATCATCCCGGCGTTGATATCCTTTCAATGGGCCGTGCATTGGTCCAGAACATCAGTCACCAAAAAATTGTAAGTGGCGGCAGCACAATATCCATGCAGGTGATCCGGCTGTCGAGGAAACATAAACCGCGAACGGTGCTGGAAAAGTTATACGAGGTGATACTTGCAACGAGGCTTGAGGTCCGTCATTCAAAAGCTGAAATACTCGAGATGTATGCGGCTCACGCTCCGTTTGGCGGAAATGTTGTTGGCCTTGAGGCAGCTTGTTGGCGTTATTTCGGCACTGACGCGCGTGATCTTTCGTGGGCCCAGGCTGCGCTGCTCGCTGTACTGCCCAACTCGCCTTCGCTGATCCATCCCGGCAAAAACCGCACACGGCTGAAACAGAAACGTGACAGCCTTCTCGATAAGCTGTTGCGCGAGGGAACCATCGATGCATTCACGTGTGCTTTATCAAAAGAGGAACCGCTGCCCGAAGCGCCATTTCCTTTGCCACGGCATGCCCGGCATTTGCTGGTCCGTGCTGCGAAAGAAAAATTCTCGCAGCAAAAACTTGTTTCCTCCATTGACTACGATCTTCAGCTTCGGGTTGAACAAATTCTCGCCGACCATCATCGGCGCCTTGCCGGCAACCATATATATAATGGCGCCGTGATCGTGCTCGATGTCAGGACTGGACAGGTGCTTTCCTATGTTGGAAATACTACCTCCGGCGCTGCCCACGACCAGGAGGTCGATATCATCGTTTCGCCAAGAAGCACAGGCAGCATACTCAAACCTTTCCTGTATGCGGCGATGCTCGATGAAGGCAAGATCCTTCCAAAAACTTTACTGCCCGATATTCCGGTCCTGATCAATGGCTTCGCGCCGAAGAACTTTTCCCACGACTATGACGGAGCGGTAGCCGCTGATAAAGCGTTGATCCGGTCATTGAATGTGCCTGCCGTTCATATGCTGAGAGAATACCGTTATGAAAAGTTTTACACTTTGCTGAAAGAAGTTGGCATGACGACGCTGCACGGCCCCGCGGACCATTACGGGTTATCGCTCATACTCGGAGGAGCAGAAGGCACCTTATGGGATATCACCGGGATGTATGCCTCGATGGCGCGGAGCCTCGATACTTATTTTCAATATCCGGGCAGAGAACGTTATCGGGAGAGTGATTTTCACGAGCCGGTGTTTGTGAAAGATGCAACCATAAAGGCATCGGACCCCGGGGAAGCTTCCATTCTCTCCGCATCTTCGATTTACTTTACATTTGAATCGCTAAAAGAAGTTTACCGCCCCGGCGAGGAAACAGGATGGCGCTATTTCGGCAACGCGAAAAACATCGCGTGGAAGACCGGAACAAGTTTTGGTTTCCGCGATGGCTGGGCCGTTGGCCTCACACACGATTTTGCTGTAGGTGTATGGATCGGCAATGCAGACGGGGAGGGACGACCTGGATTGACGGGAACTGATGCGGCTGCCCCCGTGATGTTCGATATCTTTGCGCTCCTTCCCCGAAACAAAGCGTGGTTTAATGTTCCTTTTCCTGAAACACGCGAAGTGGTTTTATGCGCGGCGAGTGGACATCGTGCATCCGATGTATGCACAAAGACCGATACCGTACTCGTGCCTTCCACCGGCCTTGGGACTCCGCAATGTCCTTATCACCGCCGCGTGCATTTGTCCGCAGATCTTAAGTATCAGGTGCACGACAAATGCGCACCCCTCGCAACCATGAAACATCTGAACTGGTTTGTGCTGCCACCGGTTCAGGAATTTTATTACAAATCCATGCACCATGATTATCGCCCGCTGCCGGCATTCAGAAATGATTGTGAGAACAGCCAGGGTATCGTGTCAATGGATCTGGTGTATCCAAAGAACAATACAAAACTGTTCATTCCTCGTGAGCTTGACGGGGAGGCTGGAAGATCCGTATTTGAGCTTGCCCACCGGGATCCCCAGGCGACCGTCTTCTGGCATCTGGATGGAAAATTTGTAGGATCAACGTCGAAAGTACATCATCTGGCCCTGAATCCCGGCCCTGGCAAACACAAGCTGACCCTCGTCGATGGGGAGGGTATTGAGATCCGACGCGATTTTGAGGTTATTTCAGGATTATAATCACTTGATTCTTACATCCTTATGGCCTGTTGTTAATCCTTTACTATATTTGATATAGTTCCAAACCTGGTGCTATGGAAAAGAAGGGATTTTTTGCACTGGCAGGTATTTTTTTATCGTTTCTGTCCGCTCCTGCCGCCTTCGCTCAACTATCCGAGCCTTTCAGCAATTATGTTGTGATTGGTGCATTTGCCTATAAGCAAAATGCCATCCGGTTCGCGGAGGATGCAAGGACGGGTGAACTGGATGCGAGGTTTGACCTGAACCCGCGGCGGAACCTGTATTACGTCTACGTATTGAGCTCGGAAGACCGCCAAAAGGCCATTGAGGAAGCAAAACGGCTTCGCGAGCAAACACGATACTTTGACACCTGGGTGTATAATGGCGATGTGGCAGATCATAGCAATTTCGAGCACCCGAAAGACTTCACAACACAAAATCCGGTCGAAACCACACAGGAACAATTTCAGCAGGAGCACAGGGGATTTAACCCTACTGCATCACAACAGGATCTTCCGCCTGCAGGGGTAACGGAAAAACCTGCAACAGAAAAGAAATCCCTCGACAGGTTGCAGGATCCGCCAGGCAGGCCCACGTTTTTATTTACGCTCACGCGCGCAACTGACAGGAAGCCGCTCTCGGGTAAAGTACAGTTGATCGATCTCCAAAAGTCTAAAGCGATCGGCAGTTTCAAATCCAGCGAACCAGTCCAGGTGAAGATTTCAGCTGATAATTCAGGACAGGTCTCGGCAATCTGCAAACTTTTCGGCTACCGCGAATCGGTAATAAACTTTGATTGCAGGGATCCAAAAAAATCAGGTATCACCGTTGATGACAACGGAAACTATGTGATTCCTTTTGAGCTGGTACGACTTCAGAAGGGTGACATCGCGGTAATGTATAACGTCTATTTCTACAAGGACGCCGGCATCATAAGGCCCGAATCAAAATTTGAAGTCAACGAACTTGTCGAGATGCTGGCGGAGAATCCGGCCTATAAAATAAAGATCCATGGTCACACAAATGGAAAGTCTGCCGGCAGGATTATATCTGCAAGCGAGGGCAGTAATTATTTCTCGCTTACTGATACGAAGGAGGGATTTGGCAGCGCAAAAAAACTTTCTTATGAGCGGGCGAACGTAATAAGGCAATATCTTATCGCAAATGGGATCAGTGAAGATCGAATGGAAATAAAACCGTGGGGCGGAAAACTACCGCTGTATGACAAACATCATACGCTCGCTTCGCAAAATGTCCGCGTTGAAGTCGAGATCCTCGAGGATTAGAACTAATACTGTATCCAAAAGGCTTACACCCCTAGCCCCCCAGCTACCTAGCCACCCAGCTACCTAGCCACCCAGCTACCCAGCTACCCAGCTACCCAGCTACCTAGCTACCTAGCTACCTAGCCACCCAGCTACCCGGGACAGCGCGCAGATCAAATCTTTTCCAGGTGCCCCGCTTCCTTCACAATTGCCGCCTCGAGATCTTTGCTCACTTCATGGATCACATGATCGAGTTCTTCACTGCACGTTTTGAGGTGCCGCAAAACCATGTCACGTTCATGTTCACTCACCTGATTCAGAAGGTTAATGAGGCCAAGGATACTTGCAACAGGTGCCCGAAGCTTATGTGCGTTGATAAAAGTGTATTCGGAGAGCCGTTGATTTTGAAGTGTTAACTGCGTGGTGCGTTCAACGATCCGTTTCTCGAGCGTCGTGTTCAATATTTGCAACTCTTCATTAAGCTTCAGCAAGGCAATGGCCTGGCTTTCTATGGCTTCTTTCTGAAAGAGGATCTTCTTACGCTGCCGGTACAAGATCCACGCGAGTATGCCGGCAATCAACAAACCGGTGCTGATTGCGATCAGCGTGATCCTTTGGCTGGCGAGCTGTGAATCCTTTAATTCCTTTTCGGTCCGGAGCTGTTGGTTTTCTTTTTCCCGGCTCTCAGTTTCATAGATCGTTTGGAACCGCGCGATCTGTTCTGCTTTCAGAAGATTATACACGCTGTCCTTGAGGGAATTGTGACGCGAGAGATAATACAGTGCACGCGAATAGTTGCCTTTTAATGAATCGAGCCTCGCCAGCCTGAAGTAATTTTTAACCTGGAGGTCCGGCACTTTGATCTCGTTCGCGAGCTTGATGGCCTTTAGCAGGTAGTTCTCCGCCTGGGTATACATGCGCTGTTCGCGATAGATTTCTGCGATGTCCTGGTAGGTCTGTATCAGCGAACGGATCTCACCAAGGTCCTGCCATATCTTTTCAGCCTCGAAAAAATATCGCAGCGCTTCGGTCAGATCGTTTTCTTTATGTTTGATGGCGGCAAGACTCCAAAGGTCAAATGCGATTACCCTGCGGTTGCCTTCGCGTTTGGCAAATTCAAAAGACTCGTTAATATACTTTCTGGCTTGATCTAGATCATTGATGCGAATGTATAATTCGCCGATATTGTACAAGGTGATCGCGCGCGTGGAAGTATCCTTGCGCTTCAGCTCGGTTGACTTCAGCAAATATTCGAGTGCTTTTTCAAATTCATTCAGTTTTTTATACACCTCGCCGATATTGTTATACGTTTGCCCGAGGCCGACGCTGTCGTCGATCGACTGGTACTGGCGCGCGGCAAGAAGATAATGATTTTGTGCAAATTCATACATGCCTTCGTACCAATAAGAATTTCCCATCACCGTAAGCGCTCGTGCGTAGCCCCGGGTATATTTGATGTTCGAAGCGATCGTCATCACATGCGACGCCACAATTCGGGAAGCGCCTGGATTTGTTTTCAGGTACTCAGTCGCAAGCTCATTCAGGCGGATGACATAAATTGAATCCTGTGGAAGGCCGCTGAATCTTGGTTGAATGCTGTCGGGAAGTACTTCCTGGGACAGTACTTCTGTGACAGCAAACAAACCAATTATCAGGTATAGAATTCTTTTCATCACCGCGTGAGCCGTCTAACTCGTCATGGCTTTTAATACATCATGTTGGGTGATGATGTGCACTTTTTCATCGGCATCCCGTACCAAAACCGCTTTATTGTCTCTGTTGAGCAGGGAGGAGAGTACGTCGAGGGTGCTGTCAGGCGCTACAAACAACATCGGTTTATCCATGACCTCACCCACCTGCTTGGTTTGAAGCTGCGGATCCTGAATGATTTTTTCCAGCAGCGTCGATGAACTGATGCTTCCGACAAACTGGGAATTTTCAACTACCGGGATCTGATCAATTCCTTCCTTATTAAGCACCATGATCGCATCGCTGACTTTTGAAGACCTGTTAACGGTGAAAAGGCTGTCCTTTCCGTTGCGCTCCATGATGATGTCGCGCGCCGTACCAAATGATCTTGCTTCAAGAAAGCCGTGGTCTTTCATCCACTGGTCATTGTAAACTTTTGCCAGGTAACGTGTTCCATGATCAGGCAGCAGAATGACCATGATGTCGTTCTTCGTAAAATTTTCCCGCGCATATTCGATCGCGCCGTGAACCGCCGAGCCGCTGGACCAACCAACAAACAGGCCTTCTTCGCGGGATAATTTTCTCGCCATGATCGCGCCGTCCTTGTCCGTAACTTTGATGAAATGATCGATGACGTCAAAGTCAACATTTTTTGGCAGGATGTCCTCACCAAAACCTTCTGTGAGGTATGGATAGATCTCGTTTTCGTCGAAAATACCGGTCTCTTTATACTTTTTGAAGACTGACCCATAGGTGTCAATTCCAACAGTAACGAGCGACGGGTTTTGTTCTTTCAGATATTTTGCGGTTCCACACATCGATCCGCCGGTACCCACCGTGGCAACATAATGCGTGATCGTTCCTTCGGTCTGTTTCCATATCTCGGGGCCGGTAGATTCATAGTGCGCCCTGGTATTCGACAGGTTATCGTATTGATTCGGATAGATCGAATTTGGAATTTCTTTGCTGAGCTTTCGGGCCACCGAGTAATAAGAACGCGGGTCCTCGGGTGATACGTTTGTCGGACACACGATCACTTCTGCTCCGACCGCCTTGAGGATATTGATTTTTTCCTGGCCCTGTTTGTCGGCCATTGTGAATATGCATTTATAACCCTTTGCAACGGCAGTCAGCGCAAGTCCCATTCCTGTGTTTCCGGAAGTGCCTTCGATAATGGTTCCACCAGGCTTCAGCAATCCGGCTTTCTCCGCATCCTCGACCATTTTCAGGGCCATTCGGTCTTTGGTGGAGTTTCCGGGGTTGAAATACTCCACTTTCGCCAGGAACGTGCCTGGAATTCCTTTAAATAACTTGTTTATCCGCACCATTGGGGTATTGCCAATGGTGTCAACGATATTATTAAAAATCATGTGATCTGAAATTGGATGGCAAAAGTACAAAAAAGTGACGTAAAGGTTGCGCCGGAATCAAAGACAAACGGGTAATTTGGGGCCAGGGTCGTTGCGCAAACGGCAGGAATGTAAAATTTCCGTTTTTTGCCGCATCAATGAGTGCAGAAAAAATTATGCAGTAGCTCCGGCCAGGAGGTAAAGCACGGCCATACGAACGGCAACTCCGTTTTCAACCTGGTCAAGAATGATCGAATGCTGTGAATCAGCAGCATCACTGGTAAGTTCGACTCCGCGGTTGATCGGCCCGGGGTGCATGATTACAATCTGTCTTTTCAGGTTATCCAGCATCTTGCGGTTAATGCCGTAGTAAAGAGAATATTCCCGCAGCGACGGGAAGTATTTGATTTGTTGTCGCTCGAGCTGTATTCGCAAAACGTTCGCGACATCACACCACTGCAGGGCCTTGGTTACATCAAATTCCACCTGGACTCCGAGATTTCCAATGAATTTTGGAAGCAATGTCGGCGGCCCGCAGACCATCACTTTTGCACCAAGCTTTTGGAGCGCGAAAATATTGGATAAAGCGACGCGCGAATGTAGGATGTCGCCGATGATCGCGATCTTCTTTCCACTGACGCTCCCAAGTTTTTCGCGAATCGAAAATGCGTCGAGCAGCGCCTGGGTCGGGTGTTCATGGGTTCCGTCTCCGGCGTTGATAATGTTCGCCTTGATGTGTTTTGCAAGGTAGTAAGGTGCGCCGGGACTGGCATGGCGCATTACGACCATATCCACTTTCATTGCCAGTATGTTGTTGACGGTATCGAGCAGTGTCTCGCCTTTTTTTACCGAGCTTGTCGACGCCGAGAAATTCACGACATCCGCTGACAGTCTCTTTTCTGCGAGCTCGAAAGACAGGCGTGTGCGTGTGGAGTTTTCAAAAAAAATATTCGCGATGGTTACGTCACGAAGGGAGGGCACTTTTTTAATCGGACGATTGATTATCTCCTTGAAGTTGTCGGCGGTTTCAAAAATAAGTTCAATGTCTTCTCTGGTTATGTCTTTGATTCCAAGGAGGTGCTTTTGAGTAAGTTTAGACATTGTTTAATCCTTATTGATCAACCATATTTTATTCTGCTTGTGGCCTTGTGCCTGCAACTCGACCAGAACGCGCTGGGACGCGAGTGTGTTCACAACCCTTCCGACGTAGTCGGCTTCAATGGGCAACTCGCGATTATATTTGCGGTCGATCAGCACAAGGAGTTCAACTTTTGCCGGCCGGCCGAATGTGATGAGCGCATCCATTGCAGCACGGATCGTCCGGCCTGTAAAAAGCACGTCATCTACGAGCACCACTTTTTTACTTTCGATAATAAACGGAATGCGGTTTTCGCTTGCTTTTGCCGGAACCTCACGACGCCGAAAATCATCGCGGTGAAAAGTGGCGTCCAGGTATCCGAGGGGAATGGAATTCTTGATATACTTTTCGAGGTTCTTGTGGATTAGCTCCGCCAGGTAGATCCCCCGCGGCTGCATACCGATGATGACAGTGTCGGAAAAGCCATCGTGATTCTCGATTAATTGCTGGCAAAGACGATTTATTGTGATATCCAGAAGGTCAGAATCGAGAATTAGTTTTTTCTGCATACTTGCCTGTGCAAATATAGAAAGATTTGCAGATTACGGGGAACGCCATGAATTTTTTAGGAAGAATCGTCACTTTTGGATCGCGTCCGGGGAATCGGAATGGCGGATCTTATTGATGTAAAACACCCTTCTTTTACTGTCCCGACTCCTGTTCTCAAGTTCCTGAACGCCGTAAGCCAACATGTTATTATCATACCAATACTCCAGCTTGTTGGTGCCCTCCTCGTTCTTTTTAACGATCTCATCCGGTGAGTTGATCCGGATCGGGTCCAGGCTCTTTCCCTCGATCACTTCGTTATTTTGAATGATCTTTGTTCGCAGCTTGTTTTCGAACAGGTACAGCAAAGCGATTTTATCCTCCTGAACTTCAAGCTTAACAAATTGCTCCAGTGTAAACGTTTTGACATCGTTGATCTCGAAACTGTTGTCCCAAACCAGATCCCCATTCGGTTTGAATCCCATGACAATGGCATGCGTATAATGATAGCCGTCGAAGATGCGGCCATTCTGGATGACGGTGCCCGGAGGAATTGAGCGCATGAAAAAAGAACCGTAGTAGCCGCGGTCCATGTTAATGTACTTTGGATAAAACGCTTCACCCAGCATCACAAACTGTCCGTCGTGAGCGACGAGCTCGTGTACCAGGAACCGGTAGTTAAAACGGATCCTCTTCCCCTTGATCTTTCGCCGTTCGATCCTGCTTTTGACACGTTTTTCCCGCTTTGCTTTCATGTACTTAAAAAAGTTTTCGAGGTCGGCAAAGTTGTAGTACCGTATATCCTGCACGCCTGCCGCGTCAACGCTGGCAATAAAAACTCCCCGCGAAAATTCTGCCGAACGCGTACCATAAACGCCGGCGACAATTTGTCCATCATCCGTGGTTTTCAGCGACCTGCCGAAGATCAGGTGTTTGTTGTCCTCAGGTTCAAGAGCAAAATTGCGTATCAGATCCCCGTTAGCATCGTAATTTTTGATAAAAAGTGTCCGTTGTTTGAGATGGTTCAATGCACTGATCAGCACATCGAATGTTCCATCCGGATAAGTTTTTATTTGCGTTAATTCTCCGGCTTCATTGAACATTGCCGGCAATACCTTTGACTGGAGTTTTACCCGCGAAAAGTGAAGCACGAGCGGCACCTTGCTGTAATACCCGCCAATCAGAACAGCGTCGTCGGTTGCCGCAAACTCCGTAGGCGAAAAAGGAATAAATCCCCTGATCTCATAGCGTGTGTATTCAGCTTCGTTTTTATCAACCATTAACAAAACGAAATTATTTTTGCTGTAGTCGCGATAACGAAGCAGGACAAAAAGCTTGTCGCGGTAGGCTCTCTTCGCGGCAACAATGTAGTTCTTGTCTATTGGCAGGTAACCCTCCCACGCAACATTCAAAGCAGTGTCAAGTCTCACCAGGTGGATGCGCAGCTCCCTCGACACCATCACGGTACGGTAAAGATAGAGGCCGATCTTTTCAGCGGGAATGATCTCGAAATGTTTCTCATTGGGGCCAAGCGGAATCTCAATTCGTAGCGGTTGAACGACCTGAGCGGGTAAGTTTCCGGTAAATGCAAAAAGTAAAGCAACGGCCGGTAAGATCGCTTTAACGGATAACCACTTTGTTGACATAGAAGACGTCGCGTACCCTGTCATTTCTGCGTTCCTGATTTCGGATGGTTTGATAGCCCCAAACATAGAATGTGTTGTCGACCCAATGCTTTAATCCACCCTCCTCCTTCTTTTCATCCCGGATCTCATCACTATCGTCGCTGAGTTTTATTTTGTGCGTAAATTCTTCGCCATAACCTTCTTTCAGAGAAATTATTTTAACCTTTATTTCGGATTCTTTCTTGTATAGGAAGTACAGTGATGACGTCGTGTACAAAAAATCGGAAACCTGCTCGAGTCCTGGCTTTTCGACTTCGTCAAGTTTTAAGCTTTGGTCCCACTGGAGTTCTCCCTTCGCATTAAAAGACAATAATACCGTAGCCTGGGTTTTAATCTCTTCAGCATTTTTAACATTGGGTCCGTAGGCGGACGGCCGATACCGCATTCCGGGGTAGTACGGCGACCACATCGGACTGAAATAATAGTATGGGTTCGGGTAATACGAATTATACGGATTATTGTAGTAGGGGTTTGCCGTGGAGATCGGATTGTATACTTCGGCGAGCAAAAAGTATCCGTCTTTGTTCTCCTGCAGCTTGAATGGGAATACATAGCTGGCGAATGACGGTTTTCTTCCGCTCTTGACATCATTTTTTGTATTGGTTCTGATCCTGTCCGCGCGTTTGGGACTCAGATAATCCAGGAAGTGATCGAGTTCGCCAAAATGAAAATATTTGATTTTCTGATCAGTAAATGGATCAACCGGCAAGGCAAAAAATCCGGAGGACTGTTTGCCGAGTTTGTCGCCCCACGTCCCGACCACAATCAGATCTTCACGTTGCAGCGTGCTGCTGATGCTGGCCTGCAAAGACTTTTCATCATCGATAGGCACTGCATCCTCAAGCAACAGCTTGCCGGTCTCATCGAAAGTTTTGAGAACGAGCTTGCGTTCCGAGCGCTGGGCCCTATCAATGAGGATTACATTAAAGGTGTTATTCTGGTTCACACGAAGGTCAACCAATTCGGTATCTTTTTGAAAAAATCCGGGAACGATCTTCAGGCCTTTCGTTGCCGGATCGAATAACAATATTGCCGGATCGCTGGACACGTATCCGCCGAACGCAATATTCGACCCAACCTTGCTGAAATGGGTGATCCTGAAGTCGACTTCGGGTTTGATCTCAAAACGATTTTTTTCCGAACCATCCTCCGTATCGAATTCAACAAGCTGCAGGCTGTTTTTGTAAGTGTCTCCCGTGCGGTAGAGTAAGTAGAGTGTTCGGGGAGCAACTTCGTATCCGATCAGCGGATATCTTTCTTCAAGGTAAAACTCAACAATTTTTCTTTCTTCCAGGGCCGTATCCAGCAACACGATCTCCCACAGTTTTTTATTTCCGTTGTACTTGTCTCTTTCGCGCAGCAGCGCTAATCCTTCCTCATTGAGAGAAATTACGGTATAGGATTCATCGCTGCTTTTCTGTTCGCGCTCGTACCGGCGGGTTTGGGTGATTTGCGCATACAGGGGCTGAAATGTCACAAAGAGCACAGTTGCAGCCAACAACCGCCGCCAATATATCGTATGGGTAAATTTCATTCTTATTTTCCTTCACTCAGTGCGATGACCAGTTCAAACTCACTTACCGTCACTGGTTGAACCGACAACCGGGCTGCACGCACGAGCACCATATCAGTTAAACGTTTGTCAGATTTTATTTGTGCAAGCGAAACCGGTTTTTTTAGCTTTTTTTCCGGGGCGAGGTCCACTGCAATCCATTCTGCGTCTTTGGGTTCCGGATACCCTGACTTGACAACCCGGGCAATACCGGTAACAGATTTCTCCTCGCCGGTGTGATAAACGAAAACCAGGTCGCCTTTCTCCATCTTCTTGAGATTGCTGCGCGCCTGGAAATTCCGCACTCCATCCCAGACTGTTTTTTTGTCCTTCAGGAGGTTGTCAAATGAATAAGTCTCGGGTTCTGTTTTTACAAGCCAGTAGTTCATATGATCGGTTAATTGTGTCACCGAAAATAAGCATACTATTGGATCAGCCGGTACATATTGGCCGAAAAAACGCTTGAGAAGTGACCTTTAGGGTCAGTAAGCTCTGACGAGTTTGCCTTCCATGTAATTCACATACGAGCGGTTCACCACTTTCATACCACCGGGCGTGGGAAAATTTCCGGTGAAATACCAATCGCCCTTGTGATTCGGGCAGGCTTTATGGAGGTTCTCCACGGTCTGAAAGACAATCTGCAGCTCTGCTTTCATGTCGGCCGGTCTTACGATCTCGGCGATTTTTGAAGACAGCTCCTCGTCCGTGAATTGCTCGTAAAGGTGCTTTACATAGTTTTGCTGGATCTGGTGGCCACGCGCGCGGGTACATTTTTCATATACTTCACCGAGCATGTAGTCCTTACCCTTGTCTCGTAACAAAGCGATCATAGCGCGGAAAGCGACAAAGTCTCCCATCCTGCTCATATCGATACCGTAACAATCCGGGAAACGGATCTGCGGCGCTGAGGATACAACAACGATCTTCTTTGGTCCGAGACGATCCAGCATCTTCAGAATACTTTTTTCGAGCGTTGTGCCGCGAACAATGGAGTCGTCGATAACGACGATCGTATCTTTTCCTTTTTTGATCACCTCGTACGTGGTATCATAAACGTGCGCTACCAATTCGTCGCGATGTTCGTCGTCGGTAATAAACGTTCTGAGTTTTACGTCTTTCAGAACAAGTTTTTCCACCCGGGGTCTGAATGAGATCATGTCCTCAACAGAATCAACCGACGGTTTTCCCTCGACGATAATTTCCTTTTGCTTGCGGATGAGGTAGTCTTCAATTCCGGCCATCAGTCCGTAAAAGGCTGTCTCAGCCGTGTTGGGTATGTATGAAAATACAGTGTTCTTCAGGTCAAAATTAATCGAGCGCAACACCTGAGGAACCAGTAACCGGCCCAGTTGTTTTCTTTCGCGGTAGATATCCGGATCATTTCCTCTTGAAAAATAGATGCGCTCAAAGGAGCAAGATTTTTTCTCCCCGGCTTTGATGACAGGGTATTGTCCGTATTCTCCGCTTTTCGTGATCAGCAAAGCATGGCCAGGCTTAATTTCATCTATCTGGCTGTAATCAATATTGAAAGCCGTTTTTATGGCCGGTTTTTCAGAAGCTACAACAACCACTTCGTCGTCAGCATAATAGTAGGCCGGACGAATTCCATTAGGATCCCGGACAACAAAGGCGGAACCGGATCCGGTGAGTCCGGCCATCGTATATCCTCCGTCAAAATCCTTGCATGCCCTTTTCAAAACCCGGTGCAGGTCCAGTTCACTTTCAATGATCTCCGAGATCTCGCGATTCGAAAATTTGTCCTTGTATCGCTCGAATAAATTCTGAACCTCCTCGTCCAGGAAGTGGCCTATCTTTTCCATGACCGTGACGGTGTCCACTTTTTCCTTCGGGTGCTGGCCGAGGTTTACAAGAATATCGAACAATTCATCGACGTTTGTCATGTTGAAATTTCCTGCCATCACAAGATTCCGGCTTCGCCAGTTGTTCTGCCTCAGGAATGGATGGACGTTTTCAATGCTGTTCATTCCATGGGTGCCATAGCGCAGGTGGCCAAGCCATAATTCACCGGTAAAGGCGACATTCTCCTTAAGCCAGTGGTCGTCGCGAAATTTCTCTTTCCCGAATTTCTGTGCTTTTTTATATTTCTTGCTGATCTTCTTAAAAAGGTGGGCGACGGGCAGGGGTTTGATGGATCTGTATCGGCTGATGTACCGGCGGCCGGGTTCTACATCGATCTTGATATTTGCGACACCTGCACCATCCTGTCCACGGTTATGTTGCTTTTCCATCAGGATGTACATCTTGTTCATCGCATACGTTGTACCGTATTTTTCGATGTAATAGGAAAGAGGCTTTCGCAGGCGGATCATTGCTATTCCGCATTCGTGAAGAATCTCGTCGGTCATTATAATTTGTTAATTATACCCCTCAACTCACCGCAATCTTCGAAGGTGCGTGAGTCAGAATACAAAGTTAACTTTATTAATCCAACCCATCAACAACCCCGGAGCGACGAAAAGGGCAAGTATGAGTAAAACCAGAATCAGTCCTAAAAGATTTTCGGGCGTAATGAAATTTTGCCGCATTTGAGCGGGAAAATCCGGCCCGTCCGGAACCTTCTCTTCTTTCAAGAAAGCGTAATAGGGTATTTTTAAATAATAAAACAGGGAAACGACCGTGTTCAGGAGGCCAAGAACCAAAAGCCACAGGAGGAGCGGCTTTCCTGACAATTGATAAGATTCCCATACCGACGAAAAAATAAACAGCTTTGCTGTAAACCCGGATGTAGGGGGTAATCCGGTCAGGGAGATCAGTCCAACAAGCAACAGGACCAGTTGAACCCAGTGAACCCTGCCCCTTCCGCTGAAATCGTTTACGGTATTGATCCCCCGCTGGGCAAAGTATCCGAGGTAAATGAAAACCGCGAAATTCATGAGAACATAGATACCTGCATAGAACAAGGTGAAATGCAATCCCTGCGGAATAAAAGCGGCAATTCCAATCACCAGGAAACCAGAGTGGGCAATCGATGAAAAAGCCATCAGCCTTTTCGCATTTTTCTGTGCAAGAGCGGCAAAATTCCCGACTGTAATTGAAAGAATGGCAAGAAATACGACGATAACTTGCCAATCGTAATCAGTTCGGCCGTAGGCATTCAGGGCCAGAACGATTTTGATAAAAGCGCCCAAAGCAGCAAGCTTGGGAACCGTTGATAAAAAAGCGATCACGGGAAATGGCGCCGCCTGATAAACATCCGGAACCCAGGGATGCATCGGCGCTGCAGACATTTTAAACAGCACGCCGGCAACAGACATTACCCCGGCAATCAGAATAATGGAACCTGGCTTGTCCATTAACGCGCTTGAAAAATCCTGAGACGTAAAATCCAGTGTGCCCGTATGCCCATAAAGCATTGAGAAACCATAAAGCATCACTGCCGACGCAACAGAGCCAAATAAAAAATATTTTAAGCCGCCTTCACTTGCCTCGCGGTCAAATGCAAACGTTGCCAGCACATACGAGCCAATAGAAACCAATTCCATCGATAGGAAGGTGAGCAACAAATTGTTGCTCATCAAAAAAAAGTGACCGCCAAACACAACTGCCAGAAGGAGGACGGAAAATTCATTACGGTGTTTCTTGATTTGCGTCTTGTTCAATGCCATGATGCATGTCAACAGGCCGGACAGATTTAAAAGCACTTGCAAAAATCCCGTGAATTTATCTTTGCGGATCATCCCCGCGAAGAGCGTCGTGCTTTCAGTCGTGTCGGTTACAAGCGCAATAACGGTAGCGGAGAAAAGAAACGTGGCCATGAGCACCGAAAGGTTTTCATGCTTTGGTTTAAAAAAACCCACAACGATCAGCAGAATGATTCCGGAAACCAGGATAAGCTCCGGCTTCAGGAGCCCGATGCTGTTCTGAATGGAATATAAGTGGTCGCGGATTTCCACGGTCAGGGTTGCGAAGTTAAGGTAGCTCCCGTAGCGGAGATGGTTTTCACGAATTGATACGCAAACGGATTGATCCAATCGAGGATCAGCTGAGGGAAAATTCCAAAAACGAGGGTTGCTGCCGCCAGGGGAATAAGCACATAATATTCTTTAACCGAGAGATCGGTGAGTCTGGACGTTAGGCTCAACTCCTTGTAGTGAAATTTACCAAAGAACATGCGCTGAATTGTCCATAGATAATAGGCGGCACCGAGTACAAGGCCTACAGTTGCAATCACAGCGAGACTTTCGTGCAGAATGCCGTTCGCAGAAGCCGATTTGAATCCTCCCAGCAGGATCAGGATCTCGGCAATAAAACCCGAGAACCCCGGCAGTCCCATTGAAGCGAAAAAAGCGATCAGCACAAATACAAAATACGAAGGCATTTTTGAAGAAAGGCCCGAGTAGTCGGATATGAGACGGTTTCCGGTGCGGTCATAAAGTACGCCGGCTAATATGAATAACATGGCCGAGATCACGCCGTGGCTGAACATTTGGTAAACAGCGCCTGTGATACCTTCCGTTGTTACAGAAGCGAGACCGAGCAGAACGAAGCCCATATGGGAAACAGAAGAATAAGCAATCAGTTTTTTCAGGTCCTTGCTTCCCAACGCGTTCAGCGCACCGTAGACAATAGAGATCACTCCGAAAAGTCCGACAAGCCAACCAAAATAAACGGCACCATCGGGAAAAACCGGATAAGCAATCCGCAACAAACCATACCCTCCGACCTTCAGGAGTAAGGCCGCGAGTATAACCGAAATAGGAGTCGAGGCTTCCACGTGTGCGTCGGGCAGCCATGTGTGCAGGGGTACCATCGGCAATTTGATACCAAATCCGATAAACAGAAAAAGAAAAGCCCACATCCTCGCATCGAGTCCGGCCACATTCCATGGGGTATTCGGATCAAAAATTGAATTTGAAATAATATTTTCGGGCATGGTCATGTTCACGATGTTGAAACTGTGAACCAGCTTGCCTGCCTGCACCGAATCGTTAAAGGAAATATACAGGCCGATCATTACGATCAGGATCAGGATGGATCCCAGAAGCGTATAAAGGAAAAATTTGATGGAGGCGTACTCTCTTCTTGGACCACCCCAGATCCCAATGAGAAAAAACATCGGGAGAAGCATGAACTCAAAAAAAAGATAGAAGAGTAGGAAATCGAATGCAGTGAATGTTCCGATGATGGCGGCATTTAAAATGAGCAAAAGTGCAAAATACCCTTTTGTGTTCCGTGTGATGTTCCACGAGCAAATGGTGGCAAGAAACATGATTGCAACTGAAAGACAAACCAACGGCATATTCAGGCCGTCCAGCGCAAGGAAATAATCCGCCTTCAGAGTTCCCCACGACCCGAGGTCAAGCGTGATCCATGAAAACTTTTCGACAAATTGCAAGCCGATATCATTTCTGTACTGGACGATCAGCACAATGACGGCGAGGGATTGAAACGAACATGCTGCGAGTGCAATCTGTTTGTAGAATTTTTCATTGTAAAAAGGAGTGAGAAGGATAAAGAGGGCTGCCAGCAGTGGGGTGATAATCAGAAATGAAAGTAGGTGTGGCTGCATTTCTCTTGCTGCAGATTAAACTGCTCTTTCGTTCAATTTCAATTCAATGCGTAAATTAGAAAAATAATGATTGCAAAAAGTGCCCAGAAAATATAAAGCTGAATTTTTCCTCCCTGAATACTGCGAATCAGGATTCCACCGAACGCAACGATCCGTGTAACCGCCGAAACAGATCCATCGATAATTCGCGTATCGATCCACTGTACAACATGGGCGAGTGTCACCTGACCAAATGCATTCAGGTGAAGGAACCGGTCAATCAATTTTTTATCAACATATACTGAGGTGGAAGCCGCGGCAACAACTGTTTTGTTGTAGGCACGCCTGTAGAAACGATCGAGATAAAAACTGTTTTCAAGCAATGCGTTTGAACGCGGAGTTCTTCTAAAAAACAGCCAGCCGGTCAGCAATGCGCCGGCCGCGACCAATACGGATATCATTGTAATTTGTAACGGAATTCTTCCTTCCGACGGCGCGATGACCCAACCATGAAAATCAAAAGGATTCCATGACACCACGAACCAGAGCGAGCCGAAAGCGAGGACGAGCATCGGAATCTGCATAACCACGGGAGATTCCCTAACCATCCCATCTACTTTTCCGCTGCCGTAAAAAGTAAACCAGATCATACGGAAAGTATAAAGGATGGTGAGAAAAGAAACAGTCAGTATCGTCGCTATCCCGAATAATGGGAGATAATCATTTCCCCACACACTTGTTAGGATCGCTTCCTTGGATAAGAACCCGGAAAAAAAAGGAATACCCGCCAGTGATGCTCCGCTTGTTATGAATGCCAACCATGTCACAGGAAGCTTCCGGGATAGTCCTCCCAGATTCCGGATGTCCTGCGCATCAAAGTGGAGCTTCGATTGCTGCTGCGCCTGATGCACGGCCAGGATCACGGAGCCAGCGCAGAGAAACAAACACCCTTTGAAAAAGGCGTGGGTAAAAAGGTGGAGCAGTGATGCTTCAATTGCGCCCAACCCAATCGCCATGATCATCAGCCCAAGCTGCGATATTGTTGAATAGGCAAGGATCTTTTTAATATCGTTTTGCACCAGCGCGCTTAACGCTCCGATCAGCGCGGTCACTGCCCCGATGATGGCAATTACCGGCAGAATATGGCTCATGAAATGGTGCATGCGCGCCAGCAGAAATACGCCTGCCGCAACCATGGTCGCCGCGTGAATAAGGGCGGACACCGGGGTCGGACCCGTCATGGCATCCGGAAGCCAGGTGAACAAAGGGAATTGGGCAGACTTTCCGACGACGCCGGCAAAAATGCAAACTGAAGCCACAAGTTGCCAGTTCTCACCTCCAATTTCATTGAGGTCGGTAATATTGAAAGTTCCCGCATGAGTCCAAACCATCATCAATCCGACAAGAAAACCTGCGTCACCCAATCGGTTCATGATGAACGCTTTTTTGGATGAGTGCGCTGCCGCAGGTTGTTCCATATCATGGCCGATCAGCAAATACGAGGAGAAGCCAACCAGCTCCCAGAACACGAACATTACAAGTAGACTATCGGTGAGAACAATGCCTTCCATGGAGAAAGTGAAAAAGCCCAGCATGGCAAAGTAACGTTTCCCGTTCATATCGCCTGCCATATACCCGACGGAGTAAAGGTGAACAAGAAATGAGATCAGCGTGACGATAAAAAACATCAGTATTGAAATATTACTGAACTCAAGATTGGCAGTAATCGAATTGTTGGCGATGGAAAACCAAGGCAGGGCAATGAGTTTTTTCGGATCACCCCAGCTGTCGACCAAAACGGTTGCAGCAATGCAGGTACTGATCATCATGATAAAAGTGGCGATCAGCGGAACGGTCCATGCGTAACGTTCACGCACGAGTGAGCAAATGAGAAAAGAAACGAGGGGAAGCAAAAACGAAATGATGAGAATAAAACCGGTCAGTGTAAGATCGCTGCTGATGGTGTTTCCTGACATGTTAATCTTTTAATTCGCTCACCTCATCGGGGATAGAAGACTGATAATGCCTGTACACAAACATGATAATTGCCAGGCCCACCGCCGTTTCTGATACCGCTACAATGATAACAAATAACGCGAACATCTGGCCATGAAATGAATCGGGATAGAGCTGATTAAATGCAACAAGGTTCACGTTCGACGCATTCAGTAGCAACTCAACTCCAATCAGCATCATGATGGTGTTGCGTTTGATCAGGATGATCGAAAGTCCCACGCAGAAAAGCCACGCACCAAGGTACAACAGATGAAGTGTCATTAACTTTTTGGTTTGGTTGTTGCGACAATGGCTGCTCCGATCAAGGCAATGAGTAGTAACACTCCCGCAACCTCGAATGGCAACAAATATGATGTCATGAGCTGAACCCCGGTTTCCCTAACCGTGTCGATGGCGAAGCTCTTGTCGACGGATCGGTCGAAACCATTATTGATCGCCATGACCAGAACGGCGAGCAGGAACGTACCTCCGACGATACCGGCGAAAATATTTGTGTTTTCAACCCTCAGCGGAATTCCGGAGATCCTGTTTGTCAACATGATCCCGAAAATGATCACAACGACGATGCCTCCGGCGTAGATCAGGATTTGGGTGACCGCGAGAAATTCCGCGAACATAAAGACATAAATTCCCGCAATGGCGAGCAAACAAACCAGCAACAGCAATGCCGCTTTAAAAAGGTCCTTCACAAACAGAAGGCTGGCCGCAGATGTTGCGCAAAGCGCGTATAAAATATAAAAGACAACGGTTCCCATATCAGCTTGCTGGAGGAGGTCCGGGCGGTTTGATCTTCGGTTTGAATGCGGGCCTCGGTGCTACCGGTTTGGGCGGCTCACCTTCTTGCGGCAGACCGGCGGCAGGGGCAGGGGAAGCCTTGGCCTTCTGATGCTCTTCGAAAATTTGCTTTTTTTGCAAGATCTCCTCCGGGCTCATCTCGGCAAATGCAAAATTGTGTTCGCGGATATCGGTGACGCTGAAATCGTAAACTTTGGTCATCGTGAGGCATTCCGTAGGGCACACCGTAGTACACAGTCCGCAAAAGCAGCATTTACCCATGTCGATATCAAACTTTGCGGCGTAAATTCTTTTCGGAGTTCCATCGGAGGTCTTGCCGATCTCCTCCACGGCTCTGACGGGTTCTATGTCGATACAATCCACTGGGCAGATCTTTGCACATTTATCGCACACGATGCAGTCATCAATTTCATTGTGGAGTCTGTATCTACCGTTATCTGGTACGGGCAAAATCTGATGCGGGTATTGAATGGTGGCGATTCCATCGGGGTGGTTGAAATAACCTGGCGCGGTAATCGGCACCGGTGGCCGCGAATGCCGTGCCGACAGGAGGTGACGGAAGGTCAGCTTCAATCCAATGGATAACGAATGAATCGTTTCAGTAATCTTTCTCCAGTATGATGGTTCTCTTTTTGCCATGCTCAAAAATAGGCTGAAAAAGCCAACCGGAAACTTAAATTCTATTTAGGCTTTGGCAGTGTGAAATAGAATGTGCTGCCTTTCCCTTCCTGACTGTTCACCCAGATCTTGCCGCCGTTTTTCTCGACAAATTCCTTGCACAGGATCAGGCCAAGGCCGGTTCCCTTTTCATTGGCTGTTCCGCGCGTGGTGTAAGGCGCCGTTTTGTCGAACAGGATCTTTAACACTTCTGCGTTCATGCCAACGCCGTTGTCTTTGACAAAGATGGTCCACTGGTTGCTGCCTTCCTCTGATCCGATTGTAACTGTACCTCCATCATTGGTAAACTTAATGGCATTGGTCATCAGGTTGCGGATTACAAGATTCGTTGTGTTCGAGTCGGCAAATGCAATCGACTGCGGAGGGATCTCGTTGATAAGTTCAATTTTTTTGGTCTGCACAGCACCGAGCAGCTGGATGTTTTCCTCGACGATCCTGTGAAGGTCGATCCGTGTCGCCTGGAGGTTCAACTTATCCATCTGGAGTAAAGTCCAGTCCAATAAATTGTTCAGCAGCGTTCTGGTATGGTTGAACCTGATCTTGAGCTCGTGCAGGTGATTGGGGAGCTCGTTTGGTTTGACGGCGCCTTTGTCAAGCAAATCAAGCAAGCCGGAAAGCGCGTTGATCGGTGAACGCAGATCGTGTGATATGATGGAGAAGAACTTGTCTTTGACCTGGTTAAGGCGTTCAAGCTCCTCACTGCGCTTTTCCATTTCCTCCTGGTGTCGTATTAAGAGCGCGTTGATCTGACGTCTGCGTTGTCCGCTGCGGTAAACGGTGGCGAGGAGGATACCGCTGAGCGCCATCACCACGACAAGAATGTTGCGTATGAACTCCTGTTTTTTCAGTTGGTCATCCTTGAGATCCTGGGCCCGGCTCAGGGCCTCTATCTGCGTATCCTTGGCCTCTGTTTCGAAACGGATCTGGTCGCGCAACAGCTTTTCCTGCATATCGTGGCTGAACAAAGAATCCTCGAGCTGTTTGTACTGTTTAAAATAGGAGAGCGATTGTTCGAAATCTCCCTTCATCTCGAGGATCTTGGAAAGCTGATTGTAACAATTGATCTGCAGGATCCTCGCATTTGATTTTTTGGCCAGTAAGAGGCTTCGCTCGATATAATCGATGGCTTCATCGTATTTGCCCTGTTCAGTCAATACAGTCCCGCGGCCCAGTTCAACTTCTGCGCTTCCGAACTGGTTGTTGGTGCGCACATGTGACCGATAAGTTGTATCGTAGTATGCCATTGCGTTCTTGTAATCTTTTTTACGGAGGTATGCGGTGGCGATTTTCGTTAGTGTTCTGGGTTCCAGCACATGGATCTGTTGTGCCCTTGACAGCCGGAGGGATCGCTGCAGGGTTTGAAGGGCGGAATCGTATTCACCCTTTCGCAATTGCACATCCCCGATCTCATCCAGCGAATAGGGCAAACCTTCCGTGTCATTGATCATCGCGCTCAGTTCCTGGGAGATCATCAGATGTTCGAGCGCTTTTGAATACTGGCCAAGCTCCTTGAAAACCCGTCCGACATTGTGCATGGCGATAGTCATGCGCAGCGAGTCATTGACGAGTTTGGCCACCCTGTAGGCCTGCGTGAAATAGTAATAGGCCTCATCGTACTCACCCAGATCGTAATAGTCGTTGGCAATACCGTTGTAATTTTCCGAGATCGCCATGCTGTCGTTCAGCACCAGGCTCAATTGCAGGGCCATATTGTCATACCTGAGGGCGCTGGTGTAGTCTCCGCTGATCGTATATAACGTTCCCAGGTTCTGATAAGCGCGACTTTTGCCCTTCTGGAAATTGGTCTCTTCAGCGAGATCCACCGCCTGCTCCAGGTATTGTCGTGCTTTCAGCGTGTTTGAGTATTGATATTCGCGCGCCAACCCGATCAGGATCTTCACCCTTGTCGTATCCGGCTTGCTTTCCTGTAGTTCGTTCTGAAGGCTGTCAATTTTTTGCTGGCCAATCGCAGGCAATGCCAGTAGACAAATGAGGTAGAATAGAAAATATCGCACGCGACCTAAATGAAAATTATTTTCCAAAATGCACAAATAATAACAAAAATCAAGGCAAAAGGTGTCAGATACTTCCAGCTTAAATTCATCAGTTGATCCACCCGCAAACGCGGATACGTCCAACGTACCCACACCTGAATTGCCACAAAGAATAACGACTTAGAGAGCAACCAGAACATGCCCCATCCCGATGCCGACCAGGTTCCTGGGTCGCCCGTTGTCCATTCTGCGAATTTGAGGAAACCTATATTCGGCAGTGGAGTATTCCAGCTCCCAAAAAATAATATAGCCCCTAATATACTGACTAAAAGCATCATTGCATACTCGGCCAGCATAATAACCGCCCACCTGAAACCGGAATATTCTGTTTGAAATCCTGCGACGAGTTCGGATTCCGCCTCGGGTAGATCGAACGGTGCGCGATTGCATTCAGCAAGGGATGCAATGAAATAGATAACCCACACGATCAGCAAATATGGGAGCCTGAAAACGTTCCAGCTGACGAAGCCACCGATTCTGGTAGTTTCAATGCCGAGCGAAGGCATGTCAAACAAATAAACAGGGCTCGTGGAATTGATCCCTTGCTGCAGAGAAATTTCCTGCAGATCAAGTGACTGTGATATCATACACACACAGAGAACCGACAACCCGAGTGGAACTTCATACGAAATGATCTGGGCCGCGGAACGCATGGTTCCAAGAATGCTGTATTTGTTGTTGGAACCCCAACCCGCCATCAGGATACCGACTACATCCAGCGAAATGATAGCCAGCAGGAAGAATAGTCCCGAGTGAATTGATGACCCCGGCCAATCCGGGCTCAAAGGAATGACAGCAAAACCTGCAAAGATCGATACGAATATTACAAGGGGCGCGATCTTAAATAAAAATGAATCGGCTTTTGAAGGCACGATATCCTCTTTCTGGATTAGTTTTAACAGATCGGCAATGGTTTGAGCAATGCCGTAATATCCCACCTCCATCGGCCCTAAACGGTCCTGAATAAAAGCAGATATCTTTCGCTCTGCATAAACTGCAAACACTACATAAAGCAGTAGAAACGGTAAAATGAAAACCAGTGTACTCAAATGAAAAATCACCTAAAGATGTGAAATATTCGTAAGTCCCGGAATTTTACAGGGATTTAAGTCCAAAGCTCATGTTTTTCCAGGTGTACTGACTCATGGAAAAACATCCGCGCCGACGTTTCGAATGAGTCGGTATAATCAGAAACCAGAAAATGGTGCGTGGGTTCCTGCGTGTCGTTTAACAGATTTTCTTTTGTCAGATAATCTCTCAGGGCCGCCGCGACCACTTCTGATGAGTCGAGAATATCCATGCGCTGCTGGTAAAAATCACTGATCTCTTTTTTGATCAGGGGATAATGGGTGCAGGCCAGGATCAGCGCATCAATGTTTTTCAATTCGTCATCGGCAAGGTATTGAGCGATGATCTCGTGACTGATCTGATTGTTGAAAAATCCTTCTTCGATCATCGGCGCCAAAAGGGGAGTGGCCAGCGATTTCAGGACCAGGCCCTGATCCAGCCCGCGGATCTTTTTCAGGTACACACCGGATTGGACGGTCCGTTTTGTACCGATCAGGCCGATATTCTTATTTCTGTACTGGTTGCATACCAGGTTCACCATCGGATCGATCACGTTGATGATGTGCGTATCACGCCTGACATACTCCTGAAGAAGTTCATAGGCCGCGGAACTTGCCGAGTTGCACGCGATCACGATCACTTTGCAACCTTTTTTGAGGAGGATCTCGGCAATCCTTATGGAATAAGCCTGAATGGCTGCCTCGGACTTATCGCCATATGGCAAATGTGCGGTATCGCCAAAGTATATCAGGTTCTCGTTCGGAAGGACTTTTTTGATCGCATGGGCAACCGTTAACCCGCCAATGCCGCTGTCGAATATTCCAATGGGCTGCTCGCGTTTTTTGACTTTCATGTCCTCACAAGATCAAGAAAAAAATTGAACCGCGAATTTTAACTATTTTATTCCTAATAGATGTTGTGTTCGTCAAAAATTGTTGATGTGCCGAACGGCTGTCGCGCGCCGCCTGAAAGTTTTATTTCACCATTTGAATCTTTAATTTGCGGCCGAATTCATAAAACCATCTATTCATGGCATATAACTTACTTAAAGGAAAACGCGGAATCATTTTTGGCGCTTTGGATGAAAATTCAATTGCCTGGAAAACGGCTCTGAAAATCAAAGAAGAAGGCGGTTTGTTTACCCTGACGAACGCCCCGATCGCGATGCGCATGGGCAAGATCAATGAACTGGCAAAAACCTGTAATGCAGAAATTATTCCGGCGGATGCGACGTCGGAACAGGATCTGCAGAACCTTTTTAGCAAGTCGATGGAAATCCTTGGCGGTAAACTTGATTTCGTACTTCATTCGATCGGGATGAGCCCGAACGTTCGCAAAGACCGGGGATACGGTGATTTGAATTACGACTGGTTTTTAAAGACGCTCGATATTTCCGGCTTGTCGTTCCATAAGGTCCTTCAGACTGCCGAGAAAACTGATGCCATGAATGAGTGGGGCTCAATTCTCGCACTGAGCTATATTGCCGCACAACGCACATTCCCTGACTATTCCGATATGGCGCAGGCAAAGGCCGTTCTGGAATCGATCGCGAGAAGTTATGGGTACCGGTTTGGCAAGCTTAAGAAAGTAAGGGTAAATACCATTTCACAGTCGCCGACAAAAACCACCGCAGGCGCCGGTATTTCCGGTTTCGATGTGTTTTTTGATTACGCGCAAATGATGTCACCGCTTGGCAATGCTACAGGCGAGGATTGTGCGAATTATGTTGTGATGATGTTCTCCGACCTGACCCGTATGGTGACTATGCAAAATCTCATGCATGATGGTGGTTTCTCATCAACCGGAATTACAGAAGATCTGATTGAACGTTTAAAAAAATAAACGCCAGCGGTCTTCATCTGAGACTGAAGCTGACGCGTGACAATGGATGGTTGCTTTTCCGCACTGCAAGATCAACCTGGGATTGAATGTCATTCGAAAAAGGGATGATGGCTATCATGATATTGTCACGGGTTTTTATCCCATCGGCCTCACCGACATACTGGAGATCGTCCCTGCATCAGAATTTGCATTTTCGGTTTCCGGGGATCCAATCGCGGGTGACCACGGTGAAAACCTGTGCGTGAAGGCGTACCGTTTGGTCCGGCGTCACCACGATGTTCCTGATGTAAAGATCCATTTGCATAAAAAAATTCCATCAGGCGCTGGCCTCGGAGGAGGGTCGTCAAATGCGGCATTCACCTTGCGGATATTGAATGAAATTTTTGATCTGAAACTTTCAGGGGTTACTCTTGCAAACTATGCCGGGCAGCTGGGCAGCGACTGTGCATTTTTTTTGAAAGACGTGCCCCAAACCGGAACAGGCCGCGGCGACATGCTGACTCCACTTTCACTCAGCCTGAAGGGCAGACACCTTGTTTTGATTAAACCGGATATTCATGTATCTACCGCGCAGGCGTATGCCGGTATCGCCCCCAAATCGCCCGATGCCGAGCTTTCCAATATAATCAGTAACAAGCCCGTTGAACAATGGAGGCACCTTGTAAAAAACGATTTTGAAGCCACGGTGTTCGACGCATATCCGCGGATCCGGGAAATCAAGGAGGCGTTGTATAAAAACGGAGCGCTGTATGCGAGTATGAGCGGTTCGGGATCTGCGGTCTATGCCATTTTTTCCAATCCGATGCAACTGCAGCATCTTTTTCCCGGAATGTTCTATTGGACCGGACCTTTGACGATGTGATCAGTCAATGAGTACGGTTCTGTCGAATCGTTTTTTCAGCAGCGGGTAAATAATGACTGCACTAAGAATGATCAGGGTGCCGATATAAAAATTCAGGTTCATTTTTTCTTTCTGTTGAAAGATCAATACGGCCATGATGATACCGTAAACCGGTTCGAGGTTCAGCGTGAGCTGGATCATGAATACGGAGACCCTCTTCATCAGCTCAACGGCCACAGTATACGCATAAACGGAGCATACTCCCGCAAGCAGCGCAATGTAAATCCAGTCCTTCGCGGACGGAACCATGTGAAGAACATGATCCTCTGCCAGCGTTTGCTGGTAAACCGGAAGGAAAACGGCCGCCGCAATAAAAACGCCAATCATCTCATAAAAAGTGATCGTACGTGCCGGAATCGTTTTTACCATTTTGGAGTTAAAGACCGAGAAGAGCGCCGACGTAAATCCTGCCAGCACGCCGAACAGCAGACCCAGCTTATATTGAAAATCGAAGGAGAAGATTATATACAAACCGGTTAAGACAACCAGCCCCAGCAAAATTTCGAATTTTTTCGGACGGGTATTGTTAAACCACGGTTCCAGTATAGCGGCCCATAAAGAATTGGTGGCAAAGCCGACCAGGCTGACAGATACATTTGAAACGCGCGCCGAACCAAAGAACATCAACCAGTGAAGGCAAACGATGGATCCAATCAGGAGGAGCCTGACCAGCTCATCGCGGCTAACCTTGAATGTTCCCTTTGAGACAACGATCACCAGGCCCATACCGATGGCCGCCAGGATTGCACGATAAAAGACCAACTCAACGGCGGGAATTGAAACAAGTTTGCCAAGGATTGCCGAGAATCCCCATAAAAAAACTATAAAGTGGAGTTTGAAGTAATCTGCGGTCGTGGCCATCTAGCGTGGAGCGTATTTATACATGAATATCGATATCAAACCAAACACGATGTTTGGTATCCACACCGATAACTGTGGCGGCCATTGACCATTTTCGGCAAACGTCCTGAACAAGGTAAAGAAGAGGATGTAAATGAACGAAAGGAGAAATCCCAACGCGATCTGAAGGCCCGTTCCACCACGACTTTTTCGCGATGACACGATCACGCCCATAAAAACAAGAATGAAAATCGTGAACGGGTGCGCGTACCGTGTGTATTTCTCGACCTGATACGCTTCAACTCCTGCCGATCCGCGGGATTTTAGGGTTTTAATGTATTCACTGAGTTCGTCAGTAGTCATACCGTCGTATTTTCGATAGTCGTTTTCGAATTCCTTCGGATGGATGACCAGTGCAGTATCGAGTGTCGCGCCTGTCCCTCTTCTTCCCAATGTATTTGGTCGTTCATCATTCTCTTTGGGACTGTCATCCGCCACGTTTCCTGTTTTTTCGAAGATCGCGTCAATCTTCCTGATCTTGTAATCGTGGATCAGCCATTTTTGTTTCGCGGAATCCCACTCGATCCTGGTTCCTGTCAGTTTCTCCACAAGCTTGTTGTGCTCAAACTTTTCCATCGAGAAATGGTAGCCGGTATGGGTGGTGTTATTGTAACTCTGCATGTACAGGTAGACATCCGGAGCAACCTGTATGTGAATGTTTCTTTTATCGTAGTAGAATTTGCCTTTCAGATGCTGTACTTCAAACGCCAGTTTCGATTTGTTGGATTTTGGAATCACCCATCCGCCCAGCGCAAAGCTTATGACGGCCACAACAAAGGCTCCAACGAAATAGGGCACAAGCATACGTCGGAAACTTACGCCGCTGCTCAGGATGGCGATGATCTCCGTTCGGCCTGCCATTCTTGCCGTGACATAAACCGTCGCAATGAAGATTGTAATCGGCGTGATCATACTGCCAACCCAGGGAATGTAGTTCCCGTAATAACCGAGGATCTGCCATGCCGTGAGTTGCGCTTTGGCGAACTTTTCCATCTTATCGGTCATATCGATGACGGATATTACCGCGAGCAGGATCACAACGACAAAGAAGAACGTCGTCAGGAATTGCTTGATGATGTATTTATCGATTAGCTTCATTCAATTCAAAAATGTATCCGGACCCTAAATTTACAGCCGTTGGGAAACAATGGCGGCCATTTTATTTTTCCAGGTTCCAAATGTACCTGTTTCAATTTGCTTTCGGGCCTCTTTTACCAGCCAAAGGTAAAATGTGAGGTTCTGAAGGGTAGCAATTTGTGCGCCCAAAATCTCTTTTCCAATGATGAGGTGCCTTAAATACGCCCTGGAGTAAAAAGTGCTGGCATAACCACCAAGCTCCGGGTCAATTGGCGACAGGTCATCTTTCCATTTCTCGTTCCTGATATTGATGATACCTTGTGTCGTAAACAGCATTCCGTTTCTGGCATTGCGCGTCGGCATGACACAATCAAACATGTCGATTCCGAGAGCAATGCATTCCAGGATGTTTTCCGGAGTACCGACGCCCATCAGATAACGCGGCTTATTTGCCGGCAGAATGCTGCAAACAAGACTGGTCATCGCATACATATCCTCGTGTGGTTCTCCGACCGACAATCCGCCAATCGCATTTCCCGGTTGATCCTGGGCCGCGATGAATTCCGCGGATTGTTCCCTCAGGTCTTTAAACGTACTTCCCTGCACGATCGGGAACAATGCCTGCTCATAATCATATTTCGGGCCAGTAGTACGCATGCGCTCCACGCATCGCAGCAACCATTGGTGTGTCAGATGCATCGAGTTTTTTGCATACGCGTATTCGCAAGGGTAGGGCGTACACTCGTCAAATGCCATAATGATGTCGGCGCCGATCGTCCGCTGAACATCCATTACCGACTCCGGTGTGAAATAATGTTTTGAGCCGTCGATGTGTGATCTGAAAGTCACTCCTTCATTTGTGATCTTTCTGTTTTCGGCGAGGGAATAGACCTGGTATCCGCCGCTGTCCGTGAGGATAGGCTTATTCCATCCGTTGAACCCATGGAGGCCGCCAGCTTTCTCAAGCAAGTCCATTCCTGGTCTGAGATAAAGATGGTAGGTGTTTCCAAGAATGATCTGTGCATGGACGTCATCGTGAAGCTCGCGTTGGTGGACCGCCTTAACGGAACCGGCAGTGCCAACCGGCATAAAAATAGGAGTTTCAATGACGCCGTGGCCTGTATAAAGTTTGCCTGCCCGGGCGGAGGTTCGTGGATCTTTGGCGACGAGTTCGAATTTCATGAGGTCGGCAAAAATACGGAAAAGCTTAAAGCTAAAAGCGGAAGGCTAATTCGGTGTAAACAAACAACGCGAAACCCCGGAAAGGCAGATGCAAATTTGGACCTTTAGATCGGTGATAACACCAAAACTCCACCAACTACGACACGTTGCTTTTCGCTTTCTGTTTCTAATGGTTTTCCGAGTTAAGATATGAGTCGAGGTTTTCGGGGGAGATGATTTCCAGCGGCAGCAAGTCCATCTCAGGGGCATCCTTTTTCAAAATGAGATTTCCGACCAGGTGGTTGATGCCGAGGAAGGCCTGCCGGCGCGGATTCTGGTTGATAAGGAAATTGACAATCCCTTTTTTCATGTAACGGATATTTTCCTGAAGCATATCGTATCCGATCAGGGTGATGCCCTTCTTCGCATATTTCTCAAGAAATGAAGCCATTAAATAGGTGCCTTTTGAGGTCGATACAAAAATTCCCAATAGCTCGGGGTTAGCCAAAAGTTTGGAGATCTTTTCCTGTGCTGCGGGTTTGGAAGCGTCGTCGACATTCAGCGTCTGGATATCGTATCCATGGCTGTTTTTCGAATCAAAATATTCCCTGAATCCCTTTTCTTTTTCCGCAAGGTGCACAGAGTTAGCAAGGTCTTCATTGATGTGGAGAACCGTCAGGATGCCGGTCGGTTTGGTCTGGGCAAGGTGCATCAGTTCCGCACCGACTTTTCCGCTTTGATAAAGATTCTGTCCAATAAAGCTCAGGGGCTGTGCTTCGGGGATATTAGTATTAAAGAGTACCACTGGTACTCCATTGTTCTTAAATAACTCGAAGAACGGCAGGGTTTCGTGGTAAAAGATGGGGGCCATCAGTATTCCATCGGGTTTGGATTCGCAGAGCGCTTCCGCCACCTCTTTAAATGAGTTTTTATCGTACAGGTTGAAGAAGTACGAGTCGACTTTAACGCCATACCGCAGCCATTCTGCTTCCGCCTGGCTGATTCCGGACTTTGAGGATGCCCAATAGGGGTCCTGTTCGGGGTTTGGCATCAGGGCGGCGATTCTATAAGTTTTATTTGCCCCCAGGGTTCTGGCGATCAGGTTCGGTTTGTAATCGATTTGATCGAGGACACCCAGCACTTTTTTCAATGCGTCTTCCGACACCCGGCCGCGGTTGTGTAAAACCCGGTCAACGGTACCAACTGAGACACCCGCAAGCTGCGCAATGTCTTTAATCCGGATACTCTTTGCATTCATACTTATAAAAAATACAATTTTTTGTTAAGAACAAAACCTTTCGAATTTACGGAATTTTCAATGTTATCGCACACAATATACCTGTGTGCGCACACAATTTTAGTTTTTTCTTTTGAATTTTCCTCGCAAATGGTAGATTTACTTGTCGGCCGCTTAAAAGTTTTCCACCTGAACTGGAGATTTTTAACGGTTGTCAGCATTTAACTCAAACCCATATCCTGATGAAAAAATGTTTACTTAAACTCCTCGTCTTGCTTCTAGCAAGTGCCCCTGCTTATGCGCAGAATGTCACGGGCAGAGTTACAAACAGCGCAGACGGAAGCGCGCTCCCGGGCGTGTCTGTCGTCGTAAAAGGTACGACCACCGGTACAACAACCGATGGAGACGGCACTTATACCCTGTCGGTTTCCGACCCGGCAAATTCTACCCTGGTGTTCTCTTTTATTGGCTTTGCCACCCAGGAGATTGCTCTCGGCAACAAAACCACAGTGAATGTCACACTGGTTGAAGACATCTCACAGCTTGGCGAAGTAGTCGTCACAGCCCTCGGTATCGAGCGTGAGAAAAGATCACTTGGATACACCGTGCAGGAGGTTGACGGCAAGGCCTTCACCCAGGCGCGTGAGCCGAACCTGATCAACAATTTGCAGGGACGTGTTGCAGGCGTCCAGATCTACAAGGGTGGTACAGGCCCCGGCGGATCATCGCGTATTGTTATCAGAGGTTCGAACTCGTTGCGCGGTGCAGATGCACCACTCGTGGTTGTCGACGGTATCCCTTTCGACAACTTTAACTCCGCAAACAATCAGAGTGAGTACGGTTCGTTTGACCTCGGCCAGGGGATCGCACAGATCAACCCTGATGACATCGAGACATTGACCGTCCTGAAAGGCCCCGAAGCGGGTGCGCTTTATGGAAACCGCGGTGCAAATGGCGTAATTCTCATTACCACGAAAAAGGGAGTGGCGAATCGCGGACTTGGCATCAACGTAAACTCGAATCTAACATTCGAAAATCCCCTGATCTACCCTGAAATGCAGAATGAATATGGTCAGGGTGGCGATGGTGTATTCAACACTACTTCTCAGTCGAGCTGGGGACCTCGCGCCACTGGCCAGAGTGTCACCGATTGGACCGGCGAATCGCGTCCCATGACCATCGATCCCGATGACCTGAAAAATTTCCTTGAAACAGGTCGCAGCTTTACCAACTCGGTGGATTTGTCAGGCGGATCGGATAAAACGACTTTCCGTCTCGGTTATACAAACTTTGATAACAAAGGCCTTTTACCCAATACAAGCATCAAGCGGAATATGGGTACGCTTCGTCTGACGAGCAAGCTTACCGATAAATTCTCCGCGGATGGTAAGGTAAGTTACTCAAGACAGGAAGGATTGAACAGGCCGGCGACATCCGGAAGTCCGAGCAATATCTTCTCCCAATACATGGGAATGCCGCGCAGTATCCATTTTGAGGACATGAATCCATGGATGGACAATGACGGTGCGCAAGTGCTCTGGATGCCTACCGCATACAGTACGCTTCGCAATCCATATTGGGTTTTGAACGAAGATCAGAACCGCGATGTCACGGATCGTTTCCTGACAATGGCAATGCTCGAATACAGGTTCAATACATGGCTGAAAGCCCACATAAGACACGGCATGGACCGCAGGTATACTTTTATTGAGGCCAGAAATGCTTATGGAATTCGCAACCCCGGTGATGGATCTTTGAATTTCAATTCCGGATACAATGCACAGATTGGCAATGCCTACGAATCGAATTTCGATTTCCTCGTCGCGGCCACCAAAACGTTTGGTGAAGTTAATGTTAGCGTTAGCGGCGGCGGAAACAGAAGAAATTCCAGCGGTGAAAATGTCGGAGGCAATACCAATACACTCGACTTTCCAAATGTTTACACGCTGGGTACAGGATCAAATCCAAGGCCGTTCAGCGGAAAAAGCACATGGCGCGTAAATTCCCTTTATGCATTTGCAAACCTTGCTTTCAAGCAGTCGCTCTTCCTTGACATTTCTTTCCGGAATGACTGGTCTTCGTCCCTTTCGGAAGAGAATCGTTCATTCAGTTATCCTTCTGTGAGTGCATCCGCGATCATTTCTGACCTTGTTTCACTGCCGGATGTGATATCATTTGCAAAAATCAGAGGTGGATTCGCGCAAACCGGTAACTCCATTGACCCGTACAGCCTTTACCCGACCTATGCAATTGGCCGCGGTTTCATGAATGCGATTGTTACAACACCGCCGAATACTTTACTCGATCCGAATATTTTGCCCGAGAAAGTGAATTCCATCGAGGTGGGTACTGACATCAAGTTCATGGAAAACAGGATCGGATTGGAGTTCGCATATTACAAGCGCAATACGACAAACCAGATCATTCCATTGCCCGTTCCTCCCGCCACGGGATATAATTTCAAGATCATCAACGCGGGTGACGTCGAAAACAAAGGATTCGAAGTGGTATTGATCGCTAAACCGCTTCAGTCAGCTGAGGGTTTGAACTGGGATATCAACGTCAACTTTAACCGCAATATCAATACGGTAAAAGAACTCCATCCCGAGGCCAAACGCTATTTTCTGCAGAATGATGTGCAGTCCCGTGCGATCCGGATCGTAGCCGACGAAGGGGAGCCCATGGGCGACATCTATGGCCGCGATTTCGAGCGCGATTCACAGGGTCGAATACTTGTCGATCCTGCTACCGGCTTGCCTGAGCGTTCCACAGAAAAAAATACACTCCTGGGTAACTACCAGCCAAAATTCACCATGGGTATTGTGAATAACTTTACGTTCAAAAATGTTTCTCTCGGATTCTTGATCGACTGGAGACAGGGCGGTAAGTTTTATTCACAGTCGCAGGCGTTCCTGCATGCTAATGGCAATGCGGCCGCCACGGTGGCTTTCCGTGAAGGTGGATACATTGTCCCTGGCGTAAACCCGGATGGTTCGGCGAATACACAGGCAATAACTTCGCAGGAATACTGGACAGCAGTGGCAGGAGCTGAACCCGTCGCTTCGCTCTTTATATACGATGCAACCAACATCCGCCTGAGAGAGCTGACGCTCAGCTATAACTTCAGCCCGGAGAAGCTGAAAAATTTAGGCATCAACAGATTATCCGTTGGCTTTGTAGGCAGAAACCTGTGGTTGATCAAGAGTGATATTCCGGGAATCGATCCTGAATCATCATTTACCACCACCAACGCGCAGGGATGGGAAAACGGAGCTTATCCTTCGATCAGAAGCTTAGGATTTAATGTCGGAGTAGGTTTCTAAATTTTAAAAGTCATTACATGAAAAAAAATATGCAATACTATCTGAAAAAGTCACTCTGGGCGGTCCCGGTGTTACTTGGAGTTACGATATACTCCTGTACAAACGACTTTGACGACCTGAACAAGAATCCGAATGCGTCGACGCCGGAGAATGTTCAGCCAAGTTTTTTGATTGCCAACACAATCGCAGGATCAGTGCTCGATCCTGGTATGCACGAACGTATTACGCAGCTGACGAACGACGTTTTTGCCCAGTACTATGCCAACGAAGGGTTTAGTACGCAGTTCGGAGTTACCAACGATGAGTGGCTCACCGCTTTCTATAACGACTATCATAACCGTTTCGTGGCGTCTCTGAACGACGCGATCCGCCTTGGCAGAAGGTCAGCAAAACCGCTGAACGAAACACAGATCGCCAGGATATGGAGGGTATGGGTTTTCTCCAGGGCAACCGACCTTTGGGGTGATATACCATACTTCGACGCAGCCAACGGAACCGGCGAAAATGCGCCTTATGACAAGCAGGAACTGATATACAAAGACATGTTGAAGGAGTTGAAAGAAGCCTCTGATTCGTTGTCTGCATCAAATCCTGCTCAGCAGGTTGGTCAGGACTATGTGTATCAGGACGACATCGCGAAATGGAAGAAGTTCGCCAATTCCTTACGCCTGAGATTAGCGCTCCGGATCAGTGAAGTTGAGCCTGCCCTGTCAAAATCAGAAGCAGAAGCTGCGGTTGCCGCAGGTGTCTTTACTTCAGAAGAGGAAAATTGTCTTGTCCCGCGCAGCACAGGCTTCGGGTGGGGTAATGAGTACCAGTACACGTATTATTATGGCTGGGGTGCTGAAACCATGAGCCGTTCTATGGAAAACCTGTTAACCGGTTTGGGCGGACAGCCATTTCCTGCACCTCCGACTGGCGTGACGTACACTTACGATGATGCAGGCATCACGTTAAATAATAGCGATGAGAATACGCTTGATCCGAATGCGAACAGATTTAAAATGGGTGTCCCCTCTACTGTGGATCCGCGCGGCCCTATTTATTTTAATGTAAGCAACGCGAACGCTGGCACTGGCACCACAGCTAACATCATCACGGCACCGGGGGAGACCCAGACTGTTAACCCGCGTTATCGCTGGCACGGCGTACCTGCAGGGTTAGCTTCAGCCGGAGCCGGAAGACCGCAGTATAGCACATTCAACAACGCCAGACTCGGCGCAATCTTTTCCAGAGCACGCGAACGCGCCTATGAAGTCATGACTTACCATGAGGTTTGTTTCCTGCTGGCCGAAGCCGCTTCCCGCGGATATAATGTCGGTCAAACGGCAAAAGCCTGGTATGAAACCGGTATCCGGGAATCAATGAAATGGCATAGCGATGCAGTGGAAGCCTATCTGGCAACAATCCCGCAAGGAAGTTCCGACACACCGGAAGGTCAGCAGCAGAAGATCTATTACGAACTCATGCAGAACACCATCATCGATGACGCCACGATTGATGCATACATCGCCTCCCAGGATGAGAATACCTACGGTACGACGGTGAGCTTCGACTTCAACTCGGGCGAGACGTTCCAGGGCCTCGCAGTGGACGACGCGCTTAGCAAGATCATCACACAGAAATACATTGCTATTTTCCCCGACGGCGGCTGGGAAGCGTGGGCCGACCACAGAAGGCTTCACAAACCCGTATTCATTCCTTTTGCCGGTGGACTTGACTCCCGGTATACAAAGGATGGAGGACCAGACAACTTCACCAAACGTGTTACTTATCCGAGTGTAGAGGCCCTTAATAACAAGGCCTTCTATGACGCGGCTGTCCAGCAGCTTGGCGGCCCGGATTCAGAAGTCACACCCGTTTGGTGGGACAACGACTGATAAAAGTGAAAGTTTAATTAAAACAGAAAAGGGTAGGTTTTCCTGCCCTTTTCTTTTACAATGTTTCCTATTATTTGTTTGATTTGAAATGTGTTACCCCGTTGCTATGAATAAAATCATAAACGCTCCGATTGTTTTTTTACTGTGTTGTTTTTGCGCCTGCAAAAACGGAACTGACACAACCCCTTTATTCACGGTCTTGACTGAAGCGGAATCCGGGATTCAGTTCAACAATGTCAATGTCGAGAACGAGCAGATCAACATTCTTACCTACGAATATTTATACAACGGCGGCGGAGTTGCTGCAGGCGATATTAACAACGACGGCCTCGCGGACCTGTATTTCAGTTCAAATAATCTCGAAAATAAATTATACCTCAATAAAGGAAATCTGAAATTTGAAGACATTACAGCAAGTTCAGGCACCGGCTGCAAACCCGGTTGGAAGACTGGTGTTTCGATGGTGGACATCAATGCGGACGGCTGGCTGGATATTTATGTGTGCCGCTCTGCCGATTCAACACCCGAGCGAAGAAAAAATACGCTGCTGATAAACAACGGAGACCTCACCTTTACTGATCGCTCCAAAGAATACGGCCTGGATGACGATTCATATACTACCCAGGCTGCTTTTTTTGATTACGACAGGGATGGAGACCTTGACGCCTTCATGCTGAATCATTCCCTGCTGCAAATATCCAATTCCTTTAATATTTCGGTGAGGAGCAACCTTCGCCATCCATATGTCGGGAACCGGTTATACCGGAATGACGACGGGCGCTTTATTCAACTCGGCGACGAAGCAGGAGTTTATGGCCCACATTCCAATTACGGTTTGGGCATCGGCGTCAGTGATATCAATAACGATGGCTGGCCGGATGTACACGTGACCAACGATTACGTCGATAGCGATAAATTGTATATGAATCAGAAGAATGGAACATTCCGGAATATGGCGGACAGCGTGTTTACTCACATGTCACAATTCTCGATGGGTGTCGACATTGCCGATATCAACCGCGATGGATTCATGGATCTGCTTACACTCGACATGCTGCCCGAAGACAACAAACGTCAGAAATTATTATTCGGACCCGACCGTTATGACGTCCACGAAACTGCGTTCCGAAACGGTTTCCACCATCAGTATATGCGCAACATGCTTCACCTGAATCATGGTGACGGATCATTCAGCGAGATCGGACAAATTTCCGGCGTCTCGAATACCGACTGGAGTTGGGCTGCGCTGTTCGCTGATTACGACAACGACGGATGGCAGGATCTTTTCATTTCCAATGGTTATAAGCGTGATTTCACGAATAACGATTTTCTAAAGTACAAGGCCGATCAGCAAATGAAACGCGGACCTGGCAAGGGCGAAAGTCTGTCGGAGATGATCAAGAAAATGCCCTCGAATAAGATCCATAACTATATCTTTAGAAATAACGGGGATCTCACATTTAACGATATGTCCTCCTCGTGGGGCTTTACGACTCCGGTTTTGACCAACGGGAGTGTTTATACAGACCTGGATAACGATGGCGATCTCGACCTGGTTATGAATAACCTCGATGAAGCAGCCCGTTTGTACGAGAATCATGGTGAGTCGTTGAAAAGAAACTATCTGAAAGTAAGACTGAAGGGAAAAGATAAAAATACGTTTGGTGTCGGGGCGAAAGTGACTGTTTACGCAGCAAACAAAATGCAGCTGAAAGAACAGTTTCCCGTCCGTGGATTCCAGTCATCGATTGAACCCTTGCTTCATTTCGGCCTCGACACGATCGGTGTAATTGATTCGATAACCGTTGTATGGCCGCAGGGCGAATCCCAGAAAATCAGAGACGTAAAAGCGAATCAGTTGTTGGTCATTGATGCAGCGGATGTGCAGCATTCGAATGAGGCGGTTTCGATAACGCCCCAGGTATTCCTGAAACGATCGAATGGCCCCGCGTTTACACACCGGGAAAATAATTTCGTTGATTTCAAATCCCAGGCCCTTCTGCCGAGAATGTACTCGACCGCGGGACCCGCGATGGCCAGTGCGGATGTCAATGGCGATGGCCTGGAAGATGTGTTTATCGGGGGCGCAAGCGGGCAGCCGGGAGAACTTTTTTTGAAAAAACAGGACGGCTCGTTCAAGTCTTCCATTCAGCCGGCCTTTGCAAAAGGTGCCGCGAGCGAAGCGGTTGATGCCATTTTCTTTGACATGGATAATGACAGAGATCAGGACCTCTACGTGGTAAGCGGAGGGTATGAATTTGCGCCCAAAGATCCGGCCCTGCAGGATCATCTGTACAGAAATGACGGCAAAGGAACATTCGAAAGCCTCCCCGACGCGCTTCCTCCTTTTCGCACGAGTAAGTCATGTGTTCGTCCCGCGGATATAAACCGGGATGGTTATCTCGATTTGTTTGTCGGTGGCCGATTGGTACCTGGCCGCTATCCGGAAACACCCGAGAGCTATGTGCTGATGAACGACGGACGCGGAACCTTTTCAATTCAAACAGACAAGTTCGCACCTGAACTGAAGTCTGCGGGCATGGTAACGGATGCCTGCTGGACCGACCTGAACAGCGACGGTGTCAAAGACCTGGTGATGGTTGGCGAGTGGATGCCCGTAATGTTTTTTGTTAACCTGAACGGCAAGCTGGTCAACAAGTCTGCGGAATTTCTGACCGCGAATTCAAACGGTTGGTGGAATTGCATTACAGCGGCCGACATTGACGGCGATGGCGACGAAGATTTTTTGCTCGGCAATTTCGGGATGAACAACCAGATGAAACCATCGGATCAGAAGCCTGTGAGTATGTTCTATGCGGATTATGACAACAATGGTTCTGTCGATCCTCTTTTGACCTATTTCATTCAGGATAAAAATTACCCATATGCGAACCGTGATGAGCTCACAGATCAGGTCCCGATGTTTAAGAAACGTTTTACGGATTATGAATCTTATTCCAACGCCACCATTGAAACTATCCTCAATGATGAAGAAAGGCAAAAATCAACGAAACTGACGGCCTCGCGTTTTGAGACCGTGATCCTTCAGAACAATGGGAATGCATTTACTTTTTCAGCCCTTCCGGTTCAGGCCCAGTTTGCCCCGGTCTTTGACATCGCCGTAGCCGACGTCAATAATGATGAACACATGGACCTGATATTGGCAGGTAATCTGGAGAAAGCGCGTGTGCGGACAGGTAAGTGGGCCGGGAACACCGGCTTTATCTTCACAGGCGATGGAAAAGGGAATTTTCATTACGTACCCCAACGCCAATCGGGACTGAGCATCCAACGGGATGTCAGAAAAATATTGCCCTTAGGCGACAAAATAATTTTTGCGATCAACAACTCAGTCGCAGTTACGTTTGAAAGGGTTGGTTCCGGAAGGTAAAACCGCTGGCGCTCGTTTTTTAGACATCACAGATTGTGCTTTTTCGAACGGCAAGTCTGTGATGTGAGAATTTAACGTCTCCCGCGTAAAATTATTCTTTCCTGAAACCCGGCAAGAATTATCTTTGTGCCCTTAAAACCGCGCGAACCCTTGCTCATTGTTTTCATCGTTTTTCTGTCCTCGGCTCTGATTCAGTTCATTTATCTCACTGTTTTTCTGATTGCTTTTAATCGCAAGAATGCTCCGAAGCAACTTGCAACCAGGCCAGCGGGGGTACCGGTGTCGGTGATTGTTTGTGCGCATGACGAGGAAGAGAACCTGAAGGGGCTGATTCCGCAGCTATTGGACCAGAACCACGAGTCTTTTGAAGTCATCGTCGTCAATGACCGGTCAAACGACGGCACATATGATTATTTGCGTGAAGCGACAAAAAACGAGCACAGATTGAAGCTGGTGAATGTAAAATGCACTCCTGATCACGTGAACAGCAAAAAATACGCGATTACGCTCGGTATTCGCGCTGCAGCGAACGAATGGGTCCTTTTGACCGACGCCGATTGTCGTCCGAATTCGAAGGATTGGATCACCGCCATGAGCCGGCAATTTGATGAGCCTACGCAGTTCGTTGTCGGATTTTCGCCTTATCGCGAGAAACCGGGATTTCTCAATCTGTTTATCCGGTTTGAGTCGCTGATCACGGCGTTGCAATATCTCGCACTGGCAGCCGTAAAAATTCCGTATATGGGCGTCGGGCGAAATCTCGCCTACCGCAAATCACTTTTCCTGGAGAAAAAGGGTTTTAATAATTTTTTGCATGTAATGGGAGGTGATGATGATTTGTTTGTCAACCAGCATGCAAATGGTAAAAATACCCGGGTAGAGTTTAGTCCGGAGTCCTTAATGTATTCTGACGCGAAAAATACATGGACGGCTTTCCTGAACCAGAAGATCAGACATCTGTCGGTTGGGAAACGCTATAGGTTCAAGCATAAGCTTATGATCGGGTTATTCATGATAAGCTGGATACTGACCCTTTTTGTGGGATTCCCTTTGATTGTCCTGGCGGGCGACTATGATATCATGATGGGTTATTCGGTAGTCGGCATCCTTTTATTTCGGTGGTTATTAATGGTATTGTCCATTCATAACTTTGTCAAAAGGGCTGGTGTCCCGTTCATTTATTGGGTAATTCCTTTTTTAGATTTTCTATATCCTATTTATTATATTTCAACGGGTCTGGTCACGTTATTTACCAGAAAGGTTCGATGGACGAAATAAAAAAGGACTTCTCCGATAAAGCAATTGAAGATTTCCGCCTGATCGATATGGCGGTGGAAGGGGATGATGCTGCCTACGCGAAATTGCTGCAGCGGTATAAACGTCCGGTTTACCATATGGTCTTGAAAATGGTCCGAAACATCGACGATGCTGAGGACCTCACGATCGAATCTTTTGCAAAAGCTTTCAAGAGTCTGCACCGTTTCAAAAAAGACTTTACATTCAGCACCTGGCTTTTTCGAATTGCCACCAATAATACCATTGACTTCATCCGGAAAAAGAAGCTGAACACCCTGAGTATCGAAAATACATTCACCGACGACGATGGCCAATCGGTGTCAATCGATGTCGAGGATGAAAATCCCGATCCTCAGGAAGAGACGATCAAAGCGCAAAAGGCGGAGATCATCCAGTTGTTTGTCGACAAGTTGCCATCCAAATATCAGAAACTTGTTCGCCTGCGGTACTTTCATGAGCTGTCGTATGAGGAGATCGCGGAAGAGCTTGATGCCCCGCTTGGTACAGTCAAAGCTCAGCTTCACCGCGCGCGTGAGCTGATGTTTGAAATGGTAAAAAATAAAAGAGACCTTATTTGACGGTGGAATCTGTTGAAACCATCTTTGGGTATTTTCCAGGCCTGACCGAATTCCAAAAACAGCAGTTTGTCAAGCTATTTCCGCTCTATCGCGAATGGAATGAAAAGATCAATGTTATTTCGCGGAAGGACATTGAGAACCTCTATGTCAACCATGTTCTTCATTCCCTTGGTATAGGAAAAGTGATTTCATTCAAGGCTGGGGCGCAAATTCTCGATGTCGGTACCGGCGGTGGATTCCCCGGCATTCCCCTTGCAATTCTTTTCCCTGACACGCAATTTCACCTCGTAGATTCCATCGGTAAAAAAATTACGGTTGTAAAAAACGTTGCCGCCGGAATTGGTTTACGCAATGTGCGCGCGGAACAGATCCGTGCTGAACAGGTCAGCGGCCAGTATGATTTCATTGTCAGCCGGGCGGTTACGCGACTAAAGGAATTTTATGGATGGATCCATCAGAAGGTAAAAAAACAATCCCTGCACGAAAAAGGCAATGGGATCCTGTATTTGAAGGGAGGCGAGTTGGAGGAGGAATTAAACGAATTGAAAAGACCTTACCAAATAACGGATCTGTCGGATTTTTTCAAAGAGGAGTTCTTCGAAACTAAAAAGGTTGTCTACGTTCCGGTCTAGTCGGATTCGCTCACGATCGCGTCCGGTTTGTCGATAAGCTCCCTTTCTTTTGGTGTCAAATTCAGGTCCTCGGCGATGGAATGTTTGGTTGGCCGCAAAAACACAAACACCAGAAACATGATAAGGGTGCCTCCGAGGTAATAGGGCCGAAGGGTCAGGTAAGCAACGATCGCAGCAAATAGACCGGGTAATTCGATCAAGGCAGAACGAACGATCAGTGCCGAAGCATACTTTGGAAACTTCTCCTGCAAACGCGCCGTTGGACTCATTTTTTTGATCATGAGCCGGAAAACAAAATAGGCAGTCGCCATCCCCACCAACAAAACCAGCGGAACCATTACGCTCCATTGCTGATCTTCTTCGAACGGCTTTTCCGTCCGGCTGATCAAAAACATTACCACGCCCGCAAACAAAAGGAGCGAAAAACCCTGTAAATAATAAGTGAGGCTGATCGTCTGGAAATATTGTTTTGACGTCATGAGTCGCTTCATAGTGACGGTTTTAGTTAATGATTCGAATGAAATTAAAATGCATTGTCAGTGATCATTTTCTTCATGGTCTGAAAAGCTTTCTGCTTCAGTGCCGATACGTCATTGACCGTTAATCCGGAGGTTGGAATTTCCTCTCCAACGTAAATTTTGATCTTTCCTGGTCTCAGGTTGATTGTTCCAGGCGGCATCAACCTTCCCGCGCCGATGACGACTATCGGCAACAGGGGTTGTTGTGTATCCACGGCAATTCTAAAAGCGCCATCATGAAAAGGCTGTAAAATCTCCTTGGTTCTGTTTTGAGTTCCTTCCACAAATATCAGAATGGAGATTCCCTCTTTCAAATAAAATTTCAGCCGATCGATACTTTTCTTGCGGCTTTCGGGACTGGACCGGTCAACGATTATGGTCGCAGCCTTTGCAATCCATCCAAATACCGGGATCTTCAGAAGTTCCTTTTTGGCAAGCGGCATAAACTGTCCAGGTAGCAGCATTCTGATCCCTGGAAGGTCCAGGAAAGACGTGTGATTGCTGACGTAAATGTATGACTGACCCTTGCGAAAATGTTCAGTGCCGTAGAATTTGTAACGGATAAACGTGAGTTGACTGAAAATCCATGCCCAGATATAAATAAAGAAATACCCGACGGCCCCGAAACGCGGGCCAAAGAAAAATGGGATCACCATGCCAGGAAGCAGGATGATCATGAATACGGTGAACACGAGGAACACCCATAATATATACAGCCAACGGAATAAAGACCTGATGAATTTCAAAGGATGGGAGCGTTACTCTAGGACTTTGGGTACACGGAAATAATCGGTGTCTTTTTTCGGGGCGTTTTTTAATGCGAGTTCATGATCCAGGTGCGGTTTTACATCGTCCTCACGGAAGACATTTATTTCATGGGACATCGTGGTAAGCGGTTCAATTCCCTCCGTATTCACTTCGTTGAGTTTTTCAACCCAGCTAACGATTGCCGTCATATCACGCATCATCTTTTCTGCATCCTTTTCCTCGAACTCGAGACGGGCAAGATGCGCTATTTTATCAAGTAGTTCCCGGTCAATTTTCATGCTTCAAATTTTTTCAGTTCGCCTTCGATGATGTTCCGCACATGTTGTTTGTATTGGGCTATCTCTTTCATCGAATACCTTGAAGGGTCGACAGGTTCGTGAAAGATGATCTTCATCCGCCTTCGCCGCAGCAGGAACTCATCAACCGGCAAAATTATCCAATTAAATGGAATGGTGACAGGCACAATGGAAATTTGTTTCTCGATCGATGCGCGAAAAGCGCCGTTCTTGAAGGGTCCCATCAAGGGATCATGCTCCGTTACAATTCCACCCTCGGGGAAAATCACCAGACTTTTTCCATGATCCAGGGCCTGAAATGTTCGCATCATTGTCGAGTACCGGCTTTTGAGCTTTTCGCGGTCAACCGTTATATGAAGACTGTTGTACATAAATCCGAAAAACGGAATTTTGCCCATGCTGCTTTTGCCCACAAAAATTGTGTTATGCCGGTTTAATCCCATGGCTGCAATGTCGAGGTAGGAAAAATGGTTCGGACAAAATATATATTGTTCGTCAGGATCAAGTGGGGAGCGGTATTCAATCGAATGTGGTAATCCGATGAACAAGAAAAGCAGATGGGCCCACCATCTGTTAAAAACCCCGACGAGCCTGAACTGGGATGGAAAAATGATCGGGATGAGCAACGGAAAAAAGAATAGTATAAAGAGCACAGTAAAAATAAAAACACCGTAGAACGTATGAATTGCCCTGATGATTTTCATTGATTCAATCCATTCCACTTGTGCCGCCAAAAATAACGCGATTTCGAAACGATGCCATCTGTGATTATTTCACTTTTCCTGATATGCAGGATTATATTCCAGAATGCAGCGCTCCCTCGCAAGAATGCCATTAGCTTTTTCAACTTCGATGTGTGAACGCGCGTCGTCCATGGATTCCTTGATCGTTGCTTTGATATCTTTCATCTTCATGGCTTCGATAAACCGTTTTACTTCCTCCCGATTCTGAAGTATGAGGACTGGAACTTCGGTAGGTTTATTGTTGTCATCTTTTGCCACCATGGTAAAGTAACAGGAGTTAGTGTGTTTCACGGTTCCCTGCTTTACGTTTTGTGCTTCGACGCGGATGCCAATGATCATCGATGATCTGCCAACATAATTAACGGAAGCGTAAAGGGACACGAGCTCACCGACTTCCACCGGTTGTAAAAATTCGACCTTGTCGACGGAGACCGTAACACAGTAATTGCCACTATGTTTACTTGCGCAGGCGTAGGCAACTTTATCCATGAGCGACAACAGAATGCCTCCATGGATCTTACCACCGAAATTTGCATACGATGGTATCATGAGCTCTGTCATGGTTGTCTGCGAATAGCTGACAGGCCGTGGGGGTAATGACATATCAGTTTTTCCAAAAGATAACAAATTAAGCATAAAGCGGAAAGGGCAAAGCAGAAAGCAGCGTGCGGGGGGCCCGAACTTCTCAAAACAACAATCTGCCTTGCGTTTTAAGCCCTTTGCTTTATGCTTTCTGTTTTAACCTTTAAGCCATTCATGAGATGCTGTAAGCGTAGAAACATCGCAATCGCGGTCAGCATCAGCCCGATGAACAATCCCCACCAGATTCCACCGGGACCGGCTTCAAAATGAAATGTGAGCAAATAGCCCAAAGGCAAACCGACGATCCAGTAGGCGATGAGTATGTACAGGGATGGTATTTTCACATCCTGGAGACCACGCAGGGCAGAAGCGCAAACCACCTGGGTGCCATCGGCGAGTTGGAAAAGACCGGCGATTATCAGCAGTGAAGTTGCCACAGGGATCACGTCAGGGTCATTCACGTAGATTCCCGGAAGCCAGGAACTCCCGCCAATGAACAGGAGCGCCCAAAGTGACATGATGCCGATGGCCATGACCAAAAGCGTGTAGGCTGCGGCCTTCATGTTTCTTACATCCTTGCGACCGAGATAATAGCCCACGCGAACAGTCGCTGCCGCAGCCAGGCCGGCAGTTGTCATATAGCTGATCGTTGCAAGGTTGATGGCGATCTGATGGGCTGCCTGGGTTTTGGTGCCAAGCCATCCCATCATCACCAGCGAAAAGTCGAATGCTGCCACTTCAAAAATAAACTGCACCCCGCTGGGTATACCGATATTCAGAATTTTCTTAAACGCTGACCGGTAATAGTCCCTGAACTGAAACAATCCTGAATAACGGTGGAACAGGGGGCTGCGATACACGTAAAGCACGATAGCCATCGCCATGAAGATCCTCGAGCCGAGGGTAGCCCATCCGCATCCCTCAAGACCCAGCGCCGGAAATCCAAAGACGCCATAAATAAAAGCATAGTTGAGGAACACATTGATCACATTTGCCGTGATCATGACCACCATCGTTACATGGGTATAACTCAAGCCTTCGGTAAATTGCTTGTATGTTTGAAAAATCATCACCGGAAGCAGCGAAAAGGCAATGATGCTTAGATATGGGATCGCGAGTCCGACAACCTCCGCAGGCTGGTCGAGGTGATACAAAAGGCCTTTTCCGAAAATGACAACGATGATCAGGAAGATGCTGTTCGCGACATTCACAATGAGTCCATGACGAACTGTGTCGCATACCTTATCATTCTTGTTTTCGCCATGCGCTTCCGCGACCAAAGGTGTGATCGCATAAGAGACGCCGATGCCGAATAACAAGAGTACATTAAAAACCACGAGGGCCAGACCGGCGGCTGCCAATGAGACAGCATTCACATGGCCCACCATAATGTTGTCCGTAACACCCATCATCACATGCCCGAGATTGCTGAGCATTACCGGATATGCTAATTTGAAATTTTCGCTGATATGCTCGCGCAGCGTCATGCGATCAGATTCCTTTCAAACGTCCCGCCATCAGCAATGCCATGATGCTCAGGCTGTCCGTGATTTTCCCCTCAATTGCCATCCGAATCGCATCACTCAACGGAAGTTTCCAGACTTGCAGGTCTGCCTCTGTTTCCTCCAGGTTGCTTTCACCGTGTTGCAGATCTTCGGCCATGAAAATATAACCTAACTCATCGGTGACAGAATTCGAAGTGTGCAGCCTGAGGATCTCCGTCCACCGCGAGGCTGTGAGTCCGGTCTCTTCCTTTAATTCCCTTTGCGCGGCTATGAGTGGCGATTGCGCCGCCGCTCCGCCTCCTTCAGGAATCTCCCATGACCATTCATTCAGCGTAAATCGGAACTGGCCGACAAGCCATGTGTTCAAATCATTATCAATGGGAATAACACCGATGGCCGTATTTTTAAAATGCACTTTTCCGTAGATGCCTTTTCCACCACCGGGATTGATAACCTGATATTCCGTTACATTGATCCATGGATTATCATACTTTTCAGCGGATGAAAGAATGGTCCAGGGATTTTTTATTTCATCATCTTTTTTCATGACACTGCTCTTTAACGATTCCGATTTATTTCGTTGAGAATGAATTCCGTACAATTAACAATAAATTTTGCATTGGCGGATAAACCCGTTATAAAACTGTTGAAATGTTTTTGCGTGTCGGCTTTTCATTTAATTTTACAAAACCCACTACGAGAGATATGCTGCGGTCGTCGTTTACAAAAACTTTAATTGAAGCGGGATGTGATGAAGCCGGACGCGGATGTCTTGCTGGACCCGTTGTAGCGGCCGCTGTGATCTTTCCAAAAAAATACCGCCATAAGGGGCTGAATGATTCAAAACAATTAACGAGGGAGGAACGCGAAGCACTGCGCGTGGATATCGAACGCGATGCCATTGCCTGGGCAGTTGCGGAAGTCGACCACGAAGAGATTGACAGGATCAACATCCTTAATGCTTCGTTTAAAGCCATGCACCTGGCCCTGGATAAGTTGTCCCGGATACCCGAAGTGATCCTCGTCGATGGAAACCGGTTTAAACCTTACAGGGACATTCGCTACGAGTGTATTATCAAAGGAGATGGCAAGTACCTTTCAATTGCTGCCGCTTCGATACTTGCAAAAACCTATCGCGACGACCTGATGACCAGGCTCGCGGGTCAGTTCGGTGGTTATGGATGGGAAACAAATGTCGGCTACGCTACCCTTGAGCACCGCGATGGAATCCGCGCGCAGGGAATTACTCCCTATCACAGAAAGTCCTTTACATTGCTACCGGAACAACTTGAACTTTTTGATTAGTTTATTTTTCTTTTCCTTTGGGTTGGATCACAAACAATCCATGTATGTGCCTCATATTCGCTGCCCTCAAAAGACATCCCCGCTATAAGCTTATCATTGCGGCAAATCGTGATGAATTTTACGATCGCAAAACCGCTGCTGCAGGATTCTGGCCGGATTATCCTGATATTTTGGGAGGACGCGACCTTGAAGCAGGCGGTACCTGGCTGGCGGTGAATAAATATGGGAAAATCGGAATGGTTACAAATTTTCGTGACCCGAAAAATATCAATCCGGCGGCACCCTCGCGCGGAGCGCTCGTCACCAATTATCTTCTGTCTCCAACAACGCCGTTCGATTATCTGGAAAAGGTCAGGATCGCAGGACTGCGTTATAATGGTTTCAACCTCCTGATCGGCGGGCCGGATGAGCTCGCATATTTTTCCAATTATGGCGAAGGCGTCACCGGACTTAAGGAAGGTGTATACGGGTTGAGCAATCATCTATTGGAGACACCATGGCCCAAAGTGAAAAGAGGTAAAGAACAATTGCTCGGCTTACTAGAGCGTGGTTTGGTAAACGAGTCTTCGTTGTTCGAATTGCTGTATGACGATCTGGTGGCTCCCGATGACTTGTTGCCGGACACTGGGATCGGACTCGAGCGCGAGCGCGCACTGTCGTCGATGTTTATCAAAACTTCCGGGTATGGCACCCGATGCTCGACTGTTATCCTGGTTGATTACGATAACCAGGTCAGATTTTCCGAACGGATCTTTAATCTGCAGACATTCGATCATGAAACGAGGGATTTCAGCTTTCAAATTGTGAACCCGGCGCTGGTTTGAAAAAAAATAAGACGCCGTTTCTTCTCACGCTCGTTCAGTGGATATTTCCGAAGCTGGAAAAAATAGCGCCCTTTGTTGCGAACAGGCTTTTCATCAGAATTTTTTTCACGCCGCTGAATTACCGTGTTCCCGAAAAGGAACTCGCGATCGAGCGCCAGGCAAAAAAATTTACCGTGCTTGTGAAAAGCAAAAAGATACAGTGTTACCGCTGGGGCGAGGGACCTGTTGTGCTGGTGCTGCATGGATGGGCGGGCAGGGCCACACAGTTCAGGAAATTTATTGAAGTGCTCACACAATCGGGATATCAGGTCGTCGGATTGGATGGACCCGCGCACGGTAGGTCGGAAGGATCTTCAACGGATATTTTTGAATTTGAGGAGGCGCTAAAAAAAATCTGGGACATCATCGGGATCCCGCGTGCCGTGATAGCCCATTCGTTTGGCGGCGCGGCCGTTTTGTTTGCCGCCATGAACGGCCTGGCCGTCCCGAAACTGATCAACATCGCAAGTCCGACTGTCGGCGACAAGATCATTTATACGTACCTGAAAACAATCGGCGCTACATGGAAAACCGGCGATTATTTCAAATCATATGTTAAAAAAAAATCGGGTAAAACCTTTGATGAGTTTACCTCGGTATATTTTATTCAGCACCTCAGACAAGAAACCGAATTGCTGCTCGTTCATGATACGGACGATGAAGAGGTAACAATCGACCAGGCGCAGGAGATGTTAAAACTCTATCCCAGGGCGGTTTTATTTCAAACCAGCGGCCTGGGTCACACACGCATCCTTAGGGATGATGCGGTCATTCAGCGTTGCGTAACTTTCGTTGAGGAAATCCGTCATTAAATAAGTATCCGTATCTGAGCGGGCGTTGCAACCTTCTGGAAAAAGCGAGGTATTCATTGATAAATCAAACTTTCTAACATTTTGAGGCATCTTTGTAATTAACCATTGAAACCAAAGACAAATTAAAACAGCCGATCATCAGGAATGATGGGTTTTGGAACGTAATAATGATCTACTTGAACAACTGAAGACGGATTTTAGCATGAAAATTATTGAAACAGAAGCGATTTCGAAGGTTTACAGAATGGGAAACCAGATTGTAAACGCCCTCCAGTCTATTACCATTTCCATTAACAAAGGCGAATATGTGGCATTTATGGGACCTTCGGGTTCCGGAAAATCCACGCTCATGAATATCATCGGGTGCCTGGATACACCGACGACTGGCACGTATATGCTGAACAACAAGCTGGTCAGTGACATGACCGAAAATGAGCTCGCTGAAACACGCAACAAGGAAATCGGTTTTGTATTTCAAACCTTTAACCTCCTGCCCCGCGCATCCGCCCTGGAGAATGTAGCCCTTCCGTTGATTTATGCCGGGTATAGCAAGACGGACCGTACCGACATGGCCATGCAGACGCTCGAAAGCGTTGGATTGGGAGACAGGTCGCACCATAAACCCAATGAACTCTCCGGGGGTCAACGACAGCGTGTCGCCATTGCCCGTGCACTTGTCAATAACCCTTCCATTATCCTCGCCGATGAACCCACCGGTAACCTGGACACAAAAACATCTTATGAAATCATGAACCTGTTCCAGGAACTTCATGACGCCGGTAATACGATTATTATGGTGACCCACGAGGATGACATTGCCCATTACGCGCACAGGATCGTTCGTCTTCGCGATGGATTGGTTGAATGGGACAAAAGGAATGAGAACGTAAACCGCGCAGGAGTTTTAGCTGCCTCAACCCACTAATTCCGCACATTTCGCTTACTCGGTTACACGATCCGATCCAGGTTGTCGGAATCTGCATTTCATTTTTATTACTTTGCAGTCGTTCCACAAGAAAATTTCCGGTATGAAGATCTATACAAAAACCGGCGACCAGGGAATGACCTCCCTGTTTGGCGGCAAACGCGTTTCAAAAGCCGACCTCAGAATAGAAACCTATGGAACGGTTGACGAGCTTAACTCGTGGATGGGGGTGATCCGCGACCAGGAAGTCAACCAAAAGCGCAAATCTGTTCTTGTAGATATTCAGGACCGCCTTTTTACCGTTGGGTCCATCCTTGCCACCGAACCGGGAAATAAAAAGGTCAAAATTCCGGCCCTCGCTGTTGCGGATGTTCAAGATCTGGAAAGACAGATCGATTTGATGGACAGCGAACTTGAGCCAATGCGATTTTTTGTTCTGCCGGGCGGCCACCAGTCGGTCTCTTTTTGCCATGTCGCCCGCACTGTTTGCCGAAGAGCAGAACGGCTTATAATCACGCTCCACAACGTGGAAGGAATAGACCCATTGATCATCCAGTATGTAAACCGTTTATCCGATTTCCTTTTTATGTTATCCCGCAAAATGGCTGCAGAATTAAAGGCCGAAGAAACCGCCTGGCACCCGAAAATGTGAGCAAAAATAAAATTGGAAATTCCTGCGTAATCATCGCTAACAACTGTTAGTAAGCTGTCTTTTTTCATCGTATCTTTAACCCCAAACTCATTAACCATGGTGGATATTCTGAAAATAGATATTGACCGGGTCAAACGATCGCGTTTGCCCGAAACTGACTTTGCAAACCTTCCTTTTGGGAAAGTTTACACGGATCACATGTTCATTGCCGATTACAAAAATGGAGAGTGGAAAAATTCCAGGATCATTCCCTATGGACATATTCAAATGAGTCCGGCGACACCTGCAATCCATTATGGCCAATCGATCTTCGAAGGTATGAAGGCGTATTGTGGTCCCGAAGGGGAGACGTTGATCTTTCGTCCGCTGGATAATTGGAGCCGGCTGAATATTTCCGCCGAAAGAATGTGTATGCCGTATATTTCTGAGGACCTTTTCATGGACGGTCTGGCAACGCTGCTGGACCTTGACAAGGCATGGGTCCCAAAAATTGAAGGCTCATCACTTTATATCCGTCCATTCCTGTTTTCAGCCGACGAGTACATTGGGATCAGACCATCGCAGGATTTTACTTTCATGATCATATTAAGTCCCGCGGGCCCGTATTATGCGGCCCCGGTAAAAGTGAAAATTGAAACTCATTACACACGCGCGGTGGCCGGAGGAACCGGATTTGCAAAAGCGGGTGGAAATTACGGAGGCGCAATTTATCCAACCCGGCTCGCACAGGAACAGGGGTATGACCAGCTGATCTGGACCGATGGCAAAGATCATAAGTTCATCGAAGAGTCAGGTACAATGAATGTGATGTTTGTAATCAACGATGTACTGATTACCCCTGCGCTAAGTGATTCGATTCTGGCCGGAATTACCAGGGACAGTGTCTTAAAACTTGCGGCCCTGTGGGGTATGAAAGTGGAGGAGCGGAAAATTTCTGTCCGCGAAATAGTCGAAGGTTTGGAAAAAGATGAGATAACGGAAGCGTTTGGTGTTGGGACCGCCGCCACGATCGCCCACATCCAGACGATCGGTTACGCCGGAAAAAATTTCGATTTGCCTCCGGTCGCGGAGCGCAAATTTGCAAACATGGTTTATGTCGAGCTTGATAAGATCAAACGCGGACTGCATCCGGATCCGTTCGGATGGGTTATGAAATTATAAGGGTTGATTTGTTAGTTATGTTTATTGGCGGGCACTTTGTGTTCGCCAATTTTTTTTAGTTCCTTTCGTTTAAGTCTTAAAAGGCCTCTGTGAAAACCGTCCCGATTGCTTTTGTTTTTTTCGTTATCTGTTCATGGAACGTCAACGCTCAAAAGCAATTGGTGCTGTTGCGGAAACAGGACGTGATCCTTCGGCTTTATCCGAGCGACGAGATTGTCCTGAAACTGAAAAACAGCCGAAAGAAAAGAACGACGTACATTAATAACCTGCTGGAAAACGCCGTTGTTGCCCATCGGGATACAATCCCATTCAACCAAATCGACCGGATCTATTTCAAACATCCTACAAGATTGAATGTCATTGGCGGACTCCTGGTTGTGGGCGGCGCTGCATTCCTTGTGATCGATCAGGTCAATCACAGCTTAATTCAGGGTAATGCATTCAGTATTGATGAAGATTTTACAAAAGCAACATTGGGAGGTATGGCGGTAGGGTTACCGCTGGTCCTGTTTCGTAAAAAATCGGAAAAAATCAATTACCGGCACCGGTTGCTGATCGTTTCAACGGGATCGGCCTTTTACAAACACCGGAATAAAGGTTTTGAATTGCCATACCTCGATCATTAGCATCTATTAATTTTGAGGGATGCAACGCGTAGCGAAAAAGAAGCCGCCATTGTTTTCTTTCTCTTATATTTGCTGCGAATTTAATCTAATATCAAGCGACAATGACAACAGACCAGTTGAAAGACTTGAAGGCTCGTGTGAGCGCCTTGAGGAGGTATCTTTGACTACGATCGTAAAATTGTAGAAGTAAAAGACGAGGAATTAATCACCCACCAATCAGATTTCTGGAATAATCCCAAGCAGGCGGAGGCCACGTTGAAAAATCTGCGCGCCAAAAAAGTGTGGACGGATGCGTATGAAAAGGTCAGCAAATCCGTGGAAGACCTGGAAGTGTTAAATGAATTTCACGAGGCCGGAGATGTAGGGGACGAGGAGTTGGATCGCGAGTATGAAAAAACGGCGAAGGCGGTTGAGGAACTGGAATTCAAAAAGATGCTAAGCCAGGAAGAAGACCAGCTAAGCGCCATGATCGAGATCAATCCGGGCGCGGGCGGAACTGAAAGCCAGGACTGGGCTGAGATGCTGAATCGCATGTACATCATGTGGGGAGAAAAAAATGGCTACAAAGTCACGCAGGTTGACTACCAGACGGGTGACGTGGCGGGAATTAAATCAGCCACGCTCGAAGTTGACGGACCCTTTGCTTACGGCAAGTTGAAGTCAGAGATCGGCGTACATCGCCTGGTGCGGATCTCGCCTTTTGATTCAAATGGCCGGCGACATACTTCCTTCGCCTCAGTATTCGTATATCCTGTTGTCGATGAGACGATCAACATAGAAATCAATCCCGCCGATATCGAGATCCAGACTTCGCGTTCCGGTGGTGCAGGAGGACAAAATGTAAACAAGGTCGAGACTAAGGTTCAACTGACCCATAAACCCACCGGTATCGTCATCGTATGCCAGGTTGAAAGATCGCAGCATGCGAATCGCGAGAAGGCCATGCAAATGCTGAAATCGCGATTATATCAGGTTGAAATAGAAAGACGCAGCGCAGAACGGGATAAGATCGAAGCCGGGAAAATGAAAATTGACTTTGGTTCACAGATCCGGAACTACGTCCTGCATCCCTACAAGCTCGTAAAAGATGCAAGAACAGGCGTCGAGCGAACGGACGCTCAAAATGTGCTCGACGGCGATCTGGACGATTTTATCAAGGCATATTTGTTGGGAGCACAGGAGGAAGCTCAACAGTCTTGAGTTCTCCACGCACCTACTCAGGCCAGTTCTGGTTACTGTGTATGAGTTCGCTCTTTTTTTTTGCGAGCTTTAATATGCTGATACCGGAACTTCCGGCGTACCTCAGCAGCCTTGGCGGCGCAGAATATAAAGGTCTTATCATATCACTCTTCACAGCTACCGCCATGCTTTCACGCCCGTTTAGCGGAAAGCTTGCCGACAAGCTTGGACGGATACCTGTGATCATGGCCGGTTCTGCGGTATGTTTTATTTGCAGTCTGATCTACCCGGTGCTTACTTCAGTGACAGGCTTTCTCCTTCTCCGGTTGATACATGGCTTTTCGACGGGATTTACGCCTACGGGACAAGCGGCGTATCTGGCGGATATCATTCCGGCAGAACGACGCGGGGAGGCTATGGGGTTTCTCGGTACGGCTGGAACTTTGGGGATGGCCGGGGGACCTGCGATTGGCGGATTGCTTGCTAACCAATTTTCGGTTGATGCCGTTTTTTACTGTTCTTCGGTGTTTGCTTTGCTCTCCATTGTGCTTGTACTAAACATTCGTGAAACCTTAACCGAAAAACATCGATTTCATCCAAAACTCCTGAAGGTAGGTAAGGCTGATATCTTTGATTCCCGTGTTTTGACCCCGTGCCTGGTAATGTTGTTATGCTCCTATTCATACGGAAGCGTATACACTGTCATTCCGGATTTTGGCGAGTTTGTCGGTATACGCAATAAAGGATTGTTGTTTACCTATCTGACCGTCGCTTCGCTTCTGGTTCGTTTGATCGGAGGAAAAGCCTCTGACCACTATGGTCGCAAACCCGTGCTTTTCATCTCCACCGCAGTGATTGTTACTTCGATGATGATCATTGCGTTTGCCGATTCACGTTTGGGTCTGATCGTTGGAGTTTCATTGTACGGCCTCGGCCAGGGTGCGACCTCGCCGACGCTCCTGGCCTGGGCCTCCGACCTGAGTGACGCCGCTAATCGAGCGAAGGGAATCGCATCCCTTTACATTTTTATGGAATTTGGTATTGGTGTCGGGGCGTTGGGGGCGGGTATGGTCTATTCAAACAAACCTGAAAATTTTTTTGTAACCTTTGTTGTCTGTTCTGCTCTTGCGACGGCCGCGTTTCTCTATTTGTTTATTATTCGTAAAACGTACCAACCCTCAAGATGAAAAAAATCCTTTTGGGATTATTTGTAATGGTTGCCGTGGTGCAATTAATTTCTCTGTTACTTGTTAATGAGACTGCGCGTCAGATTTCAAAGCCGTTGCTGATGCTGTTGTTGGGATCTTATTACTTCGTTGCGTCGGACAAAGAAAGATCAGTCGCGATCACCGGCGCACTATTTTTTTCTCTCGCTGGCGATGTGCTCCTGTTGAATGACGATTATTTCATTGGCGGGCTTGTTGCATTCCTGATCGCGCACGTGTTTTACATTCTTGCCTATTCACAGCATCAGTTTTTCAATGACGGTCAGGAAGGGCTCAGAGGGATTCAACGGATACGGTTGGCTTTTCCCATTGTACTTGCGGGAACCGGATTGATCGTAGTCCTCTATCCTGCCATCGGGGATCTGAGGATCCCGGTGATGATCTATGCGCTTGTGATCACGCTCATGGTGTTGAAGGCTTTGTTTCGATACGGAAGAACGAACGCGTCGAGCTTTACAATGGTTTTCAGCGGGGCTGTACTTTTTATGATTTCCGACAGCATGATCGCCATTGACAAATTTCTCGACCCTTTTCCAGCTGCACACTTCTGGATCATGTCGACGTATATCGGTGCACAGTTTCTTATCGTTGAAGGGTTGCTCCGGCATTCACCTGTCAAAAATCCGAGCTTTTCAAAATGAAAAAAGGGTACATTTCTGCACCCTTTCACATCTATATATAAATTGAGCGTTACATTTTTCTTAATGAACCGCTGCCGGAGGAATTGCTGTTGACTTTATTGGGATTGCCTTTATAAGACACCGTTCCGCTACCTGAGATGGTTGCATCGATCTCATTTTTCACATTGATCTCGACATCACCCGAACCAGAGATCCTGACCTCGCAACGGTTTGCCTGCAGGTCCGCAGCCAGGACTTTGCCCGAGCCACTGATCGTCGCTTTTACACCATCTGCAGATCCGCTTGCCATGATCTTCCCTGATCCGGAAACCGAAAAATCCGCATTTTGAGCAATTGACAATGCCAACTCCACTTTGCCGGAGCCACTGATGTCGCTGTCATAACTCTTGCACTTTCCCTTCAGGACGATATCACCCGACCCGGATACATCGGCCTCAACCTCACCTGTTGCATCGATGTCCAGGGAAAGCGACCCTGAACCGCTTACGTTCAGATCCAGATCTGATGCTGTGATCCTGGTTTCACCAATCAGATCACCGGAACCACTTACGCTGAGAGCTTCAATATTCGGAACAGTAATGTAGACCGTGATCTTGTCGTCATCCCCCCAATTCCAATCCCAGTCCTTGCCATCTTTTCCAATAATGAGTCTGCTTCCGTCAACCTCTGTTTCAACTTCTTCAAGGACTTTTTTACTTCCTTCAACTTCGACTTTTTGGGGACTTCCCTGTTTCAGGTATAGTTTTCCAGGAAAACGAAAGGATATTTTCGTAAAGCTGCTGACATTACGGGTTTCACGTGTTTGTGCGTGAACAAGCACGATACCAAGTAAAAAGGCGAAAAGGCTGGTAAAAATGAGTTTTTTCATAATCGGTGTCGATTGATTTTCTTTTAATAGACTTCACATTTGTAAAAAGGTTGCATCTGGCCTGCACTATTCCTTTCTTTGAGACGCAGAAATCTGTTGTTGCGTTACAGCGCCGTGTATTCTTATAAGACCATTCAGGCTCCATCCGAGGGCCTATATAAAGAAAAAGGCAGCAAATTCCTGTCATTTGCCTACCCGGTAGAATCCGAAGCCGGTATCAAGGCGATAATTTCAGAGATACAAAAAAAATTCCACGATGCCCGTCATCACTGCTTTGCGTGGATGCTTGGACCGGAAAAGAAAAATTTCAGGGCGTTTGACGATGGCGAACCCAATCACAGCGCTGGAGACCCTATTCTGAATCAGTTGCGCTCAAAGGACCTGACGAATATTCTGATCATCGTTGTACGGTATTTTGGCGGTGTCAAGCTTGGCATGAGCGGATTGATCACCGCCTATAAAAGCGCAGCCGGGGATGCATTGAATAATTCCCGCATCGTTGAAAAGCAAGTCGTGAGAAAGGCCGTATTGCGATATGATTATGTAACCACTCCCGAGGTGATGAAACTCGTCAAAGATTTCGAGCTTCTCATCCTGACACAGGAATTTGCAGATTCGTGTAAAATAAGCGTCCAGTTCAGATTGAAGGATCTGCAGGAGCTTCTGGAAAAAATTCGGTTGCTACAAAATAAGGGGTCGCGGTTGCGGCTTGAAATGGATCAATAAGAGATAAGTTTTTCTTGTCGCGACAACCCCTACAAACCAAGCGTGCTTTTGAGTTTTGTGTACCCTGTTTTGCTTAATGGAATTTTGCTACCGGTTTTTAACAACGCCAGGTGCGTGTCCTTTTCCAGAGGCTCAATGCGCGTGAGCATGGCGAGATTAATGATGTAGGAGCGATGGACCCGCGTAAACGATCGCGGATCGAGTGTATTTTCGTAAAATGACATGGTTTTCTTTTTCAGGAACATTTCCTTCGCTGTGTGGATCTTCACGTAATCATCAAAGGCCTCAAAATACGCGATTTCTTCGACCGGGATGATTCTGATGTTGCCGGCTTCCCTGACTACAATCCGGTTTTTTTCTTCGGGTTGCCGGATGTCCTCCGGTAATTTTAACGTGGATCTCTCGTGCTCCTGTTTGTGTTGCTTTAGCCACTTCTGAAGCGCTTTCGAAAACCGGTCTTTGCTAAACGGTTTGAGAAGGTAATCAATCGCGTGAGCTTCAAAGGCTTTGATGGCATATTCATCAAATGCCGTTGTAAAGATAACGGCAGGCGGACTGTCGATCAGCTCAAGCATTTCGAATCCATTGATCTTTGGCATCTGTATATCCAGGAATACCAGGTCGGGCTTATGCAGACCGATCGCCTTCACTCCTTCAAAGCCATCATTGCATTCCTGTACTACTTCGATGTCCGGAAAATCCCTTAAATATTCAATGATGATGCAACGGGCGAGGGGTTCATCGTCAATGATAACACTTTTGATCATAGAGTTTGCGGGATTTTGATGCTGGTGGTAAAGATTTCTCCATGCTGCACGGTTGTCAGCAAATCATTTCGCGCAAACAGCAAGTATAACCGCCGTTGTACGGAATTCAGTCCGAAGCCGGTGCCTTTTTTCGGCTTCGAAGTTTGCGGGTCAAATGGATTTTCTACGGTGACGATCAGGTTCGGTCCGTCAGCTTGCGCAGTGATGCGGATCAGGATGTCGCCGATGGTATCATAAAGTCCAAACTTGATCGCATTTTCGACCACCGGTTGAAGCAAGAGGGAAGGAATTTTCATTACCATGGACTTCTCATCATACTGCAGATCTGTTCTGAGGCGGTGGCCGAAACGCACCTTTTCTATACTGAGGTAGAGCTGCAGGTGCTCTACCTCTTCCGAAAACGTGACGAGCTGCTGGTCGTCTTTTTTTAACGTGCCGCGCAAAAAGTCCGATAATTGTTGTGTCATTTTCCTTGCTTCCTCGGGCCTTGTGCCGATAAGGGCACTGATCGAATTTAAGCTGTTAAAAAGAAAATGGGGCTGAAGCTGTTGCCTCAGCGTGGATAACTCTGCTTCACGGGCCAGCCTTTCGTTCGTGTTTCTTCTTCTTTCAATTTCCTGCTGGTCGCGCAGGGAAAACCATAACCATGCGATTGCTGTAAACAAACTGATGATCAGCCACGCAAACAGAACGCGGATCAGAAACGATTGCCTCAGGAAATCTTCGTATCCGCCGCCTCCTTCGATGACCAGCGATGCAAGCCACCTCATCACGAACATGCTGATCAATGCCATTCCAACGCTGTAAGCGATCCGCACCAGCTGACGCGGTTGGTAAAACCGAAGGATGTTCACCATTGCGTAACTGGCCAGCGCAAGCAAGGCGCTTGTCAGCACGGCATCCTGCACAACGGCTTTGAATCCGAGGCCGAAGGTGGAATACACCACGAGCGCCTGGACGATGGCCCAGCATACCCAGAATGCAGCAAAGGCTGCAAGAATGTCGCGATAGCGGAATGTTTTCAGGTCCAAACAGTAACGGTTTTTAGACTGCGGTATAATCCAGTCTGATGAATCGGGCCTTCTCATGAATGCAATGAATGTACGACTTTGCTTCATTGGTTTCATGAATTTGTGAGTAGATCTCCGTGCCGTCTTCCAGGTTCTGAACAGGCACAATTTCGGCGATGTTGATGAATTCCCATTTGACGCGGTTATGCCGGTCGTTGAAAAAGGAATTTTCTTCAACAATACCGATGGTACGGGCTTTGATAAATGCCTGCCCTTTGTCACTGGCGGCGATCAGCCTGAGTTGTTCGTCAAACTGGGGTGTATGATTTGTATTTTCCGCAGAGATGCTAAAGACAATTTTTGCGATGTACCAGTTCATAAGTATTATTTGAATGGCTAAAAGAATAATGGGCATCGTTAAAAGCTTTTGATATCGATTCCGCCAAACATGCAAGTGCCCCTGAGCACAAGTATTTTTCCCGGGTCAGTATTGGTATCCGGAAGCAGCGGGCGTTTGTCATCCACACCGCCGAAGATGCAGACCATGTCTTCTGAATGAATTCTCCAGTGCGGAGGAACGATGAGTTTTGTTCCGCCGAAGATCTGCGTAAGCTCGAGGTCGATCGGACGCGTAACATCTGCCTGCGTCAGGTCGATTTCGGTACCGCCAAATATGGTTGTAACCTCGCCGCCGCGAAATGTCTTTGAAATGATCCTGCGCTTGTCACCGCCGAAAATCGTTACCGAATCGATCACATCCTGGGGCGATGTGGGATCTGAAGAAGCGTCGTCCTGCCATGCCATCACCGGGCTCGTCTGTCTTTTTTTTGAACGGAACAGGATCATCAGTCCAATTGAAATAATGATCAATGGCCAAAAGTAATTGTCCAGACTCAGGGATGGCTCAAGCTCATCAACCAGAAAAACGGAACCGATCAGCAACAGGATAATCCAAACAGGCCCTTTGAATGACTGCCGTATTCCGACATAACCGCCAATTACGATCAACAAAGTTCCGATGGAGATCAGCCAGTCCGGAAAATCAAATCCCATTCGGTCGATAAGTAGCAGGGCACCGATTATGACAATGGCCACGCCAGTGAAAGTCCTGCCGGAATGACTGCGTGATCCCTTTGTGGCGTTCGCCGTTCCCGCAGGAGTCTCCAATGATTTCTTATATTCTGATTCCATGATGCGTTGATTTAATTGTTTAATCAAATGTACGCGGGAAACGGAATGGAGGCGATTGTCTTTAGGCCGGCAACGGGCGGCGGTAGGCGAATGGCGGGTGCCGGTCGGTGAAAAAATTACCGACCGGATTTCCAGAAAAGCAGAACGGAAAGATGAATCTCGCTACTCCGGGATTCCAACGTAGACATACCCGTTTTCAACTTTAACAGGATATGTCCGGATGGAACACTCTTCGGCATTGAGGCAGGCGCCGGTTTTTAGCGAGAAAGTTCTTTTATGAAATGGGCACGCAACTTTGGGCTCCTGCTCGGCGGTACCGATGATGCCGCGCGAAAGGGCCATTTGCATTTTATGGGGACAAAGGTTTTGGCATGCATACCATTCATTGCGCCGGGCGAAATTGAAGACCGCGATCTGAAGATCCTTATAACGTACGCACGCTCCGCCATTGTGCGGGAAGTCTTCAACAGGCGCTGCCTTGAACCATACGTTTATATCTGTTTCATTCAATGTTGGACTCATTTCGGATTCGTTTTCCTCTTTCATCATTTTTTAGCATTTGCATTCCAGTCAGCAGGACATTTTTGCCCGCGCATGTCGACAAATTCAAGCGTCGGGTCTTGTTCCTGGTCATTGATAAAATGTTTGAATTTTTTACGCAGCTCGGGTGTCTCGACAACTTTTTTCCACTCGCAATGATAATTGTCGATCAGCGTTGCCATATCGCGTTCAAGTTCTTCACCGATACCCAGGGAATCGTTCACGATTACATCATACAGGTAAGTGAGGCCGCCTTCCATTTTGTTTAACCAGGGCGCCGTCCGAGTCAGGGGATCTGCCGTACGGATGTAAAACATCAGGAACCGGTCGATGTATTTGACACACGTTTCTGTATCGACATCCGCCACCAGGAGTTTGGCATGTTGTGGTCTTGCGCCACCGTTGCCACACACATACAGATTCCAGCCTTTTTCAGTGGCGATAATTCCGAAATCTTTGGACTGGGCTTCCGCGCATTCCCTGATGCATCCCGATACCGCGCCTTTCAATTTATGAGGCGCGCGTAATCCTTTATAACGATTCTCAATGAAGATCGCAAATGAAACCGAGTCTTGGACACCGTAACGACACCACGTCGATCCAACGCAGCTTTTGATTGTACGCAGCGCTTTACCATATGCGTGACCGCTTTCAAAACCTTCATTCACCAGTTCTTCCCAGATCTCCGGGAGCTGTTCTACGCGGGCGCCGAACATGTCAATACGCTGGCCACCTGTAATCTTAGTGTAGAGATCATACTTCTGAGCGATCCGGCCAAGCGCCATTAACTTTTCCGGCGTTATTTCTCCACCGGCGATGCGCGGGACAACGGAATAAGTTCCGCCGCGCTGAATATTTGCAAGGAACCGGTCGTTGGTGTCCTGGATCGTATCCTGTTCTGCAATCAAATCATTCCAGATACTTGCAAGCAATGACGCAACGGCAGGCTTGCAGATCTCACACCCGTCGCCCTTGCCATGCATATCCAGAAGCGAGTCGTAGGTACGGACTTTCTTTACACGAATAATGTCGAACAGTTCCTGTCGCGTATAGTTAAAATGCTCGCAAAGTGATTTTTTCACCGTGTGGCCCATGGACTCGAGTGTGAGCCGCAACAAATCCTGAACAAGTGGGGTACACCCCCCGCAGCCTGTGCATGCCTTTGTAGTTTTCTTCAGGTCGGCTACTGTAGTTGCTCCTTTCTCTCTGATCTCGCAGACAAGATCTCCCTTGGTAACATTTTCACAGGAACAAATCTGTGCCGAATCCGGTAACGCTTTCACCCCGGCTCCTTCATCTACAGGATTGCCACCGATGCCGATCAGGGATTCCGGTGCGGTGGGCAGCGGAAGTTTGTTCGTCACCATCTGGTGCAACATATTATACTGGGAGGCATCGCCAATGAGGATTCCGCCAAGCAGGTGTTTACCATCAGCGGAAATGTTGATACGCTTGTAAACTCCTTTTCTTTTGTCCTGAAATGCGATTGGAATGCTGCCGGGAGTTTCACCAAACGCATCGCCGAAGCTGCCTACGTCGACACCGATGAGTTTCAATTTCGTCGACATGTCAAAACCGGCGAACCGTTTCGACGTGTCATTTGTGAGCCGCCGTGCTACAATGTCGGCCATCTCGTAACCGGGGGCGACGAGACCATACACTGTATTATGGAAGACAGCAGCTTCACCGATGGCAAAAATGTTTTCATCATTCGTCTGAAGGTGCTCGTTGACGAGAATCCCACCTCGCGGGTGTGTGTCGAGGCCGCAAACTTTTGCGAGCTCATCACGCGGACGAATCCCGGCGGAAATGACAAGCATCTCAACATCGAGCTTGCTGCCATCTGCAAACGAAAGCCCTTCCAGTTTTCCATTGCCGTCGATGCTTTTGGTATTCTTTCCGGTGTGTATTTGAATGTTCAGCTGCCTTAGCTTGTGCGTGAGGATGTCAGAGGCGACATCATCGATTTGCCGCGGCATCAACCTTGAGGCAAACTCTACAACGTGTGTTTCCAGGCCAAGGTCGACGAGCGCCTTTGCAGCTTCCAGTCCCAACAATCCACCGCCCATGACGGCGCCCCTTTTTACTTTTTTAGAGTAGTTTGTGATCTGATGAAGGTCTTCAATGGTCCGATAGACAAAAACTCCATGACGTTCTACTCCCGGCAATTGTGGAACGAACGCACTGGAGCCGGTAGCGAGGATCAAATAATCGTAATGATCGTGTTTTCCCGTGTGGGTTGAAATCGTTTTGCGTTCCCGGTCAATCGAAACAACCAGTTCGCTTGTGAAAAGCTGGACGTCATGATCAATATACCATTGGGCGGGTGCCATCAGCAATTGTTCCGGACTTACGCCGGAAAAAAAGCTGGTCAGGTGTACCCGGTCATATGCCGGACGGGGTTCTTCCCCATAAACAATAATTTCCAATTCTTTCGAGAGGTTTCTAAGCTTCTCGCAGAACTTGTAACCCACCATCCCATTTCCAACAACTATTGCGCGCTTCATTGCAAACGATTTAAGTAAATCCTGGACAAATTTTAAGTAATTATACGTAATTATGTCTATTATGCAAGTATTTAATACGTATTTTTACGTAGTAACAAACGAAATGAATGGGTAACAAGCTACGTATAATAGGAGCGGGTCCGGGAGATCCGGAGTTGTTGACGCTCAAAGCGGCAAGGACGTTAGGGGAAGCCGATGTCATCATTTACGATGCGCTCGCAAACATCCGGGTGATGGATCTTTACGCATCGGCGACTTGCAAGAGGGTGTTTGTCGGCAAGCGAAAAACCAGGAAGGAATTGACGCAGGATGAGATCAACAGGCTGAATGTTTTTTACGCGATGAAATTCAGGAATGTAGTTCGGCTCAAAGGTGGTGATCCTTTTGTTTTTGGCCGCGGCCACGAAGAAATGGAATACGCCATGCGGAGCGGAATCGAAACGGAAATCATTCCCGGGATAAGCAGTGCCCTGGCAGCGCCGTCAAGTGCCGGCATACCGCTTACGAAACGTGGTGTAAACCAGAGCTTCTGGGTGGTAACGGGGTCAACCGCATGCGGCAATATTTCACCTGATGTACAATACGCAGCGCGGTCAACGGCAACGGTGGTTGTACTAATGGGGATTTCGCACCTGGCCGAGCTTACGTCTTTATTTGCGCAAATTCGCGGTGACGACGAGCCCGTGGCAATTATACAGTCTGCTTCCTGTGCTGAGCAGTTGATCATTAAAGGCACAGTGAAAAACATACTTCTGCGGGGGCGCGATCTTCGGTCCGGGTTGCCGGGAGTTATAATCTTCGGTAATGTTGTTAATGAAAGTCGCCTGATTGATTCTGCCGGAAAAGGTGAAAGTGAGTATATTCACACCTATGACAACCAAATCACGGCTTGATTGTGCAATTTCAGCTTTCGACGAATACAACTCCAAGGATCCGAACACGGAGGAGTACAATGGAAGCAAATATCCCAAGGAACTGTTGTACGCCGAGCGGATGACCGCGCGGCTGCGTTCCTATGCTCCCGATGCTTCCGAGGCGCTCGTGCTGGCGTCCAGGTGCCAGCACATCGGACGGTGGGAAATACCACGGAATACTTTTCCAATGGACAGGAAGGGATATCTGCAGTGGCGGAGCAAGCTCTCGATTCACCATGCCGGCATCGCGTCCGAAATTCTGGTTAATTGTGGTTACGACAACCAGTCTGTTGAGCGTGTCAGGTTTCTGCTTCAGAAAAAACAGTTGATGCAACACCATCCCGAGACCCAGGTTCTTGAGGATGTGATCTGCCTGGTGTTTATTGAGCATTACCTCAACGACTTTGCATTGCAGCATGACGATGATAAAGTGGTGGACATTTTGCGAAAGACGATCAAAAAAATGTCGCCGCGGGCTTTGGAGGAAGCTGGAAAAATTTCACTTCCCGAAAATGTTCAATCGCTTGTTGGAGAAGCGCTGCAATGAGTTTCAATGGCCGGATCGTGTTGGCATATATTCTTTTTCAAGGTGCGAAATAAAATTTGACAGGGTCCTGTCAAGTATCTTGAATACCTCCTGGAATCCCTTTTCTCCGCCAAAATAAGGATCCGGAACATCACCTTTTTCCACCGGGTCAAAATCCCTCATCAATTTCACTTTGTGCGCGAACGGCAACGGGCATTTCAGGCGCAGGATGCTTTGAAAGTTACTTTCATCCATGGCGAGAATAAAATCAAATTTTTCCAGGTCCTGGGCGCAGAGTTGTCGCCCGCGATGGTTGATGGCGATGCCGTTTTTAATCGCATTCTGAATGGTCCTTGGATCGGGTGAATGTCCTATGTGATAATTGGAAGTCCCGCATGAGTCGGTGCCAATAAACTGATCAAGTGCTTTCCTTTTAATTTTGTCTCTGAAAATTGCTTCCGCAAGTGGCGACCTGCAAATGTTACCCAGACAAACAAAAAGCACATTAACCTTTTTCATGAGCCGCTGAGACGTTTTTTTTGCCGATGAACACCACGAAAATTGGGCCAAGATACAAGGAATACGGGTTACAAATCCAAAACAAAGGCTATTTACCTTGGCATAGCACACTCAAAAAAACCAGCCTTTGGTTTTAAGTCCGCCTCACCGCCTGGGGCGGCTTTTTTTTAGTCAAGCCATCCCAATCCATGAAGGTGATGCCGGAAGTAATGATTTGAAAATGCGACTACTTTAAATATTACTTTTGCCAAAAAGCATCATGGAATTTTTGAATGTCACCGAACAATATGCCCCTGGTATTGCCCTGATCCAGCTAAACAGGCCCAAGGATTTGAACGCGCTGAATCTGCAGCTCATGACGGAGCTGAGGGATACGCTTCAGCAAATGGACAAAAACGCGGAGATCAAGGTGATTATCATTACGGGTAACGATCAGGCTTTTGCGGCCGGAGCCGATATCAAACAAATGGCTGACAAAACCGCGATTGACATGCTGATGATTGATCAATTCAGCACGTGGGATCAGATCCGGAAGACGAAAAAACCCATCATCGCCGCGGTATCTGGATTTGCCCTGGGGGGCGGATGTGAGTTGGCGATGACGTGTGATATGATTATCGCCTCGGAAACGGCCAAATTCGGACAACCGGAAATTAAGATTGGTGTAATGCCGGGGGCTGGGGGCACCCAGCGGATGACCAGGGCCATCGGGAAAGCCAAAGCGATGGAGCTGGTGCTCACCGGAAAGTTCCTCAGTGCTGACGAGGCACACTTTTACGGGTTGGTGAATAAAGTCGTTCCGGTTGAGATGTATCTGCAGGAGTCCGTTGCGCTGGCAAAGGAGATCGCACAAATGTCACCTGTAGCCGTACAGTTGGCCAAGGAGGCAGTTAACCGCGCGTTTGAGACCCATCTTGATGAAGGCCTTCATTTTGAACGCAAGAATTTTTACCTGGCTTTTGCATCGGAGGATCAAAAAGAGGGGATGAAGGCTTTTATCGAAAAACGAAAACCCGCGTACAAAGGCAAATAAAAAAGGTGCCGTTTCGGGCACCTCTTCTTTTCCTGTCGTGATATTTCATCGGACGTTGACTCCAAATCCAATTGAAAGACTGTTGTATTTCTGCATCGTATAATCCGCATGTATGGTGATTACCGCGAGCTTTAACCTGAAGCCTGCAGTCATGCGAGGGCCGGAAGCGCTGAAATCAAGCTTAACGGGATCCTGTTCTTTAAAATCAGCAAAATCGTCGTCCTGGTTAATGTCAAAAGAGCCTAACAAAGCGAGTTTGGATTTGGCGAGGTTGTAACCCAATCCGCCGTAAACGGTCAATACGGAGATCTTTTTCGAAATTATGCCCTGAACGGTCGCCGCGTTTACATGCATCTCTCCGCTGGCATTTTGTCTGTATTCATCGTCGGGAATCGCGGTAGCCAACTTGAGTTTGGTGTACCCTGCGAAAGCGGAAAGATCAAAAGGTAAACTCTTGATACCGGGGATCCATTGTTTGACATCATGCATCACCCCAATTCCGAATAAATTGAACTGAGATTCCTCGGCGAGATCGATTTTAGGAACAAACCTGAATTTCAGTTCGGTACCTTTTGGAAGTCCGAAGGCGAAATGGGCTACCGGAACGGGTAACAGGTTTTTTCCGAGATTGTTTTTCAGATCGATACCTCCGGGACCCGGGAATGTTTGTCCCATATCTTCACCTTCGGTTATGCGAAATACAGGCTCTCTCTCCGGACCAAAAATCGTCGGAGCGTTGTGGGCATCCGGGGAATAATCGGGGGATGTTGGATCGAGCTCGATATTTTCCAGGTTTAATTTTGATACGTCATAGAATAATTCATTCTGCGGGATTGCCATTGCGTTCAGCGTGATCGTGAGGTCAAAACCTGCGATCTTATGCGGTTTCGCGGTGTTGCACCACCCCTGGTTCAATCCTGAAGTCAGACTGTTCATGAAGGGGCTGATGTAGGCGCCCATGAGCTTCTCGGCGTCAGATATGTTCTCCCTTAAAAATTGGTCGACATCTTCCTGGGCCCGCACCTGGGTAGAGATCAAACACGCAAAAGTGACGAAGGCAATTAACCGTCTGAATGATTTCATAATACTAGTGGTAGTTAGAAAGTTAAAATTAGCGATTTTCAACTAGGTTATTAATTGCTGGTTGTAAAATAATATTTGCCGCAGTGACGTATTTTTGATCCCCATGAAGTTTCTATACAATCTTTCGATTTATATCCTTGGCATTGGAAGCAGGTTTGCAGGTTTCTTTGATCCGAAGGCAAAAGCGTTTGTAACCGGCCGTAAAACCGTTTTCAAAACACTCGCCACCGAACTCGGCGCAAACCGGTCGCCGGTGATCTGGGTGCATTGCGCATCACTTGGCGAGTTTGAACAAGGACGGCCAATCATTGAAAAAGTAAAAGAGGAGTTCCCCGAATATAAAATCGTCCTTACTTTTTTTTCACCCTCAGGTTATGAGGTGCGAAAGAATTATTCGCACGCGGACGTTGTCAGTTATCTGCCCCTGGATACCGCAAAGAATGCCCGGAAATTTCTTTCCATCGTAAAACCGGATGCCGCAATTTTTGTCAAATATGAATTCTGGCATCACTATGCTTCCGCCATGAAGAAAAAAGGCATTCCGCTGATCTCCATTTCTTCAATCTTTCGAAAGAATCAGGTTTTTTTCAGTGCGTTTGGCTCGTTTTACGGGAATATTCTTAAAAACTTCTCTCATTTTTTTGTCCAGAATTCGCGCTCGGTTGAATTGCTCAGCACCATTGGTATCACGGAGGTTACACTGGCCGGCGATACACGTTTTGACCGCGTATACAAGATCGTCGAGCATGGCGAGGAGATTCCGCTGGTCAGGGCCTTTAAAGCCAATCAGCGCGTATTTGTGGTCGGCAGTTGCTGGCCGGAAGACCTGGAAGTGCTGGCGCCTTTTATCAATGAAAACCGTCTGAAGTTCATTGTTGCCCCGCATGAGGTGAGTGAAAGAACTCTCTCGTCTCTGGAAAAAGCACTGCAAGTGAGATCGATCCGTTTTTCGCAAGCCGGTACAACCGGGAATCTCGAAGAATATTCGGTGCTGATCGTCGATAATGTAGGCATGCTTTCCCGTCTGTACCGGTATGGCGAGTTTGCCTATGTGGGCGGGGCGTTCGGCAAAGGCCTCCATAATATTCTGGAACCGGCGTGTTACGGCGTGCCGATCATGTTCGGGAATAAGAATTATCATAAATTCCAGGAGGCATTGGATCTCCTAAATCGGGGAGGCGCCTTCGAAATTCACGATTATCCGGATCTGAAAACCAAATACGAGATGCTCAACATACCCGCAACATTTTTGCTTGCATGCGAGGTAACACGCCAATACGTGGAAGAAAATATCGGCGCCACCGAAAAGATAATGTCATACCTCCGCAGGCTGCTGAAGCATAGCCCCAAGGTCGTGAACTGATTTAATGAAATGACGATGAAGGGAATGATACTTCGTTCTACCGGCTCATTTTATGATGTACGGGCAGAGAATGGGGTTACCTATGTTTGCAAAACACGCGGCAAACTCCGGCTGGAGGGCATCCGCGAAACCAACCCGGCGGCTGTTGGCGACCGGGTTATTGTTGATATTTCCGGGGATATGGGCGTCATCATGGAAATCCTGCCTCGTGCCAACCACATTCTGCGCCAGTCTGTAAAAAAATCCGGACATGCCCATGTACTCGCGGCAAATGTCGACCAGGCAATGCTCGTTGTCACGCTTGCATATCCGCGTACATCGCTTGGTTTTATTGACCGTTTTCTCGTATCAGCCGAGTCGTTCAGAATTCCTCAGGCCCTTGTCTTTAACAAAAAAGATATTCTCGATGCCGCGGGCCTGGAATACCAGGACCGTATTATCGCGTTGTATGAAAAGATTGGAGTGAGCTGCGTCGTAACATCTGCCACGCGCGACGAGATATATGGCGTGCGCGATTTGTTGAAACACAAGGTAACACTCGTCGCCGGCCATTCAGGCGTTGGAAAGTCAACGATACTCAACCTGTTGTCAGCGTCCATTAATCAAAAGGTGTCCGAGATCAGCGAATTTTCAGAGAAAGGTACTCACACGACAACTTTTGCAGAGATGTTTCAGCTGGACGAAAAAACTTTCGTCATCGACACGCCCGGCGTTAAAGAATGGGGTCTTGTTGACATGGGCAACCAGGAGCTATCGGATTATTTTCCGGAAATGCGGGACGTCAGGCTGAATTGCAAGTTCGGGTCAAAATGCATTCACCTCAACGAGCCCGGATGCGCTGTTCTGAATGCCGTGAATCGGGGCGATATTGCCATCAGCAGATTCGAAAGTTATCTTAGCATCCTCGCCGGTGAGGATAACAGAAAATAGCTTACAAATTTTTGCCAAAACGTATCCGCAAGTACGCTTGCCGGATTACCGAAAGCGGAAGGCGCAGCCTGGACAGGATTATCAAAGCATCTGAAACGATATCTTTGTATCCTATCTCCGTTAAAAGGTTATGAAATAGTTTTGCTTCGCGGTTGTTTTGCGTGAATACACATTGCCGGATCTCATACCGAAGCCTGCGCGCGAGCGCCTTGTCTTCTTCTGGACTCTCGTTGAGTTCAACCGCCTTTTTGCATACCAGATAAGTTGAGTAGGCCTGTTTATCGCCGCGCTTGTAGAGTCCTTTTGATAACGAGTTGGGTGTAAGACGTACCTTGGTGGTAACCTTGTCAAGAAAAGCGTATTTGAATACGCGGGATGAGCGCACCCAAAAATCGAAGTCCTCATACGCCAGTTGTTCGTCATATCCATGGAGGTAATCGAACACCTTACTTCGGACCATCATGGTGGGCGATGAAATAAAAAAACGGTCGAGTATGTGGGGATACACATTCCCCTGAGGTATTCGCGAAATGATTCTTTTTGAGAACAAATGCTCATAATGTCTTCCCACCACATCACCCTTGGCTGAAATGTAAACCGCGTCGGTAAATACAACGCCGTATGATTTGTCCAGGGATTCGAAAAGCGCGACTTGTTCGCGGATCCTGTCAGGAGTCATCACATCGTCCGTGGCAAAATCGATCACATACTTTCCCTTTGCACGCGCGAGCCCCTGGTTAAAAGCTTTGCAGTTTCCGACATTTTGTGGCAATGCCAGGAATTCAATTGCCGGATTGCGTTTGACCAGTTCGGTGATCACTTCGACCGTACCGTCAGAACTCCCGTCGTCCACGCAAATGACCTGGACATCAGGATACGTCTGATCCAGCACAGACTGTATCGCTTCCCCGACAAACCGCGCGTGGTTATAACTGAGACAAACTACTGAAACAAGGGGACCGGACATCAGGAAAGATCTTTTTGAAAAGTGAATTTATTGGCTGGTTTTCCTCCCAATAGCAACTTGAATTTCAACAAACTGAAATTCGGTGTATTCCCGGTCGCCGATGTTCCGAGGTCAAGCAGTCCGATATTTTGCTCATGGCACCACGCGTAAATGCCCGCGACAAGCATAACGACCGGGCTAAGGTGATCGTATTCGGCTGAATGGTCGTGGTAAAAGTCGTACAAAATATTTTCATTGACGCGAATGCAAATTGACGCCGCCGTTAAAACATCCTGTTTATATAGGGCGAAAAGTATATAACGTTCGGGAAAAGCCGCAGCAGATTCCTGCAACCTCTCAAAGGGCATCGACAAATCGAATTTTTTTTCATGCCGGCATGTCGCAATGAAATTGTATACCCGTTGCAGCTCTTTAACTGGCAATTGCATGAACTGCAAACCCGCGTTCCTTGCTTTCTCCAAACGCCTTCGTTCGGAGCGGTGAAGGTGGCCGTCGAGGCTTTGATCCGCGATTCGAATTCCGACCGCGATTTCGCTGTTGATGATCCGATACCCCAGGTTGACGAAAAAAGTGTGGACGATCGGAAGGTATTCCGAGTGATTTTCCGGAGGAGCTTTGATAATGATCCGGGTGATATTTTTCGCCTTCAGGGCCGCCTCTGCATACTGAAGGAAAGCGAAGAGTTTTTCGGGAGGCAGGGATGGAGCAAATTCCACCGAGCCGAAAGGCGCGCGCAAAGGGCTGTGGGCTACGGCATCGCCGACGTTAAAATGAATGCAGCAATAAATTTTTTTTTCCTTACCGTTCAGTGCATAAAAAGAAATCCACCCGGTGTTGGATTGCAGCATCCGGTGATTGCGCAAATTAAAAAGTGTCTCCTCAAATGCCGGCGTAAACGAAATATCGGGCTCGCCTTCGCAAAAAATAAGATCTTCCAACTAATACGGAATTCCGAGTTTCTTATAAATAAAATGCATCAGCCATGCGGGGCCGATCAACAGGAATTGCACGTCTTTGAAAAATGACGGTTTCTTTCCTTCCACTTTGTGACCATAAAACTGGCCAATCCAGGCCACCACAAAAATAATGATGGAAACCAGCCACAATGGCGCAAGATCCGCCTGTGCGATTAGTCTCACAGCAAACAGGCACAACAGCGCGAAAAGGAACATTCCGAAACTTAAAGCAATGGAAAGAGAAACGTAATAGATGAGCACAAGCACCAGTGCGACAAGGGCCCAGTTTGCATACGGATTACCTTCACCTAAAAAACGTTGAACCATACCAGAAGGGACGGAAGCCATTAATCCGACAACGCTGAAAAAGATCAGCGGAACACAGATCCAGTGAATTGCCTTGTTCGTCGAGTTCTGGTGACTTTCACCATACTCGGAAAGAAGTTCATCTATTTTACGCATAAAACAGAATGTTTTAGTTAAAGTAAGTTACTGACTTCGCAAAGATCTTCAAACAGAATTTTAGTATACTTTCGTTTTCACTTTGCTCCAGTCTTTCACCTGCCAGTGCACTTTACCGGTAGTGAGATGATTTCCCTGCCTGTCGTGGATTTTCACCTCGCAAACCACAACGGTGGACTCATCTCTTTTCAGTGGGGCTACGATATTGGCTTCGATCCACTCATCCGATATCCTGAATTCCGCAAAGGCGTCCATTTTCCCCTGGTAGTGGTAATCCATTTCAAGGCGTTGCATGATGAGTCGGTATTTCCTGGCGTCGAGCTTTGTTATCAGCAAAAAGCCGGTTGTAAATTCGGAAAGGGTCGCCAGCGCGCAGGCATGTAATCCACGAATGTGATTAAAATTTTTCCTGGTGTAGGGAATGCAGGTCTTAAGATGATAATCCCCGATTTCAACCACGGTGAAGTTGTGAGGTTTGTTAAATGGGATCATGCGGTTTAAAGACCAGTTCAGGAGTTTTTTGTAAAAAACAGAATTCCTGGCCCTGGTGATAATTACAAACGGATCCAGCATAAGGTGTAGTTTGACAACAGGGAAAGTTAACGGTATTTGTCAGAAAATCCCCTGCTCGCTCAGCGTCTTTATTTATAGTATAATTGCACCGATATTTTCAATCCCTGTTCTGTCCTGAAAAACTCATATGAAAAAGAGAATTGTTGTACTGGGTGCCGGTCTTGTTGGCAAAGCGATTGCCATCGATCTGTCAAAAGATTTTGACGTTACATCGGTCGATATAAATGACGAGGCTTTGATGGCGCTGGAAAAATCCGGCATTAGAACCAACCGGCTGGATGTCGCGGATGCGCTGAAATTAAAATCATTTATTGCGCCATACGACCTGATTGTTGGAGCAGTGCCAGGATTCCTGGGCTTTCAAACTGTTGCCGCGGTGATCGAAGCTGGCAAAAATATGGTAGACATTTCATTTTTTCCGGAGGATCCGTTTGCGCTGGATCAGGAAGCAAAGAAGGCAGGCGTCACGATAGTAACTGATTGCGGTGTGGCGCCGGGCATCAGCAATCTCGTGGCCGGATATCATTATAAAAGAATGAAGATAAGGGATTATGAATGTCTTGTCGGTGGGCTGCCCCTCGTGCGCGAATGGCCTTACGAATACAAAGCTGTTTTTTCACCAATCGATGTGATCGAAGAATACGTACGTCCTGCCCGTTATGTCCAGAATGGAGCATTGGTCGTGAAGGAGGCGCTTTCGGATCCTGAGCTTATTTACTTTGACAAGGTGGGCACACTGGAGTCGTGGAACTCCGACGGGCTTCGGTCCCTCATCAAAACATTGCCAGGCATTCCGAATATGATCGAAAAAACTTTACGTTACCCCGGTTGCATTGAATATCTGCGTGTGCTTCGTGAAAGTGGATTCTTTTCCGCTGATGAAGTAGAAGTCAGGGGTGTGAAGGTGCGGCCGATCGATTTAACAGCAAACCTTCTTTTTCCAAAATGGAAATTAAAGCCCGATGAAGAAGAATTTACCGTAATGCGTATTCGCGTTTCCGGAGAAGAGACGGGCAAACCAAAATCATATGAGTACAATGTTCTTGACAGGACTGATAAAGCTACCGGTACCATTTCGATGGCCCGCACGACGGGTTACACCTGTACGGCTGCGGTTAATCTTGTGATCGATGGCAAATTCACCACCAAAGGCATTTGCCCGCCCGAATACCTCGGAGAGGACGAATACAATTACCGTTTTATTTTTAACTACCTGAAAGAGCGTGGAGTAGTGTACACTGTAACAAGCTCCTAGCCTTCAATCACATACTCATGCTGATCGCAGACAGGCTACTGATTACTGATTTCCCGCCAGCTTGCTTTTTCTGTAACCGTATCCAAAATAGATCACAAGCCCGACGATCAGCCAGGTAACGAATGCGCCCCAGTTCCAGACCCCGAGTTCTGTCATCAGGTATAAATTTGTAAGTATTCCCAGGATCGGCAGTAATGAGAGATCGTGGCGGAAACTGAGAATTGCCATCACCAGCCAGGTAATCCAGAAGACGAACAAGAGCGGCTTTTCCACCATGACGCCCTGATACTGATCTGAGCTGACAGCGATGGCCGCTGCAATGATCAACGCAGCGGGCACCAGATATTTGCCATTTACATAGGGCACGCGGAATTTCGCATACTTACTCAGCCCTCTTTTGTCCATGTAGAGCACGCCGGCACATACCACAATAAAGGCGAAGAATGTCCCAACGCTGGTCAGGTCCACAAAAAATTGCATATCCAGGAACATGGAAGGAATGGCCACCACCAGTCCTGTAATGATAGTCGCAAATGAGGGTGTTTTGAATTTCGGGTGTACCTTCGAAAATTTAGGCCACAGCAGTCCGTCGCGGCTCATGGTCATCCAGATACGAGGCTGGCCCAACTGGTACACCAGCAAGGCGCTGGTGATTGCAATAACGGCTGATACGGAGATTACTCCCGCCATGAAATCAAAACCAACTTTTTGGAATACATACGCCAATGGGTCGTCTACCATGAGCTCTTTATAATTGACCATTCCGCTTAACGTCAAAGCGATGAGAACGTAAAGAATGGTACAGATGCCCAGGCACCAGAGCATTGCCCTTGGAAGATCCCGCTGGGGATTCTTGCACTCTTCTGCTGTTGTGGAAATCGAATCAAAACCGATGAATGCAAAAAATACCGCAGCCACACTGCTTAACACGCCTGAAATCCCATTGGGTGCAAATGGACTCCAGTTCTCGGGTTTAACGTAAAAAGCACCCGCGCCAATCACCAGCAGAATAACGCCCAGCTTAAGCGCTACCAGTATGTTACTGGCATTTCTTGATTCCTTGATGCCAATGTATACCAGCGCGGTGATAAGGACGGTAATCAAACCAGCGGGCAGATCCAATATCAGTTTCATGCCACCCAGCGACGGTGCAGAGGCTTTTACAGCTTCATCTGCGGAGCCAGGGTCAATCGTGAGCCAGCCAGGCAAATACAGCCCGAAGCCCGACAGCATAGAAGTGAAGTACTCTGACCAGGAAATAGCGACAACCATATTGGATACGGCGTACTCCAGTATCAGCGCCCAGCCAATGATCCAGGCAAAGACTTCTCCGAAAGAAACGTAAGCGTAGGTATAGGCGCTGCCGGAAACCGGAACAGTTGAAGCAAATTGCGCATAGCTTAATGCCGTAAATACACAAGCGATCGCAGTAAATACAAAAAGAAGCGCTACGGCAGGGCCCCCGTTAAAACTGGCGCGGCCTATAGTGCTGAAAATACCGGCACCAATGATTGCCGCAATGCCCAGTGATGTCAGGTCGCGGACCCCCAGTACTTTCTTTAATTGACTTTGAACACCATGTCCCTCTCCGGACTGAACATCTTTAAGAATCGTTTCGACTGATTTCTTGCGAAAAAGAGAATTTGACATGCCAATGGGTTTAGGTGGCCGCAAAATAAGCAAATAAACTATTTATCGAACCGCAGAAGGCACATCCACCGGCTGTTCTTTCGGGGGAGGTCCGGTAAGAAATGTGACATCCGATTTAGATTTTTATCTATCTTACAGGCGCCTTTAGCGAAACAACCCTTGACTAGCTAAATTTTTTTGGCAATATGAATATTTTTTGATGGATGTTTCACTCAACCATAATGATGCTTCAGCAGGTTTGGAGGGGGTCAGGCTCACCATTACAGCTGAGGAGATCAACAATCTTCCCCTGAAAGTTTTTGGAGGCAAGACATCCGTCATCAGCGATTCCGAAAAACTCCCCAAAATCATTCGCGAAATCGAGCGGCATCCTGTCGTGGGCTTTGATACGGAAACCCGGCCGAGTTTTAAAAAGGGCCAGGTGTATCAGGTGTCTTTACTTCAATTGGCAATTCCCGGCAAGGTGTTTTTGATCCGGGTTAACCATACGGGAGTGACCGAAGAGGTTGCGCGTTTATTTGAAAATGAAAAGGTACTCAAAGCCGGAGTCGGGATCCGTGATGACCTCAAGGCCCTTCAGAAACAACGTGACTTCCTTCCCGTGAATTGCTACGACCTTTCAAACATTGCCAAACAAGCCGGTCTTCAGGTGGAAAGCGTGAAAAAGCTCACGGCACTTTTGCTTGGCTTCAGGATTTCGAAAGGAGCCCAGACATCCAATTGGGAGGCTTTAACGTTTACACAGAAACAGATCGAATATGCGGCCACCGATGCATGGGTATGTCTTGAGTTGTATTTTAAGCTGAAAGATATCCTGTCTAAAGAGCCGAAGTGATCTTCCATTTTATTTCAGCGCAATTATGAGCCAGATCAGGATCCTGGAAAAAAAGACATTGTCAGAAAACTGGTACAAACTTTTTAAATACACTTTCGAGATAACCGACAGGCATGGCCGGAAGAACATCCAGACGCGGGAAGCGTATGATCGCGGCAACGGCGCTGTCATTCTTTTGTACAATCCGGAAAACAAATCGGTGGTCCTCACCCGGCAATTCCGGATTCCAACCTATGTCAATGGCAACCCGGATGGCATGATGGTCGAGGCATGTGCGGGGTTGCTTGACGCCGATAATCCGGAAGATTGTATCAAGCGAGAAACGGAAGAAGAAACCGGCTACCGGGTTTCAAAAGTCGAGCGGATCTATGAGGCATACATGTCGCCTGGATCGGTCACGGAGATCCTTTATTTTTTCATCGGACAATATTCGAATGAGCAGAAGGTCAATGAGGGAGGCGGCGTGGATGAAGAAGAAAATATTGAAGTGCTTGAGATGAAATTTGAAAAGGCGCTTGAAATGGTGAAAAATGGCGAGATCCGCGATGCCAAAACGATCATGCTCCTCCAATACGCGCAGATACATCACCTGCTGTAATCTTCTCGGGATTACGTAATAAAACGTAAACTTTTACTTAAATTACGTAGTTTTACTATGTAATGACTTTAGATTTTAACACAGAGGGGAAGCTGACATTCAACCGTTTCAGCAAGCTTGGAGCATGGTATATACTCGCTTTGAGCGTCATCGCCACCGTCGCGATCATCGGGCAATTGTTGATTCAGCGACACCTTAACAGCCAGCTGAGCGACTCCAGGGTTGTGAACCTGGCAGGAACCCAGCGTTACAAAAGCCAATGGATCGTCAAAATGTCCCTGCTGCTTTATTCAGACATGGAGCACAAACATTTCCCGGAGAAGATCGCGATCCTGGAGCAACTACTGGAAGAATGGAAGAAAGGACACTACGGCCTGCAGCGAGGTGATACGGCCCTCCATCTTCCGGGTGGAAACAGCGATCAGGTCACACGAATGTTCAGCGACCTGGAGCCATACTGGCTGAACGTGTACAACAATGCCTACCGTATCATTGATTATAAAAAAGGCAATTCAACAGATGCCGTTGCGTTTCAGCAGGCGATGAAAACATTGCTTGACAATGAAACGATTTTTCTCACGAAAATGGACCAGATCGTTTTTCAATACGATTATGAGGCCCGGCTGAAAGTCGCGCGGCTCAGCAAGCTGGAATATATTTTACTCGGTCTTTCCATTGTCGTCATCGTTCTCGAGATCTTTTTTGTTTTCCGCCCAACCACCATCCAGGTTAACCGGACGATCAACCAGTTGATTTCTTCGGAAAAGAATGCAAAGAAACTCTCCAAGGAAATAGGCGCTCTTTACAGTTCCCTTGAAAAATCCTATGAACAGCTTTCGCAGGTTAACGAACCGGTTGAAACTCCGAGGGTATACGCAAAATCGGACCGCGGTGGCAATGTCATTTTCATTGCGCCGACATTGACTGACATTATCGGCAAAACCGGCGGCGAGGGTCGGATGAGGATTTGCGATTTGTTTCCTGGCTCCGGTCTGGCGAGCGACTGGATGGATGACGTGATTGAAACGGTTTCGGATGAAAAATCGTGGCAAGGCGAAATTGCCTATCGCAACGTCTCCGGTGATGAGACGTGGGCGGATGTCATCATCAACCCCGTTTACAATGAAACAGAAATTGATGAGTTGGTGATCCTGGCATCGGATATCACAAACCGCAAAAGGGCCGAAAAAAATATGATGCTGAAAAACCGTGCAGCTATTGAAAAAAAAATCAACCAGCAAAAATTCCGCTCGGTATTGATCCTCGAGGGCCAGGAGGAGGAGCGCAAACGCCTGGCCATGGATATTCACGACGGTATCGGTCAAATGCTTACCTCGTTGAAATTTCAGATCGAATCCATCAACCTTTCCAACGGAGACGATGCTGCGTCCAAGATCAGTGATGTGCAACAACTGATCAATCAGGTGATCAAGGAAGTTCGCCGGGTAACATTTAACCTCAAACCTACGGTTCTGGGCGATTATGGGATCCAGGCGGCCCTGAATGTTTTCATTCGCGAAATCAGCAGGCTCACCGATACGCAGTTGCTCTATCACGTCTCGGGTGAAATGTCCACCCGGCTGCCGCAGCAGGTTGAAAACAATATGTTCCGTATTGTTCAGGAAGCAATCAACAATGCTTTGAAATATTCGGCGGCCAAAAAAATCGAAGTATTTTTCGAGCAAAAAGAGAATGAGATCATTATTTCGGTAAAAGATGACGGCAAGGGTTTCGAAGAGAAGATGGTAGCAACCCGGAGCACAAACATTGAATCGGGCAGGGGATTTTTTAATATGTACGAACGTGCAGAATACATCAATTCGCGACTGGAGATAAAATCGTCACCCGGTTCGGGAACAACGGTGAAACTTTCAGTACCCGTATACAAAGGTGTCGCGGAACCAAACTAAAAGTCGAAATGAAAAAAATAAATATTGTATTGGCCGACGACCACGTCCTTGTCCGGAAAGGAATTCGGGCGATGCTGGAAAGCGATGAACAGATCGATGTGATCGGTGAGGCGGGTAACGGCATTGAAGCGCTCGAAGCCACCAGAAATCTGAAACCGGATATTATCGTACTCGATATCCGGATGCCTGAAATGAATGGTCTGGAAGCCGCGGCAAAGTTGAGACAGGTTGCTCCAAATACCAAGGCGGTCATTCTTTCCATGCACGATTCAGAAGAGTATGTTCTGCAAGCGCTTGATGCCGGCGCTTATGGTTATCTGCTGAAGGACACTGACAAGAACGAATTCCTCAAAGCCCTGAAGCAGATCCACGACGGTAACAAGTATTTTACGGGGGCGGTTTCGAACGTGCTGGCCAACCGGTTGCTGAACACAAAAACTTTTACACAGAACCGTCTCGCCGAGGATCCGTATCACCTGACGCGGCGCGAGAAAGAGATCCTGAGAATGATCATCGATGGAAAGAATAATAAAGACATCGCCGACTCACTTGACAAGAGTGTCAGGACAATTGAAACCCACCGCTTTAACATTATGAAGAAAATGGGAGTAACCAATGCGATCGATATGGTGAACAAGGCTGTCAAGGAAAATCTTGTCTAGGATCTTTTTTTAGATGTTTTTTTTTCTTCGACGATTTTGCCTTCTTATTGAATTCCAGGGCCAGTTCCATCCAGTATTGAAGGTCCTTTTTTCTGCGTGTTCCCTCGGGCCCGATGAAAACAAAGCCCTTCATTGGTTTACCCGTGAAGTTCATCTCGCGACATCCCGGCATTTCAAGTGCTTTTTCATAGATATCCGGATCAATGCGGGCCATTAATTCGTTATCGAGGATGCCGACACACATTTTCTGATTGACCATGAAGGTCAGTCCTCCCATCATTTTTTTCTCCTCCACTTTCTTTTGGCCTGCGAGATAATCCCTAACCTCCGCAGCAAGTTGTTCATCATAAGCCATGAAAACATATTTAACAGAGTTCAATTTTCAGAATTCCAGGTGTTTTCGCAAACGATTTTCTACGTAATTAAATCATTTGCGATGATTTTTATACGTATTATTACGTAATAAATTAAGTAATTACTTACTTTTAATACGTAATTATTACGTAAACCGATGGACTCAACAAGCTTAAAGGCAACCAAGATCAACCTGTTGGATTTTAAAAGTCCCCCGATGCGGGCCTTCCATATTACATGGTTGACTTTTTTTCTTTGTTTTTTTGGTTGGTTCGGCATTGCAGCATTGATGCCTGTGGTTCGTGAAGACCTGTCACTGACCAAGAACCAGATTGGAAATATCCTCATCGCTTCTGTGGCGATAACAATTTTTGCAAGACTGTTTTTTGGATGGTTATGCGATCGCGTGGGACCGAGAGTTTCATATTCAGCTCTGCTGATCCTTGGTTCCCTGCCCGTCATGGCCATTGGATTCAGTAACAGTTATGAGAGTTTCCTTTTATTCAGGCTGGCCATCGGTGTTATCGGTGCTTCGTTCGTGATCACCCAATATCATACTTCGGTGATGTTTGCACCCAACGTGGTGGGCACTGCAAATGCTACCGCTGCAGGATGGGGTAACATGGGAGGCGGCGTAACACTGATTGTAATGCCGATGATTTTTTCGGCTTTCCTCGGCTTTGGCTTCCTGGAAAAAGAGGCCTGGCGTTACAGCATGGTTCTTCCCGGAGCGATTCTCTTCATTATGGGTTTTGTCTATTATTTCTTCACGCAGGATACACCGGAGGGCAACAGGAATGTCTTAAAGAAAGCCAGGAAAGAAAAAGTGACAGATCCTGATGCCAGCTTTTTTAAAGCGTGCAAGGATTACAGGGTGTGGGTACTCTTCCTTGTATACGGCGCATGTTTCGGGATCGAGATCACCATTGACAACATCGCCACGCTCTATTTTGTCGACAACTTCGACCTCAGCCTGATGCAGGCGGGGATTATCGCAGGGTTATTTGGTTTCATGAATATTTTCGCCCGTGCGCTCGGCGGAATTTTCGGCGATAAAGCCGGAAAAAAGTTTGGGCTTCAGGGGCGAATGATCATCCTCAGTGTATTTCTGCTGCTGGAGGGATTGGGAATCATTCTTTTTTCATCGATGCACTTGCTCCCGTGGGCCATCGCAACCATGTTGATCTTCGCACTCTTCCTGAAAATGTCCAACGGCGCTACATATTCTGTTGTTCCTTTCATCAATAACAAAGCGATTGGGGCTGTTGCCGGTATTGTCGGCGCAGGCGGAAATGTGGGTGCCGTATTGGCCGGTTTCCTGTTCAAGTCCGAAAGCCTCTCGTATCGCGAAAGCCTTTTCATCATCGGCGTTGCAGTGACATTTGTTTCTGTCATCTCGTTCCTGATCAGCCTGCCAAAGAAAACAACCAAAGAAATTCTCAGTCCCGAAATGCCCGGAGGTTTTCCGACTTTGAGGGGAGCTGTTATAAACCGCAATACTGACACTGTAAACTAAAAAGTATCACGACCCAGACGCCCCGTGAGCATCCGAACACAAAAACAAAAAAGAGGAAACAGTCACAAGGTGACAGTTTCCTGAAAACAAAAGTCCCCTTTCAGAAACGCGAACTTCATCAAGGGGACCGATTATTAGTGATTAACTAACCCACAAAATTATGTATTACAGGATTTACAGACTAACATTTTTGATTCTTTTTTGCCTGTCTGCGGCCGTTGAGTTAAAAGCGCAGTTGACTTTTTCGGGGCAGGTTCGCACGCGTTCTGAGTTGCGTGACGGCCAGGGTACGCCGTCCGTTGACACCATTCCCGCTTTTTTTACTTCGCAGCGTACTCGCGTCAATCTTACATACTCCGCACACCGGGTGAAATTCCAAGCATCGCTTCAGGATGTTCGTGTATGGGGGCAGGACGCCTCCAGCATTAACCGCTTCACGACAGATTCCAACGACGGTCTGATGCTCCATGAAGGATGGACCGAGATCAGCCTGATCGACACCGGCAAAGTGATCAAGAATTTTACCATGAAGATCGGCCGGCAGGAACTCGTGTACGATGATGTCCGGTTGCTCGGCAATCTCGATTGGCTTCAGCAGGCGCGCCGTCATGATGCCGTGGTCTTTAAATTTGATCACAACGGCTGGACCGCGCATCTGGGAGGCGCTTTCAACCAAAACGCTGAACGAAAATCAAATCACATATATAACGGGGTGCCCACTGGCTATCCGGCGAGCACAAACGGAGTTGGCGCCATGTACAAATCAATGCAATTTCTTTATCTGGCAAAGAAACTGCATTTCGGCAACGCATCTTTCCTGGCGTTCAAGGACGATTTCAGCAAATTCACTTTCGCGCAGGCCGACTCGTTAAAAAAGAATCCGATTTATGGCAAAGGAGTTTGGAGCCGGTTTACAGTCGGAGGCAACGTGTTTGGCACTGCTTTCCGGAAACTGAACTTCGCGTTGAGCGCATTTTATCAGGGTGGTCAGTTTCGCGATGGCACGGCGCTCGATGAATACCTTTTGTCCGCTTCGGGGCTTTACTCTTTCGGTAGAAAATTTTCCTTCGGACCTGGTGTTGATATCACCTCGGGGAATAGCGGGTCGGATGCATCGAAGAAATTTAAACGCTTCGATCCTTTGTATGGAACGCCGCACAAGTTCTGGGGATTCATGGACTACTTCTATGTCGCCGACGGCTTTGGGTCCAACGGTCTGGTTGATTATTACCTGAAGGCACGTTTCAAAGTAAAAGACAATCTGACCTTCAGCGCCGACGGACATCGCTTCGTGCTGCCGTCAGCGGTCAAAGGGTCGGACGGTACCATCCTGGAAAAAGCACTCGGCACGGAAATCGACCTGATGCTCAATTACAATCTCACCAAGATGATCGCCATCGAAGGAGGTTATTCAAAGATGCTGTCAACTTCGACGATGGCGTCTCCCAAAGTCAAAAACGTGAAAAACGCCAGCGAAAATCTCAACTGGGCTTACGTCATGATTTCTATCAAACCTGAATTTGCAATAAAATAAAAATGACAATGAAAAATATAATCAGATATATCAGATCAGCTTTCTCGTTTCTCTTAATGCCCGCCGTACTGCTGTTGTTAACGTCGGCTGCACCATCGCTTCAGGACAAACCCGTTATCCGCCTCGGTTATATACCCCTGACAGACTGCGGCCCTATCGTGATGGCGAAGGAACTTGGATTGTTTGCCAAGTACGGCGTAAACGTGGAAGTGACTAAAGAAGCATCGTGGGCAAATGTCCGTGACAAAATACTGACAGGGGAGCTTGATGGCGCACATTGCCTTTTCAGTATGCCTTTTTCAGTTTACACCGGTGTGGGTGGAAAGGAAGGTTCGGAAATGAAAATCGCAATGGTGCTCAACAACAATGGCCAGGCAATAACACTTTCAAAAGATTTTTGCGGGAAAGTCGGGTTCAAACAAACGGCAAAATTAGCCCCCGTTGTTGCTGCCAAGCTCAAGGCAGAAAAAGAGGTCACGTTTGCCATGACATTTCCCGGTGGCACCCACGACATCTGGTTACGCTATTGGCTGGCGGCAGCCGGGGTGAGCCAGAAGACATCGAAGATCATCACGATTCCGCCTCCGCAAATGGTTGCGAACATGAAAGTCGGTAACATGGATGGCTTCTGTGTAGGAGAGCCATGGAACGGCGTTGCAGTTAAGCAGGATATTGGATTTACGGAGATCGCGACCCAGGACATCTGGAAACACCATCCGGAAAAAGCATTGGTAGTTAACAAGAAATTCAGTGAATCACGAACTGAAGACCTGAAGAATGTAATGAAAGCCGTCCTCGAAGCGGCCAGGTGGCTTGACAACCGCGCAAACAGAAAGAAGGCATCGCCAGTGATTGGAAAATATATCAACGCTCCCGCCGATGTCATTGAGGCGCGTCTGATGGGTGACTACAATCTCGGATGCGATCAGGGAACAGAGATCTACACCGACGATTATATGCTCTACCACCGCAACGGTGAAACCAACTTTCCGAGAAAGTCACACGCGATTTGGTTCATGGCTCAATTCCTCAGGTTCGATTATTTGCAGGAGGCCCCCGATTATAGAGCCATCGCCGATAAATTGATCCTCCAGGATTTGTATCGCGAGGTCGCCACAAGCCTGAATATTAAAATTCCTGTTGACGACATGAAACCGTTCACCCTGGAACTGGACAAGGCGACATTCGATCCGAACAAACCCGGTGACTACCTGAAACTGGCGAAAAAGTAATGCAATGGGGTTCATAACAATTCAAAAAAAATAGAATGAAAAAAACATTGGTACTAACAGCTTCAATCGCCCGCGAATGGTTGGTTGGCAATGAGAGCAAAAGTGAAAGCAGGTGGCTGTACCGTCTGACTGCCGTGTTGAAGGGCTTGTTTTACAATGTGATTGGACTAATGACTTTGGTGCTGTTCTGGTATGGGGTCAGCCTGATAACACATGGAGAGTTGCCGACGCCGTTGGCAACTTTCCGGATTTTTTGGGAGCTGATCAAAGACCCATTCTATGATTTCGGGCCCAATGACAAAGGCATAGGACTCCAGTTGTGGAGCTCGATCATCAGGGTGTTTTCCGGCTTTGCGCTGGGCGCAATGGTGGCAATTCCCGCCGGCTTGATGATGGGAGCAAATCAGTTCTGCAAAAAGATTTTTTATCCCCTCGTGCAGATCCTGAAACCCGTGTCCCCGCTTGCGTGGTTCCCAATTGGCCTCGTCGCTTTCGAATCGGCAAGCAAAGCCACCATCTTTATTATCTTCATCACCTCCCTTTGGCCCACGCTTATCAATACGGCTTTCGGCGTGGCTTCCATTCCGGATGATCACAAGAATGTCGCGAAAGCTTTTGGTTTCTCGCGTTGGAAATATCTCACGAAAGTGCTTCTTCCATTCAGCCTTCCACACATCATCACCGGATTGCGCTTAAGCATCGGGGTTGCATGGCTGGTGATTGTCGCGGGAGAAATGCTCAGTGGAGGCATCGGTATTGGTTTTTTTGTGTGGGACAGCTGGAACGCGCTTAGCCTTGAAAAAGTAATTTCAGCGATACTCATCATCGGGCTTGTGGGCTTGTTTCTCGACCGGATCTTTTCATGGTTTGAAAAACGCGTTACCTACAGTGTTTAATCAAAAAGTTCAATCACTTTAAGAGGATTCGTCATGAGCTATCTGAGAATTGAAAATATGGAGATTGCGTTCAACACGCCGCGGGGAAAGTTTGTTGCTGTCCGCGACATTAACCTGGAGGTGGAGAAGGGGCAGATCGTTTCGATCATCGGGCATTCAGGGTGCGGGAAGTCCACGATCCTCAATGCGATTGGAGGAATGCTTTTTCCATCGAAGGGTAATGTCGTGCTGAATGAATCAACGATCAAGGGGCCAGGGCCTGATCGCGGAATTGTTTTTCAGAACTATTCCCTGTTGCCATGGCTGACCGTGCACCAGAATATTTTTGTCGCTGTCGACGCAGCAGTCCTCGACAAAGGCAGGGCAGAAAAGCACGCCGTCGTTGAAAAATTTTTAAAGATGGTCAATCTCTGGGACCACCGTGAAAAATATCCCAAGGAAATTTCCGGCGGGATGAAGCAACGTGTGGCAATCGCGCGGGCGTTTGCCATTGATCCGACGGTATTGCTGCTCGACGAACCATTCGGTGCGCTGGACGCACTGACGAAGGCGTCCCTCCACATTGAGCTGCTAAAAATGTGGAACCTGACGCAGCGCAGCAAAACCATTATCATGGTGACACACGACATCGAGGAAGCGGTTTTTCTCTCCGATCGCATTGTGGTGATGAACAACGGCCCCGCGGCGACCATCCGCGAAATAGAAGAAGTGCATCTGCCTCGCCCGCGAAACAAAAAAGAAATTGTCAATATGGAGGAGTACCGCGTCATTCGCGAGCGTTTGCTGAGCCTGCTCATGGATAAAGTCGAAATTGATCCGCGCGATTTTTACAAGGAGGAGAAAGCGGCGTAAACCAATTCATTATGCGGCGTAAATTTTATTATGAGGAACGAACAAGTATATAAAAGCACCTGCTCTTACTGTGGCGTTGGCTGTGGCATCCTGGTCAAAAAAGACAGACGAAATAATATCGTTGTTGAAGGCGATCCAGAGCACCCGGTAAACAGGGGTAAGCTGTGCTCCAAGGGAATGAACCTGCATCATGCGATGCAGGACAAAAGCGACCGTCTGCTCTATCCTGAGATGCGATGGAGCCGCAACCATCCGAGACAACGGGTGAGCTGGACCACGGCGATGCAACGGGCCGCAGCCGTTTTTAAATCGATCATTGATACCAACGGCCCCGATGCCGTCGGATTTTATGTTTCCGGCCAATGCCTCACCGAAGAATATTACGTCGCCAATAAATTAGTCAAGGGATTTTTAGGGACCAACAACGTTGATACAAACTCACGCCTTTGCATGAGCAGCGCGGTGATGGGTTATGCAAAAATGCTGGGTGAAGATTCTGTCCCGGTGTCGTATGATGATATCGAGCTCGCCGATTGTTTTTTTATCGCGGGCGCGAATCCCGCATGGTGTCATCCTATACTTTTCCGGCGTATCGAAGAGCACAAGCAGCAAAATCCGGAGGTGAAACTCATTGTTGTTGATCCCCGCAGAACGCAGAGCTGTGCCAATGCGGATCTTCACCTTCAGATCAACCCCGGAACTGATATTTATCTCTATCACGCTATCGGCAGGATTCTCATTGAGAACGGCGAAGTCGATTATCGTTTCATTAAAGATCACACCGAAGATTTCGAAGGCTATAAACAATCTGTTTTTGAGTACACGGTGGCCGAAGCGGCCAGCATTTGCGACGTTCCGGAAAATGACATACGCCTGGCGGCAACGTATATCAGCAATGCCAGGGGATTCCTGACACTATGGGCGATGGGACTCAACCAAAGCGCGATTGGCGTCAACAAGAATATGGCGCTGATCAGCCTGAATTTGATCACCGGTCATATCGGCAAGCCGGGGTCCGGGCCATTTTCCCTTACGGGACAGCCTAATGCGATGGGCGGACGTGAGGTTGGCGGACTCGCCACCATGCTGGCAGCGCATCGGGCCATTGCAAACCCGGAACACAGAGAAGAAGTGGCGCGCTTCTGGGGGGCGAAAAAAATTTCCGACAAGCCGGGCCTAACCGCAACGCAGATGATCGATAAACTGGAGTCCGGCGAACTGAAGGCTCTTTGGATCATTTGCACGAACCCCCTGGTGAGTCTGCCCAATAGCCGCAGGGTCGAGGCTGCTCTTAAAAATGCGCGCTTTCTCGTTGTTCAGGATATTTCGAACCTTTCTGACACTGTTCCATATGCCGATCTCGTTTTGCCGGCGGCTGGCCATTTTGAGAAAGAAGGAACGATGACCAACTCTGAAAGGAGAATCGGCTACCTGAGCAAAGTTGTCGAACCGCCAGCCGAAGCGTTGCCTGATGTCGACATCCTGTGCATGTTCGCGAAAGCGATGGGCTTTCACGGTTTTGACTTCGCGTCGGCAGCGGAAATTTTCGCCGAGCATGCGCGGTTGACTGCGCGAACCAACATCGATATCAGTGGGCTTTCTTACGAACGGCTGAAAAATGAGGGCACCTTTCAGTGGCCCGTCAACACAGGGAACAGGAACGGCACGCCAAGACTTTTTACAGACAAAAAATTTTATACGCCGTCACAAAAGGCGCGGTTTTATCCATTACCCGCACCAAACCAGTCGGAAGAAATCACGCGCGAATTGCCCCTGATCCTGACGACAGGGAGAATCCGTGACCAATGGCATACGATGACAAAAACCGGCAAGGTCAACAAGCTACGCCAGCACATTGATAAACCGTTCCTGGAAATTCACCCGTTGGATGCACTCACCCGCCAGATCTCGGATGGCGATATCGTCGTTATCAAAAACAGGCGGGGCAACGTCAGGGTGAAGGCCCGCGTCACCGACGATATCAAAAGAGGCGTTGTCTTTCTTCCCATGCACTGGGGAAAAATGCTCAACTCCGACCTTGCGAGAGCAAACAATGTGACGAGTGAGTTGGTCGACCCAATATCGAAAGAACCGGATTTCAAGTTTGCTGCCGTAGAAGTGGCTAAATACTGCAAGCCAATCGAAAAGATCCTGGTGGTGGGAGCAGGCGCGGCATCATACAGGTTTCTGCTTACCTATAGGGCTTTGAATCCGCAAGACCCGATTGAAGTATTCTCAATGGAAAAAGATCCGTTCTACAACCGTGTTCTGCTTCCCGAATATGTGAATGAGTCTCTCTCATGGGAAAAGTTGAAAAAATTTGCGGAAGGCGAGTTCGAAAGCCTCGATGTGAAACTTCATGTTGAAAACGAAATTCTATCCATCAACCGCCGGGAAAAGACCGTGACGGACAAGTTCGGCAAGAAACACCGATACGACAGACTCATTCTTGCAACGGGCTGCCGCGCGCATGTACCAAAGGACGCGCCGGTGGATCTTCCCGGCGTATTTACGATGAGAACACGGAAGGATGCTGATCGACTGAAACAGTTTCTCAAGCCCGACGGCAAGGTCCTGATCATCGGAGGCGGGTTACTGGGATTGGAACTCGCGGCTTCGTTGCGGGAGATCAACGTGAATGTATTGATCACGCAATTAGGCAGCCGATTGATGGAAAGACAGATCGACAGCCTCGCGGGCCAACTGTTGATCGATTTCGTGGAAGAAATGGGGATTAACGTTTACCTGAACGATCAGGTGCAGCATGTGGAAGCCAGCCCCATAGCCGGCCAGTTTATCGCGTACCTTCAGAGCGGAAAAACGCTCGAGGTCGATGCCGTTGTTTATGCCGTTGGCACCCGGCCCAATATTGAATTTGCCCAGGAATCGGGAGTTGAATGTGGGCGCGGCGTGCTCGTGAATGACTCGCTGCAAACCAGCGACCCTGATATTTTCGCGATTGGCGAGATCGCCGAGCATCGTGGTCAGATGCTGGGAATCACTTCGGCAGCGGAAAAGCAGGCGGATGTTGCCGCCAGATTTATTGCCGGTGACATGCAAAGCAACTACGAGGGATCCGTGCCGATGAACATTCTCAAGTTTTCGGACCTCGACCTTTGTTCCATCGGCATTCCGGAAATTCCGGCAAACAGCGATGGTTACGATGAAATACTGTTCATCGATAAGTCGATGCGTTACTACAAGAAATGTATCATAAAAAGCGATCGTCTTGTAGGCGCCGTTTTGATCGGGGATAAAAATGAATTTGCTGAATTCAAAGATCTCATCGAAAACAGAATTGAGCTCTCCGAAAAACGTATGCAACTGCTGCGTTCCGGCAAAGTGCCAGACCCCATCATCGGAAAGCTCGTCTGCGCGTGCGGGCAGGTTGGAAGCGGCAACCTGCAAAAGCTCGTGGAGCAGGGATGCAACACCCTTTCAGAGCTCTGTCAGCGTTCAGGGGCGGGTTTGGGTTGCGGCAGCTGTAAACCCGAGATTCAACAAATGCTGAAAGAAACGCTTGTTCAGGCACGCCAATAGAAATTTAAAACGGTAAAATTCTAACTTTGCTACAGCCACAATTGCTTTCCAAAAAAGTCATTACTTCAGCGATGGAGACAAAAAAAAGTGATCTTGTCCGCGCATTCGTGAAAGGTGGAATCCTTTCTCCTGCCGATATGCTGAGGATCATGAATATTTCACAAAGCGTCGGAAACAAATTTGTTGTATTCGGATCCCGACAGGATATCATGTTTCCTTCGCAAGGGGAGGATCTCTCAAAAATCGAAAACGCATTTGCGGCCATCGATATCGATTGTGAGCTTGGCAGTGATCAATCGCTGTATCACAATATTGTGAGTTCTTACGTTGCAGTGAACGTTGTTGAAACCACGAACTGGGTTAAAGAGGACACCTATCATTTCGTCATCGACAATTTTGATTACAAGCCACGGCTTAAGATCAATATTGTCGATCCGCTTCAAAGTCTTGTCCCATTGTTGACCGGCGAACTGAACTTCATCGCTTCCCGTGAAGAAAATTACTGGTATCTGTATATACGGGATCCCCGGAAGGGTAACAGCATTGAATGCTGGCCGAGATTGATCTTCACCAACGATATCGCGCGTGTGTCGAAAGAGCTGGAAGCGGTATTTCTTCAATATGCCCCATTTACGATCGATGAATTATTCGTCATTCTGAAGGGCGCCATGCGCGTAAATTACAGGCCCATCGCGGAGAAATTGAAGTTTCCCGAAAATCCCTTCCCCTATTACGAAGGGCTGAATGCCATGTTGAACAATCTGTATTGGCTTGGATTATACTGGAGGAACAATCAGTATGATATTGATTTTATGAGCGCTGCCTGCAAACTCTGTCAGGAGACGAATATCGCAAAGATCAACATTATTCCCTGGAAGGCTTTCATCATTAAAGGAATCAAAGCATCAGACCGTATTCGCTGGGAGAAGTTAATGGGGAAATTCGGGATCAATGAACGTCATTCGTCATTAGAACTCAACTGGCATCTGCCCGTCATCGACCCGGAAGCGCTGGAATTGAAACGGTTCCTGGTTCGGGAGCTTGATCAGCAGGACATCAGCACGCATGGGCTTACGTTCACCATAAAAACAAACCGGGAGATGTTCTATTTTACGTCGATCGTAATTGAAAAATTTATCGACAAATCCGGAAAACCAGGCGAACATTTCAACATACTCTACGCGAAGAATTTCAATCCGAACAATATCGTGTACCATGTGTATGCGAAGCAGGTGAAGAAGGAGATCATTCCCTCGCTGCTGATTGAGCTGAGCAAACTTTACTTCCGGCAACTGAATCCGGAAAAAGAAGACAAGGAAATGCAGAGCATTCCATCCCTGAATGGAGTTCACTACGCGCATCAATGCACGAATTGTCTTACCATTTACGATAAAAAATTCGGAGACCCCGCTTCAAACATCCCTCCCGGAGTCGCGTTCGAAGACTTGCCTGACAATTACAAATGCCACGTTTGCGATAGTCCGAAAAAACATTTTAGACCGGTGAAAGAATACTAGAGCCTGACAAGCACCTGAAGGGTAGACCTGGATGATTGTTCCAGCAAAACACCCTTCATCGTATGGTATTTGTCGAACGTTTCCGCATCATAGTTCTTCACCGTGATGAGCGTGAGCCCAGAGTTGTAATAAATCTCGAAGTGTTCGTGAAGACGTTTGATCAGCGCGCTGAGTTTATCTTCGCGGAAGTCAACACAAAACGAAAATGTGATCGCGGAATTCTGCATCACGTTGATCCGCAGGTTTAACTCCGAAAGCACGTTAAAGATCGTTCGCATCTGGTGTTCCGTGACAAATGTGTAGTCGGTGACCTTGCATGAGATCAGGCATTGATTCTCTTTAAAAACGATCAGGGGCGGAAGATGATCGACCTTACACTCATGGATGGTGGTTCCGGGCAACGAAGGATCGTCGAAGTTTTTAACAAACAGTGTGATCCCTTTGTTTGCAAGCGGTTTGATCGTCTTCGGATGGATTACGGAGGCACCGTAGTAGGTCATTTCAGCAGCCTCGCGAAACGGGAGTTCCCGAAAAACTGTCGCTGCCTCCGGTACACGTTTCGGATCTGCATTCATCACACCGGGCACGTCCTTCCAGATTGTCACGGATTCGGCGTTAAGGCACGATGCAAAGATGGCTGCGCTGAAATCCGATCCATCTCTGCCAAGCGTTGTCGTAAACCCATCCCTGGTTCTTCCAATGAAACCCTGCGTGAGAACCATCTGTTTGTTTTCAAGGATTTTCGGGATCCGGCTCACTTTTTCACATGTGTCGTCCCATTGGACTCTCGCCTCACGATAGGCGCTATCCGTAACAACAAAATCACGTGCATCGAGCCATTCAACCGGTAATTTTTTTTCAAGCAGGTAACGGTGGACAATGATGGTTGAAATGATCTCACCTTCCGAGACGATCTGGTCGTAGGATTGATCCAACGTCCAGTTTTTTGCCAGTTTCGATTCGATTCTCTTAAAAATATCCTCAACGTCATTCCAGACCGGATGGTTATCGGCGAAAAGCTCGCTCATGATCTGAAAATGGTATTGTTTCAGATTGTCGAGTTCCGTCCGAAATGAATTACCGGTGCGTGCAAGGCTCAAGATTTTCTCAAGTGCATTTGTTGTTTTGCCCATCGCTGATATTACCAGCACGAGGGGCTGCGCGGCGAATAAATGTAGAATTGTCGCTACATTCTTGACGCCTTTGGGGTCTTTCACAGAGGCCCCGCCGAATTTAAAAACCTTCATTTTCTATGTTCTAAATCGATTGCGAAGTAACTTTACACCAAATAAAAGCATGCAAAGATCAATGATTGGCACCAACTCGACAAGCATCGAAAGCTCACGGATCGCCCAACCCATAGGAACAGCGCTGGACCGGTTCATTAAAAACAACCAGAATCAGTTTGCATTCGCCAGTGGTGAGCTTTCACAGCTTTTACGCGACATTGCCCTTGCCTCAAAAGTGGTCAACCGCGAAGTCAACAAGGCAGGCTTGATTGATATCATGGGCGCAAATGGTTCAACGAACACCGCTGGTGATCAGCAGCAAAAGTTGGACATTCTTGCAAATATCCGTTTTACACGCGCGCTGGCCAAAGGAGGGGAGGTCGCCGCGCTGATATCCGAAGAATCAGAAAGTTTTGTTGACCTCAACAACGACGGAAAATATGTTATTGCCATTGATCCACTGGATGGGTCGTCAAACATCGACGTGAACGTATCTATCGGGACGATTTTTTCCATTTATCGCAGAAAGACGCTGGCAGGAATGCCGATACAAAAGGAGGACATATTGCAAAAAGGATCAGAACAGGTAGCCGCCGGATATATTCTTTACGGATCTTCGACCATGCTTGTTTACACGACAGGTCACGGCGTCAACGGCTTCACCTATGAACCTTCTCTCGGGGAGTATTTTCTCTCACATCCGCATATGGAAGTGCCGAAAAGCGGCAGGATCTACAGCGTCAACGAAGGATCTGCAAATTCCTTCGAAGAACCGGTAAAAAGATACCTTGAGCATTGCAAGGACAATAGCTACACGGGTCGCTATATCGGATCTCTTGTTGCAGACTTCCATCGCAACCTGTTGAAAGGTGGGATTTATATCTATCCGTTAACGGCGAAAGATCCAAAAGGAAAATTAAGGCTGATGTATGAATGTAATGCGCTCGCATTTGTAGCTGAACAGGCTGGCGGCAAGGCCTCTGATGGAAAAGGAGGCAGGATTCTCGACATCGAACCCGTCGGATTGCATCAGCGTACGCCGTTTTTTGTCGGATCGAAGGAAATGGTTGAAAAAGCGGAAAGCTTTTACAAGCGGATCTAGGCCTTTACTTTATTTTCGGAGGGTTCGGCATTCCCGGACTCCGGCTTCTTTTCCTCTTCGGCTTCAAAAACTTCCGGCGCATGTTTGCGAAGGATCTCATACCATCTGACAAGCTTCTTAATGTCAGATGTATAAACGCGACCTTCGTCAAAATCAGGCTGTATGGATTTCAGAAAAGCTTTCAGCTCGGAGGAATCGGAGCTTGCGTCGATACCCGGATCATCGCCGAACTCGTCTTTGATTTTTTTCAGCACTGCCTGCAACGGTACGGTCCCTTCCCGCGAGGTTGTATAAATCGAGATTTCATTCAGCAGGGAAAGTTTGTGATGGCTTGTGGCAACCATTTTCGTTTTCGCTTCATCGAGGGACTCCAGTATCACACCCGACTTCGTCGGTGCGAGAACTTTGTAAAGACCTCCCTTGCCGGTAACTGTTGCTATTTCTGACAGCGTCATATTTTTATGGTTGGGCCGACAAACTAAATCAATTTAATCCTGATCTGCCAACGCATTTTCGATAAATCGCAGCAACTCTTCACGGCCCGTTCTTTCTGTCGCGGACGTCACAATGATGGGCGGGAGCTCATCCCAGGTTTTACCGAGAGTTTTCCGGTATACGGCCAGGTTCTTTTGAATATTGTTCTTCGATAATTTGTCTGCTTTCGTAAATAACAAACAGATCGGTACCTCTTTTGAACCACACCAGTCAATAAAGTCCAGGTCCAGCCCCTGAGGCTCAAGCCGGATATCGATCAGGATGAAGAGGCAGTAGAGATTTTCCCGTTTCAGCACATATTGCTCGATCATCTTGCCGAAACCTTTTTTGATCTCCTTGCTGATGCCGGCGTATCCGTAGCCCGGAAGGTCGACGAGATACCATCTTTCGTTGATGATAAAATGATTGATCGTTTGTGTTTTCCCCGGTCTCGAGGAAGTTTTTGCGAGCGCATGCCGGTTGGTCAGCATATTCAGCAGCGACGATTTGCCGACGTTGGAGCGGCCAATAAAAGCAAACTCGGGTTTGTCGGAAACCGGCGCTTTTTCAACGGTGTCGTGACTTGAAACAAATTGCGCTTGGACGATTTCCATCATTTGAACAGCTTAAAGTAAAGATTGAAGGGCAAATTACTAAGAATGTAAGTTTCGAGTACCTTACGGGGTCTATTTTTCACCTTTTATGATGGGTTTTTTATATATTGCTATGATTTTTTATTCATAACTTTAGTATAAATTTTTTAAGCGATGTCCAGTATCCGTTGTATACTGATTTTTTCCGCTTTGCTTTTACTACTTACCCAAGCCCTCGGTCAGGACCGTAAAACCTCAGAGGAATACCTGGTAACGGCTGAAGAAATTATGAAGGCATCAAAAGCTTTGGATGATGTGAGGGACATCCTGGTTTTTGCCGCTGAAGCTGATACCACATATGCGAAGGCAAATTTTGAAGCGGGGCAGGTTCACCTTCTGACGATCAACAAGGAGTCGGCGGTCAAATACCTGATGCGTGTCTACCGTCAGGATCCCGATTATAAGTTTGACCTTGAATATCATATTGGCCGAAGCTACCAATATGGGCAGGAGTTCGATAAGGCCATCGATTTCTATAACAGATACAAAAACAAACTGCAGGCGAAACCCAATTACCAGGGTAACAAGACTCCGCTGAGTTATGTTGAACGCAACATCGCCCAATGTGAAAACGGGAAAAGATTCGTTTCGAATCCGGGTCACTTTTCAATTCAAAATATCGGGCGCGAGATCAATTCGGAATTTGACGATTATGGGCCGGTGTTGAATGAAAATGAAGATGAGATCGTGTTCACTACGCGAAGGAAAGATGGCAACATGAACGACAACGTGTTTGAGGATAACAAGCCCTGGGAGGATATTTTTATTTCTTATAAGGAGAATGGGAAATGGTCATACGCAAAGAACATCGGTGCACCGGTAAACACCCCTACCCACAACGCAACGCTCGGTCTTTCCTCCGATGGTAAGCTGTTGTTCATTTATACAGATGAAATTGGCAGCGGGGATATCCTGCTGTCGGAGAAACAACCGGACGGAAATTATGGTCCGCCTGTTCCACTGCCGGGCATCATCAATTCGTCATACAAGGAAAGTGCGATCACCATCACCAAGGATGAAAAAACGATTTACTTTACCAGCGATCGTCCGGGAGGCATGGGCGGATCGGATATTTACTCCGCAACCAAAGATGCAAAGGGAGACTGGTCCCGTGTAAAGAACCTCGGTCCTAAGATCAATACGGTTTATGACGAGGAGGGACCATTCATTGATTACGATCAATTGCTTTTGTATTTCAGTAGCGAAGGTCACAACGGCATGGGCGGACACGATGTCTACAAATCCACGTTCGATCCCAAGAAAAACGAATGGAGCGAGCCCGAAAATCTCGGTTATCCCATCAACACCCCTGATCACGATCTCTATTTTATCGCTTCGCGCGATGGCAAACGCGCGTATTATTCGTCTTTTCGCGATGATGGATTGGGTTATCAGGATATTTACATGATCACCATCCCGGAAGGTCTGAAGACGCCTCATACTGTGGTAGCAGAAAATACGCAACCTAAGAAGATTGACACATTGGCGACTGCGACCGTTAAGAAGGAACCGGTCATAACACAGGAAGAACCGGTTGTTACAAAGGAACCTGACCCGGTTATTAAAAAAGACCCGCCGCCTGAACCGAAAAAAAACGTCATTCCGCTGAAGTTTGTTGTGAGTGTTGTTGACGCGGAGAAAAAACGACCGCTGGATGCAAAAGTGAAACTTCAGGGTGCCCGTGATAATATCATTGTAAGATCTGAAACCAGGGAGCCTGGTGTATATGAATTTTTTGTGACGAACACGTCCCCGAAAGATTACCGGCTTACCGTGGAAGTCGACGGCTATGTATTTCAGAACGAAAATCTGCGCATCGATAAGGCTACGACTGAAGAGAAGGTTGTTTCCCGTACCGTTGAACTGAGGCGATTGTCGGTGGGCGTCACAAAAATTTTGCGGAATATTTATTTTGACTTTGACAAGGCGACCTTCAAAACCGAATCCTACGCCGAGCTTAACAAGCTTGAAGCCATGCTTCGCCAGAATGGTAATGTGAAGGTGGAGATCGGCGGTCATACCGATGGAGTCGGCAACAATGCTTACAATGTCTTCCTTTCCCGGAAACGCGCGGAGGCCGTTAAGGATTATTTAACGAAGAAGGGGATCGATGCCCGGCGCGTTACGGCTGTCGGATACGGCAAGAGCAAACCGATCGCTACCAATGACGACGAAAACGAGGGCCGTGAGCTGAATCGGCGTGTGGAATTCAGAGTCCTCCAAAACTGATCCGGTTCGCCTGGATTGGGTGAAATCCTCTGGTTACGCACCACTTCCACTGTCCTCCCGATAGCGGGCAATTAAGTTGTCAAATTTCATAACTCGACGTAAACCTTCTAACTTGGCCCCGCTTTATTTAAAAGAGTGGTATGGCAGTTTTACCGTATAAAGAAGATCATTCCGGAAAAAAACAACAGGTGGCGAAGATGTTTGACAACATCAGCCGGCGCTATGATTTGCTAAATCACCTTTTAAGCCTTGGGATTGACCGGGGATGGCGTCGCAAGGCAATTAACCTTCTGAAACCGCTGAAACCTTCAATTTTGCTTGATGTTGCAACCGGCACCGGTGACTTCGCAATCCAGGCTCTTGAATTGGATCCTCATAAGGTGATCGGAGTGGATATTTCCGAAGGCATGCTGGAAATGGGCAGAAAGAAGGTAAACCGGCTGGGGGTTGGCAACAAGGTGGAATTGCAGCTGGGCGATTCTGAAAATCTCCGTTTCGAGGAAAATAAATTTGATGCTGTAACCGTTGCTTTTGGAGTGCGGAACTTCGAAAACCTGGAAATGGGATTAACAGAGATATTGAGGGTGATGAAACCAGGGGCGATGCTTGTCATTCTCGAGTTCTCCAGACCACGGACCTTCCCCTTCCGCCAGATCTACCATTTTTATTTTAAGATCATTTTACCTAAAATAGGAAGGCTGATAAGCAAGGATAAATCGGCATATACTTATTTACCCGCTTCTGTGGAGGCCTTTCCTGATGGTGTAGCTTTTGAGAATATCCTCAGAAACGTTGGATTTAAAGAGACTTCATGCAAACCAGTCACATTCGGAATCAGCTCGATCTATACAGCAAGAAAATAATATGGCTGACAGCTTTTCTTCTGTGCTTTGCAATTGCCTGCAACGCACAAAAAAAACGTTGGATTGAAAAGAACAATCCGAACTACGATGACCGCAAGCTTACCTACGGTTTCCTCATCGGATTGCACACAACTGCCTACCAGACCAAATATTCCGACCGTTTTGTTACACCTTCATACGACACCCTCTACGCGGTTGAGCCGCCATGGTCTCCGGGATTCTCGCTTGGATTTATTGTCAACTACCGGCTGGAACACTTTTTTGATCTGAGGATCACACCAAAAGTTGCGTTTTACGAGCACCGTCTTAAGTATCTTTATACAAACGACCCCAACACCAAAGAACAGGTGGTGGAAACCACCATGGTCGAGTTTCCGATCCTCCTGAAATACAAGTCGGAAAGAAGGGGAAATGTCAGGATGTACATGGTTGGAGGCGTCAAACCCGGTGTGGAAGCCTCCGGCAAAAACAAGATCGAAAATGCCACTTCCGAGCTGGAGGTGAAAGGATGGAACATGAACCTGGACTTCGGATTTGGATTCGACCTGTATTATCCCCTGTTCAAGTTTTCACCTGAAATCCGTTTTTCAAAGGGCATCGTCAATGTCCTTGACAACACAACAAATCAATTCGGTGAACCGCTCGACCGGTTGAACACCAATACCATTACGGTCTATTTTCTGTTCCAGTAGCATGAATAAAAAAATTGTACTCATCACCGGGGCGACTTCCGGTATCGGAGAAGCGACGGCGCGGTTACTCGCAAAAAATAATTACAGGCTGATACTTTGCGGGCGTCGGGAAGAACGTCTGGCAAAATTGAAAGAGGAACTTTCGTCTGCCACGGAAGTCATCACGCGTGCTTTCGATGTGCGCAACAGGGACGAAGTCAATAATGCCTTGGAAAATGTCCCGTCAGAATGGAAAAATGTCGACGTCCTCATCAACAACGCCGGGAATGCACATGGGTTCGACCCAATCCACACGGGGAACGTCGATGACTGGGATGCCATGATCGACATCAATGTCAAAGGGTTGTTATACGTATCGCGAAAAGTCATTCCATGGATGACTGCCCGCGGCAATGGTCACATCATCAATATCGGCTCGATCGCCGGTAAAGAAGTATACCCGAAAGGAAATGTTTATTGCGCCAGCAAATTTGCGGTGGATGCACTTACCCAGGGAATCCGGATGGATCTGAATACGTATGGGATTAAGGTCACGGGTATACATCCGGGATTGGTCGAAACAGAATTTTCACTGGTGCGATTTAAGGGCGATGAAGACCGTGCTTCGTCGGTTTACAAGGGTATTGTTGCACTAAAAGCCTCTGATATTGCGGATCTTATTCATTACGTGCTTGCAGCGCCTGCTCATGTAGTGCTCGCCGACATTACGGTTTTTCCAACAGCGCAGGCGAGCGCGACGTTGGTCAATCGACAGGGGTAACAAATTTCAGCAGGGTGGGGGCATCGATTTCATGACCTCCCTCGAAAAACAATTCTTCAACAGGAACACCAAGCTTCGAGGCGATCAAACGCATTTCCGCAAACCGGTCATCGGATAGAAACGGATCCTTCATACCATACACAACCGTCACTTTTTTTTCTTTCAGAACATCGTGGGCACTTTGAAAGTCCATATCCGGAGGGAATATTCCGGCCCATAAAATCAACCTTTCAAATGAAATGTTTTTGGATAGAGCCCAACGCGAAGCGGTTGCAGAGCCCTGCGAAAAACCCAATAGGGACACGGGGATTTTCGTGCCCGCGACCTCATGCTGGTAAATAGAATCAAGATAGGTGAGATAATTTTCGATGTCCATTAAACGGTTTTCCTTTGTCATCCACGTTGCGCCCACCCGGTCATTGCGTCTGCCTGTACCAGGGGTGAAATCGGAAAGATAAAACCTCGACAAGCCCTCTGGCGCGATAACACAAACATGTTGCTCAGGCAATACTGAAAATTTGCGGATAAAATATGCTGCCAGCTGACCATAGCCGTGCAATACAAACCAAACTTGTCGCGTCCGGTCGTTAATGTCACCGATCTTGTAATACCGCGCTTTGAATTTAAATGAAACTTCCTGTTGGTCCATCGCACGAATGTAAAATGAAAAAAGGACTTCTTTGCGGAAGTCCTTTTTCCAAATATCGGTTAGAAGAATTTATCGTTTGAAGCCGAGTGCGCTACCGCCACAATAACTGGTGGAGCCGTCAAAGGTATACTGGATATAATAAATACCCGTGGTGTTGCATGGATAAGCGATCGCGGAAATAAACTGACCGTTCACTTTACTACTCGCTACCTTATTTCTATTCGAATCATAAAGGCTCACTACAATGCCGTCGGTGTTTTGGCCAGGCGAGCATATGTTGATCATATATTGTGTTCCTTTGGTAAACACGTAGGAATATTCAACATAGTCTTTACCCCCTTTTTCAATTTTGTAACTTTTCAGGAAGTTGAAACCCGTGGCGAGCTTGGGTATGCATTGCGTACTGAGGGCATCCGCGTTGCATTGACCGATGACTTCCATCGCAGTGAAAACAAAAATGGTCAGAAAAGTTAGGATAGACTTTTTCATAGGGCTCTGTATTTCTTAGCTAATAACCTTCGTTCTAATATCTTCCGTGATTTCGCTGATGTTCTTAATATCATCCGCAGTGATCGTGATTGTACTTGTGCTATTGTCTTTGATTATCATGACCCCGTTTACAACTTCAAAAGTTGCGGGTTTATGTGTATAAGTGATGATCACTTTGTCAAATGCCCCCTTCAATTTTTCCATGTCGTCCAATAATGATGCCATGTTTTGATCGGAACTTTTATAGAATGAAAGCAAGAGCATGATATTTTCCAGGATTATTTTTTGCTCACCAATTGTTTCCCGTAGTTGCAAATTGGTCGGGTTTGCTTTCGATACCTCGCAAACGACATGCAAAGCTTCCAGCCATCCTCCCGTCAGCAGCAGCACACTCAAATTTTCACGGCTCTGCGTTTGAAGATAGTGATTGATGTTATTAAAATTCTGCGTGGTAATCAATAAAAGACTGTCGAGGTTCTTGCTGTTTGCGGCGAGGCGGCCGATCGTTTCAATATCAAAAAACTGACCAATGTTCAACCCGTCCGCCAGCTCTTTGATCGACGCCATGTACTTGACGCCGTCATTATTTTGTTCATAAATGTTTGTGTAGCCGAGGTCCGTTCCATAAACACCGAGATTCAGCGCTTTTTTGAAATTCGTATTGTATTTCGAACGATTATCTGCGGAATTGAGATATGCGGGATTGTATTTCTTTCCCGACTCTTTTAGCAACACGGAGATTTCAATAGGACTTGGAATCTGTTGCAGGACATTTCCGATCAGCTCTTTGGAAAACGTCGGCTCGTTTGTTTGGGTCGTATCGACGATCTCGGCGATGATGTCCCGTTCCTTGACCGCATTTCCGGAGCCACAACCCGTGAGGATTGTAACGATGAGTCCTGTTGTGATTATTCTCATATTTCCAAAAATATAGAATTACAAATTTAAAAAATCAGCATTAGCAGCCAAAAACCTTACACATGCGTGACTATTTTTCCATTGGTCCTGCTTTGGGCATGGCCACTTTGCCCGGCACCTTCTCGAAGGATTGGACGAATTTACGCAGGATCTCGAAATATAGGGTAATATAGAGGATTGCAGACATTATCCATATCACCAGAATGTTAAACCAATAGGTATCCACAGTCATGCCCAGCAAGTTCTTTACGGGGGCGAAGAAATGGGTGCGGTAATCAAGCGCATGCCTGGGTTTGGGGTCGAGAAAAACCGGATTTACCTGCTGAAACAATCGTCCCTGAAACTCAATAATACGATCCTTTACCGATACATTGGTGGCGATATCTGCAAGGCTCTCATTGTAGTACCGGTTCTTGATATTGTTAATATTGATATTTTGTTCTTTTTCGGTCGTCAGCATGGCCATCTCGCGGGCCGATACTGCCTTGTTATACAGGTTCTGATAAAATTTCTTGAAGCCTGCAAGATAAGATTCTACCCTTTTATCAAATTCCGGGGTATAAATATTCAGCGTCCAGGGCTTACCAGGATCGATGGCATCCAAACCCTTTTTGTAATATTGCTCTTCCTGTAAGCTTGTCCTGATCATTTCCAGACTATGTTGCATTTTTTGCCGGATGGAGTCGGTCTTGTCGTTGATGTTCTCACTGACAAACTTTCTTTTCCTGTCCAGTTCATCAACCAGATAGGTCGAATTGAAATCGGATTGAGCCTCTAACTTTTCGAAAGTATAGAATGGTTTTTCATACGTATTATTTTTGAACTGATAAACCGCCATCGCCTCATAGGCCCAGCGCGACGCCATCAGGTCTGCAATAACGGGAACTTTGCCCTTGGTGCTGATAATGTTGTGCAGCTTATCAAAGGGGAACAGCAAACCACTCAGTATCATCTGCGGGATCAGCAGCAGCGGAATGAGAACATATACTGTCACGGCTGAGTTGAAGGCAGATGAAATATTCAGACCGAGCACATTGGCAAGGCATGAGGTTGTAAAAAGAACAAACCAGAAGGGGATCAGCATGCTCCATTCAATTTGCAGGAGTAAGTTTCCAACGAGTACAAAAGAAAATGTCTGGATCGCTGACAGGGAAAACAGGATGATGATCTTCGAAAACAAATAGCTGTTCCAGCTGAGGTTCAGGAAAGATTCCCGTTTGAGGATCTTCCGGTCTCTGATAATTTCTTCGGCACTTACAGTCAACCCCATAAACAGGGCAACGATGATGCTCATCAGCAAAAAGGCGGGAAAGTTATCGTTGAATCTGAAGAGATACTCCTTTCCGCCGGGCGCACTTTTGTATTTAATGATAAACGCGAGAATAAGCGCCAGCAATGGGGCCTCCAGCAAGTTGATCAGCAAATATTGCTTGTTACTAAGTTTAGCCAGCGTATCCCGAACTGTAAAGATCGCCGTTTGCCGGATCTTGTGCGGTAATCTAAGGGAGTGCGGAGGTTCTTCCTTGAGATCATCAACGCGGTTGAATTTAAAACGCTCCTTGTGCAACTCATACCACTGCAGCGGAGTAATTTTTCGTTTGCTTGTCGGCTGGCCGTATTCATCCACAACCTTGGCTTCGATGATATTGAAGATCTGTTCGGGATTGACGTTACCGCAGGTTTCACACTGTCCACGGTTTGAATCGACCTGATGCGTGGATTTTTTGAAATATATCACTGCCTCAACCGGAGGCCCGTAATAAGCGGGATATCCACCCGTATCCATAATGATCATCTTGTCGAACATCTTGTAAATGTCCGAGGAAGGCTGATGGATGACTACGAAGATGAGCTTGCCCTTCAGTGACAGTTCTTTTAGAAGATCGACGACGTTTTCGGAATCGCGTGACGATAAGCCCGAGGTGGGTTCGTCCAGGAACAGGATTGCCGGTTCGCGAATCAGCTCCAGCGCGATATTAAGGCGTTTGCGTTGTCCGCCGGAGATAGTTTTTTCCAACGCATTTCCGACCCTGAGGTCCTTTCGTTGATCCAGCCCCAGGTTTTCGAGAACTTCCATCACCCGTTGGTGCAGCTGATCTTCCGTAAAATTTGCAAAACACAGCTTTGCATTGTAATACAGGTTCTCGTAAACGGTGAGTTCCTCGATCAGGAGGTCGTCCTGAGAGACATAGCCAATTACGCCATGGATCTTTTGTTTTTGAGTATGGATGTCGAATCCATTGATGAGGATGTGCCCCTGGCTGGGCTTAACGAGGCCAGCCAGCACATTCAGTAATGTCGTTTTTCCGGCGCCGCTTGCTCCCATGATCCCGATTAGTTTGCCAGGACCCTCGGATATCCGGATGTTGCGCAGTCCGATCGCCCCGTTGGGAAACTTTAATTCATCCACAACGGCGTTGAACGACAGCTTTGCGGTTCGTATTTGTTCATTGAAATTGGCTACGAGGTCGCTGTAGTACAGGGCGTCGCCGGCCTGGGTTTTAATGGTGCTTCCATGAGAGAACAGGTAGACGTGGTTCGGCTCCATGGTGAAGCCATTCAGCACATTCAGCTCGTCCCCCAGGTATTTGCTAAAATACATTTCGACACTGCGCACCCGCATAAAGATCAGGCTGCCTTCGATGTGTCCGTGAACATGTTTATAGTTCTTGCCTTCCGCGTTACGGTCGTCTGAATTTACAAGCAGGATGTCGTTAAAATCCAGTGCCTGTGCATTTTCGGTGATCACGAAAGTTTCGATGAGGTTGTACTCATCTTTCAGGATGTTGAAAACGGTTGAAACCGTGTTGATGATCTCGCGGCGTTGCGGTGAAAAGTTCTTGTCGGACCCGACGAGTTCCAGCAATTTGATGAGCACAACGACCTTTTGTTTCTGGGTCAGGGTCTTGTTGATCTTTTTACAGATACCCAGTGTCTTAACAGAATCCTTAACAGAGGTTAATTTTGATTTTCCCTCCTCCTCTTCCTTGCCATATCCCGAGTATTCATCATAAAGGGCCATGTACTCTTTCAGGGAGTCCTTGTCGAGTTCCGTCTGAAAAAAATGGATTACAAATCGGCGCTCTTTCTCAGTGACTCCCCCGTCCTGTTTGGTAATGATGGCAAAAAGTTGGGTTAGTGCTTTGAGTATTTCCTCACTCATAGTCTCTGCTAATTGGGCTTAAAGTAATCGATAAAGATAGGAAAAAAATATCGGTCACCTGTCAATTGAAATCCTTTGGGGGATACAATCACTGACTGGTAACCGATCGGAAAAAGTTCGCCTTTCTAGTAGGTTTTGAATTCGAAGGGTATTTCTACAAGTTCAGCAAACTCCTGCCCGGCCTCTTCCATATCTTCATCATCTTCATGAAAGTACCAGTTGATTTTCATTCCTTTTATATCTTCCAGCGCAGAAAGAACGTCAAGAATAAGTTTGGATGATGCGGTATTGAAATACTCCAGTTTGAAGACAAAGTCGGTGGATGGGTTGGGTGCGTTGCTATATTCTTCAATCCATTCCAGTACAGGCCTGTAGAATTCTGCTGAATCCTCGGGTAGCGAACGGCCGGAAATTTCAAAGATTCCGTTTTTCTTGTCAAGAATGATCTTCGGGGTATCTTCGGTTCCTTCGAGGTTTAAGATTTCCATGGTTTATGCACGTTTTATAGTTCTACATTTATTATTCAGCAGCTTCGCGCTGGACATTGACTTTCATACAGAAGAAACAGTAGTCGGGTGTCATTTCCGGAAAGACATACTCGAGTTTCTCTCCTGATTTTCTGGCCATATCCACAAAGCCCAATCCTGCACCTCCCTTGTCGGATATCGTTGTGTTCTTGATGATGTCTTTGTACAATTCCTTAAGGCCGTCCCTATCGAGCGCGTTGATCTTATCCAGTTTTTCTTTCAGCGGTGGAATGCTGGATTTGCGGATCGGATTGCCCGACATGATCGTATAGCGGTTTGCTTCCCTGCCGATGAGGAATATTGCAGCATGGCTCCGGGTTTCGCCGTCAACCAGTTCGTCACTGTGTTTTACGATGTTTTGAAGTGATTCAACCATCACATTAAACACCTTCCTCTTCGTGCTTGAATCTTCTCCGGAGGAATCAATGTTGCGCTCGGCCATGGCCAGAATGGATTTGGTGGTCTCCTGGGTGAAATCACCCTGGTATACCAGAATCAGTTTCTGTGACATCATCGTGCGGTGCAGGTCATAGATAAAGTTCATGCGCTAAGGGATTACGTTTTGTTGTTTGCTAAGTTATTAAGTTTTTTTAAACCAAGCGGATCAAATGCCAAAGGTTAATCATTTAAAATTTAATTCCTATCAACAGTACGTCATCCGTCTGTTTATGATCAGCCTTCCACTGTTCCCATTCCTTGTCAAATTCATGAACTGCATCCTTCATTGGCATCTTATAAACCTTTTCTACGATCTCCCTGACTTTCTTGGGCCCGAACTTTCTTCCTTCCGGTCCACCAAACTGATCGGGGAACCCGTCCGAACTGAAGTAGATCGAATCGCCCTTGCTTAATTTAACCTTTGTATTTGTAAAGTTTGTCTGGTTTTTAAAGATCCCGCCCCCAATGGGAAATTTATTGCCTTTTATTTCCTCCATCATCCCGTTCTTGATCATGTATAGCGGGCGGTGCGCACCAGCATACTCCACTTCACTCGCGGTCAGGTTGATCTTGCAAAGCGCGATATCCATACCATCTTTCGTCGTTGAATCCTCATCCTGGCGCAAGGTGGTTGTGACCCCCTCATCGAGCAGGTCGAGGATCTTGCCGGGCTCTGTCACCTTGCGGCTCCGTACAATGTCGTTCAGCAGGAAATAACCGATCAACGACAATAACGCTCCCGGAACACCGTGACCGGTGCAATCCACCGCCGCAATATAGATATCATCCTTGATCTGGACGAACCACGGGAAGTCGCCTGACACCACGTCGCGCGGCTTATATAGGATGAACGAATCCGGCAGCGCCCGGTTGATTACCCTGGTATTGGGCAGGATCGCCGTCTGGATGCGCTTGGCATAGTTGATACTTTCCGTGATCTTCTTATTCTTGTTCTGTATCTCCAGCTCGATGATCTTTCGCTCCGTGATGTCGTGGGAAACGACCAGCACAGACTCAAGCGCCTGTTTTTCGTCGTATTCGGGGATTGCGTTCACCTGCATCACCCGTTTGCCCATCTCGGAAGGGAAGTCCATTTCGGTTGCAACCTTGCCATTCGTGCTGTTGACTTCCTCAACGACCCGCAGCCATCCATCCAGGATGCTTTGAGCCAGGTTGGTTTCACGAACCTTCTTATTGAGATAATCGTGAGGTCCTCTTCCGGTATACGCCTCGATGACCGGGTTGATGTAAGAGATCGCTCCGTCTTCCAGTCGCGTGATGAGATCCGGCGAGTTTTCCGAGAGCGCCTGCATCTTGCTTCGCATCCGCTGTTCCTGCTCCGCGCGTCTTCGTTCCGTAATGTCGCGTGAATTGAGGATGTATCCGTGAATGGCGGGATTGGACATGGCATTGGTGCCGGTGGATTCGAGCCAGATATAACTGCCATCCTTCGACTTGTATTCGTACTGAACGGTGACTTTCGCATCCGGCGAAGAATGCATTTTCCTGAACAGGTCCTTGAAGGTTGTCCGGTGATCGTTGTGAACCTTGTCGATGTCGCTCTTGCCGATCATTTCTTTCTGTCCATAGCCGAGGATCGTCTCCACCGATGGCGAGATGTAACGGATCGTCTCGTCCTGCTCGTAGATCGTGATGACCTCGGACGCGTTTTCCAGCAGAAGCTGCATTCTCTTCTGGGTGCGGTTCACTTCCTCGATCTGCTCCTCGAGTTTCTGGTTAGAGCGTTTCAATTCCTCCTGCGTCGCCTGCATCTCTTCGGCGTTCTGACGGAGAACTTCCTGCTTCTCCTTCAACTCGTTGCTCATGGCCTGCGATTCGGCAAGCAGGCGCCTGGTGCGCTCGTTGACCTTGATGTTGAATATGGTCCGGGCGAGGATCAAACTGAGTTCCTGCACAAATTTCACCTGCGAATCATCGAACTTGCGGAAGCCCGCAAATTCAAGTACACCGTAAACCTCTTCGTTGGTTATCAGCGGGACGATCAGGATGCTCTTCGGACGTTGATCTCCCAGAATACCCGATGTGATGCTGACATAATCATCGGGGATCTCCGTGCGAAGGATCGTATCCTTTTCTGCCGCCGCCTGGCCCACCAGTCCTTCCGCAAAACGGAATTTCGCCTTCAGATATTTCCTCCTGTTATAAGCCCAGCTTGCGCGCATTTCGATCATGGGGTGCTGAGGATTGTCGTCGTTGACTACATAAAACGCGCCCTGGATTGCGCCGATCTTTTCCAGGATAAATTTGACCACGTCCAGACCGAGGTTATCGGTGCTGTCATGCATCCTCAGGATCTCGCTGATCTCTGCGACGCCGCGTACGATCCAGTTTCTTTCCTTGTCGCGGCGCTCATTTTCAATGAGGTTATTCCGCATGTTGATCAGGGACATACCGAGCACGTCGTCGTCACTCGCAGGCTTGAATTGGGTATCGTATTTACCTTCACCGATCCGTTTGGCGAAATCGGCATTTCCTTTCAGCGTTTGAACCAGTTCATCCACCTTTACGGCCATTTGTCCGAACTCATCGCTGCCATGATGATTCGAATCTTCCGGCAGCACGCCCTGCGCAACGAGGCTGATCTTGTTTCTCATCTCATATAAAGGCCTGGTCAATGACCGGGAAAATACCATGGACAAGAGCGTGGCGATGGTCAATACTCCGAGGCCGGCGTATACCTGCGTGCGGATAAGATCTCCGTTGTCTCCATTCGCTTCCGCGACATCAACTTTGGCAAGAAGCACCAGGTTGCCGTGATTTACTTTACGGGCGATCTCCAACACCTTTTCGCCGCGGTAGTCGTTGTTTTCGGTTCTTGAGATCTTGTTTTCAAAAGCATTTTTTACCGTTGAAACAATTTTGTCGTCAGACTGAAACGGCGTAAGGATAACATCGGAGCGCAGCGGACTGACAAAAGTGAAATTTTTGATGATTGGATTGAACTGAACGAGAACGACTTCTCCCGTTTGGCCGATGCCGCTCGAATCTCTCAACAGGGCGAAAGATTCGTCGAGCTTAACCTTCACGAGAAGAAGCTGCAGGCCGGAATTACCATTCACCGGCGCAGTCACATAAGTATAGTAATTTTTTTCTTCCGGTTTTACCAGGCTGATATAAATGCCTTTCTGACCCTGGTCAAATGTGATCCCGTCCGGATCGAGAAGATTTCCGGATTCTCCATTGGTCGAGGCGATGATAGAACCGGCTGGAGTGGTGAGGTAAATTTCCTGAAATCCGAAAATTTCCTTCTGAGCCTTGAGAAAATCTGCCAACGGGTTATCCGAAGTAAACGAGGTTGTCTTAAACACCTCCTCCGATGGAGCATCCTCGGTCGGTTCTGCGGTTTCCTCCTGAGCGGTTTCAACTGCAATCAATTCAGCAGGTCCGGCGGATGATACTCCTCCCGTCTTGAGTGTCTCGGATTCCTGGATCGCCGTTACCGACGATATGATCTTATCGAAAAAATGATCGAGATAAGCCGCCCGGTTTTCCGCAACGACCCTGAGGTTGGTTGTGAACTTTTCCTGCTTTGCTTTAATAACCAGATCATACGTAAACAGCCCGATGGTGGTCACCGCCACCAACCCTAACAACACGATCAGCAACGTGATCTTTGTACTAATTCTAATTCCTTTCATCATAGCTACCCGGGGTTTTGCGCATCAATTCGACGGTATTGCATCGGCAATCAATTGCGCGGATTCTTCAACAAATTTTCGCTGGTCTTCACTGATCGCCGTAAAGGACGCGATCTCCATGACACCCATAACCTGGTCGTTCTTTCTGACAGGAACGATCAGTAAAAATTTCGGTGAGGCGCTTCCAAGTCCGGAAAGAATTTTGATATAGCCATCCGGCACCTCGTCAACATAAAGGGTTTTTCCGCCAATGGCCGCCTGACCGACAAGACCCTCACCATATTCGAACGCAATGGTTGCGCTTTCACCCATACTGAGGGCATAGCCGCATTTCAGCTCCACTTTGCGCTGATTGTTTTCAACTTTTGAAATGTATATCGCTCCCTGTCCGGCATCGAGTTGTTTACAGATCGCATGCAGTCCGGATTGGAGGATTTCTTTTTCGTCCTTACCCTGTTTGATATTTCCCTTGACGGTCTCCAGCGATATCGTTGTTTGTGTGGAATCGCCGGACTCCCCGGACACGGAGTCGGTTTTAAGGTCCCTGTCGCGGAACACGATAATCTCATTCCGGTAATGCAGCGCCTGCCAGATGGTGATCCCACCCACGGCAAAAGTCGCCGCCAGGATCATGTATATCCGTGTAAATGACGACTGATAGCCGTCGCCGATCATCAGTTCATGCGGCAATGAATAAATCGTATAGATCGAAGCGATTATTCCGAAAAAGAACAATGTGGCCATCAGCAGGCCGAGCTTATAACGGTCTTTCAATAATTGTATCATCGGTATTGCTTGTCTAGTTCTTTCAATAAAGTTACAATCTGGTCTATTCTCATCACGTGGTCGATCCGGGTGGCGGCGAGGGCGGCTTTCGGCATTGTATCGATCATACACTCAGTCGGTTCCTGGACAATGGTCATTCCTCCCTTGTCGTGAATGGCCTTCATGCCGTATGCCCCGTCGCGGTTTGCGCCCGATAACAATATTCCAATCAGCTTCTCCTTGTAAACAAAAGCGCAGGTGGCCAGGGTAATGTCAATGGATGGCCGGGAGTTGTTCACCATCTCCTCGGTCGAGAGCGCAAAGTGATTTCCAAGCTCCACTGACATATGGTAATTGGCAGGTGCCAGGTAGACACTGCCTTTTTTTATTGTTTCCTTATCGTTTGGTTCGGTCACCTGTACAACACTCTTAATCGATAACGCTTCCACAAAACCGTTTCTAACATGCTTGAGCCTGTGCAAGCACATGATGATCGGCAAGGGAAACCCTTTGGGCAGTTGGGATAGTATTTTTACTACGCCCTGGAAGCTGCCCGCCGACCCTCCTATAACAACGGCTTTATAGCTGTTATTTAGTTTGTACTTGTTCATGCGTCCGTGACAGCTCCCTAATCTTTTATTTTCTTATAAATTTTCTCTTCGTTGTTCACCACGATAAACCGGTTCGCATAGTCGCACCATATGAGCGATTCTTTCGAGCCGATGGCGAGATATCCGTATTTGAACAAGCTTTCGTGGAACTTCTTGAGCACATCATTCTGCAAGGTCTGATTGAAATATATCATCACGTTACGGCACAGGATGAGATCGAACTTATTGAAGATCTCACCCAGCACCAGATCGTGCTTGCGGAATGAAACATTTGCGAGGAGGTCCTTATTGAAAACCGCATAACCGTTGTCATCGCGATAATAATCTTTCAGGGCACTGCCGGTGCCCTGAAAGCGGATGTAGTTTTTCTCATTCAGCTCCATGTTCTTGACGGGATAGGTGCCAGACTTTGCCCGTTCAAGGATATTGACATCAAGGTCGGTTGCAATGATGGAAACGTCATGCAGTATTCCCATCTCTTTGAGCATGATTGTCATGGTCAACACCTCCTCACCCGATGAGCATCCTGCATGCCATATCTTGAATTGCTTGTGATTCAAAAGAATCGCAGGAATGATCTCTTCCCGCATAACCCGCCAGAAGCTCGGGTCGCGAAACATCTCCGTTACATTGACGGTAAGTTCATCCAGAAATTCATTGATGAATACCGGCATCTCATTCAGTTTCTTGATTAGTCCCTCAACATTCAGCTTTTTAAGTTCCATGATCCGCAAAACCCGTCTTTTGAAAGATGACATGGCGTAATTCCGGAAATCATAATTGTACTTCTGAAAAATGAGCTCCGAGATGCGTTTCAGGTCGGCAATGTCAATGTCCTGCATGAATGAGGCTTTATAAAACCCAAAGTTAATTTTCAAAATGATCTCGACAGGGCGTTTCGGATGTAAATATTACATGTGTTCAAACGCGCTCAAGCCAGACCATTTTAAGGAAGATGAAGTTAAGTAATTTGCGCTAATTAGCTGAAAAAAAAGGATTTAATGCAACTGCGGCTTCCATAAAAATCTTTCCGGGAAACCGGTTGTTAAACCTTAGGTTTTTTTAAAAAAAATCGCTAAACGTACTTTAACGAGTTTCCCTGAATGCAGGAAATTAGGCAGCGTTAACTTTGTCTACCGGTTCAATAAATGGGGATTTCCACCTTTTCAATCCTGTTTTTTCGGGCTTTCCTGCGCGGCAATCTTCATCGCTTCAAGCTGAACCCTGAGTTCTTTTTCGACCTGCTCTGCCAACGCCCAGTCGTCCTCGCGCGGAGGCTTCTGCGCAAGTCTCGATTCGAGGTCCCTCACGCGGCTCTGGTATTCTGTCACTTTCCGGTTAAGGTCTTCTTTTAGTCTTTGCAGCTCTTCCCTGGGCACGCTGTGCTCGAGGTCCCGTTCCAGCTGTTTGATCTGTGCTACGTATTCCTGCTCTTTGCGGGATATCTCTTCCTGGGTTGCCTGGAGCTCCTCCATGTTCTGGCGCATCTCCTCTTCCTGCGATCTCATCTCCTCGGTCTGCTGCTGGAATTGTTCAATGAGCTGTTTGTTCTTTTGCGCGGCCTTTACGGAAGCGAGTGTGGACGCAATTGTTTCAGCAAGCTTCTCCACAAACGCGATCTCGTGTTGCTGGAAATTTTTGAATGACGCGACCTCCACAATTCCGTATACATCCTTGTCAACTTTCAACGGAACGATCAGCAGCGATTTTGGGGTTGCTCCGCCCAGGCCGGAACTGATCCGGATATATTCTTCAGGAATCTCTGTTAACAGCGTGGTTTCTTTTTCCAAAAATGCCTGGCCCAGAATGCCTTCGCCAAGTTTCACTTTCTGACTCTCAAATTTTTTATTGTCAAAAGCGAATAGCGATATCAATTCGAGATAGCGGTTATGCTCATCTTCGTCATTGAGGATGTATAACCCGCCCTGATTCCCATTGGTGTATTTGACAAGCGCGGAGATGATCTTGTCACCAAGCGTGTTGATATTGTCATTGGAAGACCGCAGGATGTCGACGAACTTTGTCAGACCTTCATTTGCCCATTGCCTCCGCTGTTCTTCATCGTTGAGGATCTTAAGCTTCTGCTGCATGGAAATCAGGGAATCAGCGAGCCTGTTCTTGCCGGTCTCATAGTTGCGGTCCAGCGATGTATAATCAACATCCAGTTTACCCTCGCCGATCGCAGCCACGAATTCCGTGGCGATTGTCAGCTGCTCAAGGATAACATTCACTTCAGATTCAACGGCACCGAATTCGTTCGCAGCGAAATTCGATTGCTTTTGGCGTGATGCGGTATTTTCCTTCAGAATTTTCAGTGGATGGAGAACATACCGGTTAAACAGGAAGTACAACGATCCGAATAACAGCACATCAAACATTACAAAAAAAAGGAACCAGTTTTCGACGGCCTGTTTCTTGATCTCGGCTTCTTCAGTAAGATCAGCCAATAACTTTTCATACCAGTTTGACACGGTCAGCCACTGACCCGGAAGCAATGCAGCTCCGTGCGTGAGCGCGTTTGTGATAACGGGAGCGGCATTTGCGTGCAGTGTGGCCGTTGTATCGGAAGGAACCACGTTTGTTGAATCGGAACCGGCCGAGGTTGTGTCCTGTGCTACCGTTGCCGCGGGAGGATTTAACGTAAAGAGAATGTTGTTACGATAAGTCTGCCAGTGTTCCAGCAGATTGTCATACGTGATCCTTGGCAATCGTGATAATGGATTCAGGAAGATTTGCGAGCGGTCGAGCCTGCCACCGATGCCCAGAACTTTCAGCTTGTGATCCAGCTCGGTTAAGTGTGCATGGATCTCAGCGGAGGAACGATCGTCACCCAGTTCAACGAGGTAAGCGATCTGCTGTCCTTCGATCTGGGCGCTGCGGGCGAAGTCTTTCTTTTCCTCTATCTCCTCCAGGATATCGATCTTAAACCGGATGATGAGAAATTCGATCAGAAAAATGAAAAACAATGCTCCCAGCAGGCAAACGGCTAATCGTTTCAGAGACCAGTTTCGAAAAAAGCTCATACTCAAATATGCTCAGGATTTGTGGTATTTAAGGTTTAGTGTATTGAATTTTTAATATTTCAATTTTTCAATATCACTTTTCATTTAGTGGTGATGTTCAAGGCTGGTATGAGTGAAACAAAAAGGCAACAATGATCTGACGGAAGCGGCTTTTACCCATTTGTGCTCCTGATTTAACATGAGGACCTCAATCGACTTTTTTTGACGCTCTTCAAATTCCAGCATTACCTGCCGGCATGAACCACAGGATGTTGCAGGCAACAATTCCTTCACGGTCTTCCTCCGGGCAACAACGGCGATCTTGGATATGGTCGCTTCGGGATGTTGCGCAGCGGCCGCGTACAATGCGACACGTTCGGCGCACATTCCCGATGGGTAGGCCGCATTCTCCTGGTTGGTTCCAGTCACGATGCTGCCATCCTGCAGCAACACGGCAGCGCCGACAAGAAATTTGGAATAGGGCGCATAGGCATGGTTGGCTGCGTCTTTTGCCTTATGGATGAGATACTTTGACTCAAGGTCAAGATCGTCGAGGTGATCTGCAAGAATAAAATCTTCCATACGTGAATATGAGGGTGGTCAATGTAAGTTAATGTTTTTACAAATAATTCATCGTAGAACTTTTCATTAATTTGCGGCGGGACCAACTAAAATGAAAAGTATTCTTGTATTGGGCGCCGGGCGCTCCTCTTCCAGTTTGATCGCGTATCTTCTCCGGCATGCCCCGCATCACGATTGGAAGGTTATCGTCGGGGACGCGGACCTCGAAACAGCGAGAAAAAAAACCGGCGACCACCCTTTTGGCTCCGCGATCAGTTTCGATATTCTTGGCCCGGAAAGCGCCGACCACATTCAGGGTTCCGACCTCGTCATTTCGCTGTTACCACCACCCTTGCATCCCCTGGTTGCCGAAAAGTGCCTTCAGTTTAACAAACACCTCCTTACTGCCAGTTATGTCTCGGAACAAATGACGCGGCTCGCCGAGCAGGCCAGGTCGAAGGGCCTGATCTTCTTAAATGAATGCGGCCTTGATCCGGGAATCGATCACATGAGCGCGATGCAGATCATTGACCGTATCCGCGACAGCGGCGGCAGGATAACCTCTTTCGAATCTTTCACCGGGGGCCTGATCGCTCCCGATACCAATCCGGAAAATCCCTGGCGTTATAAATTCACCTGGAATCCAAAAAATGTGGTTATGGCAGGGCAGGGGACCGCGAAATACCTTCAAGGTGGAAAATATAAATACGTCCCTTATCAACAACTATTCAAAAGAACCACACCCATTCATGTTCAGGGTCTTGGCGACTACGAAGGATATGCCAACCGTGATTCACTGAAGTACATCACAACGTACAAGCTGGATGGGATAGAGACGATGATACGGGGAACCTTACGCAACAAGGGCTTTTGCGGTGCCTGGAATGTTTTCGTACAACTCGGATGTTGCGATGACTCATATGAAATGGAGGGCACGGCTTCACTGACCCATGCCGGCTTTCTCGATTCTTTCCTGCCAGAATTGCCTGGCAAAAACATCCGGCAAAAACTCGGATCTGATAAAAACCTGACGCTTTCCGGCTACGAATTGGATTATTTGCAATGGTCAGGATTTTTTGATGCAGAACCTGTGGGCCTTCGGTCGGGAACTCCCGCGCGGATACTCGAGCACATCCTGAATAAAAAATGGAAACTGAACCCAGCGGATAAGGACCAGATCGTCATGTGGCATCGCTTTGAATATCAAACGGGAGGCGCCAAAAAATCGGTGCAGGCAACATTGGTAGCAACGGGTGTAGATTCGACCTACACCGCGATGGCTGAAACAGTAGGTTTACCGTTGGCGATCGCCGCCAAACTGATCCTCCAGGGACGGATTGGCGTAAAGGGAGTCGTTATACCAACACTTCCGGAAATTTATGAACCGGTGTTGGCGGAACTTAAAACTTTGGGAATCGTGATGAAAGAAACGGAAGGCGTTTAAGTTTCCTTCTGCACGTTATTTTCGTAGTAGGCGTCGATCAGAAGGCCGGGACTCGTCGCGGCCTGAACCGCAAGGTAATCGCACCTTTCATTTTCCGGATGACCGGCGTGACCACGGATCCAGTTAAACTTGGGCTTAAATTTTTTATGAAGCGGAATATAGCGCATCCACAGGTCGGCATTTTTTTTCTTGTTGAAATTCTTTTTTTCCCAGCTCCACAGCCAGCCTTTTTCAACCGCATTCACGACATACTCGGAGTCTGAATAAACCGACACGGGTATACCTTCCTTTTTAATCGCTTCAAGTCCGCTGATCACCGCCAGGAGTTCCATGCGGTTGTTGGTTGTCAGTCTGAAACCCTGTGAAATCTCCTTGACATGATCGTGATATTTCAAAATCACTCCGTAACCACCCGGCCCGGGGTTTCCCTGCGCCGCCCCGTCTGTATAGATTCTGATCATCCGGGAAATACATTTGATTTGAAGATCTTCACGGAAATGGCCAGCAGAATTACGCCGAACACCCTGCGGAGTACAGCGAAACCTGATTCACCGATAACGCGTTCCAGCCATGCGCTTGAACGTAGCACAAGATAAACGATCACCACGTTGAGCAATATTCCGGCGAGGATATTCCATTCTTCGAACACGGCGCGCAAAGACAGGATTGTTGTCAGCGTGCCAGCACCGGCAATCAACGGAAAAGCCAACGGCACCACCGATCCTGAACCCCGGGCATTCGGATCGTCTTTGATCAGCGTAATACCCAGGATCATCTCCATCGCGACGATAAAGATCACGATGGCACCCGCCACGGCAAACGAGGCGACATCCAGTCCAAAAAGCTGGAGAATGGATTGTCCAAGGTAGAGGAACACGACCATCAACGCCGCGGCTATTACCGTGGCTTTTTCAGCCTGGATCTTCCCTTCACGTTTCCGGATCAGGATGATGAATGGGATCGATCCGAGAATATCGATAACCGAAAACAAGATCAGTGTAACGGAAAATATTTCTTTAAGATCAAGCATATCGTTGTCGGAACAAATCTAAGATATTTTGCAAGGAGTGGCTACCGGTAATTTTTCAGGAAGCTCTGAAGAAGCTTTATTTCACGCTTGCGGATGGCGGGAAAATTTGCGATGCGGAACGTCGTCGGCTTGAGACTTCCGTATCCTTCACCGAGCAGTATCCCATCTTTCTTTGCCATGGTTTTTATTTTCGTGATCATTTCTTCATCACCCTGAACAGGTATTACCGTGTAAGATCGCGATTCCTGATTTTGTATCAGATGCTGAAGCGAAGTCTCATTTTCGAGGAAGGATATCCAGTTCTGATATCGCTGCAACGTTTTTTTATGGACTGCAGCGATTGGTTTCGCATCGTCCATGACACGCATCAGCAGGTAGATGTTCAGTACGTTGGGCGTTAACGGCGTTTGCCATTTTTCCATCATTTCATCCATGAAGGTGATGCTGTTGTAATGGTCCCTTTCACCAATCGACAATGCGGAATCGATCGCGTTTGGTGAACAGATCATCAGCCCGAGCCCGGCGGGTAGTCCGAAACATTTTTGTACAGAAGCTAACCAGATATCGGCCGCAGCGAAATCGAGGCTGATGCCCGCAAGCGACGACGTTGCATCAACCGCCACCAGGTGTTGCGGATTATTTTCCCGGATGGCGCGAATGGTTTCATTGGAGACCTGTGTCCCGTTAGAAGTTTCATTCTGGGTGATGCAAATAACGCCGCCTTCCGCCCCAAACCGGAGTTTTTTCGCATTTACAATTTCATTTCTTTCAAAGGGATAGCTTCTGACCCCCGAGCAAATTCGCTTTGTATAATCGAACCACTTCTCGCCAAACGATCCGTTGAAAATATGGTAGCTCCTTTTTTTTACCAGGGATTGCGCAATGATCTCCCAACATTCGGTCGCGGAACTGGTATAGAAGATCGTAAAGTCTTCCGGTATTGAAAGTTTTTCCTTTAGCAGGGCGATTGTGCGCGAGGAGATAGCGACAAATTCTTCACTGCGGTGATTGATGCTCAGTATTCCTTTTTTATGGGCATCCTTAACATACTGCGGAACCCGATCATGTACACGTGAAGGCCCGGGATAAAAGGAGATCATAGGGGTTGGGACAATTTATTTGCGTTTGCAGCTGCGATATTCTTCAATGACCTTTTGCAAGTCGGCATACCGTCTTTTTTTGTTGGTGATGTTTGTCTTCAGTTCAGTGCAATCCGCGACAACATTCGCCAGGGCTGTGAAGTTATTTGCTGCCAACAAAACCAGCTTGCCGTTCAACAGGACCAAATATTTTGTGTTTTCCTCCAACGCCTTGTATTCCGTCGTTGCATGTCCGGAGGATTTCTCCACGACATATTCCACGGAGTACACCACGCCTCCGGATCCTACCATCAGTACTTTGGCAAAATCAGCAGCTTTGGTTTTCTGACGGGCGAAGACAAATTCCTTTAAAACGGTGAAGCTGTCCTTTTCTATCTTAAACGCTTTGACGTAATCGGTTCCGTAAACTTCCTTTTTTCCCGTTCTTGATTCCTTGAACAGGACGCGGCCGGCTTGTTTTTCGTTTCCTGGCTCGAACTTGAGAAAACCTTCATATCTGGTCCCCGACTTATCGATCAGAAAACCTTCCTTGAATCCTGATTGGCCCTGGACGACGATGGGAAAGATGATCAAAAGAAAAAACTGTAATCGCTTCATAATTTTTTATTCCTGAAATATTCAACAGCCATAGCGTAACCTTCCATTCCGAAGCCGGTCAACAGTCCAACGCATTTCGAGGTGATTAGACTTTTATGCCGGAATTCTTCCCTTGCGTATACGTTGGAGATATGGACTTCGATCACAGGTGTTTTTATGCCGGCAATCGCATCGTGGATCGCCACCGAAGTATGCGTATAGGCCCCGGCGTTCAATATGATTCCATCGGCGGTAAAACCCGTTTCGTGGAGCTTGTTCACGATTTCTCCCTCAACGTTCGATTGATAATAATACAATTCGATCCCATTGAACCGCTCCTTCAGCTGCCTGAAATAATCCTCAAAGGATTCGTTTCCATAAATCGAGGTTTCTCTCTTGCCAAGCAAATTCAGGTTTGGGCCATTGATAATCTGGATTTTCATGCACGAAAGATAATAATTAGTGCAAAGGATGCGAATGAATTGTCATTGTATCTAACTTACTTTTACTTTTCCTACTTTTCTGCTGTGAACTGGTCTTTGCATATAAAGCATTTTCTGAATTATCTGAAGCTCGAACGCTCGCTGTCGGATAATTCCATGGCCGCTTATGGAAACGACATTCACAAGTTGCGGCAGTTCATGGAGATGAAAAATCCTTCGGTAACTCCTGAAAAGATCAACACGCGTCATCTGCAGCAATTTCTGGTTTATCTGAATGAATTGGGGATGAGCGCTCACAGTCAGGCTCGTATCCTTTCCGGCATCCGCGCATTTTTCAGGTATTTGCTGTTCGAGGATCTGATCGACACCGACCCAACGGGTTTGATCGAAGGTCCCAGGCTCGGAAGGAAGTTGCCCGACACGCTGAGTTATCCGGAAATTGAAAATTTGCTGGTCGCTGTCGATATGTCCACACCTGAGGGTGGTCGTAACAGGGCCATGCTGGAAGTCCTGTACAGTTCGGGGCTGCGCGTTTCGGAGCTTGTAGAGTTGCGTTTGAATAACATCCATGCCGATATCGGGTTCCTTCGGGTAACTGGAAAAGGGAACAAAGAACGATTGGTGCCGATCGGACGGGCCGCTCTAAAATATCTCACTATTTATATTAAGGACATCCGCGGGCTGCCACCGCACAAACCATCCCAGAAAGGATTCGAATCCCATGTGTTTCTCAACCGAAATGGTCGAAAGCTTACAAGGGTCATGGTGTTCACCATCATAAAAAATCTCGCCAAAGTCATTGGCTTGAAAAAAAGTATCAGTCCCCACACTTTCCGGCATTCATTCGCGACCCATCTCATCGAAGGGGGTGCGGATTTGCGTGCGGTCCAGGAAATGCTGGGCCATGAGTCTATTACGACCACCGAGATCTATACGCACCTGGATCGCGATTATCTGAGGCAGGTAATTAAAGATTTCCACCCCCGGAGCTGAGTAATTTAGGAACGAGACGATCTATAAGATTATGACTTCCTCATCAGTCAATTTTGAAATCAAGGTTATATTTGCGGGATGTATAAATTGCTGCTCCGTCCAATCTTATTTGCCATCGACGCCGAAACGGTACATCACCTTGTGGCCAACTTGCTGAAAAATTTTTCAAAATTTCCCGGGGGAAAATCAATTCTCGGATTTCAATACCGGTATGAAGCTCCAACGCTGGAAAGAAAAATATTGGGTCTTCGGTTTAAGAATCCCGTGGGATTGGCGGCCGGTTTCGACAAGGATGCCAAACTGATTGACGAGCTGGCGCTGCTGGGTTTTGGATTTATTGAGATCGGAACTGTAACACCGAAGGGTCAGGCAGGAAACGAAAAACCCAGGTTGTTTCGTCTTCCGCAGGATCAGGCTCTCATCAACAGAATGGGCTTTAATAACGAGGGGGTTCATGCGGCGGTCGAACGTTTAAAAATGCGAAAATCCGGTGTCATTGTCGGAGGAAACATTGGCAAGAACAAACTGACGGCCAACGAAAAAGCGCTCGACGACTACAGGTATTGCCTTGACGCGCTGGATCCCTACGTTGATTATTTTGTTGTTAACGTAAGCTCCCCCAACACACCCGGGCTGCGTGAACTTCAGGAAAAAGAGCCGTTGCAAAAATTGCTGACGTCTGTAAAACAACTTGCGCTTTCGAAGCCGCGGCCAAAACCTGTTTTATTAAAAATCGCACCGGACCTCTCAAGCGGTCAGCTTGATGACATCGTCGACATCCTGAGGGCGACCAACGTCGACGGAATCATCGCAACCAATACCACAATTTCAAGAGCCGGACTCAATACCATTACCGAAGATCTCGAACGAATCGGCGCCGGTGGATTGAGCGGGAAGCCGCTACAGGGCAGGTCAACGGAAGTAATACGGTACTTGCGACAGAGACTTGGCGAAGGCTTTCCCATCATCGGTGTGGGAGGTATTATGTCACCGCAGGACGCGTTGGAAAAAATCAAAGCCGGCGCAGATCTTATCCAGATCTACACCGGCTTCATTTATGAAGGACCTGCCTTTGTGAAACATATCCTGCAGGCGATAGAAGCGGAAAGCTTAAAGCCCGAATTTGAATAGAGACTCCGTTGGCTACATCACCGCGGAGGCGCCCGAGGCACGGAGTACCCTCTCGCTAGAAATCGTTAGTCGTGATCCTGAAATCAAATTCAGCAATACTAGATCTTAAATCAGGGATATGCCGATTGAGGCAGGCGTTCTCCTTCACAACGCGGTTTAGTTATCAATTTTTCCCGCAAGGTCAAGAACAAAAGCATACTCCTCGGCAATTTCCCGGTATACTTTGAACCGGCCGGTAGTGCCACCGTGCCCCGTCTCCATGTTTGTGCGCATGAGCAGCGTATTGTTGTCCGTTTTAAGCTCACGCAATTTCGCAACCCATTTTGCAGGTTCCCAATACTGTACCTGCGAGTCGTGAAGTCCTGTAGTCACCAGCAGGTTTGGATATTTCTGTGCCTTAACCTGATCATATGGCGAATATTCGAGCATATACATGTAGGATTCCAGCACCTCGGGATTGCCCCATTCATCAAATTCTCCCGTTGTCAACGGAATCGATTTGTCAAGCATTGTGGTAACCACATCGACAAAGGGCACCTTCGCAATTACGCCATTGAACAGGTCAGGCCTCATGTTGACAACTGCGCCCATGAGCAGCCCACCCGCGCTTCCGCCCATCGCATAGAGATTTTCCGGTTTGGTGTAACCCTCTTCAATCAGGAATTCTGCACAGTCGATAAAATCCGTAAAAGTATTTTTCTTTTTAAACATCTTTCCATCCTCGTACCATTGCCTTCCCATCTCCTGGCCGCCGCGGATGTGGGCGATCGCAAAGATAAATCCCCTGTTAAGCAAACTCAATCGCACCGACGAAAACGCCGGGTCGGAACTTGATCCATAACTCCCGTAACCGGACAACCAGGTTGGATTACTTCCATCCTTTTTTATGCCTTTCCGATATACAATAGACAGCGGAACCCTGGTTCCATCATCGGCCGTTGCCCACAGGCGTTCCGTCTCGAACTCTTCCGGGTTGTGTCCACCGACAACTTCCTGCTGCTTCAACAACTTCTTCTCCTTGGTTCTCATATTATAGTCATAGGTGGAGTTTGGCGTTTTCAGCGACGAAAATCCGTAGCGGAGTATCTCCGTGTTAAAATCGATATTGATGGACGGATAAAGTACGTATGCGGGTTCTCCAAAATCCAGGTAATGTTTCTTGCCGGATTTTTGATCGATGATCCGCATCAGTGTGTTGGCATTTGCCCTTTCCGTAAGCACCAGGTAATCTTTAAAGATTTCAATGCCTGAGAGCAGCGTGTCTTTGCGGTGTGCGATTTTCTCCTTCCAGTTAGCGCGGGTGGTTTTCGTTTCAGGGGTTTCCATCAGCCTGAAATTTTGGGCGTCGAGGTTTGTCACCACATAAAATTTATCCCCAAAGTGGTCGATCGAATATTCAATCCCCTTTTCGCGCGGGCTAAACTCTTTGAGTTTGCCGGCCGGGTCATTCGCATTGAGTATCTGGTAATGATTTGTGAGCGTGCTCCCTGACCAGATCACCATGTACTTGTCTGACTTTGTCTTGTAGATCCCGGTGTAAAATGTCTCGTCCGTTTCTTTAAAGATCATCGGATCCTTTGCCGGTTTGGTGCCGAGATTGTGGCGGAAAATCCGGTCTGATCGCAAGGTGACAGAATCCTTCTTCGAGTAAAAAAATGTCTTATTGTCGTTCGCCCAGGCCACATACCCTTCTGTGTTGGGAACCGGTTCGTCGATGATTTTACCTGCGCGAAGATCTTTAAGATAAATCGTGTATCGCCGGCGGCTGACCGTGTCGACCCCATACGCGAGCAAGTTGTTGTCCTCGCTGACTTTTAACCCGCGAACCTGGAAATAGTCATGGCCTTTCGCCAGCTCGTTCACGTTGAGTATGATCTCTTCCGGGGCTGACAGACTTTCTTTCTTCCGGCAGTAGATCGGATACTCCTGTCCCTCCTCATAACGATCGTAATACCAATAGCCGTTATCCTTGTAGGGCACCGATTCGTCGGTTTGCTTGATGCGGCCAATGATTTCGTTGTAAAGTTTTTCCTGGAAAGCTTCAGTATGTTTCAGCTTTGCCTTCCGGTATTCATTTTCGGCATTCAGATAATCGAGTACTTTCTGTGTTTGGGCATCTTTTGTTTCAGCATTCTTTTGATCATCGGACAGTTTCATCCAATAATAATTGTCTGTGCGTTTGTTGCCATGTGCGGTAAGTTCCTGGGGTATTTTTTCGGCCACAGGTGGTTTCGGCTCGTTGGAAGACTCCTCTTTTTTAAGTGTCGTACAACCGGTGACAAGGCCGAAGGCGAGAAGGATTGAAGGAAGATGAATGAGTAGTTTCATTTTCAGCAGGTTAATGAAAAAGTAAAGTATACCTATTCGACAAGAAAGTCAATGCAGCGTTACATGAAAGGGATCAGGGATCACGTCATTTCAACGATTGCTTCGATTTCAGATTAACTGGCGCAAAGAGGCGGCAATGCTAAGTCTTTGGATTCCGGCATCCATTCAAATCCCTGAGCCTTATCGCGGCATTCCGATTAATCCTATAAATCAGCGATCTGGTTTGCTGGTTTTTATTTAGTTTTGCAGATTAAGGAGATGGCACAGAATACATACAAGTCAAATACCTTTAAGAAATCTGATAAAGAGAAGAAGGGTAAGTCGAAGCGAAAATTCAACCTGGAATTTTTGAAGGATCCGAGATTGAGACTTGCTTCCGGAATTTTCTTGATGATTGCGGGAGTATATATTTTTCTCGCGCTGTTTTCTTATTTGTTTACCGGAAAAGCGGACTTCAGCGTAATCGAGCAACTGGATGATTCATCACTCATTGACTCGGGAAAGGAGGCCGAAAACTGGCTTGGATTATATGGCGCAATAACCTCACATTACTTTATTTACCGTTGGTTCGGAATTGCGGCTTTTTTTGTACCGCCGCTGTTGTTCCTGATCGGCTTTAATCTTGCCTTTCACCGGCAACTGTTAAGAATATTTTCTTTTTCAGTGTTCGCGGTTTTTTCCGGCATCTGGCTTTGCCTCTTGCTGGGTTATATGACATTGAAAAATGATGGCGGAGGCGAGTGGGGTTTTCTTGGCGGTGGACTTGGTTTCCAGCTGGCGGTTTTAAGTGATGGAATGTTTGGCTGGGGCACTTTTCTGATCCTGATCCTTGCCCTTTTCCTTTTTATCATTTTCTTTTTCAATGTGACGGCCATTCCAGCTTTTTCAGTAAAGGATCCCAAGCCGATGGGCGTGGATGCGATTATGAAAGACGAATCGCCGGGTGACGACCCCCTTTTCACCTCGTACCTTGACGACAAAGACAACTGGCCTGAAATTACCAAAGAGGATATCCCCGGACCCATCGCCGTAAAACAGCCGGAGATTCAACCGATGGTTACAAAAGAGCTCCGGCTTGAGGTTGAAAACCCGGATCTGCAGAAATCCGACGTTCCAAAAAACGAAATCAAACCGGAACCGACGTTTACAATCGAAGAAACTCCGGATCCGGAAAAGATCGCCGAGCAGCTGGTTGAGGAGCAGGGTGCTTACGATCCGACCCTGGATCTGAGCAACTACAAGTTTCCGACCTTTGAATTATTGAATGAATACGATCCGGGCAAAGGCGGCGTGACACAGGAGGAATTGAATCAGAATAAAGACAAGATCGTCGCAACGCTGGTGAACTTCAAGATCGGGATCCAGAGCATCAAAGCCACGATCGGACCAACGGTAACGCTATACGAAATAGTTCCCGACGCCGGTATCAAGATCTCGCGGATCAAAAACCTTGAAGACGACATCGCCCTTAGTCTGTCGGCACTGGGCATCCGTATCATCGCCCCGATTCCGGGCAAGGGGACGATCGGCATTGAAGTTCCCAACAAGAATCGCGAAATGGTCAGCATCCGGTCAATGCTGGCCGCGCCGGCATTTGCCAAGTCCGACAAGGAGCTTCCAATTGTACTTGGCAAAACAATTTCAAATGAGGCCTTTGTCATTGATCTGGCCAAAATGCCTCACCTGCTGGTGGCTGGGGCAACCGGACAGGGCAAATCGGTTGGGTTGAATGTGCTTCTGACGTCTCTTTTATACAAGCGTCATCCTTCGCAGTTAAAATTCGTTCTCGTCGACCCGAAAAAGGTCGAGATGTCGGTTTATTCGAAGATTGAGAGGCACTTCTTGGCAAAACTTCCCAACAGTGAAGAGGCCATCATTACCGATACACGAAAAGTGGTGCACACACTCAATTCTCTGTGCATTGAAATGGAGAACCGTTACGAGATTCTCAAGGACGCCGGCGCGCGAAACCTGAAGGAATACAATGCAAAATTCATCACCCGGAAACTGAATCCGAAGGAAGGCCATCGCTTTCTTCCTTATATTGTACTGGTAATCGATGAACTGGCGGACCTGATGATGACCGCGGGCAAGGAGGTTGAAACCCCCATTGCTCGTCTGGCGCAGTTGGCCCGGGCAATTGGTATCCACCTGGTTGTGGCTACTCAAAGGCCATCGGTCAATGTGATCACGGGTGTCATTAAAGCGAATTTTCCCGCGCGCCTGTCGTTCCGGGTGACATCAAAAGTGGATTCGCGGACGATCCTTGACACCGGTGGCGCCGATCAGCTTGTCGGTCAGGGAGATATGTTACTGTCATCGGGCTCGGACATCATCCGGTTGCAATGTCCCTTTGTTGACACGCCGGAGATCGAGAAAGTGGTCGAATTCATCGGTTCACAGCGTGGATATGATACGGCTTACATGCTGCCGGAATATGAAGGTGAAGATGAAGGAGGGGCCAGTGCTGTTGATCTTTCAGACCGCGATTCTCTGTTCGAGGAGGCGGCGCGCTTGATCGTTATGCACCAGCAGGGAAGCACGTCTTTGATCCAGAGAAAGTTAAAATTGGGTTATAACCGGGCGGGACGGCTCATTGATCAGCTCGAAGCAGCAGGAATTGTCGGTCCGTTCGAAGGCAGCAAGGCGCGGGAGGTCCTGGTTAAAGATCCAGTAAATTTGGAACAATTATTGAACGACCTTCGCGAAAAACACAGTCCTTCGTAAATTTGCACCGCATAAATCGGCTATACAGAAATGAAACACGCTATTCTAGGACTTTTTCTTCTCGTCTTTGTTAAAATCTCATTTGCACAATATGATCCAAAGGCGCTTGAAATTTTGGACGCGGTAAGTAAGAAATACAGAAGCATACCTGCTTTCGAAGCAAATATCTCCTACACGCTCACGAACGAGACTGAAAATATCAATGAGGAATTCAAGGGAAAGATCACCGTGAAAGGCGACAAGTTCAAGCTGGTTTTGCCCGAACAGGAAGTGATCAACAACGGCACTACCCTCTGGACCTATCTTCCGGAGGCCAAGGAAGTCAACATCGACAACTATGACCCCGATTCAGACGAATTGAATCTCTCCAAGTTCTACGACATCTATAAAAAGAACTATAAATACCTGTATCTCGAAGACAAGACGGAAGGAGGGGTTGTTTATGAAATTGTCGACCTGGTTCCTGAAAAGAAGGATACCCAGTTTTTCAAAGTCAGAATGAATATTGTCAAGAAAGATAAAAGTGTTCAGAGCTTTGTCATGTTTGACAAGGCCGGAAACAAATACAAATACACCATCACCAAATTTGTTCCCAACACTTCCATTGCTGACGCCTTCTTCACCTTCGATCCCAAGAAATATCCCGGCGTCGAAGTAATTGATTTGCGATAGACCTGCAGACAAGATATGTTTACGGCTGATTCTTTTGAGGGTCGGCCGTTTCTTTTTTGCGTTTCCGTATTTTTACAGGCATGAATGCAGCTCAACTCTTTGATCAGATCCAGCGAAAGAAATCCTATCTCTGCATCGGACTTGATACCGATCTGGACAAGATTCCGAAGCATCTCCACGACGGCAAGGATCCCGTTTTTGAGTTCAACAAGCAGATCATCGACGCCACCCACGAGCTTTGTGTAGCCTACAAGCCCAATATAGCGTTTTATGAGGCCCTCGGTCCGAAAGGGTGGGAGAGCCTGGAAAAAACACTGGCTTATATCCCGAAGGATGTTTTTACAATTGCCGATGCCAAACGCGGGGATATCGGAAATACTTCGACGATGTACGCGAAAACCTTTTTTCAGCGCATGAACTTTGATTCCGTGACTGTGGCGCCTTACATGGGAGAAGATTCTGTGAAGCCGTTCCTCCAGTTCGAAAATAAATGGGTCATCCTGCTTGTTCATACATCGAATCCAGGAAGCAGCGATTTTCAGCTGATCGAATCAAAGCTCTCCGGCAGGAAATTGTTTGAGGAAGTGATCATCAAGTCGCAACAATGGGGCACAAAAGACCAGCTGATGTTCGTCGTCGGGGCTACCCATCCGGAAAAAATTAAAAGCATCAGAGAACTGGCCCCTGACAACTTTTTCCTTGTCCCCGGTATCGGCGCCCAGGGCGGTGATCTGCTGACGGTATCAAAATACGGAATGAACAGACAATGCGGCCTGCTGATAAATTCCGCCCGCGCTATAATTTATGCCTCCCCCGAAAAGGACTTTGCCAACATCGCACGTAAAGAAGCATATAAGGTGCAACAGCAAATGACTGGTTTTCTTGACGAATATCTTTAATGATTGATTTTAGAATCGAATTATTGTAAATCGTAAAGCCAAGACAATGTATCCGGAATGCAGGAGTCATTACTTCACTATATCTGGCAGTTCCAGTATTTCGACCGGGCACAACTTCAGACCACCGGGAAGGAAAACATCACTGTGTTTGATCCGGGATACCGGAACAGCCATTCAGGTCCGGATTTTTCAAATGCGCGTATCAGGATCGGTGACATCGAGTGGGTCGGCAGCGTAGAGATTCACATTCATTCCTCCGGGTGGAATGACCATCACCACCAAACGGATCCCGCATACGACAATGTCATTCTTCACGTCGTCTGGAAAGAAGATTCCGCCATCCTGCGGCAGGATTCCACGATCTTACCAACGCTTGAATTGAAGGGCAAGGTGTCTGACAGTCTGTTAATGCGTTATCAGAAGCTCGTTCACAATCCCGAAACCATTCCCTGCGCCGCCTCGATCCGGCAGATTTCAGAGGTGACAACGGCATCGATGGTGGAACGGGCCCTGTTGACACGGCTCGAAACAAAAGCTGGCGTGATCACACAAATGCTTGCAGAAAATCAATATGACTGGGAGGAGACCTGCTATCAGTTGCTTTGCCGTAATTTTGGATTTAAAGTCAATGGTGATGCGTTTCTGAATTTGTCAAAATCACTTCCTTATAAAGTGATGATGAAGCATGCCGATAAAACCATGCACGTCGAGGCCTTGCTTTTTGGCCAGGCCGGATTGCTTGAGGAACCCAGTGACGACCCATATTATAAAGTTCTTCAGCGAGAGTATGGTGTTTTGGGACAAAAATTCGGACTGATGGATTCAAGAATGAGCAAGGTCCAATGGAGGTTTCTAAGACTACGCCCGGCGAATTTTCCGAGCATCAGGATTGCTCAGCTGGCAGCCTTGCTAACCAGCGAACGCAATATTTTTTCCAGGCTGGTGGAAGCTTCCTCCTGCCAGGAGCTGTATCAAATTCTAGGTACAAGACAATCCGATTACTGGCTTCATCATTACGTATTTAACCGCTACATTGAAGAAGAAATACCTGCATTTGGAAAATCCAGTATTGATAATATCATCATCAATACGGTAGTTCCCTTGATCGTTTGTTATGGCAAACAAAAGGATGATCAGGTGTTTGTAGACCGGGCCCTTGATATTCTGCTGGGGGTATCGGCTGAGGAAAATGCAATAACGAAAAAATGGGATATGCTGGGAATTAAATGCCGGACTGCATTTGATTCCCAGGGTTTGCTTGAGTTGTACAATAATTATTGCCAGCGCAGACGATGCCTCGACTGCAGCATAGGATCATTTCTCGTAAGACCAGTACACCGATGAAAACATTTGTTATAATTATCCACCTGGCGTTTCTGTCGTTTTTTGCATACACCCTGTGGAAAAGACAAGCGAAAGCACTTCAGAATTTTTTTTGGCCTGCGCTTTCCGCTAAAGTTGCGTGCGGGATCTTCCTCGGTTTACTTTATTTTAACTACTATCAGGTGGGCGACACCTTGTCCTATTTTAAAGACGGTCAGTTTCTTTCCCGTCTTGCGCGAAATGATGTTGCTTCCTATTTCAATTTTCTCCTGAACACCGATCCGGCTGTCATGAGACAGTTGAACTTTGTTGACCAGCGCGCTATTTTTTTTGACAAGATCACCAGCCTTGTGAGTGTTGCCACCTACGATAATTACTGGCTCATTTCCGTATATATGAGCCTTGCGTCCTTCCTGGGGGCATGGTACCTGGTCCGAAAACTTCATACCTATTTGCCGGCGCACACCAACGCCGCGGCTATTTCTTTTCTGCTTTTTCCTTCTGTGGTTTTCTGGACCTCCGGACTGATCAAGGAGACCATCGCTTCGTCGGCGTTGTTTTTTTTGACCGGACTTTTCCTTACAGCATGGTTCGAAAAAAAGGTCAGGGCGCGTTCCGCCATGGCGGGATTGCTCGCGATCTGGGTGTTGTGGGGATTGAAATATTACTACGTCGCGCTTTTCGTGCCGGTTGCGGCGGCGAGTTTGGCGTACAAGTTTGCTTTTGTGCACCTGATCAAACCGCGTCGGACTGTTACTCAGGTGATGCTATGGATGGTTGTGTTTCTTGTGCCCCTTGCCATCATCACGATGGCTCACCCGAATTTTTACTTAAACAACGTCCTGGATGTCATCGTGTCTAACTATGAAACCTTCCGGATGTTTTCCAACGAGGAGGATCTCATTGAATTTTACGCCCTTGAGCCGACTGCCGGGAGTGTTTTGAAAAACAGCCCGGTTGCGTTGCTGTCCGGCCTGTTCCGTCCATTCATTCTGGAGGCAGGCAATGCGCTGCAGATTGCGGCGTCAATTGAGAATTTCATTGTGCTGGTGATAACGCTCACCGGATTGAAGGGCTTGCTGAAGATCCATCAGGAGGAAAATCGCATCCTGATCACGGCATTACTGGTTTATGTGGTACTCCTTTGTATCCTGCTCACATTATCGACCCCCAATTTTGGCACACTTTCACGGTACCGGATAGGATATATGCCTTATTTCTTATTTGCGATCCTGTGCAGTAATTCATTCTTAAAGTTTTTAGAAAGAAAATTTTTCAGCCTTGGACAGTCCGGATAGAGCCTCTACATTTGTTTCAGCAATATGGAAAATCCGGTAATTATTTTAGGTGCGAACTTTTTAGGACGTGCGGCCAAGGATGTTTTTGAAGCCAATGGCAATGTCGTTTACGGCTTTCTCGATGACAACAAATCGCTTCATGGTAAAGAGATCGATGACATCACGGTGCTCGGCAGCACAGACGATGACGGTTATCTGAAAGTGATCGGAAAAAAATGCGAGGTGTTTGTCGCTGCCGATGAAATCAAACTTCGGAAGAATCTGGTGCAAATGCTTCAGGAAGAACGACATGTTCAGCCGGTAAACGCGGTGCATCCTTCTGCTGTCATCGCGGCTTCTGCCAGTATCGGCCATGGGAATTTCATCGGTGTATCCGTTGTGGAGGCAGGCGCTGAAATTGGCAATCATTGTATTATTCACTCGAAGGCACTTATTGGTGTGGAAGTGAAAATTTCGGACTACGTTCAGGTTGGTGCAGGGGCGGTGATTAACCCTGGCGTTCTTGTGGAGGACGAGGTTTTCATCGGTTCCGGGGTGATTATTGTCGCCGGACTGACTATTGGAAAAGGAGCCAGGATCGGAGCAGGCTCTGTGGTGATAGGGCCTGTCAAGGCCGGTGAAACCGTTTTTGGAAATCCCGCTGAAAAAGTAAACGCATAACATGGCGCTTGAGGAAACCGATCTCATCCTGAATGAGGATGGAAGCGTCTATCACCTCAATTTGCTTCCCAGGCATATCTCAGACACGATCATTACTGTAGGCGATCCAAACCGTGTTTACCAGGTAAGTGAGCATTTCGACGAAGTTGAATTTGAAATGAACAAGCGCGAGTTCATTACTCACGTTGGATACTTCAGGGATCAAAAGATCACCGTGATCAGCAGCGGCATCGGTACCGACAATGTGGAGATTTTGCTGACGGAACTCGATGCGCTGGCGAATATTGACTTGAAAACACGCGAGCTAAAATCGCGGAAGAAAAAACTAAAGATCATCCGCATTGGAACGTCAGGTGCGTTGCAGGAGGATATCCCGATAGGGTCGCACCTCGTGTCTGAGTACGCGGTGGGATTTGACAACCTGATGAGCTTTTATGACCTGAAAATGGATCAGTTCGAAAGGGATGTCGCAGACGACATCCGTCAAACTGCCGGTTTGCCGTTCATGCCATATGTGGTGAAGGGGTCTGACAGTTTGAAAAAGCAGATCGGTTTTGACATGATCGCCGGAAATACTGTCACATGTCCGGGGTTTTATGCGCCGCAGGGCCGTTTTTTGAGGATTCCCGGCAGATTTCCCCGACTTTTGGATGAGCTAAACGCTTACCATGACAAAAAAAGCGACTTTTGGCTGACAAACTTCGAAATGGAGACTTCCGGCTATTATGCCCTTGGGCGGTTGATGGGGCACGAAATACTCAGTGTCAATGCGATCATCGCAAATCGCGTCAAAAACCGCTTTTCCCGTGATCCGAACAGGGTTATCAACGAGCTGATAAAAAAAGTTTTAGACCGGATCTAAGCCGGTGTAGCAGCTGCAATAGACTCAAAATCAGTACCTTTATTTTCCATTTACCGCGCTGTCCATACGAATAATATGGCGGCCAGCGTTTAATGGATCATCATTATAAAATCCGGAAAGGATTCGGTGCGCGATTTGTTCTATAACTAACTCCTCATCGGTTTTACCTTCTTTTCCACGCCAGTAAACCCGGTTAGGATGCCTTTTCATATCATCAACATAGGTCCGGGCGCGCTCGTACTGTTCCTGGCTGAAAGTAATGGTGAAGCAGGTTTTTACTCGTTGTGTGTTCATGGTGGAAAAAATTACAATCCGTATGCCATAATAATTTGTCCATAATTATAATAAAAAGCCAGTTTAAAGGTCAAGAAGCTGACCGATGGCGGGCAAAAGTGTTCGTAGGTGATACTAACTTTTTTAAAAAGTAAAAGCTGATGAGAAACTTAAAAATATTTACACTGTCAAACGGTATACGGGTCGTGCATCAGCATCTTGCAACGACGAAGATCGTTCATTGCGGCCTTATTCTCGATATCGGCAGCAGGGACGAAACACCCGATAACCAGGGCATCGCCCATTTCTGGGAACACATGGCTTTCAAAGGAACGAAGCGTCGGAAATCATTTCATATCATTAACAGTCTCGATGCAATAGGTGGGGAGTTGAACGCATACACCGACAAGGAAAAGGTCGTATTCTACGCCTCGGTCCGTGATCACTATTTTGACCGCGCGGTCGACGTGCTCAGTGACATCACCTTTAATTCGATGTTTCCGGAGAACCAGATTACAAAAGAACGCGGGGTGATTCTCGAGGAGATGGCGATGTATTTTGACAGTCCTGATGAGTCACTCCAGGATGAATTCGAAGCTATCGTTTATGCCAACCATCCGATGGGTATGAATATCCTTGGACGTCCGGAGACGGTGAAGTCGTTCAGAAAAAAGGATTTCGTGAATTTTGTGAAGAACCACATGAGCACTGAAAAGATCGTGTTTTCCTGTGTGGGCAATATCACCTTTGAGCAGGTCGAGCGTATAGCGAAAACGTACCTTGAAGTGATTCCGCGCAAAAAAGCCACGACCAAACGGAAGCGGTTTAATTTTTACCGGCCGGACGAAATCGTTCTTCAACGCACGGTGAAGCAGGCAAAATGTGCAATCGGCAAAGATGCCTATCCGATTAACCACGAAAACAGAATACCCTTATTTCTCCTGGTAAACATCCTCGGAGGTCCCGGAATGAATTCGAGACTGAATCTGGCTTTGAGGGAAAAATACGGTTTTGTTTACTCGATCGATGCCCATTATATCCCCTATACAGACACAGGGATGTTCGCTGTTTTTTTCGGGACTGAACCGCGTCAACTCGACAAATGTATCGCCCTCGTAAAAAAAGAACTCAACCGATTTTGCGAGAAACCATTGACGAGCCGTCAGCTCGCATCGGCCAAAGAACAGATCAAGGGACAGCTGGCGATGGCGGAAGAAAACAATCTGAGCCTCATGCTGATGATGGGGCGCAGCGTGATTGACCTGGGTCGTGTACCACCCCTTGATGAAATTTATCAGACCATCGATAAAACTTCTTCGGTGAAATTGATGAAAATTGCCCGTGAAATCTTTGATGAGGATTCGTTAAGTTATCTCATTATGGAACCCGAACACAAAACGGTAAAATCAAACGGTCACGCAGTTCTCGTTTAGCATGGATATCATCGCCCCGGAGCTTCAGCGATATGCGGAATTGCATACCACCGAAGAAACTGAAGTACTTAAAACGATCAACAGGGAAACCCATGCGAAGGTGCTGATGCCGCGGATGTTGTCGGGGCACTTGCAGGGCCGCGTTCTCTCGATGATCAGTCATATGATCAAACCACGGTCTGTCCTTGAGATCGGTACCTACACCGGTTATTCAGCTATCTGCCTTTCGGAAGGACTTCAACGAGGGGGCAAGCTTGTCACAATCGACATCAATGAAGAACTCGAGGATCAGGTGAGAAAATATTTCCGGCAGGCAGGCGTTGCAGATAGGATCGACTTTATTCCAGGCCGGGCCGAAGATGTGATTCCCACGCTGCCGGGGAAGTTTGACCTGGTTTTTATCGATGCCGACAAAGAAAATTACAGCCGCTATTACGATTTGGTAATAGATCGTGTAAATTTGAATGGGTTTATCCTGGCTGATAATGTTTTATGGAGCGGGAAAGTCCTGAACGCCAGCCCCGATAAAGACACGCGTGCGATCATTGAGTTTAACAAGAAGGTCCAGGGTGACGATAGGGTTGAAAACGTTCTGCTTCCGATCCGGGATGGGATCATGTTGATCCGGCGCAAGGAATAAGAGGGCAGGAATTTTTTATCGGAGAAAGCAGGGCTTGAATTTCTGACTGGTCAGAGCTAATTTTTTTATCTATGAAAATATTCGCCGCGCTATTGTTGGCTGTATCGTTTCATACAGCAGCGCAACGTCCGGAGGTGCCACATAAAATGGCATTCGCAAATCTAACCCTCACCATCCGCGATGACGCAAGGAGGGAAATCCAGAAAGACGTCGATGCACTGACGCAATCGCCCAAACACTTTAACATCAAGGCCGACCGGGCGAAAACTTATTTTCCGATCATTGAACAGATTTTTGAGCAGGAAGGGGTACCCGACGACTTCAAGTATCTTGTTCTTCAGGAAAGTTCGCTCGTTGCCGATGCGGTCTCTGTTTCCAACGCCGTGGGTTACTGGCAATTCAAAGATTTTACAGCGATCGAGATGGGGTTGAGGGTCGACAAACAGATTGACGAACGGATGAATATTGCGGCTTCCACGCGGGCGGCCGCGCGTTATATTAAAAAGAACAATACGTTTTTTGATAACTGGCTATATGCGCTCCAGGCATACCAAATGGGCGCGGGCGGCGTCTTGCGCAGTGTGTCTGAAACTGAAAGTGGTGCCAGACATGCCGAAATAACGAGCAAGACGTATTGGTATGTCAAAAAATTTCTTGCTTACAAGATCGCATTCCAGGACGCAATTGAAGGCAAAGGACAGATCGAACTGACGCTTTACGAAAATTCGAAGAACAAAACCCTCGCGGAGTTGTCCAAAGAACTCTCCGTGGAGGAAAATGAATTGAGAAACTACAACAAATGGACAAAAAGCGGGCTCATCCCCGATGACCGGACCTATTTTGTGCTTGTACCATTTGTTACAGGAGTGACGCTTCCCATTGTATCGGCATCGTCGACGCCGGTTAAAAATGTTGCAGATCTGAAATCGGGGCCGAAAGCGGAGGCGTCATTCAAAAAGATCAGGATCAACGGAGTTCCCGCCATCGAGGCGTTGGCCGGCGAAGATCCCGTAAAGATCTCAGCCAGGGCCGGTGTCGATCTAGCCTCCTTTTTGCGCTGGAACGATATCCAGAACTCCGCTGAGACGCTGGCCCCGGGATATTATTACGTCGGTAAAAAGCGCGCGAGGGGGTCTTCCGATTTTCACACGATAACAAAGGGGGAAACCTTGTGGTCAGTGAGTCAGAAATATGGTGTTCAGTTAAAGAAGCTAAAAAAGTATAATCGTTTGGAAAACTCTTTTGTCGAGAATGGAACGACCCTGTATTTGTCTTCGATGAAACCCAAGCATTCCGAAAATCAGGTTGCGGATGTGGTGCAGGTAGTCAAAGATGAACCCTTAAACTGGTCGCCTGCGGCAGTTGAGACAATGGAATCCAGTGCCCAGGTTTCTTCACCTGACACTTCTTCGCAAATGCTGACGATGAATGTGGTAAGTCCGGTTGTGGAGCCGGCCGCAGATTCCTCAAAAACCTTACCCTTGCCAAAAGAAATCGAAGTTCGAACAGATACCTCGGAAACCATCGAGGTGGTAGTGCCGCAGGCTGTTAAAAACATGCATGTGGTGCAGCCGAAAGAAACGCTGTATGCAATTGCGAAGATTTATAATGTTGGCGTTATGGATCTGGTTGAATGGAATAGTCTTGACCTTCAGCAGGGTATAAAAATTGGCCAGATCCTGAAGGTTGCGCAAACAGCGGCAATTCCGGAGCCTGAAGAAGCCTCAAAGGAGGTATTTCATGAAGTAAAATCGTCTGATACCCTTTACAGCATTGCCAGGAAATACGGCGTCACAATCAAGGAACTTATGGAATGGAATCAAAAAACAGATTTCAGCCTTTCAGTAGGTGAAAAATTGAAGGTAAAACCCGTCCAATAGGGGAATTCCGCAATTATGGAAAGTTTTATTACTCGCCAACTGGCTATTTTTATCGCCTTATTCCCAAAATTTGTAAAAAAGGATATTTTTGTGACTTATGTTTTTCCGTGTGTGCTACCGATCTACTGAATGTTAATGCAAACTGATACGAAAACTATAGACTTAGTCATGCTCGTCGACGACAATGACACTGATAATTTTATCAGTAAAAGGATAATCGAGATCACTAAGTTTGCCAGGCGCGTGGAGGTGAAGGGTTCCGGTAAAGCTGCGCTGGATTATTTAAGAGAAAATCAGAACAATGCCGCCAACCTGCCAAGTCTTATCTTTCTGGATATCAATATGCCCATTGTTGACGGTTTCGTTTTCCTGTATGAATTCGAAAAATTCAACGAGATCGTCCGCAATAAATGTAAGGTGATCATCCTTTCAAGTTCCGACAACAAACGGGATATCGATAAGATCGTTAACAACAACCACGTCATCAAATTCATCACCAAGCCACTTACCGAAGTGGCCCTCGACGAGATCAAGCTGAATAACATCTAGGTTTGAGCGCTCTTTGCCGGTATTGTTTTTTACTTAAAAGGAAAAAACAATTATTTAAGCGTAACTCCCATCTGCAATTTCTAAAAGCCACTTGTATTATGAAAGATTTTACGGCACCCCGCGTGTTGAAGGGCTTCATCTTCATGCTGTTCCCTTTATTGGCAAATGCACAAAATTCTGACACCGACACTTTGGCCTGGAAGCGAAAATTCAATTTCGCCTTCAATCTCAACCAGGCGTCGTTTTCTTCAAACTGGAAAGCAGGAGGAGTTAGCTCCGTAGGATTTAATTCCGTGCTCAATTACCAGGCGAACTATAAGGAAGGTCGTCGGAGCTGGGATAGTGACCTCGACCTGGCTTTCGGGTTCGTCAATAACTCCGGGCAAGGATACCGCAAAACGCTTGACCGCATGTTTTTTGATACCAAGTACGGATATGATATCAACAAAAACTGGGCGATCTTCTCATCGCTGACTTTTTTATCCCAGTTTTCAAAAGGCTACAGCTACGATGACGACAATGTCTCGTACCTGATCTCCGATTTTCTGGCCCCCGGTTTTCTAACATCGGCGTGGGGTGTCGAGTATCATCCTGTTCCCTATTTCAGATTGCGGATCGCGCCATTTGCACCCCGACTGACCATTGTCAGGGATTCATACAGGTTTACGAAAACTGTTGACCCCAGGCCTTACGGCGTCGATTCAACAGAAACCGTAAGAATGGAGTGGCTGGCGTTCCAGGCAATGGCTGAATTCGACAAAGAGGTCATGCCAAACGTCAATCTAAGATGGCGATACGTTATGTTCGCGAACTACCAAACATTCGAACCCAAAACGATCGACCACCGACTTGATCTGGACATTATCGCCCGGGTGAACAAGTACATCAACGTGGGTATTGGCGGGATCCTGTTGTACGACTATGACCAGGATAGTGGTGCTCAGGTGAGTCAGTTCCTGTCACTGGGATTTTTGTTCAGTTTCCAGAATTATGAAGAGCCGAAACAGTAAGTTTAAAGTTGTTTAAAGTCTAAAGTTTAAAGTCTAAAGTTGTTTAAAGTTTAAGGTTGGATGTTTTAAAATTTAAGATTGTTGTGACTTTACGTTCAGGGTTTTTAAGTTTCGAGTTCCAGGTTTCTAGTTCCAAGTTGTTCCGAGTTTCAGGTTTCTGGTTACAAGTTTCTAGAACCCGAAAGATTGTGCGAGGAGCCAACAGCCAACAGCCAATAGCCAACAGCCAACAGCCAATAGCCAAAGTCTAAAGTTGGATGTTTTAAAATTTAAGATTGTTGTGACTTTACGTTCAGGGTTTTTAAGTTTCGAGTTCCAGGTTTCAGGTTCCAAGTTGTTCCAAGTTTCAAGTTTCTGGTTTCAAGTTCCGAGTTTCAAGGCGTGTTTTCTACACTCACACATAGCCAACCGCCAATAGCCAACAGCCAATAGCCAATAGCCAACCGCCAACAACCGCCAACCGCAATTCCCGTCAGATCTTTGAAATCAAAAAAAATACCGTTGCTCATCCCAAATCAGACTTTATAAAATTTCAAATTCAATCGATTTGTCTTTTTGACATTTTTGCGACTTCCATGAAGAACCGTTGCCATTTTGCTGTCCTGATTTTTTGTTTTGCAGTGCTTGCTGGCGCTGCCCAGAATAAGCCTGGTAAGGAATTGACCATTAAAAAGGTTACGGAAGATATTCTGATTGACGGACAACTGAATGAAACGGCGTGGTCATCTGCGGATATCGCTACTGATTTTTTCCTAAACTATCCGGTCGACACAGTGGCGCCAACCTATCAATCGGAAGTGCGGGTCCTTTTCAATGATCAATTCCTGTTTTTTGCCATTACATGCTTTGACGACAATACCCCCGACATCGTACAATCGCTGCGGCGGGATTTTGAGTGGGAAGGCAATGATAACATCGGGATTTTTGTCGATCCCTTTAATGACTTCACCAACGGATTCTTTTTTACGATTACCCCGATGGGGGTTCAGGCTGAGGGAATCATGTCAGGTGGCGGATCGACGGACGACAGCTTTAATGATAACTGGGACAATAAATGGTACTCAAAAGTCGTACGGCGTCCGGATCGCTGGATATGCGAGATTGCAATTCCTTTTAAGACCATCCGCTACAACCTGTCTGACTGGAACATCACATTTTTAAGGAACGACGTAAAACGCAACCAGGTCAGCAGCTGGATTGCAACGCCGATACAGTATATCCCCGCATCATTTGGATACGCGGGAAAACTTAAATGGCAGGAGCCACCTCCGCGTCCGAAATCCAATATTTCGATCATTCCTTATTTGTCGGCAGGAAGTTCCAGGGATGTGGTCAATGATAAAGATACGGATCTGGAGTTAAATGGCGGTTTTGATGCCAAGATCGGATTGACCCCGTCGATAAACCTCGATCTTACCGTCAACCCGGACTTTTCACAAGTGGAAGTCGATCGACAGGTCATCAACCTCACGCGTTTTGAATTCGGATTTCCGGAACGGCGTCAGTTTTTTCTGGAGAATAACGACCTGTTTTCCGCTCCGGGATTCCCGGACTCCCGTCCTTTCTTCTCCCGGCGTATTGGCCTCACGAAAGACTCCACGGACAGAATTCAGCGTGTGCCAATCCTGTACGGGGCAAGAGTGAGTGGAAAAATGGGCAAGGATTGGCGTATCGGCCTGATGAACCTGCAAACTGCAAAAAAGGAAGACCTGGGACTGCCGTCACAGAATTTTTCCGTTGGCGTTGTACAAAGACAAATTTTCTCGCGGTCAAATATCAGCTTTGTCTTCATGAACAAGCAGTCCCTCGGCCTGGGTAAATACGATTCCGGGAAATATTACCATGAATCCGTGATCCGTGAGCGATATGTGAACAACGATACGACACATGTTTTGAACGAGTTCAACAGGGTCTACGGAGTTGACTTCAATTTATACTCGAAAGACAATCGCTGGATCGGAGACATTTATTATCATCGGTCGGAAGACCCCTTTGCCACTGAAAAAAATTATTCATGGGGAAGCTTTCTTGGTTACTCCACCAGACACATTAATTTTTTTATAGGGCAGATGTCATTGGGAAAAAATTTCAATGCCGAATCCGGCTTTGTTCCTGCCCTCGATGTATACCCAGGGTATCATGTAGCTTTTGCGCAGACGGAATTCCGTATTTATCCCAAAAGCAAAACCATCGGCGTCATGGGGCCGGAGTTCGAGCTGAACTATGTGTTTATCCCGGACGGAACAATGACGGACCTGGTAACGCGGCTGGAGTATGAAATTAATTTCCTAAATACTTCACGGCTGCAATTCGGTGCAGTCAGGACTTTTCAAAAATTACCGGAGGATTTTAATCCCATTGATTCGGAAACCAGCCCGCCATTACTCGCGGGAGAATCTTTTTCGTGGATCAGCTACGGAATCGAATACGGTTCCGATACCCGGAAGTTGTTTAACTATAATGTTGAATTGAATGGCGGAGGATTTTATAACGGCAAACTATTCAACATCAATGGAGAATTGAATTATCGTTACCAGCCATTTGGAAGCTTCTCCCTGCAGTTCGACTATAACGACATCGTCATGCCGGAAAAATATGGAAAGGCAAAATACTTTCTCGTTGGACCCCGGCTGGATCTGACTTTTACGGATAAATTATTCGTTACAACCTTTTTCCAATACAATGACAAAGCGGACAACGTAAATCTCAATGCACGTTTTCAGTGGCGTTATAAACCTGCTTCGGATATATTTCTCGTCTACACCGAAAATTATATTCCTGATGGACTTTCAACAAAGAACCGCGCGTTGGTTTTCAAAATCACTTACTGGCTGAATCTCTGATTTCAGGTTCAGGTTGTTTCAGGTTCCAAGTTCCAAGTTTGAACATACTGACTGCTTTTGCGAGGGTCCTTCAGGGAACAAAAGGGTGCGCGTGGGGTTGTTTCGAAGCAGGGTGTTGTAGCTAATGTGCTAAGTGTACAGGCTCGCCGGTAGTCGGGGGATTATTCCAAGTTCCAAGTTTCAGGTTCCAAGTTCCAAGGTTCTGGGTTGTCCATGCCTGCCAGACGTTGACCGTTTTCTAGGGTTTAAATGTAACATTAATTGTCATTGTTGTTGTAGTCATTAGCGGGTATGTGGGTAACTCGTCTCGAGTTATCCACATACCTGCGTTTTTTCTTTTTTTGCTTCTTTTTTTCTTTTTGTTCGCATGTGGATAAAGCGTTTTAATTTAAAGATCGTTCAAACTGATAAGGTGATACGTTGCCCAAAGAGCCATGAGGTTTTTCTTCATTGTATTTTCTGACGGCTTTTCCCGTCATCTTTATTAATTGATCGCAATTTTCCGGGCCATATCCTGCCAGGTAATCATTTTTGATGATGCCGTTAATTCGCTCTGCATTCGGATTCTCATAAACACTTTCAGCCATACTGTTTCTAAACTGATGGCGTGCCGTCAAGTGGAGCCATTCCTTACAATAATATTGTCCGCCGCCATCCGAGTGCAAGATTAGACCAGGTTGCGTACGACGCCCCTTCACAGCCATCTGCAAGGCTACAATGGTAGTGGATTGAGT